>JAAUYM010160152.1_pt1 | contig 13801 bp, 10 predicted proteins | sample 7278001 | NCBI WGS metagenome assembly JAAUYM01 (sample SAMN14350224, study PRJNA611818) | marine sediment metagenome | isolation source: surface marine sediment (1.8m) | place: French Polynesia: Moorea | collected 2018-08
ACATAACATACTATAAAGCTCATTTGTTTACTACCTCTTTCGGGAGGGCACGCAATCTCGAAATAATATGCAAACAAAATATATGAAGACGTCAATTGCTGCTGCTGCTTCTGACCTTATTCAGTCGCCTTCGCTGCGACTGCGAGCTTACTCTGACTCAGTGTGGCTGAGGGAGCTGGAGGGAGGATGGATCGGTCGCCGATCGGTCGGGGCCAGGCCAGGGCAGGGGCCGCCTCCGCCTTCCGCCTGCTGGCTGCTGGGGGCTTCTTTCTTGCTCCTCCTAGCCTAGTCCTATTGCCATCCTTCCTCCTTCCCTCTCCCTTGGTCCGTCCGTCCGTCCGTTTCCCGGTGCCATCTCTCGTCAGCGCAACTTCAGGCGTGGGTTCCTCGTGGGTAACGAACACGGGAGGAGAGACGAATAGGAATGAGACCGACGTCAAAGTGGCCTTTTTTTTTTCAAAGCACCAAGACAAGGTGTCGGTATGGGAAAGCTTAGAGAGAGAGAGAGACCAGTCTGCCCAGGCATGCATTTTCTCATTTTCTGCAGCCAGTCTGACGGCAGTTCCTTCAGTGCGTAGGACGAGTTGTCGTGGCCTTTGCTAGTTCGTTGTCCGTCGGGCAGACGAGGAGGAAGAGAGACACAAAGAAAGAGACCGTCCATCGACTGCGGAACAGAGCTGCCAAGTCGGCCACAAACAAGCCAGAGAGGAGAGAAGGGAGAGAGAGAGAGGAAGACAACCCCCATTATTCATCGCTGGCGGCGGGGGGGGGGTGTCCTCCTCCTCCTCCCTCTCTCACCAGCTGAGAGAGAGAGGAGAGAGAGGGGAGAGAGAGAGAGAGAGAGAGAGAGGTGACCAGTAGAAGGGCATAAGCCAAGCTCTTTAAATTTCTAAAGTTTGTATTGGAAGTAAGTATAGAAGTATATAATATACAGCGGCACTTTAGTTTAGTAAAACCGGTAGGCGCTTTCTAGACAAAAGTTCACCAAACTGAGGATTTTCTTTTACTAAATTGAAGGCCATTCTAGGCTAAGCCTAATAAGGTTAAATCTAGCTTCTTTACTAAATTGATGTTTCACGAATTGATTATTTCGCTTGAGAAAAGGTGTTGTGTTAAATTCAGGCAGCTTGTCTGCTTGTCCTGCCTGGGGCATTTGCTTGCTTTTCCTTCTTCTTTTTGATCATATTTGGCACCTTTTTGGCCACTTTCGTCAAGGCGCTCCTTCTTGGCAGCAGCAGAGGCGGCGGCGGTGGCGGCGGCGGTGGCGGCGCCAAGAGGAGGCAAGACGAACAGCAGCAGCAGCAGCAGCAGCAGCAGCAGCAAGCAGAGAGAAAAGGAAGGAAAGAGAGAAAAAAAGTGAGAGAGAAAGAGGGGAAGAAGAGGAAGATTGGTCACAGAACAGAAGAAAACCCAAAAAGTTGGAGTAGTGGGGGAAAAAAAGGTTAGCAATTGCCCCGCCGTGCAAGGTGTAAGAGGACGCCACGAGAGGTGGGTGGAGGACCCGAAGGAGGAGAGGCCAAGCAGTCTCTTTTCCCCCCCCCTGTCCGTCGGCGTCCTCACGCTGTCCGGGGTCGAAATCCCGGCGGGGGAGGAACGGAAGAGAGAGAGAGAGAGGGGGGGGGCATCCATTCGTCCATCCATCCACGGACCTCCAAGAGAGAGGAGGAGAAACTGCAGCCTCCCTCGTTGCAGAGGGAATGCGGTCTTGTGTGGAGGCCATGGACAGGATTGCAGGTTTGTCTTCCAGATCAATCGTGATTGGTGTCAGCTGAAATACTTACGTGGCAAATTTGTCTTTTTATTGCTATTACTTTACTAAACTTGATTGAAGTTTCTGTTCCTCGTCGGTGGTGTGACTGCCCGGCCTTGGTAAAGAGCATTGGCTAAGTCTGGGTCTGCCAGTGTTCGAGAGTCCCCGCCAACCTTTGGGCAACTGTAAAGTTAGAGAGAAACTGACATATAGCAGTGTTGGAGACTCTGAAAGTGCTGATTTCTCGTCATATCCGTCCAGATTTTTCTGCGATCACTGAAGCGTGAGTGTGCAGTGACAGCAACGTAGTGTTTAGATTCTCTGAGCTAACGTCCTACTACAGTCTAGTTTTTGTTAACCTGGGGGGGCTGTAAATGTATCGGAGCGCTAACGACATCCAACCACCCATCCATTCATCCCAGGCCACGCATATGAGAGAGAGAGAGAGAGAGAGATACTGTCTCGTTCTGGCGTGACGCTATAAAACATGGATTTTATTCTCCTCCCGCTTCTCTCCTTCCTCGCAATCAATGTAAAAATAGAAAATTTTCCTTCTCTCTCTCTCTCTTCCCCCTTCTGCCTGCCTCCCTTCCTCTCTCCTGTTGCCACCCGCTCTTTTTCTACCTGGATACAGGGAGCGCAATAATGAGAGGGAGGAAAGGCACTTCCCCCCCCCTCCTCCTTTCATGGATGTGTAAAAAGGGTGAGGGAGGATGAGTCAAACTCTGTTGCGGACCCGCGCAAAGGAAAAAACCTTTTTTGTGTATGTGCGAATACCGTACGTACTAGAATTTGGAGCGACTCTGCGACTAGGGATAAGTCGAGGCGCGTATCTCTTCCCTCACGAGTCGGGCCGCCGATTCAAAGCATATCTGGGTTGCTTGTCCTGCACTAGCGCATCGATTGCCTCCCTCCACTCCAGATCGGCTCCCCCCCCCCCCTCCATCATCTCAGTCAGCAAAGAACTCTTTATTTGCATTTGCTGCTAACCCAGTTCCTCTCTCTCTCTCTCTCTCTCTCTCTCTCTCTCTTCCTCGTTCGTGTTCAATTTTTTTTTTTTGCTCATGTTAGCAGTCACTCAAAAGGGGCAATTTGCTTCTTTCGCTGTCTCCGCGCTATGTCCATGAAATAATCTGGGTACGTACAGCTGCGATTTCATTTCTTTGTCGTTTTTAGCATGGTATTAAAGTACTGTAATACAGTCATTGCAGTAGTATGGTACTCATGGTACAGTGCGTTTTTTGGTAATAGTAATGGTACCGTAATTACTTTTTGAAGAAGGTAATTGTTTGCAAAAATATCCCTAAAAATCACTATTACTTTGACAATTTTCTGACCTCATCATTATTCAGGATCAAAGTGTCCTAATATGAATGGCAGTTAGTCGCAATTTTTTTAACCAGAGTTGAATCATCAAGTCGGTAATTTTTTTTTTTTGGCATTTCTCTTGACTAAAAAAAAGCCTTAGTTAGCCAAATAATGAATTTCTCAGTACGTTGATTTTTTTACTATAATTACATTTCAGGAAAGTAATTTGTAATGTAATTAAGTTCTTTTCAAAAGTGATGTTTAATACCCATTTTGTCAGGAAGGTCATAATGCGTATTGTTCCTGCGTACTTTGATTTCTCATAATTTTTTTCCAGATGCGTCGGAGACTTGAGGCAAAACAAGGACGAGGCTACGGCGTTGGTGTTGGTGTTGGCGACTACGTAAGGATCAAAAGCGCAATGGATCTCGTGCAAGGAGAGGGCCGATCTCTCGTGCACCTTCTTCCGGGTGCCTCCTACTCCTCCTCTTAGGAGGGGGGTTGAAGAAGGAGGTGAAAATGGGATTTGTGTACTTCTGAGCCCCCTCCCTTCCAACCGAAAGTGGAAGGGAGAGAGAGGGGGGCGGACAAGAGAAATCGAATTTGTTTCCCTCTCGGTATCAAAATTCGCTGAGTCTCAAGGAGAGAAGGGGAAACACGCCTATATAACAAGGATGAGAATGGCCAGTGCTCTGAAGACCATCGTGAGCAAGAAGAAACGTCGCTATGTGGAGGACGGGTTCAACCTGGACCTGTCCTATATCAACAAGCGCATTATCGCCATGGGGTTCCCCGCGGAGTCCGTGGAGTCGCTCTACAGGAACTCGCTTGACGAGGTGAGGAGAGAGGTATCTGGCAGGACAGGACGCTTTTCAATTTCGGAAATCTATCGACCTGTCTCACGCCAGTAAGTCACCCCCCAACCCTCCTCTCCCTTGCCCATTTGACCTCTTGATGAGCATGTCAAGACTATCTGTGTGAAGCGAACGCAGTACATCGCCGTAAGTACGACTTTCTTTTCTCCTCTGCGACCTTTTCATGTTTTCTCCCGTTCGCCCGTGGGGAAGGTGGGGGAAAAGAGCAATCTGGGAAAGAACTGATTAACTCGGCGAAATTGGAGACACTCTCTCCCGTTCTTCCTTTGCTCCTCATTTTTTTCCCTCTCCTTCCGGAATGAATCGTTGCAAACACCAGCGAATTTCCCAGATACGAAGACGGAGGGGGGAAAAAACCACGATTTTTGCAAACTTGGCTGTCCGACGATCCTAGTACGACTTTTTCTTCTACGGTCAAGGGCATTTAGAAAGCTTTAAAAACAACCTGTGTTGTCTCTTCGTTTTATGCATTGTTTACTGAGTTTTTGTTCCCTTTCCCTCCTCCAGGTCAAGCGCTTCCTGGAGCAGAAGCACGAGGACCACTACTTCATCTACAACCTGTGCTCGGAGCGGTACTACGACGTCAAGAAGTTCCACGGTCGCGTCGCCACCTACCCATTCGACGACCACCACCCACCGGACTTTGCCAGCATTAAGGTGAGAAGCGCGCAACATACGAGGTGCTCCCATTTCCCCGATGCAACGGCCTCGAGGGGGGGGGGGAAAGATGAGTGGAATTTTTTGCACAACGTTTAAAGTTCAGGATGCATTTTCTGTGGGTTTTTTTTTTTTTTTTTTTGGTCGGCGAAGTCGCCGTCAACTCCAGGCCGGCTTTCTAGAGGCAGTTTTAATCCGGGGGAAGAGGGGGGGGAAGAGATTAGAGACGGGAGAAAGAAAGACTCGGGGGTCTCTTGCGCAGCATTGCAATGTTATACACGCTCAGGAAAAAAAAATAAAGAGGATAGAATTGTCAAAATATTCTTGTTTCCCCCCCACTCCTTGACCTTTACGCGAATAAATTCTCTTCAAAGTTTTTTTTTTTTTGCATACTAGGAGGCATTTTCGAACAAACTTTATCGTAACATCTGACCCAGCGAGGCCGATCAGACTTCGCTCTCTGTCCGAGGTTTCTTTCCTCCCTTTTCCTCAACCCAGACGAGATCATGATGGGTGCGATGTGTTGACTAGTACTGTTCAGTATGCATCGGCTGGGGGGTGTCTAGCTAGAATGAGGAGAGAAGCAGCAGAATAAGTTGCGATGTAAAAAAAATCATAGGACGGGCTTCAAGCTGCTGCTCCTGACCATCCACATCATGCCTTTTCTCCCCCCCCCCCCTCTCCTTTTCAGCCCTTCTGCGACGACGTTTCCGGTTGGCTGGCAAGGGACGACAAGAACGTGGCCGTGGTTCACTGCAAGGCCGGGAAGGGGAGGACCGGAGTCATGATATGCTGCTACCTCTTACATAGTGGAAGGTGAGGTGAACCTGGCTGGAGTGTCCGAAAAGTTTCGAAATTCTCGAATTCATACCAGTAGTCGTATATATTTTTTCAAAGTTTTAGACGTGTCCCGTTCACTTTTTCAAACATGCTTCTTGGAAAAAAAAAGAAAGGGCTATTTTTGTATCTGTCGCGGGAGAAGGAGAGAAAGGAGGAAAGGATTCGACCTTCGGAGAGAGAATGGGAGCGATTACCTAGTACTAGACATGGGTCTTCTTGTATGGCCTTCGCCGCCGTCTACTTCTGGGGAAAAAACCCGTGATAGTTGACTCACAATGTTCCTCTCTTTGTGTAAGCACCACTTTTGTTTTCTTTCTTTGCTAGATTTCCCACGGCCGAGGCCGTTCTGGACTACTACGGCCGGCAGCGGACGGTGGACCGCAAGGGCGTGACTATCCCCAGCCAGCGCAGGTACATCAACTACTACTCCTCGGTGGTGTCGCGGGCGCTCGAGTACCGTCCGGTCAAGCTCTACCTCCGCTCCCTCGTGGTGGACCCGGTACCTGGGTTCGGCAACCTGCCCGGCGGACACGAGTTCTATCTCCAGTTCGAGGTGCGGCAGAACGGCGGCCACGAGCGGTGGGAGTCTCCGGAGTACGCCGTGCGTAAAGGAGAGAGGCAGGTGCGGCTGCAGGTGGACCCACCCCTCCTGCTCTGCGGGGACGTCAAGGTGGAGTTCTCCTCCAAACTAAAGCTCCTGGACAACTTCGGGCTGATACGGACACCGCAGCGGCTGGTACAGCCCAAGAAGGAGTTCCATTTCTGGTTCAATACCTTCTTCGTCGACTCGCCGTTCTCCTCTGGCCTCTCGTACTCTGTCACCTCAACCAATTGCGCGGCTGCAACCACTACGGCCAGCCCAAGTTGCTCCATGGAGGAGGAGGCAGAGCTGGAGGAGGAGTTGGACGATGAGACCACCGGGAGCAGCAGCCACGAGGGGATCGTCATGAGGGATTCGCTGGACAGCAGCGACAGCGGGAAGCTGGTCATGCCGGCAAATGGAACGGCCATTGGCGGTGGAGCAGGTGCGGGGAGTGGTGTCTATCAGAACCACGGGCTGCGGTCATACCCTGCACCGGAGCGCCACGCCTCCTGCGCCGGCGGCGGCACCGTGCAGCCCGGTGGTGGTGCTGGCATCTCCGAGGATGATGCTGTGTCACTGCTGCGGCTGATGAAGCACACCTCGGTGTCTGACGAGCACCTGCTGCAGGACAAAAAAGGTGGAGGATCTGGCCAGGAGGCATCTGGAGTTGGGACAACAGCGCACCAGCAGCACAAACACCACCTGCCGGTGCGCCTTAGCCACAGCCACCACTTGCATCAGCAGCAGCAACATCCGCAACAGCTGCAGCATCAGCAAGGCCATCACCCTCACATCGGCGTCACCTCGGTGCAACATCAGCACCACGCAATGGCCACTTCCACCACCTCCTCCTCTTCCTCGTCCTCGTCCAACAGCGGTGCTGCCTCTGCCACTACCCTCCTGTCTTTCAACGAGATTCGCAAGCGACACACCTCCATGCCGCAGACGGCAGCACGCATAAACCCCTCCAAGCACTCCTCAGCCATCTTTGACCAGCGGCAGCGGCTGCTGGAGCCGCCTGCCCTGGCCGACGTCCCGCCTGGCACGCCGGTTAGCCTCAGGCTCGACAAGTGCCAGGTGGACAAGGCCTTCAAGGACAAGCAGTGCAAGGTGTATCCGGACAACTTTCAGGTGCACCTGTTCCTTCAGAAACCTCACGACCAGGTACGTCACCATACTTCAAATCGCACTTGAGCGGCACTGCCTCATGCTTATCGTACTTCTTTCTGTCGCTGTCTTGCAGAGTGACGCTGGGAAGCTTTCTTCGTCTCCCGTCTGCCTGAAGGGGTCAGGCGACATGGCCGCCGCCAGGTGCATGGCCTCTGCCTGCAAGAACTACAACTGCAACAATGCGGGCGGAAGCTGCAGCAGCAGCGAGGAGGACACCACCGACAGCGACGCGCTCTGCGGAGGGGGCGGCGGTAGCGGCGGTGGCGGCGGTGAAGGTGTTGGCGGCAGAGACGAACGACAACAACAGCTGCACTTCCAGCAGCAGCAGCAGCAACACCAGAAGCCACTGTTCCAGTCCGAGTGGATCTAGCGACAAACGCGGCGACTCCGGAGATTTTCCTCGTCCTCCCTCAGCAGCATCCTCACCACCAACAGCAGCGGCAACAACAGTCGTGCCAATAGCAGCTGCTCTCTTGCCTCCTCGTCCTCCCCTGTGAAGAAGAAGTCAGGCCTGGGCAGATTCCGCAGGGAAGGCGACCGCAGGATGCTATTGCAGCATCAAGAGGCTGATCCTGGGTTGGGGAGCGTTTCCCGCAGGCTTTCTGAGGGATGCTTCAACAAGATAGGATGATGATAAGAGGTTGCAGGTGTCTCCGCCTTTGACGCCAGAGTTACCATGCTGTATTGTCCCTAACATTTTGAGATGTTTGTTTCTTCCCCTTCTATTTCACTATGTGTGATGGCAAACCTGTTCTTTCTCCTTACTCAGGAAGAAGGAAGACTGTAGGAGGGGGGAAAATGGACTCCTATCCTCCCTCTCCCCTCCCCCTTTTAAACAAAAAAGAAAGATGATTGTTTTAAATGTCTATATTAATTTTAGACAACAGAGCTCTCCGAAAAAGAAGTGAAGAGGGAAGGTGAAGAGTGATGAGTGAAGTGGCACGAGAGACGAAAAAAAAAATCTTTGCATTCTTGCCCTGGCGGGGAAAAAATGGTTATTACCAAAATGTACTGAATGTTGTCAGGAGGCTAAATAAGAGGCAGATGAAAGCATTCGGCTAGTTTGTCATTAAATGCGAAAGTGTGAGGTTTTTATAAAATTATTGTCATTTTAAGTACCATGTCTTTTGGAGTTAATTGTAATTTTACTACAGCGCAGTCGAACTGAGTTAACAGGAAACCTTGGTTTACTAGATTTTTAAGGAAATCTGTAGAATCTATGTTGCCACGTAGTCACTGCGCTAATTCAGAAATTGAGTACATGCAGTGTACTCAATTTGTTCCGATTATTCGAGTTTGACTGCATTACATTCTAGCAGTAGTCACATGAACTGACGCTCAGGGTAGAACGATATCTCGACGAAAGACAAAGACGAACATATTTCAGGTGTCTTTATTCACCAGAACTTGCTTTTTTTTGCAGAAAAGGTCTGTTCAACCCTGTGTGAAGAGAATTGTACCTATGTGTCACCAACGAGGCAATTGAAACAGGTGCTTTCTTCCTCAAGAAGACAGTAACTTTTCATCTGCACTGCACACAATACTATGGAGGATGTTAGATACAGACGATCTTCCTCCGAGTCCATAATGTAAACAGAGAAGTCATTCCAGTGCAGGTTTTTTTAGACAAGACAGGTAATAGGTACTATGCATACATGCATATTACGTGTACCGTACAGTACTGTGCATACGTAGTACAGTACATGTTGAATGTACTATGTCGAAGTTGGCTCATTTTTTCCATGTTAAGTTCACTCGAATTTTTCTATTTTGGACCAGAAAAAAACATGGCACCTCTGCTAGTATAGTACACATAGTATAGTATGCTGCAATATTAGGGGAAAAACCTCTGCTATACGTACTGTAGTAAATTTTTTGTTACTATGATTACCAAATTTCCATTTTTTATAATCTACCCCCGCTATATTTAAATCTTAATCACAGCATGAAAATTATTAATGTTGGTGAATCGAGTTACTTTTCTTGCAGAAAGGACTGCACAAAATCAGTGGACCTCCCAACCACATCTCCCCCTAGCACTATGTCGCAATCAAGGGATGCATTAAGGTTCCTGATGGTCTTGGCCTCTGTAGATGTGGTAGGTAGATGATGATATTCTTGAAGCCACCATTGCCTTCCCTTGTGCTGTCGAAGTTCACCGCGGAGCTCTGGCCAGTCTTAGCCAGACTAGACAAAATCTAGCAAAATAAAAGAAGATGATTAAAGACAAAGAAGGATGCTGGAAGCAAACTGGCGTCACTGACTTCAGAGATGACTGGCTCACGTTCTTCGTCCCCCACAGGCCCCTGAAGATCTTCCTGCCACATCTCTCCTTCTCTACGTAGATGCAGAAAGCCTTGTTGTTTTCCCACGACAATTATTAAAAAGAACATTGTACTGTTTGTACGAGGGTGTATGAGGGTAACAAACGAGTACCATCTAACAGTCATCCAACTTACGATTGATACATTCCTTAAATTTGTTCCAGAGAAACATTTGTTCCAGCAGACAGCAAAAAAAAAGATATTACATTTTCTCCAAGGTCATCATCAATCGTTGATTGTCTTTTGGTAGTGCAACATAAATTTGAAACAGCCTTTTTAAATTTACGTGTAGAAAGAAAATTCAAGTAAATTTATCTCCGATAATGGAAAAATATAGCATTCAGTTTCGTTTTTTTGGCCGGACATGCTGTGCACCCGCCACACTGGTAAATTATTGTAGATTTTTTGCATCTGTTTGTACAAGACGATTTCCCAAAGCAAGGAGTGAGAGAGTGAGAAGTGTGTACTAGAAGAGGGAGGAAAGGAAGGGCCAGTTTTCCGAGAAACTCAAGACAAGTTTCTCTCTCCACTACTTTTTGGAGGGCATTGCTGTCTAAGAATGACCTTTATGCTGTTATTGGTTAGGATTTATTTTTCTTAATAAAAACACCCACTTATTATTTGGTGTTCTCATTTCTACATCATTTATCACTTAAGTCGAGCACATCTCGCTTTGCTAGTTCTTCTTGTGTGGGTCGTCATACTTGTTGCTCACTCGCAAAACGAGCATAGAATCGAATGTCACATCTAATCTTTTGCAATTCTTTGTTATTCTCAAAAGGTCTGGCCTAGTAGTACAAGCATCATGGCCACAGCCTTTCTCTTCGCCCTCGTCTTGGCCCTCATCCTCCTTTCCTTCTCCTCCTCCTCCTTGGTAGGCTCTCAGTTTCCTCTTCCCACCTCCCTCGCCGAGCAGCCGTCGGACTCCGCGGTGCCGGCGGGATCCTCTGCGCAGTTCAGATGTCGACCGTCGGGGCCGGGGTCGCCGCCGCGGCCGTCGTCCCCCCTGGTCCGCTTCCGCATCTCCTGGTTGCACGACGGCCGTCCGATCAGGAGAGGTAGGAGAATCAGGTTCGCGGCGGACAGGACCACCGTCTATATCAAGAACGTCAGGAAGGAGGCGAGTACTATGAGCGGTGATATTTGGAATAAGGCATCGAGGTAAAGCATGTTTGTGGTGACCTTCAGGACGAGGGCCTGTATGAGTGCCGAGTGGAAGACGGTTCTCTTCTGTTCAGATCGAGAAAGGCCAGGTTGATGGTCCTCAGGGAGAGGCAAAAGCCCAAAATCACCCATAGGTGCACCAAGGCCATTTACTGATATAGTAAGTCTTGCTCATAATGATGATGCCGATGCATTACTTTCAAACAGGCCCACGTACACCGAAGTCCGCAGGGGCGAGAATATCATCCTCCCGTGCGGCGCTACTGGCTTCCCTACGCCCTCCTTCGCGTGGTACAAGGACGGAGGGAGGCTGTCGGACGCACACGACAGATACGAGGTGAGTCAGAGTCAATGGAAGAGGATAGGATGCTTCTTGATGGCTCGCCACAACTAACACAACCATCCAGATAAGGGCGGACGGCACACTCGTCATCAACAACGCGCAGTTGGATGACAGCGCCCACTTCAGGTGCTCAGCCTCCAACTACCTAGGACTGGCCGGGTCTGCCGCCAGGGTGAAGGTCAATCCGGACACGGAGGAGGCCGCCCCGACCATCACCTCCCGGCCGCGTGACGCCAGGGTGCAGGAGGGGGCCATCGTCGAGTTTACCTGCGTGGCCACGGGACACCCCTACCCAGACCTCACCTGGTGGAACAATAACAGGATCGTCAACTCCGACGGAAGGATCACCGTCTCCAATGGGGGTGAGTGCGGGGAGTGGGGCAGCTACTAAAATCTCAACTGTTTGTCCTGAACATCTTTGTCATCTGCAGGCCAGCACCTGCGACTGGTTGACGTCCGCCCCCACGATAGCGGCCACTACGTCTGCCGAGCATCCAACCGGCTCGGGGCAGCGGAGGAGGAGGCCGCCCTGACGGTGGACCCGGACGACACCAGGGTCAGCAGCCTCCTCCCCAGGGTGGCGGCCGTTACCACCACCAGCAATGACGACGACGACGACGACGACGACGTTGCGCCCTCGCCACAGGGCGACGAAGAGAGGGGGACTCTCGACTTCTTGGTGTGGCCGCACGACATGGCGTCGCCCAAGGGAGCCACAGTGCAGCTTCCGTGTCGGGCACACGGTGAGGGGAGACTTCCCGACGGGATTTTGAAAGTTACTCTACAAACGTAACAATTTGAAGAAAAAATGTGACATTTATGTGGTGTTCTAATGTTCTAATGACACGTTTTCAAGCTGAAATTGTTTGAACCGTTGCCCTCCTATACCAGGGACCCCTTCTCTTTCCGTAACTTGGAGAAAGGATGGACGTCCGTTGGATCGACAAGAGCATTCGTCCGATAGGTGTGAGAAGTGTCTTACTAGATAAATGTCAGGAGGAAAAAAAAACAACGGTTTCTTCTTTGTTCCAAGAAAGTTGCACTTTTCTCCAGAGGGCAGCCTGGTGATCTTCAACATGAGCAATACCGACGCCGGCACCTACGAATGCGTCATCAGCAACTCCCGAGAAGAGAAAACTGCAAGGTAAAACGACGTTATAAGTACGAGTAAATTAACAAAGACAACGTGAGAAAAATAGGTAGACAAGACAACTTGCATTTTTAAAATTCTTCCTAAATGTTTGTCTATATTTACAATGGGAATGTATGAGTCGCGTGCAGGGTTTTTTAAGTACTGTACCCAGATGCACTTTTTTTTTCACCCACTTCCATTCGTTTCTTCCTTTCTCCCTCCTAGGGCATCTCTATCAGTTCGTCCCGTGCCCACGCCTCCTTCCCCCGGTCACAGCCACCATCACGGGGTCCGCCATCGCCGCCCAAATCCACCCATCGTCTCAACACAGAGCATCTTCGGAACCCCTGTTGGCTCTTCTTCCTCCTCCTCCTACGACCCAGGCCGACCCTCCGTCGGAGATGAGTTTGTCCTGGTCTCACTGGAGGAGGCCCAGAGAGAGGTGGACAGGGCCATCAACCAGACCATCGCCAATCTCTTCTCCACGGAGGCAAGTTGATAATGATTTTGTGCAGGCGCTCCAAGCCATCCCCAATTAGCCTTGGGTCTTTTACTCAGTTGCCAAGCGAGATTCCATCATTGGGTTGTTACTCTAACTAGTTTATCAAGAGACATTTTTTGTGCCCTCCCTCCCTCGCTAAATAAAATATGGAAAAATTTAAATTTTTATATGAAAGTATTTAAGGGAAAGAGCAACAGTAAAAAAAATACCATGGCAAACAAAACACATAACAAGCAGCACCATCAGAAAAAGGCCAAGTCACCAGAGAGACAACACCAACAGAAAAGGCCAAAGTCGCCTCAGAGAACTGCCACGGATCGCAACAAGCCGGGAAGCGGAAGGCAGACCGGCGACAGCGGCGGCTTCAACCTCGATCCAGTCCAGTTTGCCGTCGGCGCCGCAGTTGGGGGCTTCGGCGGCTACATGGACAGTCAGTACATCGAGCCCTTCGGGCTAGTCTTTGGCGGGACTCTGGCCGTCCTGCAAATCCTGGACTTCAGCGCCGTGATCAAGCTCCCGTGGAACTCGGAGACGGCGTCGCGCTCGGACGACCTCTTGGAGGACGTGGTCTCCTTCGCCGGCAGCAACGTCGGCGCGGCGACCGGGTTCGCCGCCGGCTACCTCATGGGCTACAACGTCCTCGACTGGCTGGAGTCGGCGGGTGCTGCAGAGGAGGACTCCGGCGGGGGCGGAGAGTCGTCGTCGTCGTCGTCGTCGGAGTAGCAGTAGAGGAAATACAGTTTGGCAACTCATCTGTACCACTAGACTAAGTAAAAAAAAATTGCAGTCATGATTGCTTTTTTTTTTAATAATTCTTTTTTTTCATTTTTTGCCCACGCGACTAATATTGTCTTTCCTTTCATAGTGATTATGTTTTTTCCTCTTTCGTCCTCTTTGTGCCTCTCAGCAGGGTCCCGGCAACAACGGGTCGACGCCCGCGGAGCTGCTCCGGCTGTTCCGGTACCCAGCTCACAGCGAGAGGGGAGTGGCCAGGGCCGCGGAGATATTCCAGAGGACCCTCGAGCTGGTGGCCACCAAAGTCAGGAGAGCAGGATTTGGCGTCAACAAGTAAGTGAGCATCGTCAGTTCGATTGGCAACTCATTGATTCCTATTTATTATTATTATTATTATTATTATTATTATTATTACTAT
>JAAUYM010082604.1_pt1 | contig 13800 bp, 12 predicted proteins | sample 7278001 | NCBI WGS metagenome assembly JAAUYM01 (sample SAMN14350224, study PRJNA611818) | marine sediment metagenome | isolation source: surface marine sediment (1.8m) | place: French Polynesia: Moorea | collected 2018-08
CTCTCTCTCTTTATAGCCACTCTCACCTACCAGTAGTACGCTGAACGCGCCTTCGCGGGAAAAATTGACATGGGGAAAAGATGTTTTATCCTTTCTCTCCCTTTCTTGGAGGAGGATGACTCCACTCGCTGGAAAGGAATCCAAGTTGTGGAGGAAAGGGAGAAAAAAAAGGTGAAACGATCTCGTACCGTACGCACGCCAGTTCGAATGGATGCTTCACGCTTCCCACCGACAGCCGACGTGATGCAATTTGATGCGATCCTACAGGCAGTTCGGAGAAAAGAATTTCCAGTCTTCGCATAAAAGCAACTATAACAAGAGTCCAAAAATAATATTGTACGTACAGTACATAGAAATACAAACTTTTTTTTTATTGCCTTTCCTTACGTTGGTGACTAATGGTCTCGAAATTACTTTCCGTCTTCTTGAGATCTTCCTCCTTCCTTTCTATGACCTAGATGCGCAGACCAAGAAAGCGAAAAAATTATTTTACCGCACATCGCAAAGAGTGCCTCCTCCTCCTCCTCCGCCTTCGCCGCCGACGCAGCGGATAAGGAAGGAGGGAAGGGAGGGTGGAAGAAGAAGAAGACAAGGGTGTTTTTTTTTTCTTGTGATGCGACCATTGCAAGAAAGGTAGAGCGGGAGAGGAACTCGTGCGTTTTGGTGCCAAAAAAAAACCGAGCTCACCAAGTAATAACAGTACTGTTAGATGCCTCGATCTGGCAATGTTAACATGACAGAGGGCGGGTGCGATGCCGCCAAATCCTCCTTTGCGTGACCACCATGCGGGCCGCGTCCGCCCTGCTGCTGGTGCTGGCTACGCAGGCAGTCTTCCTGCCCGCCGTCCACGGCCACCACGGCGACGACGACGGCGACGAGGATGAGGAGGAGTGCCAGAGGCAGAGGAACAGGCTGTTCCACCTCCTCCTGCGCTCCTCGTCGGCCTTGGAGGCGCGGAGAAGGAAGAAGAGGCCGCCGACGGCGGCGGGCACGTCGGCGTTGGCGCCGACGCCGAGGGACCGTGTGGTGGAGGCCATGCTTGGTTCGTTCGACCCGCTGTTGGAGCACATCCGGAGGGCGGACCCGGCCATCTTTCCGCCAAGGAGGAGACTGGAAACGTCTCGAGCAGCAGCCAACAGCGTCAAAGTGAGCCGACAGTCACAGGCAATACGATTCTAGTTAATAATTCTGATTATGTATTAATTACGAGTCTCGTGTAATAGCTGTAGTACAGTATGGTACTATACTATAGCTATATAGTAAAACTAGCAAGTAACTTTGTTTATTTGATAACAGTATTGTAACTTATTGACGCTGATCACTACTGATCGGTGATTGTTCCTTTCACACAGGTGGCCAACAGAAGAGCACAGGGCCACGAAGAGCAGGACGACCCTGTGGAACTGCGGGGCTCTTCAGCAGGCGACTCTAACGACAATAAGGAAGAGGAGGAGGACAAGGAGTACTGGACGGAGGACGGCGACGTCATCAATCGTTGGCTGTCCCAGGTGGCCAACAGGAGGAATCAGGTGGTCGGGGGAAGGAGGCGACAGCAGGCCGGGCTCGGGTCGCCCCCGGCCACGTTCTACCAGTTGCACGAGACTGTTAGCCTGGCGGACAAGGAAGGAGGAATGGAGGAGATCTCTCACAGGCAGGCACAGATTCCTCTCGCGGTGGAAGAAGAAGAAGAAGAAGAAGAACAGATTGTCAGTCCGCTCTTGGGCACCTTCAAACCTTACAGGAAGTCCACCATGGAGAGGGACCCCGCGCCGCTGCGAAAAGAGACTGTCGTAGTAGGAGGGGGAGAATACTTGCCAGTCTGGAAGGCCCGTTGGTCCACGCAGAGGCCGTTCATAGCCCCGCTGCCAGTCAGGCTCCTGGCGACCGGCGCCGCCTCCTCCGTCAGGCCCCCCTACACCGACGATCGCACTCGCCCCCAGGGCAACCCAGCCGGTACGTCGTCCTCGTCGTCGTCGTCGTCGTCGTCGTTGGTCAGCCCGCCTCCGCCCGTGGATCCTGCCTCTCTCCTCATCAAAAGGTTCGGCGGTGGTGGAGTCATCCAAGAAGGAGGGAGCGACCAGGTCATGACGTCCATGGGACATTCCGACGTCGCAGCCACCGCAATTGCTCAGGAGCATTCTCCCCATGAAGAAGTCAGAACTGCGGATGAAGAGGACTTCCCTGCGGGAGCGGAGGAGGCATCGGAGAGTGCTTTCTCGAACAGTCGAGGCGAAGAGGAGGAAGATGAGGTCATGACGACGGGCGGCGGGGATGTTAACAGGGATGGCGCCGGCGAAGATATTGTGCAGAGAGCGGGCCAAGACAGCGGGGGAAGGATGGAGGAGGAAGAAGAGGCGTACGTGACTCCCCATCTTAGGACCCTGCTGGCCTATTTGTCACCCAGCGGGAAAAGTGGCGATGAAGGCGTTGCCGTAGAGGGGGAGAATCTGTACAGCGTTCTTGAATCCATCGATGTCATAACTGAGGTTCTCCAGAAGGGCAACAACATTCGGCCGGGGGATCTGCAGACGTCGGCGACGACGTCAGCGCCGCCTCCGCCGACGACGGCGACGGCGACGACGACAACGCCAAGGACCCTCGAATCGATGCTTGGCAGCCTCCCCCGTCCCTCCTCCTCTTCCCCCTTTCCGTTCTTTTTTGACCCAGCCACCCGCGTGATGTCTCGGATCCGGTCGCTGCCCCTCCGCGTGCGCCGAAGGCTGCTCTCCCACCTGGTGTCGGCGGTGCCGCTGGCCGCCGCCTCCATGGCCTCTGCCGGGGTGCCGGAGGAGCTCATGGCGCCACTGGCGGCGGTCGTGCCGGGATTTCTGGAGGGAGCCTTTGGAGGTCAGTGACGATTCGACAATTGAAGACCTGGTGAAATGGCAGCAAAATGGACAAATTATAAGCATAAGCTGTTTGCGGATGATGGGTGGTGCCCTACATTCCCTTTGTCTCTTTCTCGCGGGAGCATGTCTATTTGCCTGTGATGTGCGTGTGTGCGTAGTGTGAGACGCGCGTGTAAAGGTATGCTAATTGGGCTGAAGTGAATCCTTGTACAAATACGTAAGCCGCACGAAATCAAACGCATGCACCAAAACACTATGAACTGCTGTACGTAATTGGCGTGTCCGCTGTTAAGAACTATGCAAATCTGGGGAAGTTGATCGCGTGACGTGACTGACCGTGACATCCGGGTCATCTAGTACACATTAGGCACATCTAGACGCGTACTATGGGACAGTACTACTAGAGACGTGAAAAAATTTGTGAGGGAGAGAGAAAGAGAGCGTCCATTCAAATTCGTCTGTACCTATCTATAGTTAAGACTGCACAAGCATATGCCCCACCCGTTTCACACCGTGTTTGCTTATCTCATACCGCACCTTATCCAGCAGGGGGCGCGGTTAGTGTCTCCACACCTCTAAGCAAACGTATAGTAGTAGTTCCTTCTCCTCCTTCTCCCCCCTGGACAACATCCGGGGACTCCGCGATGACGACAGGACTGTCTAAACAAACACAAATCTCCAATGCGCGATCGGCAGCACTGACGGCGGAGCAGAAGGGAGGGAGGAGGTTCATGCAACTGAGGAGGCTGCACGCGAGCTACTTGTTTGCATACTGCTATGTACGTATTTTCTCGTCTAAAACATTGTCCTTGAACATGACTGCGCTTGCAACACAAAAGATTTATTGTGCGGAAACTGTATAAGATGTGAACTAGTTTGCATACGTAGTTACATCATAGATAGCATAACTAATACTGCTCGGGTCCCAATGCAATTTATAGGAAGAACCAGACCTTGTTATGTAGATGCCACTTGATCATCAAGATCCAGACCTTGTCTCAGAGTGATTGCCTTGGAAACCACCTTTCAGGGCTTAATAGCGGCTCCTGCTTGGTATAAACTTAGTAAGTGCGCTGCCAATTCAGGCAACGCCAGAGAGAGAGAGAGATCTTGATATAGCAGTACTGCAAGAAGCACTTGGTTTCATCACGTCAGCCTTGCAGCCTCCTTCATCAGATCATCGTCGAACGCAGCACCCACGCCCTTTCCCGCGGCGCACCCGTTGGCGCCGCCGCTGCTGGCGCGGCTGCCCGGCGATCCGGCCCTGTGCGGCGCCGCCGCCACAGTGTTTCGCCGGCTCCGCGGCCGGAAGACGCCGGTCTGGCGCCGGTACATGAAGAAGCCCCCGGCCGCCGTCACCACCAGGCAGGACATGAGTACGATGACGGCGACGAGGAGGCCCATGGAGGCGGTGGTGGAGGTGGGCACGCACTGGCAGCTCTGAGTGAAGTCAAATATGTAGCCAGTGGAGCAGACGCGCCACGAGGCCATGGGGCAGATGCACATGCAGTTGATTGGATCCCACTGCATTCCGCTGAGGATGCAAGTGTTCCTCCTCGCCTGGTCCTGGCAGAGGCACCTGCAACTGCCGGGCTCGTAGTACTGGTCCGACCGACAGTGGTGCCGCTGCACCGGGCAGTCACACCGGCAACCAACGTGCTCTTCAACCTGAGGAAGAGGGTGACGGGGTTGGTAAGCTCAAGTCATTCGGCAGTACATAATGGCAACAATGACAACGACGGCAAAACAACAACAGCAGGACGCAGCAGCAGCAGCAGCAGCAACAACAGCGGGTTTAGGAACTTCCTTGCCTCAACAAATCCACATTGCGTTTCCGTTTGCACCCTGGGGAACTGCGACAGGACGACCATGACCTCCAGTCGCTTGGTGCGGGTGGCCACCGGCACGCACCGGTGCGAGTAAAGGTCGCAGGAGCCGCCGCAACGGTTCACCGTAGCGAAATCCGGAATAACCTGCCATGGTAATCAAGAATGGGTTAAGAAATATGCTTCTCATATCTCACACACCCTCATTTTAAGTTATTTATAGCTGAAGGAGTCTAAGTCGGTTTCAGGGCTGTTTTGAACTGCCGAACTTTGAGAAAGTTCTGTTTACTATAGCATGAACAGTAAAAGATATTCACATGACAAAGAGGACCTCTTTCTACCTATGGTACTCTTGCAGGAGGGATACTATTTGTTTGTTGGCCAATAGCCATATCGTAAACCTACTTTTTCGCCAGGCTGGCGAAAGATGCCGACTCAAGCACGATATGTTCTTTCGTAGTTCCTGACCTGAATGACGTTGCTGACGTTAGGCATGTGTTCCCTGAGGTCCACCAGCGTCTCCCTGGCCTGACACCCGGTCACCGCCTGCAGAATGCCCCTCTGCTGCTCGGCCGTGCACACCCCCTCCGAGACGTACTCCACGGCCTCCACAGATGGGTTGCCAAGGTAGGCCAGGTTCAAGAGCAGCATCGTTGCGTTCATGCCTCGGATCCGCACCCGCCAGCCTGACAAGAGCCTTCTCTTCCGCCTCGACCTGCCTCGCCGTGACGAGAATGACGACGAAAACGACGATGGCGATCTCCTCCTCCTCCTCCTCTTCTGCTCGTCTCCCGCAGTGAGTGTGAATGAATCCTCCCTGGTCATCTGACCGCTCCTTTTATACCCTTCGCCCATCATGGTGAGTGACGTCGATTCTCTGTCTTATCAATCGCCGGGGAGAAGTCTTCCACCCCTCCGAGATTTATTTTGTTAACGGGAAAAGAAACTCGTTTTTCCCCCCGTCCTCGAATTCCTCGGTAGCGGGCAATAAAGCTCCTTCTTATCCTTCACTCCGCTGGCAGACTGTGGCGCCTCTGTCTGAGGTGCTAATTGGCCGACACTTCCGTTGTGTATGTGTCTCTCGCCGCCGTCGCCGCGTCTGCAGATAAGAACTTTGTCCGCATGAAGGCCCGATTTGCTCCCCCTTTTATTGCAACAGTCCTTGCCTCCAGACTGGGAAAGGGGGGGAGAGAGGGAAAGAGAAGGGGTATGGGGGAGAAAGGAAAGAGAGAGAGAGAGAGCTCACTTTCCAGGAAGAGATCTGGGGGTCGGGGAGGAGAGGGATTTGCGGGGAGGAAATCTACTGGAATCTTCCAATCCCCCATTCATTGAGGGAGGAAGGGGGAGAATTCGACTGTAAACACACGCCCTCCTCCTCTTCCTCTTTTTCATACATACGTACGCGCACGCACTCCACGACTGAGCCGCCGCCGCAGAACTTGGACTTGGGCCTGCGGTGGAGGAGGAGGAGTACTCCTTCTCTCCCCCTAGCAGCAGGGGACGGGTGATATATCAATAAATGATGTGCTTCTCGAAGTAGTAACAAGAATCTTCTCCCTTTCTTTCTCCCGCTTCCTTTCCCTTCCGCCGGCGACTGCAAGGAGATGCCGACTCCCGATCCTCGGGAGTGCGGTCCATGCCTGCCCGATCAATATTCCTGAAGTAGGTATATATTCGTATCGAAACATTCCTCGAAATATTGAGGAATCTGACATGATATGTAAGGATTTCCTCTCTTAAGTTTACCTCATGAATACGAGTGATAATCCTCAATTCCAATGACCCCCATCCCCTGAGGGTAAGATTAGAATGAGGAAAAGCAAGCAAGGAAAAGCTGTTGGCCTAACATCAAACTTACCTGAATATTTCTTCTAAAACCACATTTTTTTATGCAAAAATTGGCCGGGATGGCTTTTAATGTAGTAGTAGGCGTAGTAAGGGGGAGGGTAGGAGCTTATCGGCGAAGTGTAAAGACCCCTTCCTCACCGGATCATGACCATATCTCCAGGCAGGATTGGGCCTTGGGACAATTGGGATAAAGCGTGTGATGACGCATGTTGTCCCACTAATCGCGCAAAAGCCCCGCACATGTCTTGGAATCGCAAGAACTCAGTCGCAACTGTCAAGGATGTCTAGCTCGGGCGAAACCACACCCCAATTACATACTCTTCAGTACTCTTCAGGGAACAGGCGGGTCACTCACAGCAGCTGGGACTTTATTGCAAATCTTGTGCATGCACATTGTACTATGTACTAGGCATACGCGGGTAAACTGCAGATTATCGTATCACAGCAAGCAAACGGCTTCCTCCTCCCTCCTACTTACTTCCCTTCTTGTAAAACATGATGAAACCTTGACTCAGTCTACAGCAGTTAGAAATTAAAAGTGATTCTTGGCCTCGTTGACATCATTTTGCCTCCTCCCCCAATTTGATGATGCGCTCATTCTCCGTCCTCCTTCTCACCTCTCAATTAATACACTGCAGAACACATGTAGAGTATAGCGTTCAACATGCAGACGTGGGCAGAGGTCCGCCTGGCAAAGGACACACAACAAAACTGCAGCCATTAGCATTTGTTACAAAAATCGAGAATGAAAGCGTGCTCTTTTTCATGTGAAAATTGAGGAAATAATTTTAAAGTTAAGTTGCATATTCTTAGAAGAACAAATGATTATACGGTACTAGTACAAACACTGTAGTGACTGTAACGGAAAGTGGGCTATTTATAGAAGTGGGCTAGTTTAGGGAGAGAGAAGGAATGTTTGAGGTGACATTCGTTTTTGGCTAGGGTAGATTACGTGTTTGCTCCGCTGCCCACCCAACAATGGCCAGGTATTAGCACCTCCTTTTACTAGTCTGCTACCCTTATTTGGCTTTAACGCACGCCGCGTTCTCCACCTCCTCCTCCTCTTCTCCCGAGGGAAGAGGAGAAACTCTGGGCCTCTTCTGTTTGGACGTGGGCACGTCAGTTCTGCTTTTGCTCCTTTTCCCCCTCTTCCTCCTCCTCTGGCTTCTCCCGATGGAATCATTGGGGCCATGTGAGTCATCGCCTGATTCCGACTCATCTGCATCGACTGCTTGCTGACCAACTCTTCTTCTCTCCCTCCTTGAGCGCTCTTTCACAGTCTCCCTCTTCCTCTCCTTCCTCTCTTTGAGCAACATCCTTTCTCTCCTCAACTTTGCCTTCAGGATGGATCTCAGATTTTTGGCCTCTCTTTTATGGCCACGCTCTCTTCTATCTCGATGTACTCCTTCGTACTCGCCCTTCAAATTTATTGTAGAAGCAAGGGTTTCTTCGGTTACGTTTTTGGCTTTCTTTGATCTGTAAACTTTCCCTCTCTGACTCCTTGATTCCTTCCCCTCGTTCACTTCCACGCATTGATTCGGGATGTTCCTCTTGTGTAGCGAACGTGAGCGAGTGCTCACCATCGACCCCAAATCTTGGTGTGACCGCTCATCCTCCTCCACCTGGATTACCTTTCTACCCTTGCTGCTCCTCTCCTCTCTGACCCGAATACGTTTGTGAAGCTCGTCTCCCCTGCCCTCGTCCTCACTCTGGGATTGGGCGCATATCACCTTAAAAGACTCGAACTTCGTCTCTGAATGATGAAGCTTCCTTCCCAACTCCTCGACTCTTTGTTCTTGTTCGCTTGGGTCCTCCTTGTACTCCTCCTCCTCCCTTCTTCTCCTCCCTCCACTTCCCAAGATTCGAGGCTGCCTGTCCGGCGGGAGGAGGCCTTCCCTTCTAAGCTGGTCCAGCTCCTGGAAGGTGAGTCGTGGGGCGTTGTCGGGAACATGTCGCAGGATTATGACGGCTCGTCTGAGAGGGACGTCCTCTGGCCTCACGCAGTGAGTGATGCCATCTGCAGCAAAGCCCCTGCAACAAGGAAAAAGAATCAATAAATTACTATAATAATTTTTCAGTAGTTTGTGAATATACGTAACATATTTCTACCTAGCGTCTTGCTTCCAAATTAAGTTACTGTACACGTAGTACAGTATGTCAGTATATGTAGTTAGTATGATGAAAAAGGTGGTAGGATAAGTCAAAGGCTTTTTCTTATTCCACCCCCCCCCCCGTCACTTACTTCATGGACAAGACGCAGCCCCTTGGCAGCGGCACTCTTAGCACAGGCTCCGTCGTCCTCAGGGGGCGGAAGGAGAACTTGCACCCGAAGGAGAGGGCGCTCTGGCTGAAGAAGGACGCGGTCACGATCGGCCTGAACGGAACAACAACAGCGTCATCCTACTTGCACGACTTCTTTCTCGAGTCCCTCCCCTCCCCTCCCTTCAACATGCCTGTCGAACAACTTTGGCGGGTCCACGTGCGACACGATGCACCCGCCGGGGTAGTAATCGTTGATGGCCACGGAGTTGACGAAACCCGGCTTGACCACCCCGGCCTCCTCGAGCGGAGAAACCACCAGGTCGAAGATCCACTGCGGGATGGGGTCGCACTCCCCGCGCGGGAAAAGCTTCTCCGATCCGGGCCCGGAGGGGCGACGAGAGTGCTGTTGGTGCTGCTGCTGTTGCTGCTGAGACCATCTCGAGACGCCCAACTGCTGGCCGTAGATGTATCCCTCGCCGAAGAAGTATCTTTACGGAACACGATAAGGGTTCACGGTTGACGGTGATGGTGGGCACAAGGAGGAGAGGAAAAAGTTTACGGACTTGTTCCTCAGTCTGGCCCTGTCGACGGTGCAGACCCTGTAGCCGCCCCTGTCGGCAGTCCTGCACACCTCGTCGATCCTCTCCTCTATCCTCTGGCAGGCGGGATCGTCGAAGATCACCACGGTGGAGACGCCAGACTCGACCTTGGACCTCAGGAAATCGCCGCGATCCGCGCCCAGGACGCTGTAGACGGGCGAAAAATGCACTTTTATAAAAATTCTGTTCAGAACCGATCCAGTAGGTACTTGCCCAGCTTCTTTCTCCGCCATTCAGATTTAGGTGATGGCAACCCGACCAGTATCACTGAGGTAGAGGTGACGAAACGCTGACCTCAACTCTATTTGCCCCCCACATTGTGGTTTGTCTATAAGGACTTCTGTCTCAAATTTACCGGAATAATGTGATCTTCATTTCTACCACGCACCCACCCCTTGGAGGTAGAAATCAGAACGAGGTAGCGACAAGGAAAAGCTGTCGGCAAATATCGAATTCACTCGTACCTGAATGTTTCCTAAAAAAATCTGACGTAGTTAGAGTCAATATTGGTCGGAAAGCTCCTGTTGTTATGGTCAACGAGGGGAACAGGAGAGACCTATAGACTTATAGGATGACATGACATGAACTTGGAAGGACTTCTGGATGAAACTTGTGTGTAACAATACGGTCCAAGTCCAAAGATGAGAGGTTGCACTTGTTTGCATGCATCATCAACAAGCAGCTGATTCTGAAGCTGACGTGTATTTATTTTTGCCAGCAAGCTGCTGTCTGCTGTCTGCTGTCTGCTGTCTGCTGGCTGTGCTGCTGCTGCTGTGACGAGGGAGAGAGAAGGAAGGAGGATCAGGTCTCCTGTCGGCTGTCCGGATGTCCGACTGTCCCCTCCACTCTCTCTCTCTCTCTCTCTCTTCTCTAACTGAGCAGCAAGCCGGTCGATCGGCAACGCAAGCGCAACGAGGAGGAGGAAGAAGAAGAGTAAAAAGACCAAAGGACACCAAGCTAGATTTGGAAGGTGGTCTATTATTTTCCTTCGACCACGACCCCCCCCTTCCACCACCACCTCACCCCGTCTTCATCGTCTTACCACCATGAGGGCCCCCTTGCTTCTTCGCCCCCTCCTCTGCCTCGTGGCCTTGTTCGCCACGGCCTCCACTGAGGCTCCCAAGAGGAGCAAGGTGGTCTCCACCCTGCTGGACGCCAAGTGGCCTTCCACGCCCTTCGTGCTGGAGACGGCAGAGTTCTTGGGGGACGAGGGCGGAGAGGAGGCATTCTGGGAGGTGGTGGACTTCCTGGCCGAGGAGGAAGACAATCTGGAGAGGGCAACCGACAAGGAGGTCTACGACAGGATCGTATCTTTTTCTAGCAGGTGAGGAGACTGTGACTACTGACATACCTACTGTACACTACAATGCAATACTGTATGTACACTACAATAGTAGTACTATACCACAAATTAAAATCCACGAACTTTCTTTTTTTAAAAACTGGAAAAGACAATCTTTTTTTTAGACTGGGAGCAAACAGTGTCTTGATCTTCAGAAGCGATTGCTTTCCAGTGGCCTTAGGTGGGGAGTAAGAAACTTGGCCATGGCAAAGGCACGGAGGCGCCCGTACCCAAAGACCTTGACCATTTTATAGTCAGGGTAGAAGTACCTCTTGTCCCTGGGATCCTGGAGGTGGTGCAGTTTGATGTAGCGCCACAGTAGTTTGAGACACTGGATCCTGGTAGCTTGGGGCACTCCAACGATGGACTGGAGCTCAGGGGACAGCCTCCATGGCTTGCAAAGGCCAGTATACTTCTTCTCACTAGGCATGACGAGCTTATACACCCAACAAATTTACTTTGGCAAGAGATGCACTTGTTCACACAGCCAGTAATGACCGGCACGATTTTATAAAACATGTATTTTTGCACTTTTTTTCATTAAAAAAAAGCTTGATTAGGAGACACGGACATAATTTCCTGTACAGTATTTCATTGTACTGAATGTACCATCACAATGATCACACCTCTTGTACGTAAACAGAATAGCATGGAAAAATGATTTACTATAGACATGTTCTTATGCTGCCCTGGTTTTTTACAAACATGAAATATGGAAGATTTTCAGTTTTCACTAAAATTTCAGCTTCTTACCCCTGGCCTTTTTTGGGAGGGGGAGTGCAAAAATGCAAGTCCTACAAAATTAAGCTGTTGTGTGAACAAGTGCATCACTTGCCAAAGTAAATAGCTGGTGTATAGGGTCGTCATGCCTAGTGAGAAGAAGTGGTATGCTGTACTGTGCAAGCCATGAAGTCTGAGCTTCAGTCCATTGACTCCCAATCTTTCCAATATTCGATCTCGATGAACATGTTATTTTTCACAACACGATTTCAAGAATTTCTTTCCTTTATGCTTTCAGATTTTTGTCGTCGACTCAGTTGAACCTGCTGAAGCTGTCGCTGTCCCTTCGCACCAAGTCTCCCCGCATTGAGATGTTCCAGCAGATCGCCAAGGACCGCGGGGTGGCGGACTCCAAGTGCGGAGGACACCCCTCCTCCTCCTTCGTGCTGGAGGCTGCCGGGGGGCTGCAGTGCTCGGTGGAGGCAGCCCTTAAGGCCGCCAGCAAGGGAGAGTCCTCTCCGGAGACCTTCAAAATCGACCACCACTTTCCCAGGAGGGATTCCTCCGCCGCCACGGTCGTTCTTTACGCGCAACCGGGTTCGGCGGGATTCGCGCAGGTTCACAAGGAGATGAAGGACCTGGCGAGCAGAGGAGAGGTGGATTACGTCCTCAGGCCTTTCCTTGCAAAAAGGGGCTTCCAGAAGACCAGATTGTCAGGTGAGAACGAAAAGAACACGTAAAGTGCTAAGCAGTGGGAAATAGTCCGTTATCATGTCTGTCTTTTCTTGAAGGTTTTGGGGTAGAGCTCCAAATAAAGTCTTCGGAATACAAGGCCCAAGACGACCGGAAAGTGCATGCAGACGGGGAGGGAGACGGGCACGATGATGGAGAGGACGACAAGGGCGACGAGATAGAGGGATTTGATTTTAAGAAGTTGAACGAGCTGCACCCTGCAGACAAGGAGAAGCTTGGAGAACTCAAGCAGCATCTGGTGGATCAGAGTAACGACATGGCGCCTCTGAAGGTCTGGGAACTCCAGGACTTGAGCCTTCAGGCAGCGGAACGGGTCCTCAGTAGTCCCAAAGACACGCAGTTGAAGGTGCTTACGGATCTTGCTCAGAACTTTCCATCCCAGGCCAGAAGCCTCTCAAAGATCACCGTGAGCAAAGATCTCAAGAAAGAGGCTAAGAAGAACTCCGAGATTTTCCTGATGAACATGAACCTCCAGCCTAGTGATGCCGCCCTCTTCGTCAATGGCATGTTCTTCGACATGGACTACGTAGACGTCTTCACCATCCTGGACGCTTTGAAGTCGGAAGCCAGAGTTCTAGACGGTCTTGGCAAGCTGGGCCTCACTGACGAGCAAGCCAGAAAGCTCATCGTCCAGGACTACTCCTCCGGGAAAGTCACATACGGCGTTGATGTCCGCGATTCTGCAGTTAACTGGATTAACGACATCGAACGTGACCGCTTGTACAGGAGTTGGCCCGACTCGGTAACTGAGCTACTCCGTCCCGCCTTTCCCGGCATGCTCAGGAGCATCCGAAAGAACCTCTTCAACGTAGTGATAATGTGCAACCCGTCCAAGAAGGAGTCCATCAACCTGCTGAAGATGCTGGAATCGTTCTACGTCCATCGCGCTCCCACCAGAATCGGCATCGTATTTGCCGTGAACGACGATCCAGAGGTCACGGGCAAGAAGGACGCGGGGGTAGCCATGCTTGAGGCCTTTAACTACGTATCGGCGCAGAAAGATGTTCCCGACGCCCTCGCCTTTATCACGGATGTGTACGCTTCCATCGACGACGACTACGACGGAGACGTCAGTGTGGATCAGGTCCACCAAGTTTTCCTGGACAACTACGGGTCGGACGTCAAGCTGGACGACGTGTTCGACGAGGACAGCGAGTTTGACATCGGCCGGCAGCTTGCAAAGGACTTTACTGAGCGATCTGGCTTCAAGAAGCTCCCCCAGGTACTGATGAATGGGGTTCCCATGGAGGAAAAGAACCTGGAGGCTGAGAGCTTCGAAGAGGAGCTGATGATGGCCATCATGAGGGCGACCAACGAGTTGCAGAAGGCGGTGTATCACAACAAGCTGCAGGAAGGCGACGACGTGTTGGACTACCTCATGCGGCAGCCAAATATTATGCCGCGGCTGAACGATCGTGTCTTGAAACCTGCCTCTTCCTCTTCTTCCGACACCGCCTCCAAGGGGGACGAGTATCTTGAACTAGCCGGGGACGTCCTGCCCGCCCTCAAGATGGAGACGTTCATCCCGTCGGATAAGGCCACGAAGAGCGCCACCCTGGCACACAACCTGAAGTACATCCAGGGGAAGGACGGCGAGAACA
>JAAUYM010014497.1_pt1 | contig 13799 bp, 9 predicted proteins | sample 7278001 | NCBI WGS metagenome assembly JAAUYM01 (sample SAMN14350224, study PRJNA611818) | marine sediment metagenome | isolation source: surface marine sediment (1.8m) | place: French Polynesia: Moorea | collected 2018-08
CCTCCTCCTCCCCCCTTTCCCCTCCCCCCTCGCTAATTCGACAACCCTCGCTAATTCGACATTTTGGCTGGCAACCGAATTTGTCGAATTATCGAGGGGCTACTGTACTACGTGTACTGTACACACATCACTCGAGGCAGAGAGGGGAGAGAAAGAGAGGGGGAGGAAGAGTAAAAGATAAGCAAGGCCTTCTCTTCCCTCATTAGAGAGGCCACCAGGATGATAAATCTGGAGCAGCGCCTTTGCCTGCCTACCTTCTTGCCTGTCTGTGCGCGTACAAGAGAGGGGGGCGGGAGATATCGCATTTCGTCTGCTGGAAAGGAAAGGAAGGAGTTCAAGGTGCGGAGAAATCTTGTCCTTTTCCCTTGAGTGTAGTAACATTGCGAAAAAAAGGTTTTGTTTGCCAAAGGACGGTCATTCATGTGAGTAAATTCAGGCAGCTACTTGTTTCGTCTTTGCTGTCACCCCGTTATCGACAAATTCTTGAAGTGAGAAGCAATGAACATTTTTGGGGAGGGGGGAGGGAGGGGAAATACGTATTAATTAACGTTACGAAATCCAAGACTCGAGGTGGATGGGTCTAAAAATACGAGAGGAATCTTCTCTAGAATCTATCGCACGTCACGAGTAACCGGACTCCCCAACAGGAGCAACAACAGCAGCAGCAACAACAAAGGACTCAGCTCTTAGCTCTAGGTCCAACAATCCTTCCCTCTCCTTGATGGATATAGGTAATAGTAGCAACCAGCATAGCAGGACCGAATATTGGCCCCACACCCTTTTTCGCACAAAGAAAAAGTGCATAAACGTGGGTCTGGTGGTTCCCCGCTTACGTAATTTGACTTTTGGTGGGAGAAAAAATATCAGAAGTTGGGAGGCTGTCTGAAATTCGGCACAAAAAATTTGATAGACGCGGTTGGCATGCGTAAGCAAGAGAGGCCAAGGATCTTCCTTCCACTTCTTCTGCATCTTCTTGCTTCCTCCTCCTCCACACACAAGCAAATCACCGCTGACTCCACAAATGAGGGAAGAGGATGATGCTCGGTCGGCCCCTGAACCGCACACAAATGAAAGGGAAAAAAAATCTTTGTGTGGGTAGACGAACTACGAGGTCAAATCAAGAGGGGAGAAAGAAAGGAAAAAATCTTGGAAAAAAAAGAACGCCAAAGTGCCGGTTGCATCAGTGGCACAGGCCAGGAACATCTGTCGACATCGGTAGAGTTACTTTTCTGCGGCAGGGTTTCGCAGGAATGGTCCTTTTTTCTGCATGTGCGCCCCTTGGAACAAACATTGTAGATAGTATTTTTTATGCGAAATTCAACGTCGGCAAAGATGACGAAAAAATGTATACACGTACAAGTTCTTTGTCAGATACATGAAATGACGAATCAAAGCAAAGAAATTACTCAACTGCACTTGGGCAGTATAGAGATTAGGGCCCTAGACTTATCGATCCCCGACTCATTCCCCTCTTATTTTTTTCATGTGCGTTTGCCAAGGCATGTCGTTATTTCGCATATTTACTCTCGCGATATCGCGAGAGGGGGCTGGGGGGGAGAGTCGTCAGGTAGTGGAAGAGAATCTGGGAGGAGGGGGTCTGAGAAGTTTTTTAAAGCAAACTAGTAGAAGTAGTCCGGTTTGGAGACCGTGTCGACTTTCGCTTTTTCTGTCTCCCCCTCGCGATACTGTTACAGTTCGATTCCTGTATGCCTTTACTACGTAAATGTACGTACATCTGCAGCAATATGTCCACGTTGAATTCGTTGGGTTTTTTTACTCCCCCATCTCCAGGAATAAATCGAACAAATGTGAAAACTTGTCAGTTTCAGGATTTTGACGACACAGCATAGTGGTAAAAAAAAGGGGGGAAAGCAATGTGTGTTAAGCTCCTTTCCACCAATGGCTTCGCAAAGAAACCGGGCAACAACGGGAAAGGCCGGCTGAACCGACCGTGCCAAGGAGGGAAAATTTCACTCATCCTCTTCCTCCTCGCCCTCTACTACTGCTAGTGCGTGCATGGAAGGAAGAAGAGGTAGTCGGCCAGCTGTAGCAACTGTAAATGCAACGAGTGATGGTGCTGGTGGTGGCGGCACACAAAAGAGGTTGGAGGGAGGGGGAAGGAGGGAAGAAGGGTCCGTCCGGTTGGAGGAGATCACCGTTCCTTGGCTTCTCAAAGAGGGGAGGGAGGGGGGAAAGGAGGAAAAGTGTTTCTCTGGGAAAGAGGAAGTGCCTCTAAGAGGCTCGTAATGACGAAGTTTCCACTCGATGGACTGGGGATGGATTGATGGAGGGAAAAAAACAAAAAAAAAGAGATTTTCTCCTCTCTCCCAGCGGGACAGTTAAGTTAGCGTGTTTTCCCTTCTTGAAGGATTATGCTAAGAGGAAGAAGGAAGGATGCCTTTACGTGAATTTGGACGCCGCACCCCCCTCCTCTTCTCTGGACTGAACTTCGCGCTCTAGACAGAATTCCCCGCCTCCCTCCCCCACTTAGGAGCACACACCGCAAGGTTCTTTGTCACATACCATGCCATCATCTTTCCTTGTTATACTCTGCTGCCTTTTTCAGGCCAAGGAACACACAAAAAAATATCTGTATAGCAGGCTGTGGTGAGAGGAAGAGACACCGGTACGGGTTTCAGTGAGTGCTCTTGCCCTCTACAAACGTCGCTACGATAAGAGAAACACGTCTGAAACTTCCTGCCTTAAAAAGAGAGAAATTCTCATTGCTAAGAAAAAAAAATAGTGTAGAAATTCCACAGTCGATTCCCTTCCAGGCGTTACTTCTTCCATCATTTGACAATATCTCGTTAGCGCGCGAGGGGGACGAGCAAGCGATTGCTCAAACACTTTTTGCCGGTTGACCTGCACCGATTGCGCCAAATTTATCCGCTCTGCTGCCCTTGCGAGGGAAAAAAAAATGTCAGTCCGCGCCTTGGCAGTCCATCCATGATCGACCATACTCAAAACTGGATTATAATGGCCGCCGCTTTAAGCCCATCAGCTCGCCAATGACGAGAGACAGAGTGCTAACGACAATTTTTTAAAAATACTTTCTGTGGGAGCGGGGAGGGGGCGGAAATTCTTTTCTTACCTTTGCCAGTGCCAGATTGCGCTTCTTCTTAGCCTTGCCCGACGAGGAGTTCCGCTTGGTGATGTCCCGCCCGTCGTTCTCGATGTGGGAAACCTCCTTCTCCGAGTTGACGAAGTTGAAGACCATGGTGTTCTGCTCCTCCGTCCTCTTCTTCCAGCTGTCCCTGTAGCTGCCTCCCCCGGAGGCGGAGGTGGCCTGCAGGGAAGGGGGAGGAGGAGACGTCAGCCTCTCCCTCTCGTGGCGAGAGGATATGATCTCCTTGTCCCTCTTCGCCCCGTCCTCCACGCCGTCATGGTGACCGTTCCTAGCTTCCGAGACGCGCTCGAAGGATGATGATGGCGGCCGCGGCTTCTTTTCTGACTTGGAGACGGCGAGCTCCCTCCTTTCTTCCACCTCCTCCACTTTCTCCTGCCTCTTGAGCAACTTGGGGGAGGACGGCAGGTCTCTCCTGGACACCAGCAGCACCTCATTCTTCTCGTCCTTTTTTGGCTCCACCTTGACTGGCATGACTGTGTGCTCCTCAAGAGGCTTGGGCTTGTTGCTCCTGTCTGAAAACTCATGTTTTCCGGCCCTGTCGCTCTTCCCGCTGGGCTCTGTCGACGTCCAGGACTTGGTCGGCTGCTTCACGCTCTGCCTCTCCAGATAGATGACCTCCTTGGGCTTCTCCGTCTTATCCACAGCACTGCTTTTTGCGTTGTTGGCATGGTTCTTGTTGATGACTTCCCTGGTGATGGGGCGGATAACTCCCACCTGTCTCCCGACGGAGTTTTCCTTGTCCAGTGAGCCGCCAGACTTTGGCAGGTAGTTTCTGTTACCAGCTCCGTTGGCATTTCCTTTAAAATTAAAGCTGACGGAATTTCCTCCCTGCCTAATCCTACTGATGGAGTCCGAGGACACGAGCTTGATGCCTTCGTCGTCCTTGTCCAGTTCTTCCCTGGCTAGTCTTGAATACCGCTCCGCACCCAATTGGTCCTCTTCCTTCTTCGGCGGCGTCTCTCCCTTGATGTGTCTGAGAGGAGGCACCACGAAACTGGAGACACTCACGATGCCGGCGGTGACGGATTCTTCGGACTTCTTCCGGAAGGGGGCCGGCGCGTAGGAAGACGGGCTGTTCCCGTGGCTAGTCCTGTGCGTGGACGTCTTGGTGGGGGTCAGATGAGCGGGTTTGGAAGGCAAGCTGGGTTTGGAGCTACTCGCCAAGGCGGCGGAGGCGACGGCGGTGGCGGCTGGGCCCCGGGGACTGGGCTGCGGCGCCACCGACTGGGACGGTCTGGACTGGCGCTGCTGGCTGCTGGATATGGCACTCTGCTGTCTAGTCTGAACGGAGTCCTCTGGATCCCTCCTGGCCAGGCGGCCGTCGACCGAGCGCGACCTGGAGGGATACAGGGCCGTGGCCGACTTCGACTTGACGCCCAGGGTCCGGTAGGAAGGAACCGGTGCTCGCCCAGACCTCGACTCAAAAATCTTTCGCGTCTCCTTGACGGTGTCCGGCGCAGGAAGCTCCTTCTCCTCCACCCCAAAGAGCAGACTGGAGGAGCGCCTCTTGTAGAGGGGCCTCCTCCCGGCGGAGGCGTCAATGGCCCTGACGAGTGGAGGCGGCTGCGCGACAGAGGGCCTGGAAGGCGGGCCGGTCTTGTCCACTACCGCAACGTCGTTGGCAAGCGAGTTGACCACCTTGTCGATCGACCTCTCCCCCTTGGGAGGCAGCGGCGGGGGCGCCTCGACACCGCCTTGCGGAGGGCTCTGGGCTGGAGGCTCGAAGATGTACCGCATGGGCAGTCGGTGCTGCCTGGTGGGACTGGACAGCTCGCTGCTGCCGCTGCTGCTGGTGCCGCTGCTCTGCTCGCTGATGGACAGCACCTCCACCGACTGGGCCCGCTTGATGGAGTCCCGACGCGTCTTGGACGAGCCGTACTTGGTGGGACTTGCCGGGTGCTTGCGACGCTCCTTGGATGCGGCGCTGCTGTCCGGGACGTCATCTGACCGTCTGTGGTGGCGCCCCTGCTGGTGTGCCTTGGACGAAGGGACTTTGTCGTAGATTTCTATGCGTGTCTCCTCCTTGTCCTTTTCCAGGAAGTCCTCCAGCGAAGCTGTCCTCCTGAGGATCCCCGTCGACCCGCGGGTGGAGCTCCTCAGCGCTACGCTCATGTACCGACTCTTCAGCCTACTGACAAACCCTGGGCCGTAGTGGATCTCCTCAGAGGAGTCCGAGTCCCCTCCGGAGTTCATGGTCCCGTCGCTGTCCAGCCGCTCCATGACGGCCCCGCCGCCTTCCCCGGCCACGCCCCCCGTGGCCGCCGCCGCCGCCGCGGAGGTCGAGTAGGCGTGGGGTCTCCTCCCGGTCACGGCCTTGCTCCGGAAGAGGCGCGACGCCGCCCGGCCAGCATCGTCCTCGGCCGACGACGACGCGGACGAGGACGAGGACGTTGGCGGCGGCGCCGTCCTCTTCTCCTCCCCCATGGTGGACCTCTCCCCCCGCAGTCGCGATCCTGCGCCCGCGGCGGTCACCCTCCTCATGCCAGCGACCCCTCCATCCACCGAGTCGTCGTCACCGTCACACTTTTGGTCTGGCTCGCACACAGGCGCGGGGGTTCTCCTCCAACGGCCTCGTCCCCGGCAAGCAGAGAGACGTGGTGGCGCTCTCTTTCCAGATCCAGCCCCGCTCTTCTTCTCCTTCCGACTCCGACGTCTCCAGCGGAATAACGGCTCCCCTCCCCTCCTCTCTCCCCTCCTCCTGTCTGCCTTCCCCTCCCCCTCTCTGCCTTCTATAGCTAGCTCCTCTTCCTCCCCGTCCCCCTCCTTTTCCCATACACGCACGCACACCGCCCTTCTTTCTTTCTTTCTTATCGTCGTGGTGAGGAAGGAGCGCGCTGGCTGGGCAAGTGGCAATCCTGGGCGGGGGAGGGGGCGTCTCCCGTCGAGAGATGGCGCCTCACCGACAACAAGGGCGGGTAGGACAAGGAAGTAGAAGAGGAGGAGGAGGAGGAGGAGGGATCATCATCCTCCCGTTTATGGGGCGACACCTAGGAAGTCAGGCATTCATTAAGAAGATGGCAAACAACAGAAATCACCTATGCTGCTACCTAGTACCTAGTCCACTCGGCTAAATGGGGAAAATCAGATATTAAAATTGAAAAATTGGATCATCTCCTCACATGTCCTCACGTATCGTAAGAGGTACAAAATAAAGCGCAGCGAAGTAAAAAGCACTTCCCATGAAGGTCCCAGTCCACCAATACTGACTTCGTCAAGAATACGTTAGATTTTTTAAAGAAAAATATGCAGGTTAATTTGAGGCTAGACTAACAGCTTTTCTTTGTTTCTACCTCAATTTAATTTCACTCTCATGGATCTGAATTTCGCAAAGAACCAGATCAAAGTGGGCGATCCTGACATTGCTTGAGCCAAGGTAGTAAATATGTGGCGTACCTATCAGTCCGTTTCTCTTGTTCAACCTTATTAGGAGAGAACTTGTGTACCAAAGTGTCAGTTGTTTTCTTCTTCTCTTTTCATATTAGATTGACTTTTCCAAGCACCAGAAGGTCGAGTCTGGCTGGGACGACAAGGATCAGGAGGACTTCTGGGGTTGAGCTTTGACGTCTCTGCGCCATACACAGGCCGTCAGCTACAACACCTTCTATCTGAAGAGGAGACATCTCATGATGGATCCCAGCACCTTCCTTGCCTTCAAGCTTCAACATGGCATCGACCTAGAGGAGAGCATTGTTGCGGCTTCAGTTGGCCACTCAGTCCTCCAAGTGGACCCCAGCAACTTCTGCGGGGGACACGTGCGTCGTCTTTAGCTTCAAAAGGAATCCAACGGTGGAGAGGACGACACCACAATAATGAAAAGAATTCCAAGCGTTGTGCATTACGCCTCAATTTTTTTAAATCCCAAAACATCTGTTAACAGTTGGCGATGAGAACAAACTTTGCCCAGTGTGCTGCATGTATCTTTTGTACAACAAAAAATTGTTTTTGGAGAAAAAAAAATCTCTCTCTTTCTTCATCACCACTTCTTGGTGAACCTGTTCTTGGGATCTCCCCTTCCCTGCTTCCTGTCCAGCAGCCCCAGCTCGATCTCCTTGACATCTGGGAGGTTGTTCAAGTCCCCAATAGCTGCCACCGTCGGGCGAGATGCCAGCATCCGATCGGCGATCCGGTTGATGTCCTCTGCCCTGACCGCTGCGATGCGATCGATATACTCCTCAGGGCGTTTCCGTTCCCCCTGTGCTAGCACCTTGGTGTAAAGAAAAGAACAAAATGCGAAACATTTACAATTCAGATGCACCACTTTTGTCTTTAACTCCCAACCTGTCTGGCCACGTCTTCGAAGATAACCGGCCTGGACTCTAGGTTCATGAGGAGCATGGAGGTCAGCTGCTTCTTGGCCCGTTCAAACTCCTCTGCCCCAAGTGGCCATGCCAGTCTAGAGATTTCGGATGCGACTATTCCTATGAGATGCAAAGTTGGAGATATCAAAAACACTCATATCTATTTAGAAAATGTTTTTACCAGTCATTTCTGCCAGCCTTTCAGGAGGCCCTGATGATTTTATGCAGAACAGTCCGGTGTCTCCATAGGCGTGGTTGAAAGCAGTGGCCTCGTACATCCAGTGATGTCGGTTGAGCACACTAGTGTAGAGGCGTGTGTACATGCCCTTCCCTGGGCCGCCAGCAGAGAAGCTGCCTCCACCTCCCATCAGCATGTTCATCACGCAGAATGCGATGAAATCCTAGAAGAAAGTGATAAATTTGCTCGTAAATGACCCCTATTGTCGGATACAGCTAAGCTTTAAGCCAAACGTACTGGATGTTGGTGTGAAACAGCCTCAAGACCGAGAGTGAGGTGCACAAGATTTGGCAGGGGCGTCGGACCCAGGGATGCGTTGGAAAGATCCTTGGGGATTGTGACGAGTCCACCTGTGTACTGGGCCAGTGAGCTGTCAATCTGCCTCTTAGGCTTGGCCGACCAGGCCGGAGTGTTATCCACCATGTGCTCTTGCGCGGCTTTCACCAGTCTGTCATGGTCAACCCCTACTGCCGCCAGGACCATTCTGTGGTGTATGTGTGAGAGACAAGATTATCAGCTAATTTCTATTGTCCAAAATCAATTGCAAATATTGTTCTAAGTTCGAACAATTTTCAAACAATTTTGTACTCAATTTTGTGCTCTCTGGTTTAGTTCCCACAGATAGTCTCGTAGCACAAGGACGCTAGTTTTACTTTTATGACAATTTATTTTTGCTTTTCCTCAGAATTTTTCATCAAACATTTCATAAAAATATATTAAGAATAAAAAACGACCAGAAGTTGAGGCTTTTAACTTCTTTAAACTTAATTTCTTTTGCGCTAACTTTCTTTGAAACATGATTTGACATTTTTTGGAACATTTATTGCCTTCCTAACACTGTTTTTTTTTGTACTACCCAACCAATAATGGTATCGCTAGGGGCACACTCTCGGTTGCGACACTAGTGGTAGTTAGCAATGGGGTCGACATTTGGGTTGCTCTAAGGTTTTCATATCACTAATATAGCGTTAGTACGCAGGGCAGGTGTTAGAATAGTGAAAAATACCTTAGAGCAACCCATCACTAAATTCATGCTAGCGATATTGGTTGGGTACACAAAAAATGCTTGAGAATTGTTCGAAGAATGTAAGTGAAGAGGAAAGAAAATTGTTCAAACATTGTTTGATTATTGGAATATTTATCGGAGTCTCTAATCACAAATCTTACCTGTCTAGAGTATGATAGCTTGAGAGGTAGTTGAGGATGGTCTCCCTGTTGATAGTCTTCACATTCTCCAGCGGGCAGACCTTGGGCAGACCGAGGGTGTTGTTGGAGAATGCGGCAGCATGAATGGCCTCTGTCATGAGCACCTCCTGGTCTGGCCTCATCCCGATGTCTTCGATCTCAAATTCGATGGCACTGCGGGTGTACTCCAGCTCCTCTTCTGCCAGCTGCGGCCTCAGCACAACATCGCCGAGGATCTCCATAGTGGCCTCGAGGCCACGTGCCTCTACAGACGCAGCGTAGACTATCGTGTCACGAGTGGCTTGGCAGTCGCAGATGCCACCATACTTTTCTAGTCTGCAAGAATTTGAAACTTGATCAGTCCTCGAACTTTTCGGGATAATTGAATAACTGAAATGCAGTAAAATGAGAGGTAGGAAGGGAAATGGGGAATAGGGGACCTCAGATAATCTTTCTTGCAACGCAATTGGGCAGTCTCGAAAGCACTTTTTTTACAGTTACGTTGTTTTAAGCAGATGTATTAGTCCCACAAATCCGGCCAAAATGAGCCACTGCATCAGCCAAGAGCTTAATGATGACATCTCGCTGGCCCTTCATGTGAGGACAGTCGAAAATGCACACGAGTGCAAATGGCCCAAACAGTGTAACCAGATTGTTACCAGATAATTTCAGTTCGGTCATGTCCCAGAAGCATTTGATGGAAGGAAGGTGAAAGAAAATGCTTACTAACCCACAGTAATCCAGAGACATTCTGGAGTATCTTCAGAATGTCCCTGGCAAACCCAACTCAAAACCTAAATGTATCATCTAGGGTCTGCCTAAAATGTATCATCTACTGTAGGGCCTGTCTACGCGTATCATGTTAACGTTTGGATGGAAATCTTAAAACTGCACGTTTCGTGCATTCTGCGTTCAGTTCATCTTTTTCCGGTATTTACTTACAATTAACTTTTCTACTACACAAAGTCACTAATTTGTAAGAAAAGACGTAGCAACAGTGCTGTTGACCATCCCCACATATGGCTCAAGTGGTTTAGTTGTGCGTTGACTCCCTAGTGCGTGTTTTCGACCTTATTAGATGTGCTGTGTGTTCTTGACTTTCCCTTCACGGGAACCCAAAGGAAAAAAGTTAAAAACTAAAAATATTATATCATAAAATACTAATTAAGCGGCTCACAGTTATTTTAGCTTATTAGAAATTGCTTTTTTTTTGGCAGAGTGGGAGCAATGACCTCTCATACCTCGTAGATATTTCCTCAGCTCCGGCAAATTTCTCCGTGCCGTTAAAGGCCAACTTTTCGAGGAAATGAGAGATTCCACTTGGATGCGCCACCTCGTAACGCGAACCAGAATCCACGATGACGCCGACGGTGCAGTACTGCCCGAACGCGGGTTCGGAGGCCACTCGGAGGCCGTTCGAGAGGCGGGTGACCCGAGTCTTCTGCTGGTGCTTCTGAGGGAGGGGCCTCGAGGCGGCCGCCGCAGCTGCCGCAGCTGCAGTGGAGGCGGCCTTCTTGGTCAGCGGGAAGGGCTCCGACAGCGGCACCTGAGGGTAACTCGATCCGGAGCCGGCCTTGGAGGAGGAGGGAGCCTTGGAAGCCTAAGCAGGAACATCAGTTATCAGAACGGAAGTTTGATGATGGCCGTCCCTCTCTCTCTCTCTCGCGCTCACCTTGTCGCATCCGGATGCTGAGGATGAGCTCTGGAGACGTCGGGCGACGGCAGACGGAAGAAGTCGAGGGAGAACGACGCGATGCATGCCGACTGCGATCTTGTCAATCAGTGGATCATGAGCAGGCTTCCACATTCTTTGCTACTGTATAAAACTTAGGTTTTTGCACAATTTTTTTGTTTTTTTTGGGGGGGGGGAAACGCATTTTTTTCAAGTTTACTGTACTTTGTTGCTTATTTTTTAATATTTCATAGAAATGCTGATTAAAAACCTGTTCTGTAAACTTTAAAGGTGAGAATGGATCTCTTCAGCAAAAGCCATCTAAGAGTACGTGTATCGAAAGGATACAACAACTTAGTAACTGTTACGACCAGCCTTTTTAGCGCAAATCAGGCCTGACTTTCTTGCCAGTATGTTGCCAAAAGTGCATAAAATGTCAAACCCTGCTCAATGAGCGACTGGACGGATGTCACGCCACCGAATGGAGGTCGAAGTTGAAACAGCCCTTGTTCTTCTCTATCTCAAGACAGGACTGATGGGAAGATGCTATTGCTGGAGCACGAGCAGCTGCTCAGCTCCGCTGTTTGTTGCGGTCTCCTCCGGAAAAAAATGTGGCTTTACTTTCTCCCAACCTCTCTTTTTCTCCAGAGTCTCTGGGCACTGGTAGGAGATTCACTCACTCCCTGTCAAGAATGTCACCATCCACCCTGATCCACCACGAGGCCAGCGTTGCCAGAAAAGACGCCACAACAGATAAAGCACCATCCATCAATCTTTATTCCTTTTTTTAAAGAAACGAAACGTGAGGCAACTTCTATCACTAGCTGTGCAACATTTTTGCAACATTTTCTAAAATCATTTTTTTTCCTTTCTCATCTCTATTCCCCAGTCCTTGGTCGCTTCCCACCATCTTCAGAGTAAGAAGGATTCTTCTCGTGGACGATGGCGGGTCGAGCGATTGCCAGGGCCTCCCTCATCTTCTTCCAGTCGCTCATGCACAGGTTGATGACCACCTTTGACAAGAGGAAGAAGAAGAAAAAAAGGGCTGATAGGAAGTAACTACCTTGGTTCAGTGTCCAGCGAAACTTGGGTAGTCAATGACTCCTTTAGGACCATAGATGTGTTCCTAGAGGGATTGTAGACTACAGTACTTGGAGACCCCCAAATGTTTCGTAGGGTGTCTGCCTCCTCACCTGCTTCTTCCTTGCAGTGTCTTCGTCACCCGAGGCACGACTAACGCTCTCTCGCTGACTCGACTTGGAAAGCGGCTCGATAACTGGGAGACCGACGTCCTCATCAATGGAGATCCTGACCTAAAGGTGCACAAGGACACAGAGTGCTCCAATTCCAACTACCTGACCGTCAAAACTCTTTTCTATTGAAGTCAATGTAACTGCTGTACTAAGCCATTATGCCTGCTCCCCTTCCTGTTCTGCCCCACCTTTCCCTCCTTCACCAGGAAGGACACGTGGAAGACGTTCTCAATCGTGGCGCCGAAGCTGTGCGGATTGATGACGAAGCGAAAGTAGCAAAAGGGCCTCCTCCCGTTCTCCTTGAAGGCCCTGACCAGCTGCTTGAAGGTGGAAGTGACCAGCGCCTCCGTCTCGTGCGCCCCGGGCCCGACCTCCGCCTCCGTCAGCCGGGTGGACTTGGTCACGATCAGATCTGCCTCCTGCAACGAGAAGGGCGGTCCGGCCGTGGTGGGTGGGCGGACTGCAGCTGACAAGGGAGAAGCTCACCCTGGTCCTGACCCTCCTCTGCCTGGTCTTCCTCTCCACCGTCACCGCGCGCGGGTCGATGGCGCCGTAGATGTACTGCAGGGCAGGGGGCCGGGCGAACAGGCATCTTAGTGCTGTGCCTGCGGGAGAGAAAGAAGAAAGAACCTTGCAATCTGCCACATAAGTTAACAGTAGTGTACACCCTAACTTGCAACATCTTTTGTTAATAATTTCTCTTAGACATATTTATTACCCAGCTTCATCCACTGATCCGTCCTGACGTGTGCGCTCCCTCTCTTGCTCCTCCTCTCCGCCCTGGAGATTCCCCCGAGCTCCTTGACCAGCCTGTCCCCGAACTCCCCCGGGCGGAACTGGCGGGCGTTGGTCGACAGCCTCTCCGCCCTCCTCCTGCAGCTGGAGGACAGTCCGTGGATGATCCTGGCGTCCAGCAGGGCCTCGGAGGGATCGCGGACGTTCTCAAACAGCTTGGTAACCTGGGAGGGGGGGGGGGGAAAGAGAAAAATAACATTTGCACACGCTACCATGGAAGGGAATCAGTTGTTTGGCCGTCTCGCTGAAGACGCCTCCGCTCTCTTCTTCCTCGTCCTCCTCGTCCTCCCCATCCGGGCGGTTGCCGCCGTCTTCCTCCTCCTCCTGCCTGGCCTTCTCGTCCAGGTCCTCCAGGATCCTCCTGTAGTCCTTTCTGATCTTCTTGGACTCGTCCTCCCTGGGCTCGGACGGGGCCTGGATGGCGACGTCGCCGTTCGCGGTGCTCATGACGCCGTCGGACTTGCTTGTGTCGTGTGTTTGCAAATCGTTTCGTTCTACCAGAGCGGGAAATAACGAGGTTGCGTGATGTGTTTTATTTGTGTGTCTGGAATGAAAGATATGTACGTATTAACCGCTTGCCGCTTTAGTTGTTTCGCCTTGTCAATCTGCCCTAAGATATTATGTAGTAAATTACTTCTGATTATTTTTAAATGGTACTTTGGATTAGCGGAACACTTCTTTACTGTACTGTACTGTACTGTATGAGTACAGTAGTCCACGGTTAATAGTGCAATGATGGGCCAGGGAAAAATTGCACAATAAAGCGAGGTGCACAATAAAGCAAGGAGATTTATGAAGTAAAATCTTAAAATGGCACTCCAAAATATTGCACTATTAACCGTGGCACAATTAAGCGTGGAGCACTGTATCCCCACTTTTTACCTACCGTATTACGTTATTGCACAAAAATAGCCTTAAAACAATTCCTAAATATAGTCATGCTTACTGCCCAACCAATATTGGTATCGTTAGGTGCACGGTCTCGGTGGCGACAAGAGTGGTAGTTGGCGCAGGGGTCGACATTTGAGTTACAATAAGATTTTTATATCACTTATACAGTGCTAGAACGCCAGCGCAGGTGTTAGAATAGTGGGAAAAAAACCCTTATCACTAAATTCACGCTAGCGATATTGGTGGAGTGCCCGACCAATAATGGCCTCTCTCAGCCTTCGCTGGGTAAGGGTCCCGAGTGCAGGCTATTCCCTCAGTCTGCTTCTCATGCTTGGTTGAG
>JAAUYM010024707.1_pt1 | contig 13798 bp, 10 predicted proteins | sample 7278001 | NCBI WGS metagenome assembly JAAUYM01 (sample SAMN14350224, study PRJNA611818) | marine sediment metagenome | isolation source: surface marine sediment (1.8m) | place: French Polynesia: Moorea | collected 2018-08
ACCATATTTAATTTTTTTTTTTTGAGAAGTTTCCTTTTCAGGTCTGAGACTTCATGCTTAGGAATTTGCAAAAAAAAAAAAAAAAGTGCATCTTAAACTAAGCACTGCTCACCCAAAGACGTAGATGCTACCGAATACGAAGAACACCACGGCGAACATGGTGAGGAAGCCGAAGCACCAGCGGACAAGGGAGATCTCCAGCACGATGGAGATGTTGCTCAGCAGCCCGCCCTTCCAGCAGAGGATGGTGAGGAGGGCGACGAGCTGCAGGGAGGCGCTGATAACGTGCAGGGCGCCCACGCCGATCAGGTAGGCCGGGATCTCCTCTTGGCCGGGGCAGTCCTTCACGTGGGTCACCCCCACGGCCAAGAGGAAGGCGGACAGGCCGAGCACCAGGGCCACGATGATGATCCGGAGGAGGATCCGCCCGGTGGAGACGGCCTTAGGGTTGCCGCTGTCATCGACCTGGTTGAAGGTCACGAAGTCCGGGAGGATCGGGTTGGGCCCGCTGTTCGCCATCAGCCAGATCTTGCGACCGCCAGGTTTCGGCATGTTTGCCGCTACTGCCACCACTACTGTGCGGTACACGTGCAATTCAGCTTTCGCAGTTATTCTTTTTCACTCACGCTGGTTTCACAGATTTAAGCAGAATAAATACTTGTACGAGTATACAGTACGTACTATATAGTACATACGTACGTAGGTATGTACCGTACATATATCCATGGAAGTCTCAGACCTGGAAACCTCAATAAATGAGGTGTATAAGAGTGTCATATATCAAATAAGAGTAACCTCAGTTTTTGTAGTGTACTCCAGGTGGAGTATACTGTAGTGGGGAGATTGACACGCACAGACAGACAAAAGTGACACTACTTTTTCTTTTCCCACTTTGAAACCCAGTTTTCAGTACCACCATGCATGCAAGATGGCGATGGCCTCACACGCCTCCTTATTTTCAAGTTTCTACCTTTTGGGGGTTTACTACCGTACTCGTACGTGAGGAAGACATGATTGGCCAAGAATGCACCACCAGTACCAATGTCCTGAACTTGGAAATGTCTTACTAGCTATCTCGTATCTTTTTCAGCCGAACGTGTAGGTACAGTACATAGCGTAGTAGCCCGCGTTAAAGCGAGGTCTATATACTAATGGTTGTATTTCGCCAACTGACTGGAAGTAGAATTAGCAATTTATTTTCATCAGTTTACAGACTTCATAGCCAGACTTTAAAAGCGCGAACTTTTATGCTTCATGAAGCTGGATCGAACTTGGACATTTGGAGAAAGCCTTTTGCAAAAGCCTGTCTCTATAATCCCTCAGGGCACAGTTTTCTGCCCAGAGTGCTTTTGTCTTCTGCAGGAGAAAAACGACGTTGTCATCATCTTGCACCGTCCCACTATTGAAAAAGTCGCTTGAAAAGTCGCCCCTAGTGAACGTCGTGCATGAGGGTAATGAGTTGAGCTCTTGTGTTTTTGTTTCCAACACGTCTATTTTCCTCTGCAGTCTTCGATTTTTCTTCTTGAGCTTTTCTTGGCTTTCGGGAAAGGAAAGGTAGGATGATGTGACACAATCGGTGTCGGAGGAGAGAACGCTGGAATTAATGCCCGCGCCGCACGTCCTCAGCAAGTTAGCACAGTGTTCTACCTGATTAAGGTCGTGCTTCTTTAATACACCAATTTCGTTCCTGTACTCGCTGGTAATTTTTTCCAAATCCTGTTTATGGTCGCGCTTTCGTGCAGTCTCGCAATCCTGCACGTCGTTCAGGGCCTCTGTTGCTTCTTGAACCTTTCTTTGCAGAGAATGTTCAATTGACTCAATAACTTTTCCGTTGTTTTCTTCCATAGACATGGAGCAGAATATCTTGAAGAGAGTCTTGCACTCCTTCTCATGGGCAAGGGTGCTATTCTGCCTCTTTGATAGCGCTTGGCAAATCCTGCCTTTCAGTGACTCGACCTCATACTTGTGCTGGAGGTTTTCAGATTCAATGCGACCTTTGACACGCTCACTCCCATCGGAGAGAACCTTACTTTCTTCTTCTACCATGCTTTGAATTCCCTTCAACATTAGAAACCACTGCAGCACTTGTGGTACTGTTTCCTGGTATCTTGCAACCTCTAGCACAATTTGCTCTTTATCACTGCACATGCTCTGCACGCTTTTTCTTAATTTCTGGGTTGCCGTTTTAACGGCAACTTCAATTCCTTCTGCGGATTCCTTGTCCTCGGCTTCCCTTATTCGATTAGTGAGCGACGTGATTTCCACACTCAAATCATCTTGTTGAACGCTGTACCGCCTTTGCATGACTTTTCCTCTTTCCACAATAACTCTTGCTTCACTTTCAGACTCCTCCCTGAGAAAGTGAAGCATGTCAATGGTGCTCTCCCACTCGAGAGCGCACTTCTGTATGGGAACCAGATATCCAAGAATCTCTTTCAAGTGCTTCTCTTCCTTGTCACGCATGACCTGCCTGACGCTTTCCATGGCCTCCTCGCGGCCAGAGATGTCAACCATGTAGCAGTCGGTGAGGTCCTGGAGCTTCTTCTTGGCAGCTTCAATTGCATCTTCCGTCCTTTGCCTGGTCTGCAGCAGTTCCTCCTCCTTTTGCAGTTCCAGTTTCTCGAGGCGACTCAGGTTCTCTCGATGCTCCTCCCGCCCTGCCTGCAGACGGTCGCCGTGCTTCTCCAGATCTCTCTCCACGGCCTCCTTTCGTCGCCTCACCTCCAGATGGTGCGCCGCCGCGCGCTCCCGCCCCTCCTGCCGCAGCGACTCCAACCTGGCGTCCGCCCCTGCCAGGAGTGCCGACACCTTCCTCATCTCCTCGTGCAGCCCCCTGAGCTGCCTCCTGAGGTCGGCCCTGCCTTTGCCGGCGGTCTGCTCCAGCCTCCTGTGGGCGTCGAAGGCGGTCCTGTCCAGGATCACCCTCCCGTTACTGCAGGCCAGCTTCAGCTCGTTTATTTCCCACTTGAGGTGTCGCCCGAGCGTCTCCGGCTTCGGGAGGTGCTTCACCGTCACCTCCAGATTTTCCAAGGAGTTTCTCAAGTCAGCCACCTTGTTTTCTGAGTCTCTCTCGCGCTGCTCCCGCTGGACCTTCGCGCGCAGGAGGTCGGCCCGCAACTTGCAGACGGCCTCCTCCAGGACGCTCCCCTTCTCCGCGGCGTCCCTCCCGGCGCTCTCCGTCGCAGATGAGATCTCCCTCCTCTGTTGCTGGGCCAGGCCCTTGAGGTGGCCGAGCTTGGCTAGGAGGAGGCGACCCTCCCTCTGCCTCCTCCCACTGGCGTCCTCCAGGGCCACCAAGGCCGCATCCACCCTGCCGTCCTCCAGCGAGAGCCTCTCACCTGCAGCTGCCCCCCTCTTTCTCAGTCCCGACAGCCCCGCTTGCAGTTTTGTCATCTTTGTCAGATGGGCGTCGTTCATCTTCCTGATGCGAGCCTTCCACTCGTTCTTTGCCGTCTTGATCTTGCCGGGAAGAGAGGCGACCAGGCCCTGCAACTTGCTTTTCTCCTTCGCGTGACCCGACTCAACCTCCAAGCACTGAATTGCCAGCTTCTCCAGACGCTCTTCAAGATGTGACATCCGCTTCATGTGGTCAGCACGCAGCTTTTCCTCCAGGAGCAGGCACTTCCACTGGATGTCCTCCTCCAGTCTCCGGATTGCTAGGATGTCATCTTCGTCTTCATCGTCTGACAAGTTCGTCAAAGTCGTCAAAGTGCGCGCCATTGTATCTCCGGACACTTTCATGTTACGTAATTTGGCAGTACAATTCCACAACAATGCGCACTTTCCCGAAAAACCATTCAAATAAATTTCGTATTTTTTTGTTTTATTGAGGGGAACGCGTCACATAAACTGGGAGTCTTTTAATTATATAATGTCGATTCATACAAATTTGCTGTACTGTATTTGTCGATCCGCATAGTCTCTATTTGTAGATTTAATTATTAATTACTTATTAGGATAAAAAAGAGACTGTACTACCTACTTTACTAAGGAGAAGATGTCAGATTTACAGTAGTATACCTACAGTAATACTATGAATAACTAGACTTGAGCTTAACTTTTTTTATAAAAAAGTGTTTATTCTAGCAGACTTGGCTGCACAGAACACTCTAAATCCAAATGAAGAAGTTGGTGGTTGTTTTTTTTCTTAGTTAGATTTGACAGCAATATCGTTAACACAGCAGGAGGATGTAGTAGTAATATGTCTATATGACAAACTTTGACCAAACGCGTTCTCTCTCTTTCTGTAAAAGGGGGCCGGGTGGGAGGAGGAGGGAGAGCAAATTCACGGTCACACTTTTCCCGTTAAGTGCATGTCTTCTTATTCAAATGGACCTTTTTTTAAGTGCTATGTGTGTGTGTGTGTGCATGTGATTCTATCGTGGGGGGACCAGGGAAGGGGGAGGAACAGGAGAAAGGGTTGCCACGAAGGCCCACACAAAGTTTGGGTGGAGGAAACTACTACTATAAAGGATACTCCCTGCCTTAGCCACCTACCTACTATTACGTAGCACATAGCCACAAAGCATGCTTCTCCTCGTACGTTGTACCACAGTGCGCGCACATTCTGGGTGTGGGTGGGTGTGTATCGAGGCGCTCGCTATAGCTAGAGGTACGTTGAATTAAGGAGACGAACGGAAAAAGAAGAAGTAATGCAGTGAAAAACTCAAACGAAAGACTTTAAGAGGAAAAAGAACCGAACTGATTGGGGGAAGGGAAGAAAGGCAATTTCCCGACCTTTTTTGTGGTGAGGAGATTTGGCCTCCGAGATTGCCATCACTTTGGAAGGCGGTAAAAAGAAGTCCTTTTACTTTTTTTTTGGTGAATTGCCAGCTGAATTGTTGCACTGTACTATAATATTGCTGGACAGAGAGAGTTGCAGCGTCTCAGGGAAATGGTTCATGCTTCGTAGTCAACTACTACAAATGCGTAAATGCCGTCGCTTTTGGTCTCCCTCTTGAATTGCACTGCACTGGTAGGAAAAAAAATAACTGATCGTCCTTTGTCTCTGTGTGTGTGTGTGTGTGTGATGACTCTGTAGTGAAACTATAGTCGTCTCAGTAGACTTTTTTCTTTACAAATGTTCGTTATACTAAATTCCTTGCTTCTGTTGATGCGATGACGGCTGCGGTTGCGGCGGCCACTGCGGCCGCGGCCGCGGCTGCGGCTGCGGTGAGCGAGGAAGGGGGCGCCCCGTTGCAGTAGTCTGACTCGCAGAAGCACAGCCTGCCTCTCCGGTTGCTCTGGCTCATGCAGACGTGGTCCACCATGAACATGTTGATGCGCAGCTCCGAGGTGCACGTCCGGGTGATGAGGGCCTCTGCCGTGAGTCGGGGGGGAGGGGACGGGAGACGACGACGAGGAGGGGGAAGAAGAGGAACGAAAGAAGAAGAAGAAAAAACAAACCCATTAGGAAGTCAAACAAACCTTTCAAGGAAGGGGAGCAGGGAAGAAGACTTGACAGGGAGGTGACGGGGAAAAAGAAAGAAAGGGAGGGTTGTTTTTAAGAAAAAAAAACCCACGCTTTCACGCACGAAAGAGGATTTGGAGGAAGATTTATTTGGTTGGGGAAGAAGAGGAGTAAAAAAAGTAAAAGCACACGAAATACGCACAAGAATTTTCTATAAATGACACAATCATCGTCCATGATTTGGCCTTATGTTTTTTTCTCTCATTTAAAACTAAAACGGAAACGGAAACAAAGCGGAGAAGAAACAGACACTCCAGTTTATATGCTTTCTCTCTCCTACTGCACTAGTATGCTAGTAAATAGAGCACTACTATACTTGTTGTCGTGTCAGATGTTGTTGGGCTTTTTTTTGTCTGTGCTGTCATGGCAGCCCCCAGAACTTAAAGGCAGATTCACCTTTTTTCACTCCTCCTCAGCACAGCACGACACTACAGTATGTGTATGGTAAGTACGTACTACTACGCGTACAGCGCTATAATATGGTCTCGTTATCCCGCTTGTAATGTCTGTAAGCAACTTTAGAATTTTTAGCTGTGTGTGTCTGTACGTAGCAGTACTACATGTCTCTCTGTACGACTTCTTTCTTTTTATAGGGGGGGGGAGGGGGAGGGGGTTACTAGGATTGGAGGAAGACACGACATGTGGTACTGGTATGGTACGGATGGAGAGGGGGAAGGTCTCGATGCAACAGCAGAGATTTGGGGAGAAAAGGGGGAAAGAAGAGACAGACACGCAGGCATTTTCGAATGCCTTTCCTGCAATTAAAGGGAAGATTAATACGACGACAGTAACAGAGAGAGAAGAGGGGGAAATATCCCACTGCCAATTGTCCTACACACGGCAGCTTTTTTCTTCTTCTTCTTGTTGGGTGGTGGTGGAACGAGTTATCTTTGCACTGCGAAGAACGGAGGGGGACACCACTCGATGCAGGGACAGAAGGAGGAGGAGGAGAAGGAGGAGGAGGAGGAAGAGGAGGAGGAGAAGGAGGAAGGAAAAGAGGAGGAAGAAAAGGGGCAACAGAGAATGTCTCGGGAAAACGGACTCTACGTACAGTCCAACTTTCAAGCAAAATGTCTAAGAGGGAGAAGGAACCCAGATCTTGTACGTATGGGGAGGGGAGACTTTGTACAACAACCCCCTCCCGTCCAGGCACGTCGTAGATTGCCTTTGGGGTGGGGGGGGAGACAGTGGAAATGAAGGCAAGCAGTTTCTAACAAGCAAAGCAGGCAAACAGGCAGGCAGGCAGTTAAAAATGGTTGTGGGTGGCGGGGGCGGCAGCCAAAGACACCATTCCGGTGAGGCCGTGAGGGGGGGGGGGCTGAGGATGCAGGGTGGGCCGGGGGAGAGGAGGGAAGGAAGCACACAGCGTAGAAAAACATGATGAAGTTAAAGATCTTCTGGGGGGTGGGTTGAGCATAGAGACTGAAAAGCTGACACGAATCACTTTACCTCAAATAGAGCAAGGGGGGAACTGGTTAATCATTGCGTCTGCACAAAGTCCCCGCTAAGGCCAGACGTGATCAATCGGCTTAATCTTCATCGTTCTCTTTCCAAGACTTTGCTATTTGGGGAAGGTCAGAGGAAGGGGGGGATAGGGAGGGCGGGGAGAGAGATTTCTTTTTGAAAAAAAAAATCATGCAAGGGAATTAGCAGAAGCGTTAACCTCTCGTTTTCACGCATTCTAGTATACGGACAGTTTGTCGGAGTATGGACAGCTCCCTAAATTCCCTGACGTGATGGTGGCCTATTCTATCGGAGCAGGATCAACGAGGCCAGGGTCGCCACCATCGCGGTCGCCGCCGTCGCCGCCTTCGTCGTCGTCGTCGTCGCCCGCCTGGCCCCGTTGCATTCGTTCTCCTCGCAAAAGCACATCTTGCCCTTCCCTCCGCCCTCCGTCATGCAGACGTGGTCCACCATGAACAGGTTTATGTCAATGTCGTCGGTGCACGAGCGACGGATCTTCTCATCCTCTGCAAGGAACAAACAGCCGACGGAGAAAACGTAGCGGGGGGGAGGGGGAGGTGGGCGGGGCGAGGGGGAGGCGGAAGACTTGGCAGCAAGAGTTAGTTGTACTCGTGGGATTTTCTTCATGTGTGCGTGAGAAGGGCAAATGTTGGGAGCCCTACCTTACACAGTATTGTGGACTCCGGTTATAGGAACATACTTGGGACCAGAAAGAACGTGTACATAGTATAAGCGGAGTGGTCGTATGTACTATCCGAAGCATTCATTATGCTATGCGTAGGCTTACTTTTGCTCTTTAAGAAACTGTTCTTATACGGTAAGCGAAGTGTTCTCGTCTCCGCTGCTCCTATAACCGAGTCCATCTGTACCTAGGTGGACCAGTAATTTAGTGCTAGTGATTATCTGCTTGGATGGATGGTTGTTGGATGGATGGTGGGGTGAGCTTGACACTGACGGATCGAGGGCTGGTGGTGGTGGGCCGCTAAAAATTGGCTGTCACCTCGATGATGGTGGTGGTGGATGAATCATTTAAAGAAAGTATATAGGGATGCTTTATTTACACGTGTGGTGAATTTCCAATTGATTAGGGTTTGAAGCAAGTACTCGAATAGTACTACGTCGTGTTAAGACAAGATCTCTCCCCTAAAACTTTTAGACTAAAACGGAGGGACTCAATATAACGAAAAAGATGCTTACAGTATCGCTTTGATACGAAATAGGTATAACTATAACTTCTTATAGCCCCGATTTCCGACACTGTAGGTACGTATACTAGTAACCTGACTAGGTACGTAGTCAGGTTTCCTCTTGGCGCCATCCCAGTCCCATTTGAACTAGCACGCTATACGTACACAAACTGAGGGAAACTACCAATGGCACTCAACGGTACTCTGGCACTCAGTCTATTGAATAGATTGGCATTTTTGTCTTAAATTGTACTCTAAATTTCCTCACTGCTTGGAGTTTCTCTGTACAACTTGGTGGTAGTACGTACAAGAGCAGGCTTGAAGTCTTCCCTGGGTATGACTTCTAGCACATTGGCGATGTGACGTTGCTATACTGAACACAGCTAGAGCAAGAGAAAATCTGTACAAAAATTAGGCACAGATTACAAGGGTGATTTTTTTGTACACATGGCAATTCGATCCAAAAGGAAAACTGAAGAGACTTCTGATCATTGATGTCTTTTAGAAACCAAAGCTCATTACGTATGGTGCAAAGTTTTGACGTGTTAAGCATGCTTACCCCCCTTAGAAAAAAAAGCAAGAAAAATTAGGAAAATATCATCGGTGGGGTGCCATTATAATAATAGGTCGCACTTTTGGTTGCTTGGGGGGGGGGGGGGCGAAGGTGAGGCAATCAGTGCATCCTCAGCATCCGTTAGCATTGCTGCACAACAACAACAACAACACCGAAAGCGTTTCGATTCTGGACGAGGTCTGATGAGGGAAAGAGGAAGGCAGGAGAGGAAGGGTCACTTCGTATTAGTCCCAAGTCTGGAACAGCATGAGGCAGGAAAGGCATCGACGGCAATGTCAGGCTCGTGGGTCCCCTTACTGGATATGATGAACCAGATTAGCGGAATTGTAAGTGTATCGTCCGGTTTCTCTGCGCCAAGATCACCTCTGACAGGAGAAAGACGACAAGGGAAGGAGAAAATTTTGGTGAAAGGGGCTGTTTTCCCGTCATAAAGACGAATGAATGGATCCTGCTTCCTTTCTGGTATTTCGACACCCGATGATGGATTGATGTGTAGATGACTGGGTGAGACTGAGAGGCACTTTGCCATCCAGTGTGACGTCGACTTTAAAAAAATCTCCTCTTTTGGTCTTACCGATCTTCTTCTAGTAGGGCTTAGACAGGAAAAATTGGATAAAGAAATGGTTACGTGATCGGAGACGGGGGGAGAAGGAGGAAGAAAGAAATGGGGATCGAACAAACTTGGTTCTTGAATAATCAATCAACCTTATTTGCCATCCCCCTACGTGGCCGCAGCTGCATTACTGTTCAGTACATCTCATCCTCGTCCTCACCTGTTCCAATTCCCTGCACCATCTTGACGCAGCACCCGGCGCAGGGCTTCTTCGCCGGTTGGTTGGTCCAGTTGAACGTGTCCCCGCACCGGTCGTCCTGGAAGCTGTTGCAGTTGAAGCACATCACGCGGTTCCCGGCTGAGAGGGAAGGGGAGGCAAAGGAAAACAGATTCAAAGCTGCCTTGGGGGTCAGCAACAACAAGGTCCGCGAAATACCACAAGAACACAACAACTGCAGCAATAGCGCCCCCCAAAAATGTTTTTTTTTTTGTGCCAAGGAAAAGTAGAAATGAGAGCCTTTAGAAGACTTTTCTTTTCGCCAGTAGTACAGTCCAACTCTGATAATCGCGACAGAACTGCAGATGGCCCAATTTTCACATTATCCGAGTGGCTTTTTGTAGTGCATATAGTGGTACAGTAATACTAAATTTTGTTCCCTAGAAAAATACCCAGCTGATTCTACAAACAGATTGTCCCGATCAACCGAGTTGGACTGTAGTAGCAGTAGTGCATTTGGCAGTAAAAAGGACATTATGGTACGTCTGTCCAGCTAATGCGGGGGAGGGGAGGAAAGGGAAGGGGAGGGACAGAATGCAGCAAAAATAGTCAAGAGGAAAAATCTCCACTTTCAGTGGAACGGAGAAGCAGGGAAAGGAGGGGAAGGAGAAAGCAGCCTTGGCAGGCACAATTTTTTGCTTACACATGCATTCCGCGACTGCGTTGGCGGTGCCCAGGGCCATGACGACCATGAGGATGGCGACGTGCATGGGGGAGGCGCGTGGGAGGCTCCGGCGAAAGGAGGACACCAACGGATGGCACCAGGAGGAGGAGGAGGCGGGCGGGCGGGTGCCAACAACTACTGCAGAGGCATCTCTGGCGCCGCCGCCGGGAGCAGCGGCAGCGGCAGTGGCAGCGCTCGGAGTGATGGAGGAGAAGGAGGAGGTGGTTGAGATAAGAAGTTTTCTCGTCCTCCTCCTCCTCTTCTTCCTTTCTTCTTCCTCGTCGGCCTCCTCCACTTGAGGAAAAAGTTTCCCCTTCCGTTCTTCGCCCCAAGAAGTTGTGACTTCTCCTCCTCCCTTCTCCGCCGCGACCTCCAGGGCCCAACTTGCCAGATCCTCTTTCTTCCTCCTCCTCCTTCTGCGTCGATCCCTCAAGTCGCCCCTAGAGTGTGTTCGTCCTCCTCCGCCTCCTCGCCTCTTCCCCTCTCCTTCCTCCACTCCACCACACTGGTTGGCGCGCAAGGACGCAGCTACAGGCTGTCGGCCTTCCTCGGGAGGCACTATCGCATCCATCGCCATTCCTATGCGGCCTGAAACGATCAGAGGGAGAGAGAGAAGGGGGGGGAGGGGAATTGAATGACGCTCTCCGGTGCCAAAACGTGTGGACGTGCCAGGAAAGGCCGAAGAAAAACTCACGGCACGCGCCGGCCGAGTAGAGAAATGAGCCCTGGCAGCACCTCGGGATCCTGGTGGTGCCAGGATATCTTCCTCTTGCCTCCTCTCTCTGGCGACGTGTGTTATTATTGGTCTTCTCGATCACCCTCGCTGTGATGCCTGCCCACCCACCCACCCCAACACCACTTTCGTGGCTGTTGACTTGGAGCGTGTGCTCTCGATAGATATGATTGGCAGATCGGGAAAAAACGGTTCTTGGACCTACTTCTCTTCCGTCTCAGCTTCGTCGTCGTCGCCGTGCCAATGCCGTGTCTCCTCCTCCTCCTACTTTTGCTTCACTTGCAAACATGTGCCTGAGCAAGTGCGCTGCGATTGAAGGAGAGAGAGAGAGAGAGTCAAGCTAGAAAGAGAAAGAGAGAGAGAGAGAGCGTAGAAGGATCCAACTCCTCCTCCTCCTTGACTACTTCTTTCTCCCCCCTGGCCACAGCCGTACTACTCGGAAAGGCTTCACTTTAGCAAGGACGAAGGAAGAAGGAAGGAGGAGGAGAAGGAAAGGAGGAGGAGCAGAAGCAGGAAAGACTCCGTACTTCTCTTCCTCCTGCCTCGAAAGCGCTTTCTCCTGTTCAACAACTCCCTCCCTCTTCTTCGTCTTCTCTCGACTCTTCTCCCCCTTTTTTTCAGGGCGCAGGAGGGTATAGCTACGTACTACGCACTCCCTAGTATAGTAAGCTCGCTCACTCCATCATCGACTGCGACTGGATGGACGCATGGTTGCTGGATGATAAAGAGGGGCAGACAGGGAAAAGTTCTTCTTATCGAAAAGTACTGCCGTATTTAAGTGTTTATCCAAAATCTGACCCTCATTCAGCGAACAACTACCAAGCATAGCATAGATGTGGTACGTCCAATCCGGAAAGCAGGGGGGGAGGAAATGGGCAACACAGATGGGGTCCTTCTTAGGGGGGGGGGAAGGAGGATTCAGTGTTTGCACTCGCTTCGAGCAAGATGAGGGCTTCCAGAATGCTCTCTCCTCCATGCATGCACAATAGGGGAAAAAGAAAACCTGCCCTACATTAATTTATTGCTCGGGGCACAAAAGGCCGGTGATGATTATAGGATTCCGAGAATCCCTCCCGCCGCTCCAGGGCCCTCTTTTTTTGTTGTGGAATAATTTATTGGCGAAATTGTATTAAAGTTTGTTGTGGATTTGGTGGTGGTAGTTGTGGTAGAAATAGAAGATGACAGACAGACAAACACGTGAAATACACCAGAAAAAATACATCATTTTTCGCTTAAAAAAAACAAATTCCCCTCGAGACAACTTGGCATTACTACTACAAAAAAAAATCCACAGAGCTCCTTCGTCTTCTTCAGGATTGGACTTTTCTTCCACTTTTTTGTTCTTAAAACTACTAATTTCTTTTTTTTTAAAAAAAGCTTATGGGAGGAATGCTATCAGTGAATGACGGCCCCTTCCCCAAGCAGGGTGGGACAAAATGCGAATAAAGTATAAAAATAAATTGGGGGGCTGCTGACAAAAATAATCATTCCGGGTACTTTTTTTTGCATTATTGGGGGTTGGGGATCTGGCCGCTATTAAATACGAGAGAAAGTGGGCAAATCAATCCTCCCTCCCACCTGGTGACCGTGGTGGCGCTTGCGAAGACTTGGGGAGACGCTTGGATCTTTCTTTCTTTCTTGTTTGTGGATGATGGTGGAGTACAGTACGTTGATGCTTTTTCTCATTTCCCCCAATCCTCCTCCCTGCTGTTGCGCATTGTGATGTTTTTTTTTGGAATCGGATCGGGTAGAAAAAAAAACTGATTTCTTTCCTTCTTTTTTTTCCTTCATCTTGGGAGTCTCGAAAGACGTCTCTCATTTCCTGTCTGTGGACTTGAGGATGCCTTCGATGTAGTTCTGCTCCAGCTCGTCGGGCCCGTTTGACTGGATGACCTGAGAGTGAGAAAACATATTACAAGTATGTACACGACGACAATCTCCCAAGTGCCAAGGCAAATGGTTTATTATTGCAAGCATCGCCTGCCCACCTTGTGCACCCCGACGAAGGCCTTCTTGAGCGTGTCGAAGGAAGAGGAATAGATCATCTTCTTCTTGATCTTGGCAGAGTCCGGACACCACGACATCAGGAACAGTTTGGACCTGGAGCGAGTAAAGTTGGTAAGTAAATGTGGGAAATAGCGGCATATATACCGGTACAGTGGAACTTAGTAAACATCGATTTTGTACGTAATCTTTTCTTTCAAAACCTCCGAGTTTGTTAAATACAGGTTCCACTTTGTACTGTATCGTGTGTGTATACCTGTATGAGGCCTCCGTTCCCTGCGCCTCCTGCACGTAGTCGTAGTCGTAGACGGCGTAGCGGCAGTCATCGTTGTCGCCGTCTTTCACCTGGAGGTCCTCCAGGAACGTCTCGTACGAGCTGTCGCGCACGCCAGTCTTGAGAAATAAGATTGAGAAAAAGTCACAACTTCTGTTCGCTTCCTCTCTCTCTCTATATATATAAAAATAGAAATCTACATCGTTTATACATAGTGTTATGAATTTGATGGACATACGTCTGGTTATGAGCGCGTAGTTTCCCCCAAAAATTAGCGAAATCGAGAGAAAAATTAAATTGATTCGTTGAGCCTTTTTCTCATACTGACTTACAAGAATTTAAGACAAAAAATCAAGCAAGCAGACGCTCCCTTATCTCGGGAGAAACAGTCTCTCTCAGACACGCTCTCTCACACACATGTTGCCTTCATACTCCCCTCTCTTGATAAGAAGGGCCACTCAAACTCCATCCTCAAGTCCCCTCCCTCCCCTCCCCGCAACACGCAAAAAAAGCATTGAGAAGTCAAAAATGTGCCGAACGTAACTATGCGAGAATCGGATCCGCCAAATGTCAGAAGGAAAAAAAAAACCAACCACCT
>JAAUYM010057242.1_pt1 | contig 13793 bp, 15 predicted proteins | sample 7278001 | NCBI WGS metagenome assembly JAAUYM01 (sample SAMN14350224, study PRJNA611818) | marine sediment metagenome | isolation source: surface marine sediment (1.8m) | place: French Polynesia: Moorea | collected 2018-08
CCCCCCCCCCCCCCCCCCCCCCCCCCCCCCCCCCCCCCCCCCCCCCCCCCCCCCCCACACGCCGAACAAAACCGGGGCTATGGGATCACGGGCACATCCCTTTCCGTAGGTGTGGACGTGGGGTGGCGGGGCCTGCTTGGGGCTTGGCAGTCTGGAGAGTGGGTCGATTCTCCTCCCACGCCTCATAGAGGATCTCTCACAGGTGCCCCACAGCATTAGCATTAATGAGTCTTTTGTTGGTGAACCATTGCTTGTCCACAGTCCAAGGTGGTGGACATTTCCCTGGGGGACAACCACTGCCTGGCCCTCTCCCAGGACTGCACGGTCTTCGCCTGGGGCATCAACAGTTCCGGGCAGTGTGGACTGGGCCACGCTCTGTCGCCCATATTCTCGCCACAGCCGGTCAAGTGAGGAGGAAGTGAACAAGATTATGTTTGAGTGGTGGCGCTTTTTTTCTTAACGAATTTTGCCCCTCCAGGGCTCTGGCTGCCGTGCCAATCCACCAGATATCCGCTGGAGGAAACCATTCCATGGCCTGCACCGCGGTACCACCCGACAGGTAAAGTCACTAACGGTATTAACAGTTATTTGCAAGCAGAGTCACTTCCCAACCAATATTGGTATCGTTAGGGGCACGGTCTCGGTGGCGATAATGGTGGTAGTTAGTGCAGGGGTCGACATTTGAGTTGCAATAAGGTTTTTCCCACTATTCTAGCACCTGCGCTGGCGTTCTAACACTGTATGAGTGATATGAAAACCTTATTGCAACTTATCACTAAATTCACGCTAGCGATATTGGTTGGGTTGTCACACGTGTGAAGGATAAGGTAGCTGTGTTGCCAACCAGCATATTCCATAGCCAAAAAAACCCCCACAAGTCTGGCATTTCTGTTTGGCATGTTTATTTACTGTTCGACACATTTTTTTTCTAGGGAACTTCTTTACTAGCTGCAAAATTTTGTGCAAATAGGAATTCAACTCTGGCATATTTTTGTCGTAAAATTTTGGCATATGCGTCTGGCTGAGATGTGGCAACGCTGGCACTGTACGAACCCTTTCGCTCCATTCAGACAAGTCGTTCTGTGGCACAAGCCCTTCTGCGCGGACCTGAGCGCCGCCACCTTCGCCTCCATACTGCACTTCCTGGAGACGCAGGGGGCGGAGTTCATGGCCTCGCCCGCCGCCCCCGTTGAGGACGAGGCCGTCCTCCTGGGCTTCCTCAGCCTCCTGGCCGACCACTTCGTGCTGGCTGCCGAGGCAGGACGAGGAGGAGGAGAGGGCGACGAAGAGGGCGCAGTTGCGGGCTTCAACGTGGTTGGAGCCAGAGAGAAAGCCTCGCTTGAGAGGGTGCTTTACAGGTGCTGTCACCCGTCATTATTATACTAGTAGTATGTCACATGACCTGCATCTTACTGATGTCTTCCAGGTTCGTGGACCTGCCCTCCCTGTCGGCGGAGGCGTCCTGGGCCGTGCGACGCTGCCTGGACTCCGGGGTGTCCCACCTGCTGCTGTCGCCCCTGCCGGAGAGGCTGTCCCGCGCCCGCGAGCTCCTCCAGGTCGAGCTCCCCACCGCCGGGGAGGAGCTCAATGTCAGGCTCCTGCTCAGGTCGCTCGACAACTTGGAGGTCGGTCTCTCCGCGGATCGCTGCGGCGGAAAAAAAATACTGTAGCGTTTGTTCTTCCCGGCCTCCTGCAGGCAGTCGGCGAGATCGTGGACGCGTTCAAGTCCGCGGTGGAGGACGGGGAGGGGGGTCAGGAGATGCCAGGGGGCGACGTCGCCGGAAAGGCCTTTCTGCTCACCAAGACCCTGGTGGTCAGGACCTTCGGACATTACGTAAGATGCTCTTTTTTTTTTTTTTAAACCCTTTAGTGCTATGCATGTTGCTATGTATTAGTACAGCCATGGAATTTTCAGACTGGAAAGGAAACTGTTCTTCCCCGTTTTTGTATGGCGTTTGTTTGGCTTAAAGAGTGCATTCAATAAGAAAATTTTATTAAGTTGATAATAAATTTAGAACAATAAAGTTGTAGCAAATGTTGTTTACAGCTCATGCATACTATCTTTAAGGTGAGTTTCCAAGATGCCTAAATTTTAAGAGATGTCATGTTTTAAGAAGTTTCCTTTCCAAGTCTGAGGCTTCCATGGTGTACGTAGCATATGTTACACACACACACGTGCTTAATTTTATTTTGCAGATCAGTAGACTGGACCGTCTGGTCAAAAAGGATGCTGAAGAGGTCGCGATCCCCAAGGACGGTCTGCGAGAAGAAGAAAAGTCCCTGCTCTTCTCCCTCCTAGACAAGTTCATACTGTGCAACATAACCGACGCAGACATAGGGGCAAGAATTTTCATTTTAACATTACGTATGTGATGTTAAGACACATACTTACATGGGGGCATTTTTTATACATTCTTGTTGCAGGAGGAGATGGTGAATTGTTCAGTGTCGATACTGAAGCTAATCCTGTCCTTGGGCAAGGAATTCCTTGCCTGCTGCGCGTCCGCCCTCGAGCCCGAAGCCTCCGAGAGGAGGAGGGAGGCCACCGACGTCCTCCTTCGCTTCCTGCGATCGTCCTGCTCCGTCCCGCAGCTCCTCAACTCCACTTTGCTCTCCCTACATCTGGTATACTACATAGAGGAGTTGCACACAGAAGGAGTTTACTTGTGCAGTTTGCCAACTCCTCCTAGGTGACCTCCTCCTCCTCCCCCGCCGGATGTCGCGCGCTGAGGGAGGCGCTGATGGTCGAGCTGCTGGACCTGAACGAGTCCTTCCTGGCCGCCGAGGACCTCCTGTGCGATTCCGGCAGGATCCTGACCTCCTCCCACGGCGACTGGCAGTTTCTGCCGGACCTGAGGGGCGTGGCCGGGAGCCTGGCCGGGCGCCTAGTGGGGCAGGTGGTGGGCGGCGGCAGGGTGACGGCGGCGGCGACCGTGAGCGGGAGGGAGGCCAGGTTGGAGGCCAAGCTCGGGTCGATCAGGAGCTTGTCCAGGGGACTGACCTGCTCGATCGAGAAGGCAGCCACCGTCGGTAGGATGGTTGTTGTTGGTTTGGTAGATGTTAAAAATTTTAATGGGGTTATTTTTTTCTTCTTCTTTTTATAGGAGGACTCGTCAGGTGCATTTGCGACACGTTGGAGAGCTCCAACAACTTCTCTCTGGAGAAGCGCCTGCACACCGTCGACACCCTGGTCAGGCGACTCCTCCCCAGCGACGGCGACGGCAACGGCGGCGTGCTCAACGTGAAACTCTTGGCAACGGTCCGCAGCTGCCTGTCGGCCATCGAGGAGGTCACCGTGGAGGACGACGACCTCCTGGCCGCGGTCTCCCTCGTGTGGCTGGCGGCCTTCCGACACCAGCGTGGACATTGTTCAGAACTAGAAAAGTAAAATTATAGTACGTGTACTGTAAGTAATATTTGTTGCGGTGGAGGCATCATTTTTTCTTCCCTATAGGCCAGAGGAATATCCCAGGACTTTGCGCCTGATAGGAAAGTTGGCGGACTCGCTCTGCGTGCTGAGGTTGAGGAACCAGCACGGGAAGAAGGCACAGAGAAAGAGGGCCTTGCCCTCCGCCGCCACCTCCGACTCCCTTCAGGAGCGGGCCATTGGCGTGGCCGTCTTATTCCTCTCCTGCCTGAACCTGCCTCTGGAGGAGGAGGAGGAGGAGGAGGACGACAGCGGCAGGCGCGAAGAGGAGGAGGAGGAGGGGGCTGTGGTGGCGGACATGCTGAGCATGTTGGAGGACAAGGACCTGTGGGAGTCGGACAACTGGGCCGAGGAGGTCGCGCGGTACGCGGAGAGCACCAGACAGTTCCGAAAGGTGCAGTGCCCCTCTCCCCTCATGCTCAAACCCTTGGGCGGTTCAAGTAATTTCTCAGAGCTTGATTGTCTTTTTTCCACTTCCAGGACGTTGAGGAAACGCTGCCACACGCGGCAAGGCTGCTTCAAACCTGCCGACCAAGGAGGGGAGGAGAGGAGACGGAGGACTACAGATACAGAGTAAGTTCTTTTTTTTTTTTTTTACAGAGGAGTTGGGAAAAAAAAATCACACTAACATAACCCTCCCTCTCCCTCTTCTCATTGCAGATTTCGTCTCAGATTCTGCTGGGGCTGCTGACCGTCGATGTGCTACCTAGCAAAGACAAGGACGAACCGCCGTCGGTCGAGGAGGAGGGTGACGGCCTCAGGCTGGAACGTCGTCAGCCCGACTGCAACCTGAAGGGCGCCCTCACGCTGTCGAGGACCGTCAGCTCCCTGTTGGCGGAGACTCCGAGCCAGATCGTCTCTGACGGTAGGCCATACATACTACAGTGCAGTGGAGTCTCGATATCACAATATTTAGCATGAAAAAAAATTGCTACGGCAAAGATTTATCGCTAAAACATAGAAAGCATAGTTAAAGCATAGTAGATTAAACCATAGAAAGTATAACTAAAGCATATAAAGCATAGTTAAAGCATAGAAAGCAAAGTTAAAGCGTAGAATGAATGCATAGTTAAAGCATAGAAAGCAAAGTTAAAGCGTAGAAAGCATACTAGTTGAAGCATAGAAAGCATAGTTAAAGCATAGGAAGCTTTGTAAAGCTTACAACATTGCTGTACTAATCTAACCCAGCAACGCGGGTAGCTTCAGGCCAGTTTCTTCTGATTAGAGGGATTTATAAGATGGTGTTTTACATTAGCAGAACAAAATATGTACCGTACTATACTGTACTACTGTACGTACGGTACTGTAAGAGTATTCTAATTGCGATGTATTGTGAGTATAACCTCAAGTAAAATATTAATATGACTTTACGTAGTCTGGAAAAAAAATTATAATTCTGACTTTAAAAAATTAACTTCGGTTTAGCGGGATTTCGGATTAGAAGGATTTTTTCTTGGTCCCCAAGGAGTACCGCTAATTCGAAGTGGACTGTATCGAGATTTTGCTGTACTGTACTGCCTAGTAACTGCATGCGTACTACATACCTATACACGTCATAATTGGGAGTACACACATCCTTGCAGGCCAAGACCGGTTCGTGGCTCTCTTGATGGTCGCCCTGTCCCTCGAAGCGTGGAAGGGCCGCGACTCTCCAGCCTTGAGTCTCCAGATGGCCCTGGAGAGCTTCTCCGGCTGCTCCGTGGTCGTGGAGACGTCGGCGGCAGGAGCGGCGGCGGCGGCGGCGGCGGCGGCGGTGGTGGCGGAGAAGACGTCCTGGGTGCCGCGGCTGGCTGACATCTCTCGGCTGCGGGCTGGGATGGCCATGGTCATGAACTTGCTGTGAGTGTTCCACATGCTCCAAGATGCGGGCGATGCTGACGCGGCTGTCCTCCTCCTCTGTCGTTTATTCTTCAGGTCGCATTCCGGCGAGAATTCCGAGTCGGTGCGTCTCGCCGTGGCGTCCTTCCTCACGTCCACGCTCGGCAAGGTGGACGCCTCTGCGGACGCCAAGCTCGCCACCGACTTTGTCGGCTTCCTCTGCCTGGCCACCACCCAGCAGCGACAGACGCGGCTCGGACACGTCATTTCCTTAATGGGTGACGACGAGGACGCGGCCTCCTCCTCCTCCTCTTTCCTTGCCAACCTGATGGCCGTGTTCAGGAAGTGCGGATCGCCCCTGGAGCTCCGCCTGGCCTGCCTGGGGACGGCGGAGAACCTCATGACCGGAATGGACAAGAAGGGCGGCGGGATCGGCGACGACAGGGCCCTGGAGATGGTGCGTGACCTCTTCTCTCTGGTTGACCGGGTGCTGTACGACAGGGAGGACGTGGGCGACTGCTGCTGCTGGTCGGACACGACGGAACCGCTGCGGACCGTGAGGGCGGTCCTGAAGCCGTGGTGCCGTGACCAGACCAGGCTCGACTTCAGTAGAGGAGGTTCCGTGGGCCTCTCCCCGTCGGCGGCGGGGGCGGCCTCTCTGGCCGCGCACAACAGGCCCACCTCGGCCCGCCTCTCGGAGAGCTTCCAGGAAGGGACACTCTCCTGGAAGGTCGAGCTGAGCGCGGAGCCCTCCGGGGGGTTCAGGAGGGGTCGCGGCGCGTCGGGCTTCGTCGGGCTGGGGATGGCCAGGGTAGATCGCGGGGACAGCGCCAGCAGCAGCGGCGGCGGCAGCGGCGGCGGTCCGGTCCAGCGGTCTTGGCTGGCTCGAGGGAACGAACTGACCAGGCTGGGGGTGGCGGCGTGGCCGCCGCTCCAGGCGGTGCCGGCATTCGAAAGAAGGGGGGACGCCCTCTCCTTTGTCGCCGACCTTGACGCCGGCACGCTGAGCGTGAGGAAGAACCACGGCTGCGGCGGCCGAGGCGACGACGACGATGGGGAGGAGGAGGAGGAGGGGGGTGCGACGCTGCTCTTCGACGACTTGCCGGCCGACGTGCCGCTGTCCCCGGTTGTCGTCTTCTATCCCGGCGACGCCGGGGCCCGCCTGCGAGTGACCGACGTCTCACACCGGCCTCGCAACTCCCGCGGAGTCGGCGGCGGCTGGAGCAAGGCGCCCGGCGTGGTGGACCCGTCCGTCCCCCCCGCCGGGGAGGCCGCCGCCCAGGCGGTCGTGCGCTGCCTTCGCCGTCTCTACCAGCGGTCTCGGGTGTGGAAGGACGCCATCGACCGCCACCTCGGAGAGGTGCTCGGAAGCGAGTCCAACCTGGCGCTGCTGAGGAGGACGGACCTGGCCGCGCTGCTGAAGGACGAGGAGGAAGGGAAGAAGGCGGCGGAGGCGGTGGAGCTCTTCACGTCAAGGGTGCTGCCAGCCCTCGCCTTTGTAGGCGGCATTGACGCCGGCTTGTACGTCGGGTGCAGGGTCAGGAAGGGGAGAAAGACCGGGTGGAGGCGGGGCGACGTGGGCGTGGTCACCGGAGGCCGGGTCCAGGGAGGCGGCGCCGCCATCTACGACGTGATGTGGGAGAAGGACGGAGAGACGAGCAGCGGCGTCGAGGGAGGAGACCTGGTCCTAGCGGAGGAGGAGGAGAGCTTCTCCTTCGACTTTGGAGTTCTCTTGTGCGTCGAAAAAGTCCAGCTGCTGTCGCTGTCGTCGGGGTTCTGCGCCGGCTCCCCGCTGAGGATGAGGCGCAGGGACGTGAGCCGGCTGGTCGAGAGGCACCTCGTGAGGAGCACCGGGAGGAAGAGGAGCCCGGCGGCCAAGGCGGGCGGCAGGGCGAGCCCGGAGAGGCAGAAGTCCGTTACCTTCAGGAAGGCTGCTCCCCCGACCAGGCTGGAGAGGAGGGACAAGCGGTCGTCCAGCCTCCCGGACGGGCGGTCGCTGCAGGATGCCGCCACCTCCGCCAGCGTGGAGAGGCTGACCAACATCCTGGTCAGCTCCATCATCGACGAGGTCACCGGAAAGACGCCTCCCTCGCTCCCCAGGGCAACTTCTTCCTCCGCCAGGACGTCCTCCTCCGGGAAGTCGCGCTCAAGGGGCGCGGCCGCCGGTTCCTCGGAGGCCATGGGCTGCATCAGCGAGGAGGCCGAGGCAAAGTCCTCCTCAGTCTGGTTGTCGGAGAGCGTCTTGGAAGCGAAGAAGCAGAAGAAGAAGAAGACCGAAAAGGAGGACAAGTCCGAGAAGGGAGGGGTCCCGACGAAGGAGTTCACGGTGTTGGCGACGCTGGTGAGGGCGGCCGCGGTCAGGACGGCGGCCGAGAAGACGCTGCTGGCTCTACTGGACTCTCCGGCGTGCGACCAACACTTGGAGGAGGATCCCGGAGGAGGAGGAGGAGGAGGAGGAGCAGCAGCAGAGCAGAGTGGCGTCGCGGCCCAGCTGCGGGAGGTGGTGAAGTCGTGCTGGGAGGCGTGCACCACCTCCTCGGCGTCGGCCATGCCGCTGGCCGCTCCGGTGTCCATCCGGGATGTGGAGAGGGCAATGGGAATCATTAGGTAGTTAGTGTTTTATACGTTGAAGTAGTCCTAGCCCAACCAATATTGCTAGTGTGGATTTAGTGATGGGTTGTTCTAACGCCAAGGCAGTTGTTAGAATCGTAACAAAAAAAACCCCTTAGAGCAACCCAAATTTCAACCCCGTCACTAATTACCACTAGTGGCGTAGCCGTTGGTGTGGCTCTAGGCAGTGGTACCAATATTGGTTGGGTAATAGTAGTATGTACCTATACCTAGTACACACTACTAAGTGAAAACTCGACATGATGCATACATCTCAGCATACGGTAGATATTTTTTGAGCTTTTACGAGATGCTACTGTAGTACATGTGTTCTCTTATCCCTATCAGGGTAAAAATGATGGAAGTGGAAGCTAGCCATCACTGGAAGTCATCACATAGAAAGCACGGGGGGGCATTCGGACAAGTGCTTGAAGACCTCAAGGAGGAACAGAGGAAACGGTCAGTGAGGAAAAGTTAATTGCGTTTTTGCTGTCACATGCGATTATTTAATATCTACATATATTGTACTACTGTACCAAATATTTCAGGCATGTGCAAGCTCATGGCAGCAACAGTTCACTTTGGACCCTGGGGGGTGGAGGTCCTCTGTCGCAGAGGGAACAGCTTGCCATCGCGACCGCTGCCGCGCTTCAGGTACTTTTTCAATGTTGCCAGATCTTCTCACCAAATGAGCGCAAAGATTGTCAAATGCGCTAAAATGCGAGAGCAATGAATAGTTTACTGTTTTGTTGTATTTTTGCACGTTCTATAACTTTTATGTTAATGCAGTATGCTGTGTTCTCAACATACACAATAGCGCATAAGCTTTATAAAGCTGAAAATGCGCATCATTTTGCGTATAACTGCTGAAATGCTTTTTTTTTACTAAATAACAAGGCCGCCCCGATCCACCAGCCCCTGCGAGAGATGGGCTTCACGGACGTGCACATCCTCGCGGCGAGGGAGTCCCTCGGCGTCAGAGGGGTCGACACCAGCGCCAGGTCCATCAACAGGTGTGCCACCTGGATGATCGACCACCCGATGGCAGACGACATGATGGCCGACTTTGTCGGCGCATGTCCCTCCTCCTTCCCCACCTCCACCTCCACTGCTCCGCCGCACGTAGTGGTGGAGCAGCGCGGCAGGTGGACCTCCATCACCACGGTTGGGCAGCCGCCGCCGCCGCCGCCGCCGCCGCCCTCCGGGGAACAGTCGTTCCCGCCGGTCCCACCGCCGAGGTATGCGCCGTCACTGTTGCTTCTTGTTAATTACAGGTTGTAGTTTAAAAGATTTTTTTGGAACATTTTCAGACTTGCCCGCGGGCTCGCCTCAGGAAGCAGCAGTGGCAGCAGCAGCCGCCACCAGCGCCAGAGGGCGCTGGCCGACATCAGGAACTTTCTGGTCACCGACTCCCAGAGGATCCTGGCGTCGAGGAGGAGGTCGCTGACCAGGTGGGTTTCCAGCCAGTCCCCCTAGTGCTAATGGGTTGAGCTGGGAATTTCTCGGGCTGGGCCGGGCCCTCCAATTTTTTGGGCCAAACCCAGAAAATTTGGGTAGGTAAAATTTTGGGCTATTTCGGGCTGTTTCAGGCTCGCTCCCCCTTGGGCTGACGACCATAACGCTGTTCGGGGCTTGGGCTTCAGGTTTCGGCCCCCGTCGCGAACCCATCACTATTCCGTAGTGTCAGTATTTTTAACCTTTTCTCTCCAGCACCTTTTGACATACATTTGGTCTGTTGATGGTCATTTCATTGTCTTCAGTATGCAAGATACATACAACTTCCCGATAAATATTGGTACCACTCAGCCACACTAACTAGTGGTACTAATTAGTGACGGCGTCGACATTTGGGTTGCTCTAGGTTGCTCTAAGGGTTATTTTTGTCACTATTTTAACACCAGCTCTGGTGTTAGGACAACCCGTCACTAAATGCACCCTAGAGATATTGGTTGGGTTAGTTTATGATTCCACGAATGCTCACTTGACCTTACACCTTTCTAAATGGGCCCCGGAATTGAAGGCCTTAAAGAGGCACTTTCCGGTGTCCTCGCACATCTCCTGGATCTCCAGGATGTCCTCATTTATGTGCTCCTCGTCGCAGAGGCTGCGCTCCAAGGCAGAGATCTCCTCCTGGTCATAGTCCGCTCCCACTCCGCTCAGGTGGCAGTTGGCTTGCTGCCAAAATGGTGGTGAGAGCGAAGTTGGAAGATCTGATAAGCTGAACCTAAGAAATTTTTTTTTGCTCACGATGGCGTTGGCGTAGACGTATCCGCAGTCCTCCAGCAGCGCGGCCGCCACCCCAACCGTGAGGCTGACCCCCTCGGGGAAGCCCGGGAGGCCCACGGACAAGACGTAGCGGACGCAGCCGGCGTCCACGTCATACAGGTAGTCCTCTGCGCGGATGGTCACCATTCCGTCCATTGTCTCGTAGGTTATCTAAAGATATATACGGTATAACTTGTCCTCTATGGGTCCCAAGACTTGATCAAAGTAAAAGTAGTGACCTGGAAGGACGTGTCGGACAGGACCTGATATGTCTCCCCACCCCTGAGGTACCTGACCCAGAAGGTCGGCGCGCGGAGGTTTCCGTCGATCGCATCCATCACCATCTTGGCCTCGTCCAGGTTGTCGAGGAAGGGGAACACCTCCTCGAAGGAGTACTCGGCCTCCGAGGCCTGCACAACCATGATTTTTTTTTGGAAGGGAACCTGGTGGGACTTTGAAGTTCTAATCGGAATTTGTCACGCCCATAACTTTCATATTCCCATCAGGAACATGTGACGGAACGTGTTTTTTATTCTGGGAAATGACAAAAAGTCCCGTCGGGTGCGGAAAAAAAAATCACCTGTGGATCGTCCAGGAACCCCCTGTCACTGCCTTGGAAGCGGCACTGGCCCAGGAGCCCCGCCACCTCCGCCTCGGTGCCATTGATCAGCCAGACCTGCAATTTATTTGCAGCGATTGATTGACCAGCTTTTCTTTCCACATTTGTGCCCAAGTTGTACTGTACAGTACTATACTCTATCACACCTGATGGGAATCTTCACAGAAGCCCAGCAGGAGCAGCAAGGCAAGGCTTAGGGTATTTTTGTAGCCTTTCATTGTCCTGCTTCGATCCTCTCTCTCTGGCTCTTCAGGCAATCCTGTGACCCCCCTCCTTCTCCCTCCAATTTTCAGGGTAAATGAAAGGGATACAGATTACCTGTGCACGTCCTATTTTACCTTTTTTTCCTAGAGCAACCCAGGTGTGTGCAACACACCTGCTTTCATCGTTGTCAAGAATGTTTATTGTAGCTGTAAAAAAGACAGAAGAAAATGTAGTGTACATGGAAAAAGGGGATGCTTTACCTGATCCTAAAAGCTTGAATGTGACAGGAATGTTTCAAGTAGCACGAAATGATCAGAATAATCACGGTTGAGGTTAATCCCTCCAACCAACGACGCACTCTTAATAAACTTCCGATTTAGCTCCGATGCAGAAGTTTTGTTATACGAGTAGTAAGCACCACCGACTGAGCATACAAATTGGTGCCAAATTTGCAAAAACGTGTATGCCTTGTGTGTACCCGTACCTACAGTATATTCCAACTGAGCTTCTTCCATTTTGCATGCCACCGTTGGTGGTTGGGCCGGCTGATTGCTGATGGTAGCTGAACGAGATTAATTGAAGAAATACTAATTGCTAGTTAGCTACTAAGTAGAACCACTAAAGTATAGGTAGGTTTTAAGATGCTTTACGGCAATGTGACGGTATCTAAAGTATGACAAACGTTAAACTTAACCTTCGACCAAATTCCATCAACAGGAGGCGCGCTAACATGGGCGACGACTCGAACATCTTTGAGGACAGCAGCGGCAGCAGCAGCAGCAGCAGCAGCGGCGGCAACAGCAGCAGCGAGGCCAACAACGGAGAGGACCGGCAGCAGCAACAGCCCTCCAGGTCCCCATCCCTCGGCCTGGTCGCCATCGCCCCCAGGCAGTCGTCGGCCTCCTCCTCCTCCCCGTTGCCGTCCGGGTGCGGCATCTGCGGCGAGCTGATGGCGCCCGGCGGCGTCGGCGGCGTCGGCGGCGGCCTCACCCGACACATGATGGGGCAGCACCCGGGGTGCGGGATCCCGCTGGAGGACACCCTGTGCGGCGGACTGCTGGGTGAGAGAGTCGAGAATAACTCCACGAGTCAACTTTTTTTTTATTGCCATTCCCAGAAGAGTTGAGCAACTTTACGGAGGAGGTCGTAACTCCTGAGAAAAGAATATGGACTGAAGTTGCGATAAGAATTGGCGGAGCTTTTCATTTACCTTGAATTGGAGAATAGTTACTACGTATTTGTTAAGTAAATTTCAGTCTAGTCCGGTATTGTGGCCCGGATTTCTTTCTACATTTTTCTTTTATTTCAAGGCACCCACTACGTCCTGTGCCAGCGTTGCATGGGTCGCCACGCCTACGAGGGCAACAACAACAGAAACAGCAGCAGACCCCGCGTCCTCTCCAGGCGCCCTGAGGAGGAGGTGCCGCCGGGGACGTCGGCGTCGGGGGCGACCCTCAGGTTCGACTCTGGGGTGGCGCCGGACCTCCTCCCACCGACGAGGACCGGCGACGACGACGACGACGGAGACGGGATGACGGTCCAGTTGCTCGGCGACAGTGAGTGGTCACAAAGAAATCGAGAGTTGAAGAAGGAATAAAAGTGCAGATACTACTAATTTTACAGCACATACTGTACATGATTCATCTTTATGAATTTATACCTTATAAGGTCAGTTTTTAAGTTTATAAAATAAAACTATAAGCATGTCTATCAGTGTACTCTATAGATCTATCAAGCAATTACATAATTAATTTGAGGCTACCTTCTGACCGAAATACTACCGTATTTTTTTATTGTTTGATCATAAAATGGGCACCTTTATAAAAAAAATTGTGAGTGCAGTACTTTGCTTTGTTTTTGTTTTGTTGTTTGGAGTGGGAAGAATGCAGTAATAAATGTACTGTACCTCCCACGGCTGGTCCCTTGCAGGACACTTATGCGAACAGCTTACTTTACACAACTTTTACATCATAAGCATCTTTCTGCACATAATAGTCATTTTTCACTTTTGGGCATAAAATGGGCACCCTTTTAGGGGCCCCTATAAAAATTTCGACCCCCTTTATTTTCATTCCCCTTGAAAAAGAGCATTCCAGTATGCAAATTTTGGGAAGGATTGGCAACCTCATTTTTTTACCTCAAGTGGCCTCGAGGATTCAAAAGGGGTAACAGTATGGCCTTATATGTAGGTACGTATAAAAAAGTTTACTAAATAGACTTCTCCAGAAATGGAGGTCATATGTTGATTAAAAGGTCGTTTTCAGATCAAAAACAAGCTCTTTATATCCATCAACACCGGTAGCGACTTGCTAGTCATGAAATAAAGTGAAATTCTTGAAATAGAGTGTCACATACCGGTAATTCTGAAATTTCAGTTTATACAAATTGGGAAATAAATGCAACATGAGATGAAGTTCCTTAAGCTTTGTACCCCACAGTTCAAAAATTATGTCGCAGCCCTTTTTTTCAAAGTGAAGCTTTAATATTAAAGGTACAAGAGTGTACCATACCTCTTTTTAAAGCTGAATCCTTCCCTGAGGTGCACCGGAAGCCAGATTGTTGATTTTGGCCTCAACTTGAGCAAGATCTTCAACAACAGGAACGTGGGTAAAGTCACCAACGCCCGTACAGAGAGGGAGAGAAAGAAGAGACAAAGAGAAAGAGAAAGAAAGAACGAAAGAGAGAAAGAGAGAGAGAAAGAGAAAGAGAGAAAGAGAGAGAGAGAGAGAGAGAGAGAGAGAAAGAGAAAGAGAGAAAGAAAGAGAGAGAGAGAGAAAGAAAGAGAGCGAGCGAGCGAGAGAGCAGTTTTTTTGCTATGTAGCTCTATGGTATGGGTACGCGCATGGTCAC
>JAAUYM010060053.1_pt1 | contig 13793 bp, 12 predicted proteins | sample 7278001 | NCBI WGS metagenome assembly JAAUYM01 (sample SAMN14350224, study PRJNA611818) | marine sediment metagenome | isolation source: surface marine sediment (1.8m) | place: French Polynesia: Moorea | collected 2018-08
CCTGTTACTACATGTTGAGCCGGAACTTGATTGCTGGAACGGTGCTGCTGCGCAGCGCGCCTTGAAGGAAAGCGGGCTGGTTATCGCGATTACTGCTTATCGCAGTGATGCAATGGAAGATTATGCCGATATCATGTTACCGGCAGCAGTTTTTGCTGAAACGTCGGGCACCTTTATTAATATTGCCGGAGACGCACAAACGTTTGCCGGCATTGCCACACCTGTTGGTGAAGCACGCCCTGCTTGGAAAATACTACGCGTGCTCGGTAACCACTTTGATTTACAGGGTTTTGATTATGTGTCGTCGTCTGACGTGCTTGCAGAAGCGATGAACGCAATAGGTGATATCAAGCCCGACAACATGGGTAAGTGGACAGATAACATTGAAACAACCAATGAATCATCTGGTCTGCAGCGAATCAGCGATGTGCCGATGAACGCGATAGATGGGATCTGTCGACGGGCACAGTCATTACAGCAAACGAGTGATATTGCGGATGGTAACCTGCATATCAATTCGTCGACTGCGCAATCCCTGCAGCTGACTGAAGGTCAGCAGGCCAACATAGCGCAGGACGAGTCTCAAGCTACATTACCGGTGGTAATTGATGAGCGTGTACCGGATAACTGCGCATTGATTCATTCAGGCCACCCTGCACAGGCAGCACTTGGTGGCAGTTTCGGTGTTATCACGGTGAGTCCCTGACAAGAATGATTGACGCCATTTATCAATTCATCACGCTCAACGTGCTGACGCCCATCGCTGGTATTCTGTTTCCCGCCGATTACCAGGATGAAGGATTATTCATGTTGCAGACAAGCATGAAGATACTGGCGATCCTCACCCCGGTCTTGATTACGGTTGCCTATTTTACCTATGCCGAACGCAAGATTATTGGTTTCATACAAGGCCGTATTGGCCCTAACCGCGTAGGTTTTCTTGGCTTCAAGTTATGGGGGCTTGGCCAGCCTATAGCTGATGCCGTTAAGCTGATTGTTAAAGAAATTGTTATTCCTTCAGGCTCAAACAAGACGCTGTTCCTGATAGCGCCTATTGTATCACTGGCGCCATCACTCGCCGCATGGGCGGTCATTCCGTTTGATGATACCAAGGTGTTAGCGGATATTAATGCCGGTTTGCTTTACGTCCTTGCCTTAACGTCACTTGCCGTCTACGGCGTTATCATTGCCGGCTGGGCATCCAACTCCAAGTATGCATTCCTTGGCGCTATACGTTCTGCCGCACAGATTGTTGCCTATGAAATCGCAATGGGTTTTGCCCTGGTAGGCGTGCTTGTTGCTGCCGGCAGTTTGAACCTTGGCGATATAGTCATGGCGCAGTCAGGCAGTTTTATGCACTGGTTCTGGTTGCCGCTGTTACCGTTATTTGTCATTTATTTTATCTCCGGCGTGGCAGAAACCAACAGGGCACCATTTGACGTTGCTGAAGGTGAATCGGAAATCGTTGCAGGTTTCCACGTTGAATATGGTGGTATGGCCTTTTCGGTTTTCTTCATGGCAGAGTATGCAAACATGATTTTGATAGCCGTATTATCGGCGATCATGTTTCTTGGTGGCTGGTTGTCGCCGTTGCAGGGAATACTGCCAGAATCTGTATTTTCCGCGCCAGTTATTGGCTCGCTGTTAGGACCAGGAATTCACTGGTTGCTAGCGAAGACATCTATCTTTATGTTCCTGTTCCTGTGGTTCAGGGCGACGTTTCCACGTTATCGCTATGACCAGATTATGCGACTTGGCTGGAAAGTGTTTATACCGATTACGATTGTCTGGTTGGTTGTCGTATCCGTTCTGGTTGTGGCAGGTGTGCCACCCTGGTTTGATTAGTACAAGTTATGATTGAAAAGACAAAAAACTATATTAACAGCTTGTTCCTGTGGGAACTGATAAAGGGTCTTCGTTTGACCGGGCGTTACCTGTTCAAGCGTAAGGTGACAGTACAGTATCCTGAAGAGAAAACGCCGCAGTCACATCGATTTCGTGGCTTGCATGCATTGCGTCGTTATCCGAATGGTGAAGAACGCTGTATTGCCTGCAAGCTATGCGAGGCCGTTTGTCCTGCAGTTGCGATCACGATTGAATCAGAACCACGTGACGACGGTAGTCGTCGCACGACACGTTACGATATCGATTTAACCAAGTGCATTTTTTGCGGTTTCTGTGAGGAATCCTGTCCGGTCGATTCGATTGTTGAGACAAGGATTTTTGAGTACCACGGGGAAAAGCGTGGTGACTTGTTAATGACCAAGCAGAGATTGCTTGAAGTTGGGGATAGGGCAGAACAACAGATAGCTGAGGACCGCGCGCTGGATGCGTTGTACCGCTAGGCTTTTGTCTGCCTGATAATAATATTTAATGATAGAACTTATCGTCTTTTACATTTTTGGTGCATTACTGTTAGCGTCTGCCGCTATGGTTGTGATTATGCGCAACCCGGTGCTGGCTGCGCTGTTTCTGGTATTGGCGTTCTTCTCGTCAGCAGCGATATGGCTGTTGCTGCATGCTGAATTTCTCGCCATTGCGCTGGTACTGGTTTATGTCGGCGCCGTCATGGTGTTATTCCTCTTCGTTGTCATGATGCTGGACATTAATATGGTGACGATACGCGAGGGTTTTGCCAGTTACCTGCCAGTTGGCCTTGCCGTTGCTGTTCTGATGATGATTGCTATGGGCATGGTGGTTGGCTCTGATTACTTCCTTTCGTCCACATTCTCGCCACCGGATACAGTGGCGATGGATTACAGTAATACCCGTGAATTAGGTCTGACCCTCTACACCCAGTATCTGTACCAGTTCGAAATAGCCGGTGCGATCCTGCTAGTGGCAATCATCGCTGCTATCTCTCTAAGCATGAGTAAGCTTAAGGTTACCAAGGCAAAAGATCCGTCTGAGCAGGTTATCGTCAAAAAAGCGGATCGCCTGCGCGTGGTCAAGATGGAGGCAGAGAAGAAATCATGATCACGTTAACAAATGTACTATCACTGGCAGCACTGTTGTTTTGCATCAGCGTGGCAGGCATTTTCCTTAATAGAAAGAACGTGATTATCCTGCTTATGTGCATTGAGTTAATGTTGCTGTCAGTAAATATGAACTTTATTGCGTTCTCCCATTTCCTGGGCGATATCCATGGTCAGATTTTTGTATTTTTTATATTAACGGTTGCCGCGGCTGAAGCCGCGATTGGTTTAGCCATCCTGATCGTCATGTTCAGGAACAGGGATACGATTAATGTTGAATCACTGGACAGCATGAAGGGTTAGGAATGGACGCATATATGGAAAATATCTACCTGGCTATTGTATTGGCGCCGCTATGCGGCTCCATCCTTGCTGGTCTGTTTGGTAAAGTGATAGGCCGTAGTGGCGCACACTGGGTAACCATAATCGGTGTTGCCGTTTCCAGCATACTTTCCCTGATCGCCTACAAGCACCACATGTTTGATGGTGGCGCTGATTACAACCAGGCGGTATACACATGGTTAACAACTGGTGGGCTCAGTTTCGAGGTCGGTTTCCTGATTGATCCGCTGTCTGTCACTATGATGGTCGTCGTAACGTTTGTTTCCTGGATGATCCATATCTACACCATTGGTTATATGCATGATGACCCCGGATACCAGCGCTTTTTCAGTTACATCTCGCTATTTACCTTCGCCATGTTAATGCTGGTGATGTCGAATAACTTCATGCAACTGTTTTTTGGCTGGGAAGCTGTCGGCCTCGTGTCTTACTTGTTGATTGGTTTTTGGTATAAGAAAGACACTGCTATCTGTGCCAACCTGAAGGCTTTTCTTGTTAACCGTGTAGGTGATTTCGGCTTCCTGCTAGGTATTGCTGCCGTATTGATGTATTTCAATACACTCGACTATGCCGAGGTATTTGCCAATGTTGACAGGTTTGCCGACACCACGATTGTCATCTTTGGCGAGGAAGCATGGTCGTTGATGACAGTTATCTGTATTTGTTTGTTCATCGGCGCTATGGGTAAATCGGCACAGGTGCCGTTACATGTCTGGCTGCCTGATTCAATGGAAGGCCCTACACCTATCTCTGCGCTTATCCACGCGGCAACCATGGTGACTGCAGGTATCTTCATGGTTTCACGTATGTCACCACTTTTTGAATTATCGGAAACGGCATTAAGTTTTATCCTGATTATTGGTTCTATCACGGCGCTGTTTATGGGCTTTCTCGGCCTGGTACAAAACGACATCAAGCGCGTGGTTGCTTATTCGACACTGTCGCAGCTTGGTTACATGACTGTTGCGCTTGGCGCATCTGCCTACGCGGCAGCGATGTTCCACCTTGTTACGCACGCTTTCTTCAAGGCATTGCTATTCCTCGGTGCAGGTTCTGTCATCATTGTCATGCACCATGAACAGGACATGCGCAAGATGGGCGGCCTGTACAAGAAAATGCCTATCACATGGTTTACCTGCTTTATTGGTTCTATTGCGCTAATTGGCTTTCCGGGAACATCCGGCTTCTTCTCGAAAGACGCGATCATCGAGGCAGTACATTATTCGACGATATACGGTAGTGGTTTTGCCTACTTCGCTGTGCTTGCCGGTGTCTTTTTCACTGCGCTGTACAGTTTTCGACTGTTTTTCATGACCTTCCACGGTGAGGAACGTATGGACAAGGAAACATGGATGCATTTGCATGAAGCGCCAGCCGTAGTGACGGTACCGCTATCTGTGCTTGCGATTCCATCGCTGATCCTTGGTGCTTTCCTGATAGGGCCGATGCTATTTGGCGATTATTTTGGCAACACCATTTATGTGGCGCCAGAGCATGATGTGCTTGCCGAGATTGGCAGCCACTACAACGGTATCGTGATGTTCACACTGTATGCATTCAAGCATCCCCCGGTTTACCTGGCGTTTGCCGGTATCTTTGTTGCGTGGCTGTGTTACATCAAGTTTCCCCAGCTGCCTGGCATGTTGGTTAACCGCATTGGACTTGTACATCGGATCCTTGAAAACAAATACGGATTTGATGATTTTAACCAGGCCGTATTTGCTCGTGGCACACGTGGCATAGGCCAGTTCCTGTGGAAATTTGGTGACATGAGTATTATTGACGGTTTGTTCGTCAATGGCACCGCGCGCAGTGTTGGAATTATTTCCGGACTGATAAGACATATCCAGTCCGGTTACCTGTATCACTATGCCTTTGCCATCATCATGGGACTGCTTGTTCTTATTGCCGTATTTGTACACGGAATACTTAACTAGTCCGGTAACCACCTAAAAAAATAATAACGACGCCAGTATGACGACGACACAATTACCATTGCTTAGCATGCTTATCTGGACACCGATTATCGGTGGTATCTGGGCGTTGATTGCGGGCGATCGACAGGAACAAACAGTCAAGTATTTCTCACTGGCTGTTTCAGTTATTACCTTTGTGTTCTCGGTTATGCTGTATTTGAACTTCGATACGGGCACAGCCAGTATGCAGTTTGTTGAGCAAGTGCCATGGATTAGTGCCTTTGATATTCAGTATTACCTCGGTATTGATGGCATTGCGCTACCGTTAATCCTGTTAACATCGTTTACTACCATTCTGGTCATACTTGCCGCATGGGAAGTGATTGAAAAGCATATTTCATATTATATGTCGGCATTCCTGATCCTCACCGGCCTGATGAACGGCGTGTTCGCAGCACTGGATGCGATCCTCTTTTATGTCTTTTGGGAAGCCATGTTAATACCGATGTTTATCATCATTGGTATCTGGGGTGGTCCAAATCGTGTCTACGCTACTATTAAGTTCTTCCTGTATACCTTCCTCGGATCGGTATTCATGTTGGTGGCGATACTGTATTTATATGTCAAAGCTGACAGCTTCGAAATTGAGATGATGCATTCTGTGCCATTGTCGCTATTGGCACAGCAATTTATTTTTATCGCGTTTTTCCTGGCCTTTGCCGTAAAAATTCCTATGTGGCCGGTACATACATGGTTACCTGATGCACACGTTGAGGCGCCAACTGGCGGCTCGGTCGTACTGGCAGCGATTATGTTGAAAATGGGTGGCTATGGCTTCCTCCGTTTCAGTCTGCCCGTTACGCCTGACGCGAGTCTTTATTTTGATGATTTCATGATTGTGCTGTCATTGGTTGCCGTTGTGTATATCGGCTTTGTCGCACTCGTGCAGGAAGACATGAAAAAACTGATCGCGTACTCATCAATATCTCACATGGGCTTCGTGACACTGGGTTTTTTCATTCCCTTTAGTATTGTTGCTAATACCGGACAGTTATCTGGTGCCATCATGGGTGTAGAGGGCGCCATGATGCAGATGATCTCGCACGGTTTCATCTCTGCCGCCATGTTCCTTTGTGTTGGTGTTATGTATGACCGCTTACACAGTCGCATGATTAAGGACTATGGAGGTGTGGTTAATAGCATGCCTTACTTTGCAGCGTTTATGATGCTGTTTGCTATGGCCAACTCGGGTCTGCCTGGCACGTCAGGCTTTGTTGGCGAATTCCTCGTCATCCTGAGTAGTTTTCAGTCCAGTTTCTGGATAGCCTTCTTTGCAGCAATAACGTTAATACTCGGCGCAGCCTACACATTGTGGATGTACAAGCGTGTTATTTTCGGCGAAGTCAAACGGGAAGAGGTGGCCGAGCTAAAGGATATCAACGGCCGCGAAACACTGATTTTATTCTTGCTGGCAGTGACCGTGCTAGTGTTCGGTCTGTGGCCTGCACCGATTTTCGACGTGATGCATGTGACGGTCGAAAACCTGATTAATCATTCCTTGCAGAGCAAGTTGCTATAAATGGTGAACTATGAGCGCTGACCTGGCACTGGCAATACCCGAGATAACCCTGCTGCTTATGGCATGCCTGGTACTGGTGGTAGATGCCTTTAGTCGTGATCCTGAACATAAAATCAGTTACTGGTTAACCCAGGCCAGCTTATTGCTGACGCTGTCACTGGTCTTGTCGACCCATACTCCTGATACCCAGGTGATACTGGACAACAGTTTTATCAGTGATTCCATGAGCACAATACTCAAGGCATTTATCTGTGGCATCACCTTTGTAGTTTTTCTTTATTCATTTGAATACCTGAAGGAAAACAAGCTGGTCAAAGGCGAGTACTTCGTTTTAGGATTGTTTGCCGTTCTTGGCATGATGATCATGTCATCTGCTTATAGCCTGTTGTCGGTTTACCTTGGGTTGGAACTGTTGTCACTATCTATGTATGCAATGGTTGCCATGAACCGGGAATCGCCCGCAGCATCAGAGGCTGCCATGAAATACTTTATTCTGGGTGCGCTTGCTTCAGGCATGTTGTTATACGGTATTTCCATGGTATATGGTCTCACCGGTTCGATTCAGCTATCGGTTATTGCGGATACTGTTTCATCAGGGGCGGTGAATAGCAGTTTTGTAGTGTTTGGTATGATCTTCATGATCATCGGTATCGCCTTCAAGCTTGGTGCTGCCCCTTTCCATATGTGGGTGCCAGATGTCTATCAGGGCGCACCAACCTCGGTTACGCTATTCATTAGTACTGCGCCCAAGCTGGCTGCTTTTGCCATGGCAATACGCATCCTGGTTGATGGATTATTGCCACTGGTAGAGGATTGGCAGGCGATACTCGCTATCCTTGCTGTACTGTCGATGGCAATCGGCAACATCGTTGCGATCTCGCAAACTAATATCAAGCGAATGCTTGCTTATTCAACCATTGCGCATGTGGGATTCCTTTTCCTCGGCCTCATCGCCGGTACCGAGTCCGGTTTTGCTGGTTCCATGTTCTATATCATTAGCTATGCCATGATGAGTATGGGCGCATTTGGCATGATTATTCTGCTTGGTCGTTATGAATTTGAAGCTGAGAATCTCGAAGACTTTAAGGGTTTATCTGAACGCTCGCCGTGGTACGCGTTTATCATGATGTGCCTGATGTTCTCCATGGCTGGTATCCCACCGTTCCTTGGTTTCTGGTCGAAATGGTTTGTCTTGAAAGAACTTGTTTCTTCTGGCTTCGTTGCACTTGCTGCGATCGCCGTTGTTTTCTCCATTATTGGTGCTTACTACTACCTGCGTATTATCAAGCTCATGTATTTCGATAAGCCGGAAACGATGACCGCTATCAAAGCAACGAAGCAAATGCGCGTTGTGTTGACCGCTAACGGATTACTAATAATAGTACTTGGACTGTTGCCAAATAGCCTGATGAGCATTTGTATTGCGGCATTCCAGGGTATATGACTTTAAATAAAGTTTACAAACTATCTATCAGATCTAGCTTTAGTCGGCGTGCCAGGTTTTAACTAGAGAACCTGCGTCAGCTACGCCAACCATCAAGACAACTCAATTACTTCTCGACCCTGAAACTTGCTTTCGAAAGCGGCAAGGCGTTTGTGAATTGATTGCAACTCTACAATTGTCGACCAGGAGTTCACAAGGTATTGGAATGAATTAGATACCTGGCCAAATGCCGTTAATATTTGCTGCAAAATACCGAACGTGATGGCACCAGCGGTGATCGTTGGCACAAGTATTACGTAGACAAAAATATTATCGGCTTGTACAAAACTATAGCGAAAAATATCGAAGTAACAGTAGTGAAAATACAGATGGAAATAATTTTTTCTGACGTTGCCGAACAATTCCTGCAGCGTTGGCGGCTGTGCGCGGTCTGCATGATCCTCGCCGAAGACCAGTTCTTTTCTGTAGGCGGCTTCAACACGCTGGTTTTTAAAATAAAGACCAGGAAGTTTAGCGCCGGCAATAGCTACGACCATGGTCCCGAAGATAGACCATGCTAAAGCGGCATTAAACAATGGGGCAGGAATTTCGCCAATCAGTGGGAACTCGGTGACATACTTTGACAAACTGAATAATACGGGAAGAAACGCAAACAACGTCATGATCGAGTCAATTATCTTGACGCCCAGGTCCTCTACAATCGACGCAAATCGCATGGTGTCTTCTTGAATGCGTTGCGAAGCCCCCTCAATATTTCTCACTTCTTCCCAGCGCGAAACATAGTAGTCATTCATCGCGGTACGCCAGCGAAATACAAAGTGCTTGACGAAGAAGTTGGTGATGACAAGAACGATAATTGCAACGAAAGCAATCGCTGCGAAATCAAGGAGTAGACCATATAGCAGCTCTGATGTGACGTCTCCTTCATCTACCAATGCATTCTGCACCGAATCAAAGAAAGGCCGCCGCCACTCGTTAATTGCCACCGATACCTGAACCGAGAAGTAGGTCGAAAACAGAATAATCTGTGACCCGACCACTGACCACCACTGCCATCGGTGCGGCGAATAATAGAACCAGAATAACGCAAACAAGCCGGAGACGATCGCGTAGTAGCAATAAAACCATATGATTTGCGGGGTGACAAAGTAGCCAATCCCTATCACAGGATCGACCTCGCCCTGTGGTAAATCGAAACCCAGCCAACGGCCTAAGCCGTCACCCGATAAGTACCAAAAACTAACGACAATCGACGCCCAGATCAGTGCCGACAGGAAGAACAGACGTGGTAATGGAAAAAAGGAGCGGAACAATGGGTATACCTTTGAGCTTTAGTGAGGTTGAGTTGTTTTATAGATGTCAGGTTTGGCTCTGTAACAGGTACTGCGAACAATACGGGTAATAGTTGTTATTTGACCATTGCAGACATTTATCATTTCTTTGTATTGAGATCATTCTGATACCTTGTTACCCAGTAATTGCCCGACCTGTATTGGGTCGTCTGCGCCAAGGTTTTCCAGCCAATTGATACGGTCCTGTTCAAACAGCAGGATAACCGTTGATCCCATATTGAATCGTCCAAGTTCCTCTCCCTGTTGTAACTGGATATTTTCCTGCTCATGGTTCGTTGATTTTAAAACTCTTTCTGATGCGGGCGTAATTTGTCCCGCCCAGATCGTTTCCATACTACCAACGAACAGCGCGCCAACCATGATCAGTGCCATCTTGCCATGCTCCGTATCAAATACCGATACATAACGCTCATTCATGGCAAACACACCGTCAACGGTCGCTACTGCAGCTTTATTCACGGCAAACAGTTTGCCCGGGATGTAAGTAGAGCTTGTAAGCTGGCCGCTCACTGGCATATGGATTCGGTGATAATCACGGGGCGAAAGATACAGTGTTGCAAACGTACCCTGTCGAAACGTCTGGCTGAGTGCTTCATTACCGGAAAGAAGTTGTAATAACGAATATTCCTTACCCTTTGCCTGGAATAGATATGACTCATCAATTTTTCCTAGCTGGCTAATTGATCCATCGACAGGTGAAATTATGTGTGTAGTTGAGAGTGACCAGTCCCTGCTGCCCGTTTTTAGTTGACGGGTAAAAAAATCATTAAAAGATACATAGTTATCAGCAAACGGTTTTTCAGCTTCCTGCATATTCACACGAAACAACATAATAAAGACGTTTATCAACAGGTTTTTGAACCAGCGTGTTTCATTCCTGGTCAGTTTATAGACAATAGCAGTCAGAGCATGCTGCGGTAGCACATACTGGGGCAGGGTTAACAGGTATTGAAAAAAACGTTGCATGGACTTAGTGATTACTCGTGTTCATGCTGCTTATTTTTATGACCGTGTTGATGTTTATGCTCATGCTTATGTTGATGCTTGTGCTGATGCTTATCAGCTGTCTTGCGCCTTATTTCAGTCTTTGTCTCTACAATAGTATTGTCAGAAAATGTGAACGTGAGTGCGATTGTATCGCCGGATTTCAGTGGTGAAACGGGATTAAACAGCATCAGGTGCAACCCGCCAGGTTTGAATTCAAGCGTCGACTGTTTTTGCAGGTTTAGTGTTTCCTGTTTAACCATGCTGGCCACGCCGTCGTTAATTACGGTGTTGTGCATTTCTATGCTTTCAAAAGCCGGGCTATTGACCGCAATCAGTTCAACATCTTTGTCGGTGTGATTTGCCACAGTGGCGTAGCCTGCCATGATAGTTACTGTAGGCGGGGCCTCATTTATCCAGCTGTTCGTCACTTCAATATCATCAGTAGCGTGTACATTAAGAAAAGGTGAGAGGGAAAGCAGAATGACTAATAGATGACTAACTCTTTGCATCGATAAACTCTTTAATACTCATAAATTGTTGTTTTACCAGTTTAGGTGTATGCGGTGGTGATAGTTTGCCAACCATTCGTGCCTCCGGGTCCAGCAGGTATACCGATGCAGAATGATCGACAAGATAATTTTCCTGGCCTTCTTCTTTGTTCAGGAAGTAAGGTACGCCAAGTTGCCGCGTAAATTGATCCATAGCCTCGGTATTACCACCGATACCAATAAACTCAGCATTAAAGTACTTCACGTACTGAGACAACTTGTCGATATTGTCGCGCTCAGGATCGACGCTGGCGAAAACTACCTGTAGATTATTAGTTTCAGCCTTCATGTCAGGGTAGGTTTCAGCCAGTGTAGCAAGCGTGATAGGGCAGATATCCGGGCAATTGGTATAACCAAAAAAGACCATGCTCCACTTTCCCTTTAGTGCCTCTAGCTGGAATGGCTCATTATTGTGGTCAACGACAGAAAACGCCTGCAGCTGCCGCGGATTTGGCCAAAATAGACCCGGTATCGACATTTGCTGCTGCTGGGCCAGTTGCGCCTGTTTAACAGAGACAAAGTAACCAGTTGCCGTGGCAAGCAGGGCAATGATGATCATCGTTGGGATGAGGAATTTACTTTGGTTCAAGGGATTTGGCATGCCGCATTATAGCCATAATCACGCACGGTTAAAGTTGTACTATCCGGTACTACCAACGTGCTGGATAATGGCAAAAAATCATAAATAGAACTGCTTTCGACAGTGATTTAGCCATTGTGTTCTGTATAAATTGATTCAGCCTGTCGATATCGCCTGTCTATATGGCGATTTATTATTACTTATTGATTTATAATGACTTTTTTAAACAGCTCTTCAGCATTGACGGATATAAGATGGCCTGATTTCAAGGCTGTTACAGAGATACATGGCGTCATAGCGCGCGAATAGATTAAAGACGGTTTTCATAGTGCCGATAATTACTTATCACTATTATTGTCAGCTTATACACGGTTTCCGGATGTTGACGACGAATAGAATCACGGTAATCCGGAAAGTTGTGTAAAGAATGGAGTAATGTGATTAGAACCTGTTTGGGCGTCAGCTTTGCTGTGCCGACGAGTTTGAAACTAATGAATAAATAAAAGGCATAGACAAGGAGTAAGCCTGAGTACGGCAATTGAATAATGAATACGCCTCCGGTGGGCTGTCCCGGTTGGGCTGATTTGGTTATAATTCGGATAAAGATTCAGCCGTATCACACTGTCTTTACAACATGGAATGTATAGGACACTTTAATTACTGGGTAGTGATCACGTTGATGATGATTGTTTTGTACATCGTCATAGCGCATAGCAACCTGGTCAAGAAACTCATCGGCATCAATATATTCCAGACGTCTATCTTCATCCTGTTTATCTCGATGGGCAAGATTACTGGTGGTACGGCTCCCATCCTGTCTGAAACTCATACCCTTTATTCGGCCCCCTTACCACACGTTTTAATCCTGACTGCAATCGTCGTCGGGATAGCTACCACTGCGCTGGGTCTTGCCTTGGTGATACGCATTAACAAGGCTTTTGGCACGGTGGAAGACGACGAGATACAGAAGGAGATGTAGCGTTGAGCTCACATTTACCTTTACTGCAGGTTGTCATCCCCCTGCTGGCGGCACCTGTTTGCGTAATTCTGCATAATCGCATAGCGGGTTGGTGCCTTGCCACGCTTGTTAGCCTTGTCAGTTTTATCATCGCCTGCACATTGTTAGCACAGGCATCATCTGGCGAAGCGATTACCTATGCGCTTGGAGGCTGGGCTGCGCCAGCCGGTATTGAGTATCACCTTGATCGATTAACCGCTTTTCTATTAGTGATTATCACGGGGCTGGCTACTTTCATTCTTCTGGGCGCAAGGGAAAACCTCGAAAGTGAGATTGCAGCCGACCGCATGTACCTTTTCTATACAGCATTCCTGTTAAATATGACCGGGCTGCTTGGCGTCATTATGACCGGTGATGCATTTAATGTGTTTGTCTTTATCGAGATAGCATCGTTGTCCTCGTATGCCATGATCAGTATCAGTAAGGACAAACGGAGTCTTTATGCCGCCTATAAATACCTGATCCTTGGCACACTCGGTGCCAGCTTTATCCTGATTGCCATTGGCCTGTTGTATTCACTGACCGGCACGCTGAATATTTATGACTTGCATACCCGGCTCGCTGATATTGAAAACACACGTACATTGACGACAGCGCTGGTTTTCTTTGTTATTGGCATTGGCCTCAAGGCGGCCATCTGGCCATTACATCTGTGGTTGCCTGATGCCTATACCTATTCACCCTCTATAGTGTCGACTTTCCTGGCGGGTACCAGCACCAAGGTATTTATTTATGTGTTGGTAAGATTTCTTTATTCGCTGTTTGGTGTTGAATTCAGTTTCGAAGTAGCAGGTGTTCAGTATCTATTATTACTCATGGCGTCTGCAGGCATCCTTTATGGTTCTGTTCAGGCGGTAAGGCAGGACAGTATCAAAAGGCTGTTGGCCTTTTCCAGTGTTGCCCAGATTGGTTATATGGTGCTCGGTATTGCATTAGCCTCGTCTGCCGGTCTCGCTGCCGGACTGATTCATGTCTTTAATCACGCCATCATCAAGGTCACGCTATTTCTATGTGTGGCAAATATCATTTATTACACAGGTACAGACAGCATC
>JAAUYM010177376.1_pt1 | contig 13787 bp, 18 predicted proteins | sample 7278001 | NCBI WGS metagenome assembly JAAUYM01 (sample SAMN14350224, study PRJNA611818) | marine sediment metagenome | isolation source: surface marine sediment (1.8m) | place: French Polynesia: Moorea | collected 2018-08
CCCCCCCCCCCAAACACCCCCCCCCCCCTCCCCCCCTGCCCCGAGCCACCCCCCACGGCCCGCCCCACCCACCCCCCCCACCCCCCCCCCCCACCCCCGCCCCCCCCACTCTGGTACGTTTGCCAGCACGAAAACCCAAGTTTAAAAATCTTCCTTGCACTCCCTTATGCACACAGATGCTGATCTACTCCGGGTTCGACCCGCAGAAGCCGGACAACTTCGGCTCCTCCCCGCTCCACCTGGCGTGCATCTCGGGGAACATCACCGCGGTCAAACTGCTCTGCGCAAAGGTTGAGTTGCGAATTCGTCACTCAATGTTGCCCATGGCATCAAACATGCCATGTAGTTAAAAAAAAAGCAAAAGATTTTCATGTTGAAACATTAACCGTTTTTTGTGCATACATAGTGCATACGTACCGTATTTTTCCATAATTGCCTGTTACAGAGCAGCGTCGACTTGGATCCTCGCGACCGCAACCGCAAGACCCCGCTGGACCTGGCTGCCAAGCACGGGCACGAGGAGATCATCAAGTTCCTGGAGGAGGAGAAGAGGAGGAGGAGCACCTTCCTCCCGGTCTTCCTGGACATTTGGTAAAGGGAAAAAAAGGGGGAACACACGTGTAGTAGTAGTGCAGTACAGCATGTCCAGAAAAAAAAGCATACTCATTGCTCACTTCGTTTTCCCAAATAATTGCATGAAAAAACGCAATGAGTGCCGTGTTCATAGTTTTCAAAATAAAATACTGTATGTGGGAACTGATGCAAGTACACTTTTTGTTGTTGTTGACACCCTGTACTTGGGAAAAGGCTGGTGTCCTTTAATTGCTTTGAGCTGTCTGTTTCAGGACGCTGGTGTTCGGCCAGTCCGGTCGCACCAAGGGGCCGCTCCTGTTCTTCCTGGGCAGCGTGCTGCTCTGGGCATACCCGATGTACTTCCTCAGGGTATGAGAAGAGGAAAAAAAAGTTGGCTCGAAATGCTTGGAAAAGCTTTCAGTTTCCCACATCGGCGGGTACATTTTTTTTTTCTTTCTTCGAATTAGTGCGTCCCCGTGACGTGGGAGATCTTGCCGCGCACCCACTACGTCTTCCTGGCAGTCAACGTCGTCATGTGGGTCAGCCTGATCGTGGCCAACCAGAGGGACCCGGGATTCCTGGCCAAGAACACCGGCGAGTACCACCGGTGGGATGAAACAAAAGGGGAATTAATTTTGGGGGGGAAAAGCGCAAGCCGCAAGTTTCGAATTCCAGGGCCATCAAGCAGATCGCCCATTACGACGAGTGGAAGGGGCAGCGGGGGAGCGACATCCTCAGGCTGTGCCACACTTGCAGGTCTGACATGGTTATGTCTTGCACACAATTTTTTTGGGGACGTAGTTGAATTCCCATATAAATAGTGAAGTGGGTAGCCAAAAGTTCTGCAGAGAATTCTTTACTTTTGCAAAGATGGATTAGAAAAGAACAGAAATTTTACAATTATGCTAGTTTCTTTAGTAGAATTTTGCAAAATATGGCAGGTTTTTTTTGTAGTTTTTCTGGCTGCACTAGAACTCGCCAAGTGGCAACGCTGCTCCTCTTCCCACGTTAATTGCAGGGTGGTCCGTCCCCTGAGGGCCAAGCACTGCCGCATCTGCGACCGCTGCGTGGCCCAGTTCGACCACCACTGCCCGTACATCTACAACTGCGTGGGGCTGCGCAACCGCGCCTCCTTCCTCACCTTCACCCTGTCCGTGGCCGTCAACTGCTCCATCACCATCTTCTTCGCCTTCTACTGCATCAGCCTGGAGGGGTGGAAGCTGCTCTACGTGGTCGGGCTGGTGGAGGCGCTCATCTTCTGCGGGCTCGGGTGGCTGCTCTCCGGATTCACGGTGGGCGCCAATTATAATTAGATTTTTTTAAATGGTGCAAATCATGTTCCAACTTATATATATGTACATATATATATTTTTCAATCTCCAGTTGCTATACGCGGCCATGAACCTGACGACCAACGAGATGTTCAACTACAAGCGCTACGGCTACCTGAAGGACTCGAGAGGCAAGTACCGAAACCCCTTCTCCAGGGGAGTCTTCCTCAACCTGGCAGAGTTCTTCCTCTGCGTCGCCCCCGCCGAGCCGGAGGAGCTGATCGCGGCCGGCGGTGGAGGCGGCGGCGGCGGCAGCGGCGGCAGCGGCGGAGTCGACATCACTTGATCCATGAGGATCTTTTGAGATCTCATCTATATTCTGGGCCTCTTTTCCCATATATTCTTTTAATCATCCCTATGTCTCATGAAGAAAAAAAAAAAGTCTTGCCAAGGAACTTTTTGCAGTCATCAAGAAATAATTTTGTCACTGCTGCAAAGTGATGCAATTTCGTCCACTTACTGTACTGATATCAACTGCCTTTTTTCTTTGTGAGACATACGGTGACGCCACCCACTCACCTCTTCTTTTTTTTTGTGACACACACTCTCTCTTCCCTCCCCGCCCCCGTCTTTCCTTCCCGAACCGCCCGCGCATTTATTGGGGGATCAAGGTTTGTCTACCGGTTGAGCCACCCTGTAGTACCAGTAGCTGCGAAAGGGATGACGGATGGACGGATGGATGATGACCACAGAAATTCGTAGTTGAACATGTTGCATACCCCACCCCACCCTTCTCCCCCTCCCACTCTACCTACACACCAACGCACAAAAGACGTTCATCCAGTCCCCTGCACTCCCCCCCCCCTTTCGTACAGTGTGTCTCGTAAAAAAAAATTACATGGCCCATAGCTCCGACCAGCAAACGGGAAAAAAAATGATCAACATGCCACATTATTGAGCACCACGTTTGTACAGTAGCAGAGGTGTGTGTAGAGTCCAGACTTTAAGACATAGGCACCAACAACACTACTACTACTACTACTCATTACACTTGCAATCGCAGGGACCACAGGCATAATTTTTTTTGTGTGTGGCACACCCAAGGCACTTTTTTCATGCAACATGTACCACGCAAAAAAAAGAGAAAGAAAGAAACATCAGCAGCCCTCCCCCTCCTGCCGTTCAAACAAACAAAAAAGCATCCATCCACAGTTCCATTATTTCCTCCGTCCCCCTCCTCCCCGACTGGAATGACCCACTTGTACATGCGTTCACATAGACCTAGACCCACCCCGATTTTTTTTTCAGTTGCTGTTGCCGCCCCAGCCCCAGTCACCCCCCACCTTCCCCCCCACCCCACCTCCCTGTGTTCGAGTTCTGAGTTGGCTGGGGTCGGCAGACCTGGGACGAATTCCACACAGCCTTTCGGGGGGGGGGGAAGGCTCGTGCGACGAAGCCTTGTCCTTACAGATTTCATGGGAAAGTCAGGCAAGTTACCAAATGATTCCAAAAAGCAACCACACCTTGTTGGATGCTCCTGTTTGCTACCGCAGTTATCATAACTTGCATAGCTTTTACGGCAAAGTAGGTGACGTGGTACTGTATGTGTGTGTAGCAATATATTTCACCTAATCTGCACTACACACCTGTGTGACCGCAACATCCTTACTGAAGGATGTGAGCATTCTTGGATTCACTTGGCAACCTACCTGACTTTCCCACAAAAAAATGGAAGCACTGAAGCTTCTCCGCATGAAACCCTCTTTAGGGAGGCTTTGTGGACTTCGCCCCTCCCCCCCCCCTGCTTGTTGTTGTTGCCGTTGTTGCTAGATTACCAATTGCACAAATTGCCAATCGCTGCATGCCTGCAGCTGAGGACAGACGTCAGTTAGTCGGTCGGTAGCCGTAGTGGCTGGCAGAGGTGACGAGGACGAAGCGCTGTGATCACGTAGTGTGTACTACTACATTACAGGGTGTCCCAAGGAAAACTGACAATCTTTTTAGTACTACTACCAGTATTTAACTTGCCTTACTACATTTTCTAATATGCCTGCGTAAGTGCGGGGGAAAAGCAAGTCAGGTTTTTTTTCTCTGAGACATCCTGTATGTAAAGATGGACTTTCCCCCCCCAAAAAAAACCAAGTGGCATGAGTTACTATACTAGTAAAGTAAGATGCAGCAGTTGATCTGCGAGCAGCATGTCAGAAATTTGTTGCAGAAAAGAAAGTAGTGGAACTTTTTCCCGAAAAAAAAACCAATCAAGTAGGAGGAGACTCCTGTGCCAAAATTTTAGGACTCCTGCGTCAACTTCCCCCCGACGGAATAAAATAAATAAAAAAAATCGTCATCTGAAAAAGTACCATCCTGTAATGAGGTGCAAAACTTTTTTTTCCAACTTTCTCCTTAGATCTGCTTGTTCATTATTTGCACTCTCGGTGTGGGAAGCGACGCGTTGTTATAGGTACAGTTGAGAAGTTTACAGAGTTTTGGAGAGGGGGTTTCTTTTTCACCCCCTTTTATGCACAGGGGAGCGAATATTTAAGACAAAAGCATCTGTCTGTACAGAGGAATGCCACACACAGTTGAAAAGAACCGTACGTAACCCCCCCCCCCCTCTCCATCCAAGTACAGTAAAACTTTGATGTCAGTGGTATAAGCAGCTGTAAAGTTTGCTGCAGCAAAGGGTTGCAAGGAAAATTTTAAAAATATGTCGGTCATAGCAGCAGCAATCTTTGAGTTGAGTTTGCTACATCGGAGTTCTACTGTACGTACTTGTTTGTTTATTTAAAACGTTGGTTGACCCTAAATGGACGGGCATTCACCCTTAAAAAAAAAAGAGTTTTCTTGCAACCCCACCAACCAACAACCCGCCACGCCTCCACCCAAAATCGATCGTCGTTCCCTCCCCCCCACCCCCCATTTTTTGGAGCTTGGGAATGTCCGTTCGTGGTGTGGTTGTTTTTTTTTTCCTGTGTGTGCGTTTTGGAGTTCGTTTTAACAGTTCTTCTCCCTTCCCCCATTTCTCTTCCTTCCTTCCCCCCACCCCACCCCTCCCTACCCCAATCTCTCATCCCCTGCAGATAAGAAGAAGGAGCATCACCACCACCACCGTGATCACCGTGATCACGGCCAGCCCCAGCACGGCCACCAGAACCCCGAGATGCCCAGCGAGTCGGACCAACTCATCGACTACCTCAGGGTCTGAGGAGGGTGGAGATCGTCCATGTGCTTCAATTTTGATGTGGGGGCCTTTTTTTACTGGATTAATGAGCTCAAGAAAGGTGGTGTGTTTTTTTCCTTCTTTGTTCTAAATCTCCCTCCCAGTAAGCAAAAAAAAAAAAAAAAGAAGACTTCGAGACAATCACGACTAAATAAATGAACAAAACTATCTGATAAATCAGTCAGTTCGACCCTCGGGACAGTGGAGCTGCTTTTTTTTTTTTTTGGTGCATGACCATAAAGATGTTCTAGTGCTCGCTACCACCGCCACCACCACCGGTGCCTGTAAATATGCCAGTACATAGTAAATACTCCTCCAATTTCTTTTTCCTACTAAATGATGCACTGATGAAGTTTTCTCCTGGGCCCTGGAACCTTCTGTCCCCACCACTTTACCTTTCCACTCAAGGGCAAAAAAAAAAAACTACGGAGACACCAGTTTTACTCAGCTATCTTATCCGCACTCTTCAGTCGTCTATTTTTATAAGCACTTTATTTCCCACATTAACAAACAATGCGGTCCCGGCCTTGCGTCCTGCTGTGTACACGATGATGAGGAACAATAAACTTGCCGAATACTTCGCTCTAGTATTGTGGATTACTTGCTTGCTTTTCTCAGTGAATTTTTTTTTCTAGGAAACAGAATTCACATGTTTGCTGCACAAACTGGATTCAATGGGGGAAAAACTTGACTAATCAATTATGTTACTATTAGTCTCACTTGTTTTCAAAAGCGTGAAAAAAATGTTTACAAAATGAATTTTCATGTCCCTTTTGTGGCTTTTGAACCGCGACCCTACTGTAAGGATTACTAGCACAACAATGCCAAGCCGCGGTGAGCAAACAGGGACATGAAAGAACCAAGTGTGTTTTGCTTATGAAGTAGTACGTAAATACTCGATCTAACCATTCATTATGAGTGCAGTAATTATCCCGACGCAACTCTGGGCCACCCTATAAGAAATCCTAATCACTATACCATGTGAAGAGGAAGAGAAAGAGAGAGAGAGAGACATGTTGCCACACATGACAACGGGGCTTGGCATATACACAGACAAGACTAAAATAACAAGCATTGAACATTGAAAAATCGATGCGTACTATGCTAGTGAAATATCAAGTCCCTTTCTTTTCCCGACGCACTTCCATCGTACCCGACACAGCAGAAAATTTGGGTAGCTCCCGAGAGGCAGGTATTAAAACGTGCGCCCAGTTCGCAGGTACTACAGTGAAGTCTGGGTTTGGCAATGTTTTCTTGGAAGAAAAATGTCATGGATGACTGGATGAAGGGAAATGGTCGACACTCTTACGCCAAATAAGCTGTCAAAACTTCATGATTTTTAAACTGGAGAAAAATGCAGAGTATTGGCTTCAAAATGAACTTAACTTTGTAGGAATATTTCCAGTATTAAGGATTTTAGTTTTTTTTTTTCACTTTCCGTGGATCACCCTGGAGCAAAAATTGAGATTCCACCGTACTTCAAAAAGAGAAAAAAAAAAGTTGTACCACACCTAAATAATTGATGGGCGCCGATTAGTGCGAGTGCCCGTGAAAAGTGCCGTGTCGCGCCCTTATCATCATTTTTTGGCATGTTTCCACGTGCCAGGAGACATACAAATTTGCATGGTTGTGTAGAGGTATGTACGTACAGTCGTAAAAGTTGTAGTGAAGCTAATGTTCTTGAGAGAAAGCGAATAAGACGCCCATAACCTACTTACAGGGTGCTGCGGACACTATTCACAGGACGTCCCAGTAAAACCTGGACAAGTGACATCCCACTTCAAATTTGCCTCATACATACCTCAGCAGAGCTGCTGTAGTCTTTCTTTCTGGGACAGCCTGTATGCATGCATGGGTGCTGAATTATAGGTAGTCTCGTAGGTACATAGTAGTACATACCATGAGAGAGAGAGTCGACAGAAAGAAATGCAAAGGAGCTCGGTACACATCATGTCAGCAATCAACCTAAAAAGGGCCAGCTATTAAAGCAGAAGGGCGAGACGCCCTCCCCCACTTCCGTGGACTGGAGGAACCAGTCATGGCGAAGGGCGGCCGCAAGAAGAGCGTCACCTTCGACCACGGCAGCCACGACGAGCACTCCTCCTCCATCGCCGGCCACGAGGAGAAGACGCTCAGATACCTCAACCTGTTCAGTCTGGTACAGTGAAATCTCAGTACATGTACAGTGTACTATGGGGATAACTCTCACATGACCAACAGCATCGTTATCTGGAGATTCCTATGTACCTACACAACAGATTCTTTCTTGCCAGATCTACTTCGTCATCCTGCTGCTCATCTCCGCGTTCGTCACCTACAACGGCTCCTACGAGGAGTACTCGCGAAACTCCACCAAGATGCTGACCAAGACGTCGGCGCTGGAGGAGATGAGGCCCGTGATCTCCGTCTGCCGGCTGCCCGGCTTCAAGATGACGGAGAGGGGCGCCTCCGACTTGGAGGACATCCTGGACGAGGAGGAGGACAAGACAAAGCATCACGACCTCATCAAGGAGAGCATGCTGAGCGTGGACGACGTGGTGCTGGAGACCACTCTGGAGCTGGAGGACATGTTCGCCGGGAGGAAGGAGGAGATGGAAGGAGGAGGAGGAGGAGGAGGGTGGGACGACCACACTAGGGTGTCCATCGGGCCTGAACAGTGGATGGAGGTGCCCAGCGGATCCAGGCTGGTCAGTCAGTCTCATTTCTGTTGCAGATCAAGGGGGGGGGGGGTTAAGTGGGGGTCTGTGGGTTAAAAAGTCAAAATTTCAGGACTTAGCTCATCTTTAGTAAAAAGTTCCCAACCAATATTGTCCCCGTTACCTCCCTCTTGCCCATGTATACTGTACTACAGTACCAATTACCGGTTGCAGGTTGGCAACTGCTTCTCCTTGTACACGTCCTCCTTCTCCTCCGCCTTCAACTCTGCCAACGGCTCCACCATCGTCATCACCTTCGTCACTCCACCGGAGGAATTCAAGCCGCAGTACATCATACAGGCAGGGGAAAAAATATTTTTTAGACGTCAATTGTTAGTAATGTAGGGAAAATTAGCTGTATTTGTCACCAATAAATAATATCCTAGCATTTTGATCTGAAATTCTTCCATTTTTCAACTAGGCCTTAAGGCCTTGCCATGCAGTATATATTAAAAAAAAAGTTTGGAAGCTGTTTTTGTTGTCATGAAACCAATTGTAGCACATTGTCATACCAGTGTGGTTTTTGTAAAGAATCTGTCTTTTTCCAGGCGTACACGGAGGGGGAGGAGTCCCTGGTGGGCGTCCTCTCCATGGAGGAGGCCAACGTCCTCAAGACCATCGTCAAGAGCGGGGAAACAGGAATATTCAACCTGGAGATGCAGGTTTAACCACTTCTGTCAACGCACTCCTCACTCTCTATAGCCTAAAAAAAATGGGTTTTCGTATTTTTCTTTATCTGAGAAAACTGAGCGCTTCACCAAGTGCCACGACTACACGGACGCCGCCAGCGCCCACACCAGCTTCGACGACTGCATGTTCTCCTTCATGGACGACATGTTCCCCGGCTGCACGGGCGAGATGTACGGCAACCTCAGCTGCTCCGTCGACGACTTCAGGGACAGGACCAAGGAGCTCTTCTCCATCAAGTCGGACGGATACGACGAATTCATCAGGTTGGGGGGTGGGGGGTAATTCTTGATGTATTCCCTAAAACGGAAGTCCCCGACGGAACTTTTAAGCTTTCAAGAGTAACAAATTCAACTGTAAGCATGTAATGGAACATGTCATTAGACTACCACATAAATGTCACAACTTTTTTTTCATTAATTTGTTACGCTTGAAAGTTTAAAAGTCCCGTCGGGTAAAAATCTCCCTTCCGTCGCAGCAACACCGGGTGCCAGCTGCCCTGCAACCGCCAGCACTTCTCCCTGACCACCACCTTCCTGATGGACACCGCCGCCACCATGAGCGTCTTCGGCAAGAACAGGAGCACCGTCGCCGCCATCCGGAGGTTCCAGAAGACCTCCATGACGGTCACGTAGTGAGTGGAGCGTTTTGGGGACTGTCCGGGTCGCTCAAAGGTCGCCGCAAGGGGTCACGCCAAAGTTTCTTAATTTGTCGCGCGCAGTGAGGTCGCGGAGTTCAACCTGTACCTGCTGATCACGGACATCGGCGGCGTCTGGGGGCTCTTCCTCGGCGTCAGCTTCTGGAGCGTCTACGAGTGGGGGGTCAGGCCGCTCTCAAAGAGGATCAGGAGGAAGATTAGCGCGTCAACGTGAATCACTACAAAGTGTCGACGTTCCTTTTGACATGTTGCCTCAATGTCATACATGTACTTGTTTCTCTACTACTACCTACTACAGTATACATGGCAAAATATACCAAATTTTGTGTCTCAAACCTCTAATTATTTCCATGTTTCTTGCGCAGATTGCAGTGGTTCTGAATAAAAAAAAATGCTATGGTTGCAGCTCTTCAACTCAACATTTTAGTACTGCCATATCCATCTGAACTAGGGTACTACTAGCTAAGAGATTCTTTGTGGGTTTTTTTTTGCATCACTTTCTCCTTGCAGAGTTTGTCTACGAAATTAAGACCTGTTTTCTCCACTTTTTACTGCGGCAATCTCCTCCTCTTCCTTTTGTCATTTACCTTTTCCCACGATCTAGTACCTACAAAGAAAAAAAAAAGAGTTGGAGTTACGGGGAAGAGATGAGAAGCAAACCCAAATGTTTGTAGTATTTTACTTGAATTTTTATGGGAGTCTGCAGTGCCCAATTTGTAATCGATCGTCCGGCCAGATTTCTTTTTTCTTTGTCCTGTGACGATTTTCACCAGGGGGAAATCCAGCCTGTGATCCGTTCTTTCCTTATTCCCTCCTCTCTCCCTCTTCCCCAGTCTCAAACGCCGCCGCCGTCGACCCTCCTACTACTGGTACGTCCAAAAAAACTCACAAAGTAGTCGGGGAGGGAACCCCATTTCTCGTAGAGAGAGAGGCGGAGGTTAAATATAATTGCGTGGTTGTTCTTGTCGTTGCTGTTGTTTGTTCCGCGCGAGTAGCTTCGCCAGCCACTTTCCACTGTTTGTTATGGCTGCTGCGAAGCACAATTGCGAGTTAATAAAAATGCAACTTCCCCTTACTTCTTACTTGTTTTCTTCTTCTTCCTTTGCAGCAAAACAGTCAACCACCGCCTCCTCCTCCTCCTCCTCCTCCTCCTCCGCCGTCGCAGTCGTGTGATAAAGCAGACACGGTGGTGAAAATCTGAGGAGGGAGGAGGAGGAGAAAACAGCCCCACCACCACCATCCACCAACCTCCCTCCCTCCGCCCCATCCATCCATCCAGTCTGTCTCCGTTTTTCTCCCTCTCCAAATTCCCGACGGCGAAACTGTGAGCTTGTTAACAAACTCCTCTGATATCTCGGTCTCCTATCGGAAGCTTCCTTTTTTTTAGTGTTAAAAGGCCTTGGCACAATTACTAGTTGGCTTGACGCTTTTGTTATTCCCCAATTGCACCGCGTAGTAGACGGTCTCAACGCTTATAGCGACTTTTTTTTTCGGGAAAGATAAAATGGGGAAGTCGGTGGTGCATCGGAGTTTCTTGGAAGTTCCGAAATAACTGGAGCAAAAACGGAAGTGAGGAAGAAGAAGAAGAAGCAAGAGGAGAAGAGAGTCGACGCATCCGGCTAAAAAAGATGTGACTCACGGCGACTTCGCGTAAACACAGACAGACAGACAGACAGGTGGGGGGAAGATGAAAGAAAGAAGTTGTTCTTCCCCGTGTGTTAAATTCAGACAAGAAAGCGAGTGCAAGATGCTCGCGAAAGCTGCGGTGCTGGTGGCTATCCTGTGCGTCTCCTTGGTGCCAGCTGGAGGGAGGTGCTCTCCAGTGGTCGGGGAGGAGAACAACTCTTCTTCTTCTTCTTCTTCTTCTTCTTCTTCTTCTTCTTCTTCTTCTTCTTCTTCTTCCGGCATCACGGCCTCTGGTGACGGCGGCGGCTTTGGGCAGACCCTCTTCCACGATCTGGACAGGTTCTTCCAGGCGCTCCAGAGCTTTGGCGACCGCAAAGGCGATGGTATCGAGGGAGGAGAAAGAAGCGGCCAAGTTGAACTTCTGGAAGGGGAGGAAGATCCTGCGAATTCGACGTCCAACATCGCCGCTCAGGGCCTAGACAACAACGTCACGTCGGGAAATGTCTCCTTACCAGTAGTACAACAGTCGGTTGAGGAAGCTGAGGAAGAGACGCCAGAGACTGCTCATCACTCAGCTGAAGAAGATTTGGAGGACGCAAAAAGTGATGGTCATCCTTTTCTTCCCCAAAAGGCAGCTGCCCTGGTAGGCGACAGGAGCGACGACAACCAGGTCATGAGGATCCAGGTTGTCCTGGGCGATCTGGACGATCTCGCAGACGCTAACGGACACGAAGCTGAGGCGGAAGAGGGTGCTGAAGGCGGTGACTCCGCCAACGTCTCGGACTCGCTTCAGGTCGGTGGCGGGGGCGACGAGGACAGGCCACCACCTGCTGAAGAAGAAGGATTTGCGGAGATCCTTGGAGAGCTGACAGCTGCCCGGTCGGAGGAGCCTGGGGAAGAACTCGGTGGCGGTGACCACGTCGTCGCGGAGGAGGTCAGAGACGGTTCTCCGCAATCGCCGATTCCGACTCCTGACGACTTCTCGGAGTCTCTTGAGGACGATGATGTCCTTGGCGGAAATTTTGCTTTAGTGGATGCAGCAACCACTAAGAGTGCCTTCCAGAAAAGTGAAATGACAACAGGAGCGTCAGCAACGACGTTAGCGACGCCAACGTCGCCACCAAAGACGACAACGACCGCAACCATAACAAACGCACCAACTGCGGCAGCGAGTAGCACAGCAACCAGAGCTGTACCGACACCGACAGGAACAGCCACAAGAGCTACAGCTACGGGAACAACGTCGACTACAGGAACAACAACAGCTACTACATTTAAAGAAACCACAGTGACAGCAACAACAGTGACAGCAACAAAAGTGACAGCAACAACTGTGGCAGCAACAGCAGTGACAGCGGCAACAGAGACAGCAACAACAACAGCACTGCAAACCAGTGCCAAAGAAACTTCTGAAACGCCTCTGGACGCTGACACAGATGAGGAAGTGAGCACAACCAATCCATTGCCAAAGCCGCCAAACGACTCAGACATTGTCAACAACAACAACTCCATCCAGGAAGCAATACCTGGAGGCAAGGCTGGCCTGAACGCCAGCTTCAGGTTCATCTTCCCCAACTTGAGCGAGGGGTCCGCCAACGACCTGGGCAACCTGACCGACCTGACCGTGGAGGAGGAGGTCCTCGTCGACGTCAGGGGCGTTCCCAAGGAGTGTGAATATTTCGTGTCTCAGGTATTACCTTTGCCTTTAGTACATACAGTGAAATCTCGGTATACAGCAAATGTTGATTTTCATCTCAGCTTAGAGATGTGTGTCTGCTTACAAAAAGTCGCTGACCGGCGACTTTTGTTCACTGTACTTTTTTTTTACCTAAGGTGAAAAATTACGACACGATCATCATTGACGAGCTGATAAAGCAGAACAACGAGCTGGAGCTGATGCTGAACGGCACTTCTGTCGGCGGTGAGAGCCTCCAGAGTGGCGACAAAGAGGATTCAAAAGTCTTTCATTTAAGAGCAGGTGAGAACTTTGTCGGATCCTAAACTGCTGACTCTTTGTGTTTGAGAAACCACTTCAATCCTGTTAGATGCCAGCTTCGCTGTTCAACTGTATCCTGGAGAGGACTTAGTCCTGGTTGCCCAGGAGACACTGTTCACAGAGCTGACCCAGGATGTGGGAGAAGCTGCCATCTGGAGAGAATTTTTTAACGTTTCCCAGGTGAGCATGGAGGTGAAAACACTGTGGAGAAATTGCTTTTTTTCATCTTCTCCAACAGGGCCCTGAACTAAACAAAGGCGACAGGCTGCTTGTCAGATGCTCCCAGGAGGATGACTGCGCGATTCAAGTAGTCACCAAGATGCTTCCTCTTCCTACGCAAGGTCCAGTAAGCTAGGAAGAAACTACTAGCACACGGATTAGGCAAAAACATGGTACCTGCCTACCTATACTTGAACAGATGATGCCTCCAAGACTGATGCAGCGCCCGAGGACAGCGAGGAGGAGGAAAAGGAAGGGGAGAAATGTTCGTGCCCAGCAGGTCACCACGGAGACGAATCGATGCCGCCTCCTCAAAAGCTGGTGATGACCATTCAGGTGGAACCCGGAGAGGAGGAAGAGCAGCCTCATCCGGTCACCGAGAGCGAAACCGTCCTTATTAAAAGTAAGCATTAAATGTGGCAAAATCGTATCATTTCTTTTAGGTCAATGTTCAGGTTTTTTTTCCCTTCAAAAAATGATCTGTTAGGTTGCGACCCAAGGTGCCCCGAGCACGGTTTCTGCGACGCCTCCGGCTCCTGCGAGTGCTTCCCCGGGTGGAACGGTCGCCACTGCACCCTGGAGGGGTGCCCGGGCGGGTGCGGGGGAGGAGGAAGGGGGCAATGCATACAGGTGCAGATCACAAATTACATCAAAAGTCATCAAAGTTTCACAATGAACGAGCTACTGTATTACAGATTTGAGTGTGTGTAAAATGACATTTTATTAACAGTTATGTAGTAGGAGATATGGTATCGTGTAGGAAGCAGACTATTAGACAAGTAAGGCCTTCAGTCCAAGCAGGAAAGCAGAATTGACCTGCTCCTCTTCTGTCTGTGGCAAC
>JAAUYM010070682.1_pt1 | contig 13779 bp, 16 predicted proteins | sample 7278001 | NCBI WGS metagenome assembly JAAUYM01 (sample SAMN14350224, study PRJNA611818) | marine sediment metagenome | isolation source: surface marine sediment (1.8m) | place: French Polynesia: Moorea | collected 2018-08
ATGTTCTTTAAAACCATCTCTCTCTAGACACTTCTGGCGGCGGCACCGTTCACATAATCCAGTCGTCGCCGACCCTAAGCGTCTCTCCGACCACCACGAGCCGGTCCGGATCGGGGCAGGGGTCGTCGGGCCGGGGCCAGGGATCAAATCTGAACGCCCCCAACCCCCTCCCTTTCTTCAGCATCAGCGGGCAGCTTCCCACGGCCAAGCCCATGGGGTCCAAGATATGTCGGTGGGTGCAGAACGACGGTACCGTCTGCGGGAAGGCCTTCTCCAAGCTGGACTCGCTCAGGCGTCACGTCAACGAGCTGCACAAGGGAGTCAGGCCGTACGCCTGCAACCTTTGCGACAAGAGCTACGGGCGCCGGGACTACCTGGACCGGCACATGAAGACCCACGAGAAGAAGGCGAAGGCGGAGGCCGCCGCCACCGGCGCGGACGGCAGCATAGACTGGGGGCCGAACTCGGGCGTGCTGATGGCCGGTGACGAGGTGCCCCCGCCGCCGCCCAAGATGCCGAAGAAGAAGAGAAAAGACATCCCACCGGAGGAAAAGAAGATCTGCCTCTGGATCCTGGACGACGGGACCGCCTGTGGGAAGACGTTCACAAAGTTTGACAGCCTGAAGCGCCACGTCTCCGAGGCCCACAAGAGCATCCGGCCGTACAGCTGCACCCTCTGCGGGAAGAACTACGGGCGGAGGGACTACCTGCTCAGGCACCTGAGGTCACACAGCGAGATCGAGATTTCCAACATCACCATACAGAAAGTCAGGAACAACCCCTCGAACCACCCCGACAACCTGCTAAACAACCCCGGTGCCATCAGCTCCTCTCCATCTAGCAGCGCCGCCGCCGGCCCCGCCACCTCCTCCTCGGGCACCTCGGCGTCGGGGCTGCCGAACATCAACTTCGGCACAATGGTGCCTCAGCCTCCCTCGGCGCTCAGCATCAGCGTCAGCTCTCCTCCGATCAAGATAACGCCGGCGCCGGGCGCCAGTGCCGCCTCACTCAAGAAAAAGGCCCTGGAAGACAAGAAGACGTGCAAGTGGGCCTTGGAGAACGGCAGCATTTGTGGGCGTACCTTCTCAAAGTACGACTCGTTGCGCCGCCACGTGGCAGAGCTGCACAAGAACATTAGGCCGTTTATCTGCAAGGTTTGCCAGAAGAGCTACGGCCGTAAGGACTACCTGGACCGGCATATGAAGACGCACAGCAACCCTGACGACGACGACGACGAGGACAAGGAAGAGGAGGAGGAGGAAGAGGAAGAAGAAGATGAGGACGATCCCGACGTCATCACCGGGTCGGCCGCAGCCGAGACGGCCAACAGCAGCATTGTGTCCGAGGACGCCATCGGGTTGGACGCTGCCGACATTGACATGGCCGGCTCTATCACCGGGCACGTGGTGGATTCAGACGAGGAGTCCAACTCCGGCGGACCCATGGTGGTGGTAGGAGACGACGGCACCCTGGAGCGACCCACCCTCGCCGCCTCCTCTTCCTCTTCCTCCTCGGCGAAGCGTTCGGCGATGCCCGGCGTTGGACCCTCCTCCCCTGTTACCAAGACGTTGCGGATAATGGATTCCGACGCCACCGGAGTGATGGACGACATTGAGACGACGACCACCACGATGGTGGTGGTCGACGCCCCGGACGACGTGGACGACGACGACGACAGTGGCACAGACGGCGGCATCCTGCCAAACGTCGTGACCGTCGTCAGTAATGACAGTATGTAAAAACAAACGAACAGAAAGAGAGAGAGAGAGAGAGAAGAGTAGTGGAGTGGGCCTGGTCCACCGGTGTTTTTTGTTTCTTGTACCTGCTTGATGGAAGTGTCAGTTCAAATGAAAACGGTTATCAGCACACCTGAGCTTGGGAAGGTGGATGTAATGTGTCGTAATTTTGTGGTTCACAACAAGAGTAGTAATTCTGCAAAGCTTTTTCTTCTTCCTCTCCGCCCCGTAACGCATACACCCACGCTACGCTATAAGTATACGTAGTAGGTTGAAGACTTTCATTTGGCTCCAGTGCAGCAGTAGCTACATAGAGACAAGAGCCACCTCCAAAGAAGACACCTTTTGTGTCGCGTCCGTCTTTAGTGTGACCGAACATATATATTTTTTTCACCCTGTCCTGAAGTAGTAGAGTGAAAGCGGGAAAAAAAAACCCTGTACCTACCTTTGTGACTCTTTTATGTCTCGCTGTGGAATAAAATCAACACATTTTTTTTTTGCCCTAAACATCATCTCGAAATTGTTATTAACAGAAAGGGTGCAAACAAAAAGCATTTTTAATTTCATGAATTTGTGGCCGGGACGAGAGCTTTTGCAGCCGCCTCTCCTCCCTCCTGCTTTCCCAGGCTCTCCACGAAGACGTCTCCTTCCAAGAGGTCGAGCCTCGCGATGGCGGCCAGCTGACCCTCCGGGAGACAAGGCGGCTCAAAGCTGAAGATCTGGATGCACTCGCGGAGGTTGTTGCGGACCTCCTGGGAGAGGAGAGTGTGTGTGTGTGTTGACTGGGTTCGTTTATCTGCTAAAGAGGAGTAGGTACTAGAGCGACAAATACTGTTTCCAGCCTAGTTTCAAGTAAAAAAGAAATTCAAGTCATTATTGAGCTCAGTGCACTGGTACTTCACGGAAGAAGGGCTTGTTTTATAGTATTTACTATAATATCCACTTAATCTCCAGATTGAAGTGTGACAATGCAGCCTCAGAATCTCCTACCTACGTAGATGTTTTTGTGTACCGACTACTAGGTGGTGGTACAGTACCAGGTAGACTGCCACTTTAATCTTGCCTTGTAGATGTTCTTCAAGTGCGCCTGTGTGATCTCTCCACTGAGATACTTCTTCCTCGCGTATTGGGACAGGGCAGACTGAAGTTCGTACAGAACAACGGCGCGAAGACGAGAAACGCCTGAGAGAGGGAAGAAGAAGCACAATTACAGTACTTGTAAAAGGGGGGGGGGATGAAGTATGGCACGTTCAACTCACCTGGACTGATGACATTGATAACTTCCATTAGTTCTACGCACAACTTCTGCTTGAGCACCAGCTCCTTCTCCTTGTCCTCCGTCTTGCTCCCGTCCTTGGCCTTGCCGATCATCTGGACCAGTGACAGGCGAACGTCCATCAGGAAGAAGTGGTTCTGGTGCAGGTTCTGCAAGTGCTTCTTCAAGAATTTGACGCAGGCCTGTATTAGGAAAAAAAAACTGAGTTCAGTCACTCTCGTGCTAGTAAAAAGTACGTCTTTCTACGTACAACCAAAGATGTTTCAAAATCTTTCACCTACCTGTACACTTCCCCTGTCTAACTTGAGCAGTTCTTCCCCAATGGACTTGATGACCGTGTTGACGTACTCGCCGGCTTCGCTCTCCTTGCACACACTGCACTGCCACGAGCTCTTCACCCCGGCACCATCCGAGGCCGTCGGGTCCACGGGAGAGAGGTAACCTTGCGACGAAGAACAATTTTTGCAGATGATCGACGAAAAGTTGGTCCCCAGTTCCTAAGGAAAGAAACATGGTGGCTTTAGACTACCATACGTACACATTAGTATAGAACAAAATGAAACACGGACATCACATAGTAACATACACTTGTTCTGGTAAATGACCAAAGTCCCGTCAGTTTTACCTTGGGATCCGCGCATCTGGCACATCGACACGTGAAGTACTTCGTCTGCCTGAGATGCGACTGCCTGCTGGCCGTGCCCCACATCGGATCCGAGTAGTTGATGGCCACCGGCTCACCCTTGCGGACTGGGATGGCCGCACGGATGAAGATGCGGCCGCTCTCGTCAAAGTGTTTGCTAGAATTGGCCACACAAGAGTGCTGAAGCATGGAGGCATCCCTGGAAGTAGGACCTTGGTTGTTACACTCATTGAAGCTGAACAACCATGAACTGTGATTGTACCAGGCTTTTCATGATTACTTATAATCATAATACTTGTGAAAAATGCATACAGTACATGTTGCTGTATTTATCACTGATAGTTGTAATGGAGGAATTAAAGTGCATAGCTGAAAAGTACTACTATGCCCCAGACATAGCACCACGCACAAAAAATTGCAACTGCCGTTGACTCATGTGCAATGTACTTTAACAGTGCAATTTGTGAGGTTTATTTGATGTTGTGATTGATGCATTTAGTACACTCGTCACCACTTTATAACTTAGTAATTTATGTACTCCATGTTTCTCCATTCTACGTTCAAGATCAATTTACAGCATACCATAGTAGTACCTGTACACAGCTTGGAGACCTGGATTCCTAATGGGAAGTTCATGCGAGTTGATGGAAAAGATGCCACAGATGTGCAGGACTTCATTAAGCAACGGTTCGCTGTCGGGTTCATCAGCCTGCAACGTGTAGCACGGCTCTCCAAAGTCGAACAGGTCCAGCAGCGTCTTGGCTATAAATATGTACGCATTCCTGGGAGGAGAAAATTCCATGATGCAACGAAATTTTGCAGATGTTTAGATGTTTTCCAGACTGTTTATTACTAGACAAGAACCTCGCCCAAAATCTGCCAGGGTTGCCAGGTCGTGGAAAGCTGAAATAGCCCACCCAATCCTGAAGATAGCCCTACCTCGGCTGGGCCCAACAGTAAATAAGCCCAGGTTAAAAAATGTAGCCGCAGACCCTAATATTAAAAAAAGAAGGCTATCAAAGGACTCTTTTTTATTGACAAGTTCTATTACTCCTCAAGACCCAAAACTAGCCATTTAAAGCCAAAACGGCTATGAACCATTCCACCTGGCCACCCTGGCGAGTGCGAAATCTTACCTGGCTTCTCCGTGCTGCACTGCCTGCAGGTTGAGACAGGCCTGGTACTTGCCGAAGGAGGTGAACTTGAGGAAGGCGCACCGCAAGACCCCGACGATCTGCGTGATGACGTCGGCGTTCTTGGCCTGCAGGATCAGGTTGGACGCGGAAGGCTTGCGAGACCTCTGCCGGAACATGTAGCACTCGGGCTCGTGCTCCGGAGAGTCCTGGCACTTCTCGGAACAGAGTGGCCACTCACACCGCGGGCATCTAAGAGGAAGAGGAAGAAAATATTTCAATGGTTATTCAACAGCTATAGTAGTACCTAAGTCGGTGGCAAGACTGGCGCACCTAAATGTCAATGTCTCCGCCAGAATGTTGCATCCCAGACATAATGACTTGGTAAACTTGGCCGGAGCTAAAACCAGGGGGGCCTCCTGAACTATCACTTCGCCCGGCTTCAAGTCTCTCGTCGCTATAATGATGCGACCGAAGTCAGCAGATCTGCAGATCTGAAAAGGAATGAGGGAGGAAAAAGGCAGTTACACAATTCCATGCTAATCTGATATTTTTCACCCCCTACACCCTTAAACACTTATGGAACAAAAATTAGCAAGTTTGCGCCAGATGACAAACTTTTTGCTGGAGATGTGCCTGCAGTCAAAAGCGGCCCTTTATCTTTAGTTTTCGTACAGGGCACGACACGGAAGTGTTTTCCACTGGAAAACTTAAGATGCAAAGGACATCTGCATCAAATGTAGGTATAGCACTCAATTTAAAATCTGCCAAACTTCTTTTTTAAATATGTATCCTTTAAGCTATTCAGGTATTGCAAAAACATGCTAATTTTTCGCTTCCTTTCCAGAGGTCGAGTCTTCCTTGGGTGCGAGTGTAGGTAAATCTTACCTTGTATGCAGAGCACGCTTGTTTATGTTGTCGCCAGTGCTGTTTCTGATGCTCCTTGGAGCAGTAAAACGTGGTTAAGCATCCGGTGCACCTTAAATGCGCGTTCTTTGTGCACAGTGCACACGTCTCCGCGTCGTCCATCTCGTCCGCTTCTTGTGCTGCACCGCTGCACTACTACAACTATTTACTGGTGCCTGTAGTTCACAGTTGACTCTCTCGTGGGGATGGGAGCATGGCACAGCTACTATAAAACCTTGGCCCGGTGCCAAACTGAAGGCTCCGCTTTGCTTTCAACTGTCTCGTGTACAGTAGTACTACATGTTACAGGCCCTGCCGTTCTGCTATATGATATGATTTTTTGACAATTACAACTATATTTTTTAAAAACAGATCCAGGGAAATATTTGCTCCTCTAAGCCTCTCTGGCCTCGAGTCCTTAACTTTTGTAGCAGGACTAATTGGAGAAAACGTTTAGTTTTACACTCAGTGACATGTACCCACCTACTAAGCTCGTTTAGTGTGACACTTTGCTTACTTTTCCTACGAGCTAGAGTGATCCAATTAAACTCCGGCTCTTTGGTATTACATGGTTTCGATCCGTGTATATTTTTTTTCCTCTCGGCGACTCTCACATACGAGTATAAAAATACAAATTGTCAAGTCTGAATTGCGAGCTTTCGCTCAGTGTCAATTTGGTAGTTCACATGTTATTAGGCACTGTCTGCGCAGGAAGAAGACAGACATTCATCAACACTATAATAATCTCCTATAGGCTGGACTGGAGTATTCACACTTTAAAAAAAATTACTTCCATTAGCTCTCTCGAGTGTGTTGTTTGGGTTGTGTACAAAAACAATTGGCGTCGGAGGTTGGAAGAGAAGGGACGAGAAAAAAAAACATTCACTGATTCACTTCATGATAAGAGACTCTAGGTGCTGAAATTCTGTCGCCATACGGTGTCTACTAGTACATAGTATGTAGTACGTACTGCAATGGTACATACAACTAGTACTACAGTAGGTGAGTACCCATCCCCTTCTCCCTCTTCCTCTCCCAATCCATCTGCTCGCTGGCTCATTTACTGCCCTCCTCTCCAGCCGCCTTCTTGGTTGCGGCCCTCCTTGGACGGCCCCCGCTCCTCCTCTCGTGGCCGTCTTCCGAGGAGGTGTCGTCGCACGCCTCCTTCTTCACCACGACCACGGGAGGCGCCGGCTCCGCCTTCTTCTTGGCGGCCTCCCCGCCGCAGGCCGCCTCCGCGGGGGTAGAGACCTTCTTCTCGGAGGGCTCCCTCTTGACGTTCTTGGTCGCGCCGCCCCTGGAGTCGCTTGTCGGCGGTTCCGGGGGCGGAGCATCGCTCTTCTTTGTCGTCGCCGCCGACGCCACCGACGCTGGCGCCGACGGCGCCGACGACGCTGCCGACGACGACGACAACGCCTCCGGAGGCGCTTGATCCGTCCTGTCTTTGGTACCATCACTGCTCTCAGCGTCGTTCGCCGCCGGTTCTTTCGAGGCCACGGCGCCGGCTTTGGAGGAGGACGAAGGCGACGACCCTGCGCTGGCAAGGTCTTCCGGCATCGGCTCTCCAATCCGAGTGTAATACTCTCTGAGGAAGCTCTGAATGGAAGACTTGTTGTAGCGGCACTTCTCGATGCTGCAGCAGCAGGTGAAGTACTTGTGCTTGATCACCCAAAACTTCTCCCCGTAGTCGAAACTAGGGAGAAATGATTTTTTTTTAGAGGAAAAGAAAAGAGGGTTGGTAGGTTTATGTTCGCTCCAGCTGTTAGTCGAGCCTTACCCAAGTTCCTGTCCCTTGGGGATTTCTCTGGAGGCGAAGAGCGCAATGTGGGGAAATCTGAGATCCTGATGGTGCGCGAACACCTTGACGGGCACCAGGTTCGGGGAGCACGAGTGGTTGATGAAGCGGGCGATGTTGCCGTACTTGTTGGCGTCCAGGCAATACGTCTCTCCGTCCTGAGGCGGGGAGAGAGAAAATGTACCTAGGTGCTACTCATCCAGTTCCGGCTCAACGAGGCCCCCCCCCCCCCAACACACACATCGCTCGACTTACCCGGTTGTCCAGGTCGAAGAGATACGAGTCCTCCCTGGTGTCCGCCTCGGAGTCGGAGATAATCTCCCCCACATACTCGCAGACGAAGGCCCCCCTGGGTATGTCGGCCAGGGCCCTGACGCCCCAGCCCATCCCTTCGGTGCGGTACACCTGCAGCCTGGCCGTGATCCCGTGCTGGATGACCCTGTTGTGGCAGGTGGAGACGTGGCACGAGCACATCTCGTTGCACTCGAAGATCATGGGCGGGTCCTTGAAGTCAAAGTCCTCCTTCAGCTGCCCCTGGCTGTCGTACCAGGACTTGACGCTCAGGTCGGAACAGTGGCAGGTGTCTTCGGAAGAGCAGTTGTCCCCGCACTTACAGTGCTGCACAACATCAAAGTTTGGTTACAGAAGGAAAAAAATGCCTAAAAAAATCGGACATGTTGCCTAAATCGAACAGATGATTTTTTTTCCTATAATGAGAAATAGACAAGTCCAAAAGGTTGCCAAAATTGAGTAGTAGCACACACGGGAAGCAGTACCTGCAGTTTCGATATGTTGGCGTCCAGGGGAATGGCGTTGGTGACACAGTTCCTGCTGATGTAGACGTACCCGCTGGGCTCGCCTGCGTCGTCCACCGCGTTCACTACCTGGATGGGCGCGCTCTCCTTGCCCCTGGATATGTCGTTGCAGACTATCCTCTCGCTCCTCGCCGTCTTGACATCCCGCATCATCTCCTGAAGGGTGGTGCTCAGCCTGACGATGGCGCGGCAGTCCAGGTCCTCGCTGTCCTTCACCATGCACTCGGCCGGGGTCAGTCGGTTCTTGTTGCGGATGTCCAGACGGGCGCCGCGCATCAGGAACAGCAGGCCGCAGTCGTAGTGGTCTTGCCGAAGAGCAATGTGCCTGTGAGGAGGGATCAGAACAGAAGGTAAGTTTAAACTACTGGCACCAGTAGTACGTAGTATGAATCGTGTCTCTCTGGATCTTACATGGGAGTTTCTCCGATGGTGTTGGTGGCGTTCACATCACAGCCTGCATTGAGTAAGAGTTCGCAAGTGGACTTGGAGCCGGAGAGCGCCGCCCAGTGGAGGGTGATGTTTCCCTCCACGTCCGTGATAAGCGGGTCGGCCCCGCGGTCCAGCAGGTACCTGATGACCAACTCGTGCTTGTTCTCGCAGGCCCACACCAGCGGTGTCCACCCGCCGTCGTCCTGCTTGTTCAGGAAGTTTCTGGGCAGGTGGCTCTGGCTGAGGATGACGTGCGCGCACTCCAGGAACCCGTTCTGAGTGGCCAGGTGCAGACAGGTCATCCCGTCGTCGCCGATCTGGGTCACGTCCGCGCCAGCCTGTAAAAAAAGAAGAAAAGTTGCGCACGTTAATGTCAAAAAGCCTTGAGGACATCCATCCCGGCAAGCTCACCTGCAGGAGGTACTTTGCCGCCTCTGGCTTCCCCTTGATGCACGAGAGCATGAGGGCGGTGTTCTGCTCGTCGTTCATGGTGTCCAGCTCTGCCCCCGCCTGCACCAGCATGTGCATGGTGAGCACGTGTCCCTCCGACGCCGCCACGTGCAGCGGGGTGGCGCCGTCGCACTCGGACAACCGCTGGTTGGCGGAGTAGCCCATTGACAACATCTGCAGGATCTTCACGTTGTCGCCAGACTTCACGGGGATGTACATATTGCGAGTGGTGTGCCTGCAAAGCAAGGGCAGAAGACAAAACTGGTTATTGGGGAGACAGTCCTCAGGATCGGGACTAACTTAATTTCGATTTTTTTCTTCTTCGACCTACTTTGCAGTCTGCTTGTCCTGGAGCGCCTCGATGACGTCCTTCAAGGCTTCGTTGGAGATTCCCTGCGGCATCCCTTCGGAAGAGATGATTTTCCCGTCTGGCAACTTGTAGGTGACGGCGTTCTCCCTCGCCAGGATCTCGTCAGTCTTGCTCTTGGCCTTGTTAGCCTGGCTGCTCTTCTGGGGGAATGTCATCTTCGACGTCACCTGCAGAAGTTCCAGAGGCACCTTGGCCATGTGCAACTTGAGCTGCACGATCAGCGGTTGCTCGGTGGAGTGGCAGTGAGGACACTTGCGCTCCCTCTTGTCCAACCTCAGGTAACAGTGCTTGTGGAAGAGGTGTGGGGGGGACCTCTTGGTAGGCCGACACATGAAGAAGATACCCTGTGGTACCAGCAAGTCAGTAAAAAAAAACCCACAACATTGCAAAGTCACACTGTACGAGACTCACGTGCGCGCAGAACTCCATGCAGTAGGGGCAGACGTGGTGTCCGCGCAGCCTCTGTGCGTGATCCTGGCATAGCAGCATTGTCTTGCCGCCCTTCTCTGCCGCCACCCGTCGCTGCCTCGGCTTTCTCCCCTCCACCAGGTTGGTGCAGCCGACTCTCTTGGCGCCGACAGACTCCACGGCTTGGCACCGCGTCGAGGGGCCTTCGCCGTCGCCGACGCCGTGGAGAGCCCCCACCGACGCCTCGTCGAGCTCCTCGTCCGGCAGGGCGCAGGCGCACACGCAGGGCTGCAAAGGGGAAGGGGGTCTCGTCTCAAGTCTCTTGCGACCTGAAGAGGAGGGAGGCGTCGGGGGCTTCCTGCGCTGCCGCAGGCGGGGAAGCGGATGAGCAGAGTCCTCCTGTCCCATGCGAGTGGCAAGCATAGGCAAAAAGCACCACCACCAGACAGGGGAGGGATGAGAGTAGGGAACACGGAAAGAAGAAGAAAAAAAAAGGACTGTTAGATGCGGGTTGTGACGGCTTTATGAAGAGACCGTTAGACGGGTAGTTAATTAGAAAACGGTGAACGTCCTAGTAGGCAGACGAGTCTTAATGTGTACGTAGACTTCATGCTCCTACACCTTTATCTCGTACATACCGTACATACACCCACAAAAGTATGCAGTAGAAGTTCCCCTCTCCAAATGATGAGAAGTGTACATACTAGTACGTCATAAGTGCTTACCGCCGGTTCCTCTTCTTCCCCTGCATCCTTCGCATCTTCACTGAAGGTGAAAGCCGAACCGGAGGTGGAAGGCACGCCCTTCATGTCCACGGCGGCGGCCGCGGTGGCGGCGCCAGCGGCGGCAGGGGCAAACGTCCTCCTCCCGGTGGCGGCGATCCTGCCGAAGCTGTGCCGGACCGTCTGCTGGGAAGGGCGCATCTTCTTCTGGTTGCTCAGCACCTCGGAGAGAGACAGCCTCCTCTTCTGGGCGGCGGAGCCGGAGTCCGTCGAGGCGGCATCGTCGGTGGAAGGGATTCTGTCAAAAAAAAAAGCCGGTTTGCCTTCCAAGTGAATGCAGTGTAACAAAGATGCTGCGTTACCTTGACTGAGTCTGGTGGGATCCGACAACTTTAAAACTCTTTTTAGCCTTTTGTCCGGCCGACTTCAAGGAATCTCCGGACTCGGCCAGACTCAGCTTCGAATCTGTGGAATCCTTCCTCTGAATGCCAAGGTATTCCAGGAAGGAAGAATCTTGAGGGGCGGAGCCGTCTTGCTGCTGTTGCTGCTGTTGCTGCTGCTGCGGTTGCTGTTGCTGCTGCTGCGGTTGCTGTTGCTGCGGTTTTCTCACCACCCTCTTCTTAATTCGACTCCCATCGAACCGATAGTTGATTCCCCTGAAGGCTTTCTTCTTCTTCTTCTTCTTTGCCTTGATTCTATTCATCGCACTTCGATCGATGACCTTGCGCATGAACCCCTTCCCGTCCGGGCGCCTCACGTACTGCACCTTGCCCTGCAAGGCCGAGGTGGAGGCGGATGAAACGTGGGTGGCGGTCACGCTGACCGTGTCCGGGACGGGAGGCGACTTGGCAACCGAAGCCTTATTCATTGCGCTCTTGGGCGTGATGGAGACCGTCACCTGGTGCTTGTCGATGCTCCGAATAAGGGCCTCTTGCTCCCTCAGAGCAGCCATCGCGTCGTCTTGCTCCTCGCCGGGTTCCACATCGTCCACCTCGTTGGTGTTTGGATCCACGTCGGGCTCGACGTCGTCCAACTCTTCCTCGTCCAGGACGGCCTCCTCCTCGTCGTCGTCTATCTCGCCTTCGTCCTGCTCGTCTGCCACCATCCGGACGTTCGTCTGGGGCCTCTGCGGGTAAAGCTGCCGGTGGTAGCCGGAGCCGAAGCCATTGTTGGAGCTGCTCACCTTGGGATGACTGATCTTCATGGGTGGCGGGACGAACACGGTGCGGACTTGCGAGTGTGTGCTCATTCCGGCGCCCTTGGAACTGCCCGGCCTTATCATCGGGGGAGGAAAGCCCGGAGAGCGTAGAGGCGGCGGCACGCCGGTGGCCACCATCTTGGAGCCATAATCCGGGGAGTTGACGTTGATGACGGTGGGGCCCGTGGAAGACGGACGGCGGGAGTGTTGCTTGGGGAGACCCCCTCCCCCAAAGGAGGCCCTGCCAATGTACCTGTCGGGGGGAGCATTCAGGTAGCTGGAACCACCGCCGTTGGAGCTGTCCATGTTCATGGGGTGGGCAAATCCGGGAGGAGGAATCATCCCGGGCGGCAAGCCGTGCTTAGGAGGAATCGGCCTCATCCCGCGTTGCTGCATCATGTGATGCTGCTGTTGCTGGTGGTGCAGATGCTGCTGAGTCCCCATCAACCCTCCCATGTGAACCGGAGGCCTCTGTACCCTGGGCCCTCCAAACTTCAGTCTCGGCATTGGTGGCAGGGAGGATCCCGCCTTGGTGAGCGGAGGCGGCGGGGGCCGCATGACGGGTCGCCCGACCTCCGGCCGCATAGGCGGATAGTAAGGCGAGCCGGCGGGAGGGACGGGGACCATCCCGAGGTCGCTCCTCACCTTGAGCATGGCCCTGGGAACAGGAGGCTGACCCAGCGTCCTTCCCGTCCCGGCGGCGGATGCCGACCTGCCCCTCCCCGTCACCTTGGTGATGGATATTTCGGGCGGGATGTCTCCGTTCGGGAAAGGTAGCAGTCGCTGCTGCCTTCGCACTTGGGCCGGGAGTTCATCCTCGTCTACCTCGACCGAGACCACGTCCTGGTTGTCGATCGTTATGTGTCCCGGTTCCTCGTGCACCGTAATCTCCGGAGAAAGCAGCAGCTCGTCCGCCATGGTGAAACGGGAAGAATCCATCAACTGTCAAAAGAGAACAATATAAAGAGAGTGTGTAATGCTCCTGTTTCTCTCTCTCTCTTCCAAGCACCTTCAGCACGTTACAAACTGAGAACCACTGAAAGCAGTAATTGACTGACCCACCGGAGGACTACTTCCTAATTGCTTGAAAAAAGACATTTCGGGGCAAGCAATAAAGTGTTTTTAATTCAAACAATGTGTCAATTTGTCCTGCCGGTAACAAAAAAAAATTAGAGTAAACTGTAAAAAATGGCCTACTACGCCTCCGCAATGGGCAACCCCAATTTAGTAGTCTGGGAGCAGAGTGACGTGCTGTGCCTGGTAGCCGCCACCTTGGGCAGCCTCTTGTGGACCGCCTACGCCAACGCCAAGAGCCTGAAGGCGGGCGGGCAGCTGAGCAGCCTGGAGGCGGACGCCATCCAAGCAGGGCTGAGCGCCGCCATGGACCCGCCGCGGCAGGACCGGGTGACGGTCGTCTTCGCTTGGATCCTCCTACTGATGATCCCCCTCTTCATCGGGTTCTTCTTCTACTGGGGATTTCAGAACAACCTGATGGAGCGGAGGTACCGCTACAGGAACCGCGTGACCCTGGCCCAGCTGCTGGGCTTCCTGCTGGGCCTGGGGGCGCTCTACCACGCGCACCTCTCCGCCGTCGAGGAGGAGGAGAGGAGGCGCAAGAGGCTCTTATTCAAGAAGAACGAGGGCTACTACCTCCACCCGGTGTCCCTGCTGCTCCTGCCGGTGGGCTTCCTCCTGCTGCGACTCTGCAAGCTCAGGTCGCTGCTCCCTCCAGCGCTCCGAGGGAGGGCCAAGAAGAAGTCCAAGACGACGCCTTCGCACGGGAACGCCACACAGACGGGGACGTCGTCTCACGACGCCACCACGTGAACAAAAAAGGGAGAGAGCGGGGGCATCGTAATGCCCAAGTGGGGGGGAGGGAGGGGGTAGAGGGGGAGGGG
>JAAUYM010050104.1_pt1 | contig 13772 bp, 15 predicted proteins | sample 7278001 | NCBI WGS metagenome assembly JAAUYM01 (sample SAMN14350224, study PRJNA611818) | marine sediment metagenome | isolation source: surface marine sediment (1.8m) | place: French Polynesia: Moorea | collected 2018-08
CGACGAGATCGTCACAGACGAGACCGCAAAAAGGACAGGGTATTTCACTCTGTTCTGCTGGTAAATCCTGAGAAGAATACTTCAACGTAAGTCCTTAATATAAGAATAATTATTATTTCAACCTACTGCAGTGTCTATTATAAACCGGCCCGGGTAGTGAACAACAACAGTCAGGAAATTGTTTATGTAATCTGGGTTAAAAATAGGCCAGTCGCAGCAAGTGCGCTCTATCCAGTGAGTAAATCGAGCATCTCCTTTCTACGGGTAAATTTTTCACGCGGTTTATCACTATCCGCACCCCGAGCTATCTCTTCCGAATCTATTTTTTTCCAGTCTGCATAGCTCACCGTGCGCACATTATTGCGTTCCAGCAGCGCATGAAGCTCGCTGCTACCGCCCTTAACGTCGTCAGTGGCCAGCTTTTCCAGGTCCTCAAGCAAACAGCCAACGGTTTCAACGCTACAGGCGCGATTCGTGCCTATGATGCCGCTGGGACCTCGTTTTATCCAACCAGCGGTGTATAGCTGTTTGACAACGTTGTCATTGTCGGTGACGCGGCCATTGGCATTGGGAATCGTGCCCCAGGACTCGTTAAAGGGAACGCCGGCAATAGGCACGCCACGATAACCTATGCTGCGAAATAAAATGCCAGTATCGATTGTGATATTGTCGCCGGTGCCCCTTGCTGACTGTTTAAATGCCTCACCCGACAAACTGTTTTTTTCCAGTATTACCTGTTGCAGTTCGGCATCACCCACCAGTTCTATCGGGCTTAATAAAAACTGGAACAGACATCGACGTGACTTACCGGAGGTATCGGTTTGCTGTGCAAACTCTGTAAACAGGTCATAGACTTTTTTACTGCCCACGTTGGTTTTTTCTGCTATTTCCTGTTCGCTTTCACGATTCAATACCAGTTCTTCCGCTGCGACGATAGGCTGACAATCAGCAAGTTCACCAAACTCGCGTAACTCCTTGGGTGTAAACTTGGCCTGGGCTGGGCCTCTGCGGCCGATTACATGGATCTCCCTGATCTTGCTCTCTGCCAATACAGCCAGCGCATGTTCAGCAATGTCAGTGTGTTTTAGCTCATCGACAGTTTTCGACAGAATTCTCGCTACATCGGCGGCGACATTACCCTGGCCGATAATCACGGCCGTATTGCCACTCAGGTCAAACGTATGATCACGATAATCAGGGTGGCCGTTGTACCAGCCGACAAACTCGGTAGCCGTATAACTACCCGGCAGATCTTCACCCGGAATACCCAATGCGCGATCGGTTTCCGCACCGCAGGTAATAATGACCGCGTGATGCGTTTGCTTTAGATCGTCAATCGTTACATCAGTCCCGACGTTGACGTTGGCGATGAGGTTAAAACCGTCTTCCTCCGCGATTTTCTCGTACAGCTTGATAGCCTGTTTCAGCTTTTGATGGTCAGGCGCGACGCCAGAGCGCACCAGTCCATATGGGGAAGGGAGACGCTCGAGCAAATCGACCTCGACATTAATGTCGCTTTTTAGCAATGCTTCGGCTGCATAAAAGCCACTGGGGCCGCTGCCAACAATGGCCACCGTCAACGGATGTTCAGCACTTCCTGGTATCGGCATGCTTTAATCTAAAAGCCGAGTTCGGCCTTGCGTTCTTCGGCACCGGGTAGAGGTTCCATCTGCTCTTCGCAGACTGGCAGCTGCGCCGCGCGTTCGGCATTGATCTCAATCCACTCTTCCTTATCCTCGGGAATCTCGTCGCCTTCGAAGATCGCCTGAACCGGGCATTCCGGGATACACGCACTGCAATCGATGCAGGTGTCGGGATCGATGTATAGCATGTCATCGTCGTAATGAAAGCAGGCAACTGGACAGACGGTTACGCAATCTGTAAATCTACAGCCCTTGCAGTTATCGGTCACGATTGTGGTCATTGCTTCCTCCTTCGCCTCTGGGCGAGTTGGCGGTGAATTATTTCCCCGAGTACAACAAAACTTCTCCACGATTTAATTCAACAGAATCACCACACCAGCGCTGGAATTGGCCATCCAGTATCTTGCTGTCAATGGCTAATCCTGATGCTTGCAGATGATGAAAATAGTGTTTCAGGAACACGGGGCTATACAGGCAGGCACGGCTAAACGTAGGCAGCATATCGGCGTGTTTAAAGCTGACGATAGAGCCGCGTTTCATACCCGCACCGGTGCGTATACCGAGTTCCCCACAGACAATAATGGTGCCGGCGAGCATATTCACACCGGTAAAATCACCGGCGTTGCCGCCAACGGCAATTAGCCCCCGGCGCATGCAGTGACCGGTCTCATTTTTTACATCGCCGTGCACGATAATCTCGCCACCTTGCATGCCCACCGTGCTGCCACGATAGCCGCTGCCAACGAGGTGGCCGGCATTGCCCTTCACAGTGATGCTGCCACCCAGCATTTCAGGCCCCAGCCAGTCTCCGGCATTACCTTCAATCACGATTTCGCCGCCGCTCATTGCGGCGCCGGTATGTAAGCCAACATTGCCATCGATACGAATTGATCCGTGCGACATGCTTGCCCCGACATGTTTAACCCGTTCCAGATCGCCCTCAATGCGTATTTCACCATCGACATCGCCACTACATGTGAAAAAGTCCGCCAGTTTGTGTTCACGGTTACCGTGGAACACAGCGAGCTGTTGCACATCGTCAAGACTGAGAGATTGCATCCTGTCCGGACAGATACAATCGGCTTCCAAAGGGACTTCCGGTTGTGTATGTAATTTGAGCGTTAAAGGCATGGCTAACCCTGTGCCTCCAGTAGTGGTTGCAGGTGTATCTGGTACTGGCCGAGTCCGCCCCCGTAGTTACCAGCCGACAGTTGCTTGATGCCGGGTTTTGCCGCGGCGTGCATACCAACCCGCATGGCTTCTTCGACGGCGGCGAGGCTGAGGCCATCAATCACTATTTCCAACACGCAGTTAATGTCTTCGTCCAGTGCCGTTTGCTTACTGACGCTACGAAGCGTTGGGCAATACGCATCGTTTGTCGATGCGATTAACGATTTATAACGCGAGCCAACCTTACTGCCGCTCCTGACAACGCCGTTAGGGAAGGGGAGAATAATATCCGGCAATGCCTGCATGGCCTTAACAGCCGCGGCGGCTGCTCGCAGCGTGGCCTTTTGATTTTTTCCCAGCAGCAACAGGTTGCCGCCGCCCACTGCCTCCTGGACATGAAACCTGTCATCAACAATAAACTCGCCATCCATTACAGGTACCCGCCATAGACGCTGTTCATTCAGCATCTTGCTGATTTGAAAGCCGTCACCAAAATAGCGTAACTGGCCACCGACGCTAATCGCAGTGCCATCATGCAAGCCGCTATAACAGGCCGTCGATGGACAGGTCATGACACATTGGCCAATGCGTTCGATCAGTCGGGTTTGGATACTCTCGGCATCCATCGTAAACAGCAGCACGCTGACGCCAGGTCTGCCGTCCGGGCTATCTTCTGCTGCTAACTCGAGTTCAATGCCAGCCTCGCACTTGCAACCGATGACCGATGTGGCAAAACCGGTGACGGATTGTGCTGCTGCCAGTGCCCATTGTTTGGTTTCAGCGGTAATGATGAAACGCGTAGCGTGCATCTTGAACGCTTCAGCGAAGGTGTTAACAACCTCTGTGGATTTAATTTTCATGACGCGCGCTGTTCACCTGCTGCAATAACAGCAAGACCGTTCGGAAAATAATCGTTAAACGTGGCGTTGGTAAACGCGATGGAATAGTGGTGCGTAAGGAGAGGCCCGGCAGATGAATCAATCCTGCCAGTCTCAATGCAGAGTTCTGATATGTTGCTATTTGTGCCAAGGGACAGGTTGTGCGCCTGTCCGTCGACACTGCGTACAGCAGTTGCCATCCAATACCCCTAAAACTTTTGTTTTTTTTATGAGTAGTTTTACGACAACTGTTTATTGACTTTTCTAACCAAAACAGCAGCTGTGTCTGCCGCTTTTGTTTAGTTTGTAATTCTCGTAAATAGTCTCGGGTCGAACTTATATCGTCTAATAAAATGTTAAACCAGTTTTGGTGAAGCCACCTTGGCCTCGCCGCTGGCACCATTTGCTTGATGTTTCGCCAGCATTAATTCTCTTACCCGTTTCTTTATACCGGTAAGGATTGTTTCATCATCTGGAAAAGGCGATTCAAACGCCGGTCGCAGGCTGATAGGTACATCATCCATGCGATAAACAGTGCCTGGTGTGTTGATACCATAGGTCGACGTGCGAAAAGCGACGTGTGCATCTTTAGTGGTATCGGTGCTCTTGGTATCAAGTACCACTATCGGAATTTTCTTCAGGTGTTCAATTGCACGCTTGGGAAAATTCGATGCCGGATCACTGGCGATAATCATCGCCGCGTCTGCATGACCATTCGACAAGGTATCAACGGTCGTGAATTCACCCGGATTAAAGCGTGGATAGCCGAGACTGAAGTTAACCCCGAACGGATAGCCTGTTTGCCATGACACAACGTTATCAGCGCCGGTTACGTTGCCGTGGCCGCGTACGGGTTTGGCAACAAAGTGTGTGTATTCATTCAAATCATTCGCCAGTGCCAGCAGTGCGCCAGAATTAAAATGACGGCCGCGGGTCATTGTCAGGCCCATACCAAAGAATAAGACGCCAAAGCGGCAGTTCTTCATTTTTTCGGCGAGGTCGGTAAGCGTTTCCAGTGGCACACCGGTTTCTTTTTCGATGTCACTGGTCAGTGTCTTGCCCTTTACCAGTGCCCTCAGTGCCCATAGCACTTCAAAGTCTTTACCGGGTTTTGGTTGCACAAAAATATCGGCAACCGGTGCGCTCTTGGTCTTGCGAACATCTACCAGTACCACGGTGCGGTCTTTTTTACCGCCGGGCGTGAACATGCCTTTAGGTGTGACCGCATAGCGTCCAAAATGACGAGGATGCGATTCGGCCGGGTTGCCGCCCCAATAGATCACCAGGTCGGCGCGATTTTTTACTTCGCCAAGGGTGCTGGTACTTTCGCCCACGCCCTGGAAGGCGAGACCGGAAGGGCCATGACAGACAGACGTTGTTGTATCAATATTGCCGCGAATGATATCTGATATGGCTACTGCCTGGCGCTGTGCTTCACAGGTAGTGTCACTCAGGCCATAGGTGATCGGGAAACGTGCCTTGGTTAATGTCTGCGCAGCCTCTTCGATGGCTTCCTCGACGCTGACTTCCTTGCCGTCAATCAGCGCGACAGGCGCATCTTCTATTGTATGTTCGGCAAACCAGGCGCGACCCAGTACACAGGCATTTTTTGCTTTAACAATTTTTTTTGCTTCCACGTCGACATGCAAGTCCATGTCATCGCATACGCAGCCACAGAAGGTACAGGTTGCGCTTTCTACAATTTTTATATTGTCGTTTTCGCTCATTACTTCACCTCTACATTCATTATTTGCAATTACATTCAGACTTTTTCAATTTCTACTTCCATATGTTTGGAAAGCGGCATGCCACTGCCGGCCGTATCGCTTTCCATTAACTGGCTTGAAGGTGGACCATATGGAATAAATAGTGTCCCTGCGGGCAGATCTTCAGGTTTCTTTGCAATGCATTGAACAACGGTTTCACCAACCTCGTTCTTTAACCTGACTGAATCACCATCTTCCAGTTTCAACTTGCGCATATCGTCAGGGTTCATTTCCAGTGTTGATGTAACGGCCAGGTATTCTTCTTTCAGTTTGCCATGGTTCAGCGATGTTCCCTGTTTTGCAGAACGCCCGGGTATTAAAATCATTTTCATCAACACATCTCCATTGCAGACGCTGGTTCAAAAGCAGGCACGTGAATTAACCTGCAAACCTGAACCTATCTACCTGTAACTTCACTGCTTGTATTATAGTCCTGTCGCTTGGCCAAGAACAAACTAAACGGTATTAACTCATGTTAAATAAGGGGCGAATTCAAACATATGGCGCCTGTTTCTGTTATATTGCATTGCAACTGAATTCATATGCGGTACCCGGATGAATACTTCGCTTGACTCAACACGCAGAAAATTTGTCTCTGTGCAGGCAGCAGCACGCCTGCATCTGGGCTTTCTTGACCTGCACGGGGGGCTGGAGCGTAAATTTGGCAGCCTTGGGCTTGCCATCAAGCACATCAATACGACGCTGATTGCAAACTATGCCGATGATATCGATGTCTCTGGTCCGGGTTCAGCGCGTGCCGCCGAATTGGCAGAACAGGTGCTGTCGCACCATGGCATTGATGGCGGTGTGCGTATAGAACTGCTAAATGCCATTCCTTCCCATGCCGGGCTGGGGTCTGGCACACAATTGTCACTGGCCGTTGCTTCAGCAATTACCCGACTATACGGTTTGATGCCCGATGCCGCCAAGCAGGCCGCTATGCTGCACCGCGGCGCACGTTCTGGTATTGGTATTGGTACGTTCAAACATGGCGGTTTCATCATTGATGCCGGTCGCGGTGCAAAAACAGAAGTGCCTCCGGTTATATGTCAGACCCGCGTGCCTGAACATTGGCGCATTTTGCTGGTATTTGACGACGCCGTTGAAGGCATCAACGGGGCTCCGGAGCGGCGTGCATTCAATACGCTGCCACCACTGGATGAAAACCTGGCCGGTTTGCTATGCAGGCTTGCCATGATGCAGGCGTTACCGGCGATTGCCGAAGATGATTGCCAACGATTCGGTGATGCCATTACCCGTATCCAGTCGATCATTGGCGATTACTTTGCCCAGGTACAAGGAGGACGTTTTACATCACCGTTCCTTGCTTCGGTACTGGATGATTTACAAGAGCAGGGTGCAACTGGTACTGGCCAGAGTTCATGGGGTCCGACAGGGTTTGCTTTTTTCCCGGATGAAACCGGCGCCTTTCAGGCACTGAAAAAAATTCGAGCAGCCTGGCAACACGAACCAAGGTTATCATTCATGTTAACCGCGCCGGCCAACGAACCGGCCAGCATCATCGAGAGTGATACTCGTCCCGAAATTGAACAGATGCAGACCGATAACGATAACCAACAAGTTATGACGCAGCCAGGAACACTATGAGCGATAGAGACGATCCGTATTTATTACACATGTTTAATCCGACCAAGAACGTAAGCCCGTTCGACGTCAACATGGCGTATGAAGCCGACTTTGATGGTGTCATTCCCTACAGTGAAGTCGCGCTGGAGGATATACACGCCCTCACGCAAGACACGATCTTTTCCCGTGGCAAAAAAGGGGTGAAGCGTACGGGTATCTTTATTGGTGGACGGGAGTTTGGCCTGGCCATCGATATGTTAAAACGAGCCCGTTCGGCCATGGTGCCACCGTTTGAGATTTCCGTATTTGCTGATCCTAGTGGCGCGATCACGACAGCGGCCGCGTTGATGGCGTGTGTTGAGGCCAAATTCAAACAAAAGACAGGTTCTGATTTACAGGGTAAGCGTGTCGATATTATTGGTGGCACCGGTCCTGTTGGCGTTTGTGCCGGCATACTTGCTGCTGGCTGCGGCGCAGAGGTATACCTTACCAGTCGACGTGGTGCACGCGTCGCGACGGAATTCGTTTCCGAATACAACAATCGTTTCAATATAGAAATGTACGGTGAGGGCAGTGGTACCGAGGAAGAAGTACTGGATTTCATGCGTAAGACCGACGTGGTGATTGGCGCTGCCAAGGCCGGCATACAGGTGTTATCAAAACAGCAGCTGTCTGTCGCAGAGAACCTGGTTATCGCCGCCGATGTTAATGCCGTGCCGCCACTGGGTATTGAAGGTATTGACGTGTTTGATATGGGCAAGGAACTCGACTTTACACCAAACAAGGCATTGGGTCTTGGGGCGTTGGCCATAGGCGATGTGAAATACAAGGTACATAACAGGCTGTTCGAAATGATGAAAGATCCGGACAGCGTGGTTTACCTGGAACATGAGGAATCGTTCAAGGTTGCCCGGGAATTTGCCCCACTTGATTAACAACTAGCTGTTAAACCTGTTACAGGCGGCAACGCTGCTATGGCTAAACGGCACTGTGTCATTATTACGCGTTCTGGCAGGGCATTAGCGGCTAGCGCAAACAAGGCCGGTTACACGGTGCATGTGATCGATGCCTTTGCCGATGCTGACGTAGATGCGGAAACGGTGCAACGCTGTGACTATAGCGACAGCGGTTTTAACCAGGTACAGCTAGCTGCATTGCTCACCCACCTTCAAGCACGTTATCCATTAGCCGTTGCCATTGCCGGCTCGGGTATAGAACAACAACACAACCTATTGCACTCGTTGACTGCGCCAGTACTTCGCTGTGTGAATACACCTGCTACACTCGCGCAGTTCAGCAACCCTTTTCAGTTCGCTGCCTTGTTGGAAAAACTGGGTATTGCTGCCGTTCCTGTCTACAAACAGCCAACCGATAGTCCGGCAAGGTTATTACGTAAACGCATCGGCGGCATGGGAGGAGAACACGTTGTTGAGCACACCGGGCCAGGTATAGATGCGGTAGATGCTTATTACCAGGACTACGTGCCGGGTCGTGTATGCAGTGTAATCTTCCTTGCGGCTGATCAAAAACAGCGCACTGTTGGTTATAACGTACTCCACCAGGCAACGGCATCCGGTAAGCCGTTTTTATTCTCCGGTGCAATTAGTATGGCTCCTGCTAAGAAGACCCACGTGCTTGTCCAGCAGTACCTGGATAGCATTGTGAGCGGTAGCCAGTTGACGGGATTATGCGGCATGGACTTTATTGTCGATGATAATGAACAAGTACACATACTTGAGATCAATCCGCGTCCGCCAGCCACGCTGGAACTCCATGAAGGCGAACAGTCGCTTGTTGCCGCGCATATCGCCTGTTTTGAACAGTTGCCGGGCGGCTACACTCGCTGTGAACTACATCGGGGCTATGTGATAATCTACGCCACCGGTGCGTTCACACTTGATGCGACACAGCAATGGCCTGCATGGACGCGAGACCAGCCCCGGCCAGGCACGCGAATCGAACAAGGCCATCCCGTGTGCACGATACACGCAGAAGCAGAGACCACAGAAGCCGTGGAGCAGTTACTTGAAACAAGAAAGCAGGCGCTAAAAAGCAGTCTCGACAATGCATTAATCTAACGGCAAAGAATTTTTAAAACTATGAAAGGCAAGTGCAACATGGAAAACAAGAGCAATCCTAGTATTAACACATTAACCAACCCGCTGGTGGATTACCTGGTTGAAAAGGCGGATGCGTTACGCCTTGGCATCAGCCAGTTAGCGAATGGTAGCCGCATTATCGATGCCGGTATTAATAATGCCGGTGGGCTGGAGGCAGGTCGCATCATTGGTGAGATCTGTATGGGCGGTCTGGGCACGGTAAAGCTACGCGCATCAACCAACTTCAAGAACTGGTCATGGCACCTTGATGTACATAGCAGCAATCCGGTACTTGCCTGTCTTGCCAGTCAATATGCAGGCTGGAGCCTGAATCATGGCAAGGGAAAGGAGGCATTTAATGCACTCGGTTCCGGCCCCGCCCGTGCCATTGGCAGTAACGAAGAACTATATGATGAACTGGGTTACCGGGATAAGGCCGACAGCGCCTGTATCGTTATTGAGGCAGATAAGTTACCGCCGGTAGAAATAGCAGACAAGATTGCAGAGCGCTGCGGTATCGCTGCTGATAAGTTAACGATCATTATGACACCAACATCCAGCCTTGCAGGTTCTATCCAGGTTGTCGCCCGCGTACTGGAAACATCATTGCATAAGGCGCATGCGCTGCATTTTCCACTCGACAAGATCATCGACGGCGCTGGTAGCGCCCCTGTATGTCCGCCATCACAGGATTTCCTTAAGGCCATGAGCCGAACGAACGATTCCATTCTGTTTGCCGGCCAAATCCACCTGTTTGTCGAAGCAAGCGATGACGAAGCCGAGCAGTTAGCAAAGCAATTGCCCAGTAGTGCTTCATCTGATTATGGCAAACCGTTCGGCGAGATTTTCAAAGATGTCGAATACGACTTTTATAAAATCGATCCAATGTTGTTCAGTCCTGCCAGGGTTGCGGTTAGTTCGTTAACGACCGGCAACACCTTTCACGCCGGTGCCATCGACCTCGAACTGCTGGAGCGTTCTTTTAACTAGTATGCAGAAGCAACCCGGAAAAATTGCCATCATCACCGACGATCCGGGTTGGCATGGTCGGCAGTTATCCGAGGCACTCGCCCAAAAAGGGTTGGAGAGTCAGTACCTGTCGTTGACTGATTGCACCATGCAGATCGGCGTCGATGATAACGAATTGTTACTGCCAGGTTTCGAACAGGCGCCACTGGGTGTATTTGTCCGTGGCGTGTCGGGCGGCAGCCTGGAGCAGGTCATCGTCAGATTGGATATCTTGCACGGTCTGCACCAGCAGGGCATAACGGTCTTCAATACGCCACGTTCTATCGAACGCACCGTTGATAAACCGCTCACCAGCCTGCTGTTGCATCGTGCCGGTTTACCGACGCCGGCAACCTGGGTCTGCGAATCATTTGTTCATGCGCAGCAAATACTGGAGCAGGAATCACGCGCTGGTAACAAGCTGGTCCTGAAACCACTGTTTGGATCGCAAGGGATAGGCGTGCACCTGGTCGATGCTGATTCCGGCCTGCTGCATGATGAAAAGTTTGCCGGCATTTATTACCTGCAACGCTACATAGAACGCGAGCCACCAAACTATATTGATATCCGTATCATGGTTATTGACGGTGTCGCCAGGGCGGCCATGCAAAGAAGGAGTGATCACTGGATTACCAATCGAGCCCAGGGCGCTGTTTGTGAGCGTATCAATCTTGACGAAGAACTGGCATGCCTTGCTACGGACGCCTGTCGCTGTCTTGATATTGATTATGCCGGTGTGGATATTATGCTGGATAACAAGGGGCGCAAGTACATCATCGAGGTCAACAGCATTCCAGCATGGTACGGCTTGCAAGGTGTTGCTGATTTCAATATTGCCGGCGCCTTGATTGATACATTTCTGAGCCGTATAGCTGAAACAGGCACATTGAAACTCTGCTCAAATTAATACATGTCTATACAGGAATTGGTCCTTGCCAGTTTTCACGGTGATACCGCGGCATTAAAACCCGGTAACGTCAGCGTCTATGCAGATGGTCATGATATGACCGTGGCAGATTTTCATCTTAGTGCAGAAGTCTCAACACCACTAATCTGCAATACGCAATGGCGCTATGGTCAGCGTTTGTATGCCGCTGTTCAAGCGACCCGGGATGCAGTTGGTTGCAATACCAACCTGGGCCTGTTGTTACTTTTCATTCCGTTAATCATGGCTGCTGAAAAAGGCTTTACCAATAGCGATGAACTGCGAACAAACCTTGCTGCTACGCTTGCCAGCCTGGGACAAGAAGATGCTGAAGATCTGTTTGCAGCGATACGGCTTGCCGCTCCCGGTGGCCTTGGTCGGGTAGAGCAGCATGACGTCAGTAACGCGCCTGAATGCAGTGTTAATGAGGCCATGCAGCTTGCCAGTGACAGGGATAATGTCGCACTGCAATATACGAACAATTTTAAACAGATTTTTGAGCAGGGATTACCCACGATTAGGGGGTTTGTAAACAGCTCGAATCGTGTAGAATGGGCGACCGTTGCCTGCTATCTCGATTTTTTGATGACTCACCGGGATTCGCATATAACTCGTAAATATGGTGAGCAGGTTGCAGAGCAAATAAGAATAGAAAGTGGTGCTATTAATAAAGCGTTCATAAAAACAGAGTATCCTTTAACCGCAAAAAGTTTGTTAATGGACTTTGATGAACGACTAAAACAACAACAAATTAATCCAGGGACGACTGCTGATTTAACAACAACCAGTCTACTGGTCTACAAACTGGCCCACTAGAAAGAACATGAATGTATTCAGGCAATAGGATTTCCTGTTGCCGGAAGTAGCGGACGGGGTAAAACCCATTTTATTTAAACTAAAACTAGTAGGAAGACAGTAATGTCTATATTTCAGAAACTATTTGGCTTTCTATCTGGAGGAGACGAGAAAATGGCGGTCATAGACAGAGTATTAATTGGCGAAGCATTGGTTGGTGACGGTAACGAAGTTGCTCACATCGACTTGATCATGGGTCCTCGCGGCAGTGCTGCAGAATCTTCATTCTGTAATGCATTAACCAACAATAAGGATGGTTTCAGCACCCTCCTGGCTGTGGTTGCTCCGAACCTTGCTTGTAAGCCAAGCACCATTCTTTTTAACAAGGTAACCATTAAAGGTGCCAAGCAGGCCGTTCAGATGTTTGGTCCTGCACAGCGTGGCGTTGGTATGGCGGTAATGGATTGCGTTGAAGACGGCACCATTCCAGCTGACGAAGCTGATGACATCTTCATTTCAGTTGGTGTATTCATTCACTGGCTGGCTGACGACGATGCCAAGATTCAGGAATACAACTACGAAGCTACCAAGCTGTCTATCAAGCGTGCAGTAGCTCGTGAGCCAAAAGCGGCAGAAGTTGTAAGTAAGAAAGGTTCAGCAGAACACCCATTTGCTGCAAACTAAGGTTCTCCAAAAGAGACCAAACCAGGCGCCCCGTACAACGGGGCGTTTTTATTTGTGTACAGGATGTACTTATGCCGCGCTCGCATGGACGCAAGAGAGCGGCGACAGGGATGGATTGGTCGTTAATTGCTCCTGCATTACCGACACTCCCGCCATCCTAGGCGGTCGTATATCGCGAGAGGACAGGAAGTCCGTAGCGATGAATTTATGTCTTTCTCAAGCGGCGACAGGCATGGAATGGTCGATAAGAGTCCTGTAGTTAGCTTTCCATTACGCGTTTAACATCATTAGCCGAGATGCTGCCGTTATGTAGTGCCGTCGCTACCAGTGCGCCGGCAATATTTTCATCTGTTAATGCCTTTATCTCCCTGGCATTTGCAACACCGCCGCCCACGTAAATCTGTCTGTCTCCTGCCTGCTTGCGGATTAGATCGAGGCCTTCCTTATCGATTCCTTTAGCGGTACCGACCCGCGATAACATCATGGCGATGACTCTGTCGGGCCAGCAGTCGCCAGTGCCAAGTAAGTCCGGATGCATTAGCTTTCCATCAGTATCAAAGTCGACTGACAGAACGGCTTCCGGGTGTTGCTCAATCAGTGACATGATCTGTGAGAAGGAAACACTTGTTTCTGTTCCAATAACTGGCGTGATATTACGCTGTTTATCAAGTTGTTCATGGCCGGCATCAATCCAGAATTTAATATCGGGATAGCGTGTAACTATATCCTTAACCAGGTTTAAGTGATCATCGTTACCGCTAATGGCATTTAGATCGGCCATATAGATGACAGGAAACGGATATAGCTTCAGGAAGCCGTCTATGACGCTATATGGGTCTGATGCAGAACATAGGGTAGAGGCAACTGGTTGATACAAGTCACGTTCACCTCTGATAGCATGAACAACGTGTCCATTCATCAGGTCAAGCACTGGAATAATCATCATTAAATAAGATGCGTCATATTATCTTTGAGTTTATCACGGGTGGTGGGCTGGCCGGGTCGGAATTGCCCGGCAGTCTCGCACACGAGGGCGATATCATGGTCAGGGCACTGGTGCATGACCTGAAACGAAGACAGGATGACACGGTTGTGCTCTGTCGTGATAAACGCCTGGCAACAGTTGATGACGATATCGATTACGTTGTGATTGCAGATGAACCGCACACAACAATTCAACAAGCACTGTTGGCAAACGATCTTGTCTGGTTAATTGC
>JAAUYM010057608.1_pt1 | contig 13761 bp, 16 predicted proteins | sample 7278001 | NCBI WGS metagenome assembly JAAUYM01 (sample SAMN14350224, study PRJNA611818) | marine sediment metagenome | isolation source: surface marine sediment (1.8m) | place: French Polynesia: Moorea | collected 2018-08
CTCCACCCAAAAAAGCACGACTATACCCAAGAGTTGTTTTTTTTGTAGAGAGGGACACACAGGGAAGAGGGGGAGAAGGACGAGGCGAATGAATGTGACTCTGACATGTTTGTTGATAGCGCCGGCTGAGCGGAGGAAGAACACACACACATAGAAGGGAGGCAAGCAGCGCATGCATGCACTGAAAGTTGCAGTTTTCCTTCCCGCCTCCTCCTTCCCCATTCCCTCTCCCAGATCCTGTGAACAGACTACTTTCATAGTGTAGTGGAAGTTGCCTCACCAGCTTTCCCTTTCCCTCCCCCCCTCCCTTCGTCCTCCGCCTCCTCCCTCTCTGCTATCACCGTTCCCATCGGACCCTCCTCCTGCTCCTTCCTCCACTCAGCTGTTGTCGTTTCGTCCTGTGTGCTATAAAGAAAGTTGACTCTCAGCCCGTTCCTCCTCTTCCCCTCTCTCTCCTCACCCTCACCCGAACGGACTCTTCGACACACCCACACACCCACATTCACACGGAAAAAGTAGTGTCTGCATCGCAGGCGAGGAGAGAGAGAGAGTTGGCAACAGAAACTTATTAACGTGGAAGGAAGCAAAGAGGAAGGAGAAAAAGGAGGAGAGAGAGAGAGAGAGGGAAGCACTCCTTTCCTTCCTTGCATCGTTTTCTGCTGGTGAAGTGCTGCCTGCACAACACCACCACCTCGTAGTAATAAAACTCTCCACCTGCGCATACGTACACAGCATATGGGCCAAAATCAGTCCCGCAAAAAAGAGGTGGAGAAGAAAGCAGAAGAAAAGAGGCAAAAAGCTGCGGCTAAATAGTCGGCAGGAGGAGAAAGGAAGAGGAGGAGAAAGAAGTCGTCTTCTCCTTCTTCCGTGACGAGAGGTCATAAAGAAGGGCGCGCACTCAACACCCACACTACCAGCAGTCGCAGCCGCTGCCGCTGTCGCCGTCCCACAAAGAGAAAATACCCCAGCCACCAAGATGTGCACCGTCCTGCAGCAGCACCTCAACAACCAGATGAACGGGTTCGCCGCGGAGGCCCCGCCCACGCCGGCGGCGGCGGCGGCGACGGGGGAGGACCCGATGACGTCGACGCCGGCGCCGTCGTCGTCGCTCGGGCGCCACTTCGCCAGGCACATCTCCCCGGTCAGGCTGTACCACCAGCCCACCTACAGCTACCTTCAGGTGAGTGTGCAGTGAAGCAATTGACAATTTGTTCACCTCGCTTGTTGGGAACGTCAGACTTAACGTCAGCGGACGAGAAAGGCAGGCAGACTTGCCGTGGCAATAACGATCAAGGGGAATTTATGGGCTGTCGATGAAGAATGACAGAAGCGCAAACACTGTCGTGGCTGTCGTGAGGACAAATGTACGAAGAGTAGAATCAGATCGAGAATTGACGAATTGCCCCTCTCTTTCCACCACCCACCTTCTCCCCCCTTTCCAGGATGAGAACCTCCCGAACCTGAAGCGCCCAATCGACCCGTACGACCGGAAGGTGTCGACGCCCACCATGCACTTCCACGTGCCCGGGCCCGAGGCCAAGCAGGCCAGGGGCAGGGGCGCCTCGTACATCCAGCAGCTGAGGGAGCGGCGCTCCAGGTCGCACTCCAGGTCGGGCATGAGGAGGCTCGTCGAGCAGATGGAGGCAAACACGCCCAGGTGAGAGGAGACCCATCGAAAGAGAGAGGATTTTTCTTACGTCTTTTGACTTTGCGTTTTCTTCATCCAAGGCCGCGTTCGCCGCACATGAACAACGAGGAGGCCATTGAGCTCTCTCACTACCCGGACGGGCGCGCCCCCTCCGAGCACGGCGAGAGCGGGCGGGCCCACCCGATCGAGAGGGACGACTTTCCGGCGCCGCCCTACGCCTACGCCACCCCGGGCGGGCGGCGCAGGCACTGGTCGGAGCCGTCCACCGTCTCCCGGCGCTCCTCCACCGAGACCACGCCGGTCCAGTCCAGCAGCGAGGACGAGGACGAGGAGGACGAGGTCCAGGACCCCAAGCTAGAGAAGACGGAGGAGGAGCTGAAGAAGATCGCCGACGTCGGCGGGATGGGACAGATCTTCCTGAAGGAGATCGCGGCGGAGAAGGAGCGGAGGAAGGCCTTGCGGCACCGGATGCTGGACCCGCGCTCGGCCGCCCGGACCCCCACGGCCAGAAAGGAGCCGCACTTCAGGCTGCGGTACGACTCGCCCATCGGGGCGTCGCCCTCCAGGATTGCCGACCACCTCAGGTATATGCTTTGATCGATGTGACGACGTACCCACCTGCAGTACAGTACCTATGTACAAATCTCTTAAATCTGCAGGCCCTGGGATGACGAGTTAGATTTGCCTCCCCCGTCTCGCGCCCGTTCCTCGGCGGCCACCCCGTTCCTGCCGCAGCAGCCGTCGACCACGCCGCACCCGCCGCGCGTTGTCTCGCCGGTCAACCCGATCAGGCCGGGGTACACCCACAAGTCGCAGACCCTGCCCACCCGACTGTCGCCGGGAGGGGCGCTGTCCGCCACCGGTACCGGCGGCACCGGCGGCGGTGGCGGCACCTCCGGCTACGAGTCCTCCGTGGACGCCCCCCCACTGGGCGACAAGACCTACAGCACCGACTTCAGCAGCGCCAGATCCGACGACTTTCTCTCCAAGAGCCCCGTGAACGGCCACGCCTCCTCCGCCTCCCCGACCAGGCAGGGAGACAGGGAGAGGGTGGACAACATCAGGGTGTCTACCACGTACACGCAGGGTCTGCAGGCGGCCACCCCGAGGAGCCGTCGCACCCCGGACGACGGGCCTGACCTGGACCGCAGCCTGCCCAGCGTGCTGCAGGCGCCCAACATCTACCCGCTGCACCTGCTCTTCACCACCAACTACCGTCTGCCCGGAGACGTGGACAGGTGCAACCTGGAGAAGCACCTGTCCGACGCAGAGTTCGACATGGTCTTCAGGATGCCCCGGGAGGACTTCTACAGGCTCCCCTACTGGAAGAGGTGCGACCTCAAGAGGAGATACTACCTCTTCTGAGGATGGCGGCGGTGGGAGGCGATATATAGTGGTGGACTTTGGACTTTTAAAACCGCTACTGATGCACACGACAGCGCGAAGAGAAGAAAAAGAAAAATTATAGAGCAAATCAGAACAGAAGTCGAGGGGGGAGGACGCCAGGGATGAATCTGTCACTGTCAAACTCAATTCCCCTCTCCTCTTTTTTCTTCCGAGAGAAGTACTAGTATACCAGCAATGTTGCTTCTCCCCTTCTTCTCCCTCCAATTTTTTTCCTCCACGTCACACACACACACACACACACCACCACAAAAAGTTTCTTATTCCCTGCCTCCTTCCTTCATTCCGCCTCCACTACACGTACTAGTAGTGGGTACTTGTACACATACTACAGTACATGCAGACAGCATCACCCTGACAGAAAAAGGTATCATCTGAGTGAGGTGCATGAATGAAAACCTCCTTCTTTCTCGTCACATGTCAGCTAGTAGATGAAAGTGGAGCGAGAGATGCGGGAGGAAAGAGGAAAGTCACTGCATTAACGTGAGACAAATCGGAGAGGAAGGAAGAGGTTTGAATGGAGAGAAAATGAGACGCGAGAGCGGGAGAAGAGGAAGAGGATAATCACCGTCACCGTCGACGTCGTCTCTACGGGAAAGATGATGATCCATCCAATAGGAGGAGATGAGAGCGAGAATAAAAGCAGCCACCAAAATGAAGAAGAATGTTGCAGGATGGAGAGGAGAGGGATGGGGGAAGGAGGGGGGAAAGGGAGAAAAAGAGATCCAAAGCGAGGAGGGAGGGAGGATGATGCATTGCCAAGTGGTTGATTGGATATTCCAGAGAGAGAGAGAGAGAGAGCAGCACCAAACCAATCGCTCTCCGACGTAGTAGAGAAGAAGTCACGATTGCCTCATTACGACACAAAACAAGAATTCGTTGCCAAAGAGGAGAAAGGAGGGCCACGCCATCACGGGGTCGGACAGTGTTAGACTTGGATCAGGTGGAGGAAAAGACCTTTTCAAAAAGGCGCTTCTCTAGTAGTACTGCATATGATCTGCACATGAAAAGGAGAATCTGCTTCGCTTCCTCCCTTGCTTCCTTGCATATCTCATCATCTCCAATAGAGAAGGAGGAAAGAATACTACTATAGAGAGAAGGAAGGAAGGAAAGTGCTCAATCAGGAACCAACACCATGCAGCAGCAGCAGCAGCATCTGCAAAAAAAAAAGACTTTGAAGTGGAAAGCCAGCTCGCAAAAAAAGGAGGTGGTGTTAAGGACACGGCTGACTTGTGTTTACTCAGTCACCTACTCCAAAATCCCTTCTCTCCTCCTTCCTCTCTCTTTCACCACAAACACGAACGCGGAGAGAAAGAAGAGAAGAGTGGCAAAATTGAGGGGGGAGTGGGGGAATGGAGGAGGGGGAAGAGGGGCTTGACTGCCAGGCAATTGAGAGAAAAAGAGAATTTCATCTCGATTCTTTCTCACCCCCCCCCCCACTTTCTCCAGTCTACACAGTTTGGTGCTGCTCCTTCCCTTTACACACTTCCACTTCCAACAATACATATACGTATACCATACACGTGTACACACACAAGAAAAGAAGCAACTCGACTTTTAGCCTAACAGGAACGCTACAGAAACTGCCTGGACCCCTCCACGACAACAAGAAGAAGAAGGCAGCTGCGTTCTGCAAAAAAAAAAATGTGCATCACTGCTAAGGTGCACCTCAAGCAGAAAGAAAACGTACTATTACAACTACTCTGGTTAGTGCAAGTTATGAGAAGAGCAGGGGAAAAAAGCTATACTGCTCCTAGTCACTTTTCTTTCTACTGCGTATACATACTACCTACTCGTACATACTTCCTTGTACTGCTACATATGTAGATAGTGTCGTCAGCTATTGCTATTTTCATGGCGTGAAAGACCCCCCCTCTTTTTTCACCTTCGTTTTCGCTTATTAGAAGATAGAAAAAAAAACATTTTTGCATTATTCTAACGTCTTCCACTGAAGGAAGAAGAAGAAGAAGAAACCAGTGATAAGACATGATATGTTATCAACTTTTTTTTTCTTTCCTATTCTTTTCCCGCCAGAGTTTAAATACTACAAAAGAAGTCAAGGGAGTTTGGGCAAAAAAAAAATTGATGAACGGTAAAACAGCTTCTGTCGATATTTTCAGCAGTTCGGGCCTCTCAATAAAGAGAAGAATGAGGAAAAAACAAGGTGTTTCATTTACTGTCGATTATGACGTGTGTGCGTGAGAGGTGGCGCTTTGAAACGCATTCTTGGCATTCCTCCTTCTTCCACTGCCGCGCATTCACAGCAGTGTCAAGTGTCCAGCGCCTGCTGTGTAGTAGAGTCAGCCTTTTACCACTGGACTGTTTAATACTGTACATATAATAGTGTATACATACTTATAGTACTAGATGGAGCTTGGTGGAGCTCTCTTTATTGGCAGGACAGGGCCAAAAAGAGCTGCTCCTATGTCACAGTCAGTCCCTCTTTTACTACAACATCTTCTCTAACTGAATGAGAGACTTGGATGGGTGACCGTTCAGGGCTGCCAGGTGCTGTTGGCCAGCAGAGTATCCAGATCTGAAATAGGTGAGTGGGCTGCAAACTGCAAGTTACTTGTGCCTAGCATTGCCGAGTTCCTTGCGACCTCCTCTACAGGCTTTGGAGGAAGAAATCCATCTACTCCTGCCAAATTCCCACGGCGGGAATGGGCTAGGGACCCTCCGAGACAAAATCCGAGAGTAGGTCTGGGAGTTAAAAAAAAAAAAAAAAGAAAAGAAAGAGGGGAAGTTGAGGACTACCAAAAATAATAGAAAAAAATTAGGGTTTATACTAAGAAGTTAATATTAGCACTTTTTTTAAAGATTAGTTGATGCCTTGTAACCTTTATTAAAATAATTTTTCCTTAGAATGCTTCTATAGTCCAGTATTAAAGATTTATGTTTTCCAGTACATGTAAGCTTTATGCACTGTATTCTATGTTGTTCTCATTGCACCCCGCTAGAGGCGCCTCCGTAGGAGAAGGCAGAGGTCTGGATGAACCCTCTCTTTCTTTCTTCTCCCTGCTTTGCTGCTGCCCAGTGTGACCAGATGAAAGTTTTCAAAATAGCAAGCGAGGAGCCCTGAACTAGCAGAAAAATCGAGTCAAATTTTAGCCAATCTCAAAAATAGCGAAAAAGTAGGGAGGAGAGGTTGCAAACCTCTCCTCAAATAGCATTAAGTCCCAAAGTACTTTTAAAAATACTTTTAACCAGTGACTAGGTAATCATAGAAATTAAAAAAAAAATAGGTCATGTTATGTCAAGTCAGAGAAAACATTATAGAAATGTAATTTGGTTAGCTTTCGCTAAGTCAGGTCAAATTAGAAAATCAAAAAAAAGTAAATATGTTAGGTTATGTCAGGTCAGGTTTATATTTTTTAACAAAAATATGTAAAAATGTGATGGCATGTGGCAAACCTCTCCTTTCTCCCCTTTTCGCGAGATCTGGTCACTTTTGTAACGACTCACATTGTTTTGTTTTCCTTCCTATAAATGTAGGAAGACTTTTTTCTTCTTCCTCCAGAGCGAAGTTGCCGTCAGGATTAATGCTTCTTATTCTTGTAAAGTGTGAGAAAAAAAAACATCGAAAAAAAATCTTTAAGTAATTTGTCATGTCTACAAATAAAATGTGTCTGGAAAGATGAGCTACTAAGCCATTAAAATGCGTGCAGAGAACTAGAGAGGTTTCGTGCACTGCCTGAGCCAACTGGTTGCGCTTGAAGCAAAACAACAAAAAAACGTAGTCATTTCCAGCAACAACAACAGCACCAGTGACAGCCAGAGCCAGTTTCCCCTGACTGCGGGCAAAGCGGGTCCCTTCCCGACGTCACCATGGCGGGCGTGCTCTTCGAGGACATCTTCGACGTGAAGGACATCGACCCGGAGGGGAAGAAGTTCGACCGCGTGAGTCGCCTCCACTGCGAGTCGGAGTCCTTCAAGATGGACCTCATCCTCGACATCAACAGCTGGGTCTACCCCATGGAGCTGGGGGACAAGTTCAGGCTGGTCCTGGCCAACACCCTCAAGGAAGACGGACTTCCAGACACAGGTACCACTGGCAGAGAAGGACAACGCCATCAAGGTTTTTTTCCTTTAATTTGAGACCTACATGTGTGTGTGTGTAAAACTCATCCCAGGCGAGTGGAACCCGGCAGACAGCGGCACCGGCTCCCGCGCGGACTCCTTCGAGTACGTCATGAGCGGGAAGATCTACCGGATCGAGGGCGACGACATCACCGCGGGCGGCGGCGGTGGCGGCGGCGGCGGTGGCGGCGGCGGCGGCGCCGGAAACGAGCCGTCTGGCCGCCTGGCCGCCTACGTCTCCTACGGGGGGCTGCTCATGAAGCTGCAGGGAGACGCCAACAACCTCCACGGGTTCGAGGTCGACCACCACGTGTACCTGCTCATGAAGAAGCTCGCTTTCTAGTTGGCATGCACCCCTTGCGAGTGCGTTTCGGGTCTGAAATTCCACTCTCAACTTCCTCTTTGCGTTTTGTACCACCAACCGTATTAAATATTAACTACCGTGTAGTAAAAACCCCAAACCAGAAACCCGACCGGCTCTTGGTCCAAATAATTTGCTTTTGAAAAAGACGAAGAGGTAGTTACCATCAGTGCATTTAAGAGATGATCATATAAGACGGCACAATGCTTTGCAATCAGTCTTAGTTACATGCATATATACATATAGGTATATCTCTCTTCATGCCTATAGGGGAATGCCTTCTCTGTCTGTTACAAGGTTGAAGACCAGATCGTTGGACCAATCCTTCCAGCAAGGCGGGTGGCTCAATTGTATTGGGTAAATATTGAACCATCCATATTTCAAAGAACGGACAACGAATGCGCGGCGACGACATTGCCAACCTTGTCCGACACGTCCTCACGGACGGCGTGACCGGCCTGCATCTGGAGCACCTGCATCTGGAACCTGCCCTGCACCTGCCCCGCTGTGAGGTCGCGGTCCAGACGGTCCACGCTGGCCAGCAGCAGCAGTTTGGACGCCTGTCACGGACAGGAACTTCTCCGACAGACCCTGGAACCACCCAGGCCAGTGGGGCTCCGACAAAGCCAGGTCCACCACCCTCCAGGTGTAGCCGCCGACCTCCTTGAACTTCTCTTGTTGCAGAGGAAATCTTCCTCTTCTTCCTTGATGCTGTTTTCATCCACCAAGGTGGTCGTCGTCTTCTCTTCCCCCACCTCCGTCTTGCTCTTGCCGGCTTCGGCCACCGCCCAGACGGCCGTAAAAAAAATTAGAGCTTTTTATTTGCGACTTGCGACTTTTTTATTTATTTATTTCGAGAAATGTTAATATTTGCCGCATAACTGCTGCATGTTTGTTTTTTTAGCAAGCTGTTTTGATAAATTTTAAAGAAAAAGGTTTTCTGCGATTTTTTTTAGGAGCTTTCTTGCAAAATTTTAAGCTGACCGTGTGGTAACACTGACATGAATCTTTGTAGTTTATCGAGTTCAGAGAAAAGGCGAGTTGACGCAGCCTGTGGCGATGTCGTCTCTCTCCGGGTCCTGCGCCGTGGCGGACCACCCGAGGTCCGCCCCGACCTCGCCGGAGCAGCAAGATCCCAAGGTCCGTCAACGCAGGCGCCGCCAGAGCCAGCGCCACCCTTCCTCCTCCTCCTCCCCGTCTGGTGGCAAGCGCCCTCCTCACCGCTCGTCCTGCGCCTCCGTGGCCTCCGGGGAGGCAGGCCGCCGGAGGGCGCCCACGACGTCCTCGATGGACTCCCCGTCCTCCGGGAGGTCCCCTTCCGCGGCCGCCGCCGCGTCGCCTCGGGAGAAAGGAAGGTGGTTCTCCTGGCTCTCGCCGTCCTCCTCCCCCCTGCTGCCGTCGTCCCTGACCGAACTGAACGTCCGCCGGTCCCACCTGGCCCTGGACGACCGACCCCTGAAGGACTCCCTCTGGGAGCGCTTCAGGCGCCACGCCGAGACCACCAACATCCACGGCTTCCTGCCCCTCGCCAGGCTCAAGGAGATGGGCTGCTTCTTCCGGGTCGTCTTCCTCTTCATGCTGTCCTGCGGCATCAGCTGCGCCACCTACTTCATCAGGCTGGAGACCATCAACTTCAACAAGGAGACCGTCTCCATTACGACTGACTACGAGCAGTAAGGCGTGGGGAACCCAACGAAACATTTTGAGTCTCTAAGTAGTCTATGGTACAACCCCTGTACTGGCAACCTTGTCGCCCAAGAGGGGTTCTATACTACTTAGAGATTGCAAATGTTTCATTGGGAAGAAAAAGAAAAGAGTTGCCCTCCAACCGAAGGTCCATGTCAAGCAAGTACTAGGTACATACTACTGTGCACTTCTTCCTTCCAGGGCCACCACAGCAGATCTCTATTTCCCCCAAGTGGTGCTCTGCAACAGCAATTTCATCCAGGCCACCTTCCTCCAGGAGTTCAACATCACGCAGCACGCCAACCTCCTCATCCGGTACTTCTACAGCGGGTCTGCCAAGGACATCACCGAGAAGGAGACGAAGATTATAGGCGAGATCGAGGTGGGTGGGTGACGGCGCTACCAACGTACTGTACGTACTACGCGCTTGGAGGACAGGTCAGTGAGTGCGACGAGTTCTGCTCCCGTCAGAAAATGACCCTGGCGCGCAGGGTGGCTGGAGCTCTGATGAGGTTCGGAAGTTCGACCAGTATCAAAGAGCTGCTCACGCAGGTCGAGAACAAAACAGAGGAAGAACTGCTCCAGTTGGCAGAAGAAAATGGCATGCCAACACCCTTGCCTCTCGTCACTGGAATAAAGCCAGGTCGCCAACATGAAATAGACAACAGTTCCTAAGCCTCTGCTATAAGCTAACTGATGTGGGGTCCTTCCAGGTTTCCGGTCAATCCTTCGCGCTACCTACGCTTCTGGCGACAGAGACCTGAACTACATGGCGCCCTTATTTCCTTCCTATCGGACTGACTTTGGTTGGTGCTCTCTCATACTGCCAATGGTGGAATTTGAACATAGGTATGACGCAAGGCAAACTTTTTTTTTTACGTCAGGGGGAAGAATCCTCAGCAGTGACAAGTTGCAAAATAGATTTTATGCTGAAGCACTACAAACCATGATTAGGGTGTCCCATGTTTGTCGACATGCTGTGCAGGGAAAGGGGAAAGTCATCTCTCTCTTTTTTTTGACAGATTCATGCATGACAACTTCCAGACACTGAGAGAGAAGAGGGTGCCCTTTGCCAGGAGGGGAGCCCGGTTGGGGAAAGAAGGAGGGCTGAGACTGCTGGTCGACGCGGAGGTGTACGACTATTCCTACGGATCTCATGCGGCCGAGGGCTTTCATGTCGGTGTGGTGCCTCATCGTGACATCCCACTTATGTTCCTGGATGAGACACAAGTTCGGCCGGGGTCTCTCACAAATATTATCGTCAAACCAGTCCTCACCAAGTGAGAACAAGTCCTTGTTTTCTTTGCATGTGGTTATGTATCCGATATTACGTGTGCTTTGGCAGGACGGAACCTTCTGTAAAAGCAAGATTTGATACGGAGACCCGTCAGTGCTATTATCAGGATGAAGTAGTTACCGACAAGGCTATGGGTATCGGAGGGCGAAACAGGCACAGGTGAGCAATTGGCAATGGTAGGGGGGGTATATAATATTAGGTAGGTAGGGGTGTGACAACAGAGCAGTAATAATGACATAACTTTGTTGTAACAGATATTCCCTTAGCAACTGTTTTTGGCAAGCTACTGTCAGTCACAGCACTCAGGTCTGTGGATGCAAGATGTGGAATTACGGAAAGGCTACAACAAATCTCAACTTCTGTGTGGGAGAGAACCTGACCTGTTTTAGACAGGCAATTAGGGAGTTCAGCAAGTACAACACCTTCACTGACAACAACAATAATACTTACACTTGCTACAATGTGAGAAGTTTATCCTAAACTTAGTCAGAAAATGTAGGTAGTGCGACTATATTTTGACATTTTTTGCAGGACTGTGAGTCTTACACCCATTCTATCACCACCAATTCGGGATCTTATCCCAACTCCGAGACCTTCTTGTACGATTTCTATGACTACTGCATCATCATGGATAAGATGGCGATGTCTTGCAAGGACCGATTCAAGCGTGAATGGTTGGCCAAGACCACATGTAAGCACACAAGGAAAAAAAACTATTACTAGAGCAAAAAGTTTGGCCAAACTAAGATGTGACTACGTTTACCAGTCGACTGCAACATGTTGCGTGACAACAAGACCAAAGAGGACGCGGAAACCTGCACTAGACTCATCTATTCCTCAGCATCCCTCGATGACTTGGTCGTTCACAAGATGACACAGAATTTTAGAGACAACAATCGACTTAGGCAGGCTGTTTGGAACTACACTAGCAGCAACGTGGCACTCATCAACGTCTACTTCAACGAGATCAACGTCAAGCGGATGGTGCGCAAGGAGGGCTACACCATTTCTTCTTTCATGGCTGCCGTGGGCGGACTCCTCTCTCTCGCAATGGGGATTAGCTTCGTCACCTTCTTTGAAGTGCGTGAGCAGTTCCCGCCATGTGGGCATCGGTATATTTCACCGCTTTCTGCCTCCTTTTTTTATTTTAGATGAGTTATATGCTGATCCGCATGATGCTGATATTGGTTACTTATGCAATTGCGCACTGTTGCAACAGCAAAGAGGAGCCTAGGAAGAGCCACGAGGACAGGCCCATCAGAAAGTGTGTCATTCAATAATTGAAAAAAAATTAGTCAAATGTTAATGCATGACTTCTTGTTTAGTGTTACCTTTTCAAACATTCTGTATTTTCTTAGTAAGAAACACTAAAGACGCTTAAGTTGTTGGTATAAGGACTAATCGTAGTAAAAAAAAGTGTTATTTATAATCTCAATGCTTGGGAGTACACGTAGTATGTACAAGCTTTTTCTATCTCGTAAATTTTCAACCTGGTTAAGGTTTCCTTACCACCCCTGGAATGATTGTACTGTACTCTTAGCGAGTTGTTCCTTGTGCGCAGGCGCAGCTGTTGCTCCTTTCCTGTCCTACCGCATCCCATGACTGACATGATTTAGTACACAGACTCACACCATACACTCCTACTACATTTGGTTGCTTTCTTCCTGAAACCTAATGCTAAACGTTACTTTCCCCATTACTGGCTACATTTTGTAGTAGTAGTAGACCATGGCCTCCGGAGTGACCTTCCGCACCCCGGGTCCGCCGGATGCAGACCGGGTGTTTGCATTCCTCTGCCAGAACTTCTTTCCGGACGCGCCCATAATCAGGTACAGTCACACGTGGCCACAGGCTTCAGGGTGGGTGGTAATGCTGGTGGTGGAGGAGGAGGAGGAGGGTTTGAGCTCCCGGGGGTGGTGGTGATAGGGAATAATGTCTACCCGGCCAATAAAAGTCCCAAGTTTGCCCGTGTTTAGCCCGATCTTTGTGGCTGAGTTTTTTAATCGACTATCTGATTGTACTCGTACCCCCTCTCAGGTCTATCGGCATCGCGTGCGGTGAGGACGACAGCCTGGTGTCCAGGTTGCTCCGTCCGCTCTTCCTGAGGCTTCTGAGAAAGAAGTTCGTGGAGGCCATCCTGTGCGAGCCCAGCAGCGTCGTGGCGGAGGACGAGGCGGACGGGCAGATTGTGGGTGAGGACGACAGACAACCAAAACGGATACAGCAGCAGTAACACCAACAGCAGCAAGCAGTACAAACGACTTTAGCTGCAGCCCTAAAACTGAGAGTTTAAAAAGATTGAATGAATATTAACGGTTAAAAAAATAACATACCTGTGGAATTGCAATTGCAGACACAGCAGCAGTAACAACAACAACAATAACAACAACAACAACAAAAGCTGCAGCTGTAGTAGTAGCAGCAGCAGCAACAGCAGCAGCAGCAGCAACAACTGAGTCTTTTTTCAATCTGTAGGCCTCCGCCTGGCCCGAGTAGTCGACGTTCGTAGCCCGTCCTCCACGCCTGCGGCCGGTGGCGCCTTCTCCCTGTCCGACCGCCTCTTCGATCTCGGCCTCGGGCGCATGCTCGGATGGATCCTCCCGGACTGCCTCTACCGGATGCTGCTCTGCGTCAGGATGGTCGGGCCGCGGCACATGCGCGCCGACCCGGGGGAGGCGGCCGAGGACACGGGGTGCGAGAAGATCTACTACGGGGAGGTGCTGGTCACCCACCGGGACGCCCGGCGATCCGGGCTCGGCCGGCGCCTGGTGGACCGTTCCCTGTCGCTGGCCCGGTCGCTCGGGTGCGGCGGGTGTTTCGTCTTCGCCACGGGCGACTTCTCCTCCCGGATCTTCGCCTCCTCCGGGTTCCTCACCCTGCGGACGGTCTGCTACTCCGACCCGGACGACCCGGACTTCTTCGCCGACGACTTCGGGCGCGCTGTCGTCGTCCGGGCGGCGCCGCACGCCCGCGGGAGGACCATGTTCAGGAGGCTGGACGACACGGGCGAGACGCACTTGAAGGACTCCCAGTGATGGGCTCGGACCAGGCCCGGAAGACCGGTTTTTGCCTCCGGCCTGAGTCAGAGAGACTGTGTGTCTGGTCGTCAAAACCTTGACAAGTATGTACCTACTAGTAGTAGGTACATACTTCCTTGTCCATAAATCGCTTCAGACTAAGGCTGTGCGATATCCAAAATTTCTTGCCGAGTCGATACACGAGTCGATACGGCAAAAGTATCGCGATACACGAGTCGATACACGATACAGAGAGAGAGAGAGAGAG
>JAAUYM010013560.1_pt1 | contig 13759 bp, 15 predicted proteins | sample 7278001 | NCBI WGS metagenome assembly JAAUYM01 (sample SAMN14350224, study PRJNA611818) | marine sediment metagenome | isolation source: surface marine sediment (1.8m) | place: French Polynesia: Moorea | collected 2018-08
ATTCTAATTACATGCTTAAAGCTAAATTTGTTACACTTGTAAGTTTAAAAGTCTCGTCGGGGGGGGAGAGAGAGAGAGATGATACGTAAAATCGAATTTTTGCCAAAAAAAAAAATGTAAAATTGAGTCTTTGTATGTAGTAAAAAATCGGTCCGCAGAAAAAAATACGTAAAATTGAGATTATACGTAAAATCGAGATCCGTAAAATCGAGTTTCGACTGTACTTTACTGACCGCTTTGTACGTGTTTGAGTTGACTATATCGAAGATCCACAAAATTCGGCAAAAGCGTTCTGCTCACACAGGTCTGTGCATCTCCACGGGCACCGGGTCCACCTCCTGGACGTTCAACATCAACAAGCTGACACAGCAGTCGGTGGAGAAGCTGTTGCGGATCGTCTTCGAGACCACGCACTTCCCCATCAACTGGAAGGACGAGCGGCTGGTGGAGGCCGTCACGCAGAAGTTTAATAACGAGATCGTCTTCGACCCGGAGAGGAACATGATGGCATACACGCTCAGGGATCCGGTCTCCGTTGGAATTTTTCCAGGTGAGGGAGGAGAGAAGGGTAGAGGAGCTAGGTGGACGTGGAGTTGGCCAATTGAAATATTTTATGTATGTTTTAGTTTGTAGCAGCGATTTCCAACTGATGGTCCGCGTACCACTATGGTATGCCAACCACTTTTGGGCGGTACCCCAAGTTCAAGGAGAGTGCGCAGTTCTGTGTAAACGGCTTAATAGATGTGCTATTATTTCTATTACTTTTAAGGTGCTGCGGAAAAGAGGCCAAGGGGCAAAGCCTACAGGATAGAAGTCAAGTCCAGGTAAGGGTGTACGTATATTAAAAGTTAAAACCATCATCTTGGTAGAATCTCGACTTCGTTGTGTTTAGGTATACGTAGGATTACTGTTGCTCTTTCCTAAACCTACCATCACAAGCGGAGTCGACTGTAAACTGTCCTGTCGGGCCTTCCTTTGGATTGCAGGTGCTTCGACGCGTGCCTGGTGGTCGACGGCAGCCTGTCCTTCAAGTTCAACGACGGGACCCGCGCGGTGGTGGAGATCAGGGACGAGGACGGGCTCAGGACCATGCAGCTCTACTCGGGGGTGCACTGAGGCCACCATGTGGGAGGGAGAGAGAGAGAGGGACGTGTGGGGGTTTACTGACAAGAATTATCAATGCAACAGACAACGTCTACCATTATTATACTACTGTACTATATATATATTTTTCCATCGTGTGTGAATAATACAGTTACTTCGGTGTGTGGTTTTTAACTCGTGAGTTGTGCGAGTCTGCAGATCTCGCCACTTGCCGCTTGGCCTGGAAGGATGAAAAACAAGGTTGATTACCTTGTGCATGTCTCCCCACTGTGGGGAGATGTGGACAAGTGCTTAGAATCCTCCGGGACACAATCTGAGAGTAGGAAAAACCAACCATCCTTTACTTAACCCGTGTTTTCTTAACCCATTTTAGTACACAGGTTTTCTCGAAACTCCGGTTGAGAATGACCAACGCGTGCCATTGAGAAAAAAAACCATATTACTCGTCCTTTTATTCCCTTCATCTACGTAGTTCTCTCACACATCAACAGCAATATCATCAACAAAAAAAAATCACATGACGTGGATGGTTGGATCATAACTTTTTTTTCTTTTTGTTGGCCCGAGGTCATTGCGCTTCTTTGTCCTCCTGCTCTTTCTCCCCCTCTTCCTCCTCTTTCTCCTTCTTCGTCCTGGTCTCCACCGGAACCCGGGCGAACATGACGGTCTCCAGGGTCTGCCTCTCTACGTAGTTGGCCCTCCTCTCCCTGAAAAATGGATAAGTGGAATCGAAATTGAAACTGATTCCTACAATTACGTAGTTAAGTCACGGAATATAATGTAAGGGACAATTCCACTTCGTCATCTCTCTCTCCCTTCTCTACGTACACAAAATATAAATTTCTGTATTCACTTTTTCCCCAAAAACAATATTCAAATGACACAAATTTAGAATTTGTGCGGCTCCAGTCGTAAAGTCTTGCAACTCATAATAAATTAAATTCGTGCTGCTCACTTTGAGTGCAGTATCTTCTGGACCTTGCTGACCACCGCGCCCTTCTTCTCGATGACGGCCTCGGTGGCGGACAGCTTGTTCCTCCTCTCCGCAAGCAGACGCTGCATCTCCTCCACCTTGCGACGCATGTCCTGAAAGGTGGCAAAACACAAATCTACTATATAGAAAAAAAATTTCGCCGGAGAAGAAGGACGGGGTCATGTTTAGCAAGCTTTGAGGGAGTAAGCCCAACCAAAATTGGGGTCACTAGAGGCACACCTGCAGTGATGACACTAAAGGTAATTACGTGATGAGGGTCGAAATTTGGTTGTTCTAAGGGTCTTCTTTTCCACTATTCTAACACCCTCCCTGGCGTTAGGACAACTACTCATTAAATTTATGATACTGATATTGGTTGGGAATCTGATTCTCCATGCTTAGGGGAAGGGGGATCTCCTATTGAAACCAGACAAGCTGCCCATCTACGGGTGTAGCCCATCAGAATCCATTTCGACCCACCTTTGCCTCCTCCTCCCTCCTCCTAGCCTGCTCTTCCGCCTCTGCCGCCTCCCTCTCCTTGGTCTCCGCCCTCTCCCTGGCCTCGCGCGTCCTCTCCTCCTCCTCCGCCTCCTCCCGCTCCAGTCGACGGAGCTCCTCAGACCTCCTGGTGGCCAGCTTGCTCTGCATCCGCTGGACGGTCTGCGCGTAGTCAGCCCTCCTGCCGGCCGACGCGGACGCCGCGGCCGCGGCCGCGGAAGCGGCCGACACCTGAGGCAGCTGTTGCTGCTGCTGCGGCTGCTGCTGCGACTCCGGCTGGGGCGACCGTGACGACTGCTGTGGCTGAGTGCCGGACGAGGTGGCGATCTTGAGGGCCAGCTTCTGCAGCTCGATGCGGTCCGCGCGATCTCGGAGCTCCTCTTGAGGAGGGGGCGGGAGCGGGAGGAAGGGGATAAGATCCAAGGTCATTGTCGCCATTATATCAACCGTGTTAACGCCGTCCTACCCACCCAGCTGCTCCTGTATGTGCGTCTGCTTCTCCACCTTCTCTGCCGCCCTGACCAGCGTCCTCCTGGTGGCCTCCACCCTCTGGCGGACGGACTCGTACTTGGCCAGGACAGCGTCCATCTTTTCACGCGACCTCAGCGCCCTGAGATCGGAGGGAAAGTACAGTAGAACTTCGAGACAAGTAATTGGTCCGTCACCGCTACATACTCGCATATTGACGTAATTCACTAGATACAACTGTGTCAATACACTAGTTTCTGGTTTTCAGGGTTTATTGTCATTTAAGACGTTCACCATATCAAAGTTGACTACGTCCTGGTTCCACTGTGCAAGTTAGATCATTTTGTAAGGGTCTTCATGTTAAATAAAGGTATAAAATAGTACACTTTTAACTACGTAGTGTTGTATAAAATTTTCAATGTTAAAAGATATCTTAGAAGTGCCAATTACTAATAAACATTGTACGAGTACTACTATACAATAGAACCTCGATATGGTGGGTCAGCAGCAAAAATGCTTACCACATCAATGTAGTTACAATTCGCTTTTTCTAGTTAGCAATTAGTTTGTCTTCAATACGTTGATCCCCCCCACAACACATTTTATTGTTGATCCAAGACGTTATTATGGTGCCTGACTGACCTCTCCTTGGCCTCCTTGGCCTCCTTCTCCCTCTCCCTGGCCAGTCTGTTGGCCTCCGCGTTTCTGGCCACCTCGCGCTCCAGCTCACGGAGCAGCTCCTCCGGAACCTCCTCGTCCTCGCCAAGCTCAGACAGCAGCGAGTCCGCCATCTCCGTGGCTTCCGTGGCCTCCGTGGCCTCCGTGGCCTCCGTGGCCTCCTTGAGACTGCTTTCAAGAGAGGGGGGAACAGGGTTGCCAGGTCCGCAAAAGCAAAAAAAAGCCAGACAATGTGCCCAAATAACCCAGAAAATAAATAAGACAGTACCTAGAAAAAGGTCAGTTGGCCCGGTTTATGGCCTTAACTGCATTGTACTAACTTCTGACAGAAATTTTGAACGCAAGATCAAGTTTTGTTTGCTACATCTGGCTTTGAAAAGGCCAAAGTGGCATCCCCTAAGGGCTGGAGGAGGGGGGGAGGGATGAGGCCTCGACCGGTGACCAGGGTTTTTTTCACAGAGGGAAAGCAGAGTGAGGTTGGAAAGCTTTGAAAGTGTCACCGAATGCATCGCCACGGTTGACCAACATTTATTTACATCTATGTACGGTATGTGCTACATACACCACTCTAAAAAAAAAAATCGTGAGCAAAAAAAGTTGCCAGGACTTGAAGAATTCTCGCCTCCTTTGGCGACTTTTGCATGAACACGGGATATTCGCACTATCTCCCCCCCCCCCCCATCTTCCTCTTCTTCGCTTGAGGGAGCTGTAAACTTTCGGGAGGAAAAAAAAAGTTTGGCCCTGTTCCAAAATGTTGGGTGGGTGCCGTCCTCTCCATCTCTCCTTACTCTCATATTTTGAACTGCGCACAATTTCTTAGATTCGCATATTTAAAAAAGAAAAGAAAAGCATTTTGACATTGCTCAATTTCCCACATGGCCAAATATTCACAACACCTAATTCACTCCAACTAAATTAGTCAAATCGTGTTGTTTTTGCGTGCGTGCGTAGGACAAGGCGGCAGCATTGAGTTCATATAGTACAGTGTAGTATGTTGCTCAAAAGAGACTCCTCCCTTCTCCTCTTTTTTTGGCATGGTCGCCCGCGCTGTGCTCAGAGAAAGCCAATCCAAGTTTGAGGGAGAGAGGGGGAGGGCTGGAGGGAGAAGAGGACGAAAGACGTGAAAAGTGAGGGAATTTTCTATGTGCAGACATGAGTTGGAGGAGGAGGAAGGAGAGGAAAGCTATACACATACACACACGCACACCTATGCAGTCGCTGCTACAGCAAACCCCTCTCTTTGGGGCACACCCAGATTCAGCGGCACAGGAGGAGGGGGCGGCGGCTGCGGCTGCGGCGGCGGCGGCTGCGTCGGCTGCAGGGCTAGCTAATACTTAGAAAGCCACCATCGTTCAATGCATCACTGATTTTTTTCCCCACCTTCCCACCCACATTTTCTTCCATAACATTTTCTTACTATTCTGCAACCGTACTAGAAGACATCATGGAGACGATCAAGAAGAAGATCTTGCTGCTGCACTCCGACCTGTCTGACGCCCTGTTCAGCGCTGGCCGAGCCCAGGAGCAGTCCGAGGCCAAGACCAAGGAGGCCAAGGATCTGGAGGTCAGGGAGAGGGACCTCATGAAGGCGATTGCCACAAAGGTCAGATCACAACCGCCGCCTAAGGCTGCACTCATTTGTATGCACATATGCAGAATTGATTAAATGCAAAAATTTACTGCAGTACCGTATCAGAGAAATTTTAGTACGATATCAAGTTTCTACTGTACATACAGTACTTACTATGTACTGTTCTCGTAGAAATATATAATCTCAAAATGTGTCCACCCGGATCCAACAGGAGAACGATCTGGACCAGATGCTCGACCAGCTGGAGCGCGCGGAGAAGTCGGTCAGGGAGAAGGAGAACCTCTGCAGGGTTGCCAGGGAGGAGGCGAGGGCGCTGACAAGCGAGGCGACGTTCAAGGAGCAGGAGATCAAGAGGCTGAAGGAGGCGCTGGAGGCCAAGGAGAAGCAGATGCAGACGGTCACCGCAAGGTCGGACTGCATTACTACTGTACAGTAGTCAAACCCGACTAAGTGCCAACAGCCTTTTCCGCTCAAAAGAGACAATGTTAGAGGAAACAGTCAAAAATGTTCTGTTATTTTATTTGGTTAAGTGGGACAAAAAAATTACCTGGTCTCTACTTAAGCGGGGTGCGACTGTACAATAGTCCTCTCAACTTCTGAAACTTGCTATTAGGTTAAACTGTGATTTTATTGTTGATGACAGAAATTGTATATTTCGCTGTACTAGTTCCTCCCTCTCGTTGTGAGCAGGGGCGACGCGGTTGAGCGCAGCCGGAAGGAGGTTGAGCACCGCGTCATGTCCTACGAGGAAACCATCGACGGACAGGTCAGATGAAAGGTGTAACACGTCAGGGTTGTCAAACAGCATTTTCCGACACCAACGAAAAAAATGCGCCTTTTTTTCCAAAATTGGTGTTCGGAAATTGTGGGGGAGGGATTTACAGGATTTACTTTTGGGAAGCCAATTCAGTTAATTTTTTCTTGTTCAGGAGCTCCGCCTCCGCGAGGCCACCCGCCTGACGGAGGAGGCGACGAGGAAGCGGGAGGAAGCGGCGCACAAGGCGGAGCGGCTGCGGCGGGCGGCGGCTGCGGCCGCGGAGAGGGCGGCGGCGGCGGAGGAGGCCGCGGCCGCGGCGGAGGACAGGCTGCGCAGGCAGGGCGAGAGGCTGGCCGGCGGGGTCGGCGGCGCCGAGAGGAGGGCCAGGAGGGACGGACAGCTCAGGGCTCAGCTGGGCAAGCTGGCCGAACAGCTGAGGGAGGCGGAGGCGAGGGCGGACGCGGGGGAGAAGGAGGCGGAGCGATGGGAGGAAAAGAAGGCGTGGCTGGTGGCCAGGAAGGAGGAGCTGGCCAGGAAGGGGCAAGAGGCCAGGGAGAAGAGGAAGAGGAGAGAAGAGGAGGCCAAGTGAAGAGGAGCCTGAACAATTCGGAAGATTATGTATTTATGTACCATAGTCGTGAAATAAAAAGATCGATTTGGAAAAGTACGTATTTGCACATTTAAGAATGGAACTCAATTATTTTTTTTTAATTCTGGTAAAATGTAATGAAATGAGTATGTTACACGTAGAAGTACACTTTTTATTTCTCGACAGGAAGGTACTGTAATAGGTAGTTGTTCTTTTTTTCCATGAACAATTTATCTTAGCCACACACCAAGTATACATAGTTAGGTACATGCCACACACCTTCTCAACTAGATAGCTGTGCTCAAAAAAATTCTCACAGAACTGCGTGTCGACTACTCTTAGTCTCAGCACCTAGTTAGTCTCTGGTCTTCTCCTGCTTCTGTATCTGGAAGACCTCCTCCCTCAGGTTGAGTAGCCGGTACAGCTTGCCGAAGAAGGTGACCTGCGACCTGAGGAAGGCCCCCGCGTCCTCCAGCACCTCCCTCCTCCCGAGGACCTTGTCCCCGTCGGCGTCCAGCCGGCGCATCAGGTAGACCACCTCGGACTTGGCCAGCACGAACCCGGTCGGCTCGACCCACTCGGACAGCTCGACGACGTCCACAAACCCGCTGCCGTCGGCGTCGAGGGTCTCGCGGAAGTAGTCCTCCACGGCCTTCAGATCCTCCTCCTCCGCCACTTTGTCGTCGCTGTCTTCGTCGCCGTCGTCGTCGTCGCGGTGGACGGCCATGAACTCGTCCAGGCTGACGCGGCCGTCCAGGTCGGTGTCCAGGTCCGCGTGCGCCTCCGGGACCAACACGGCGGCGCCGGCGTCCTCCGCCGACAGCTGCGGGAAGAGGAAGAGCTTGAACTCGTGCTTGGTCAGGGCGTCGTCGGCGTCCGCGTCGGCGCGGCGCCAGCGGCGGCGGTCGCGCTCCGCTCGGCGGCGCGCCCTGCGGTCCCGGCGGCCCGCGGGGTTCACCATGGACTGGTAGTCTGCCCACGTCAGCTTCGACGACGACGACGACGTTCCGTTGCCGCGGCCGCCGCCGTCGCCGCCGCCGCCGCCGCCGCCGCCGCGTCCGAGCGACTCCCACTGTTGGTCCAGCGCGTGTCGGTAGACGTGGTTCTGCACCCAGAGTATCCACTCATGCAGCTCCCACGGGTCTGCGGCGCCGTCGTCGTCCGTGTCCAGCGCGAAGAGGATCTCGTCGACCTTCTCCGTGGTGGTCAGCGGCGCACTGGACGAGGACGACGCCAGCCTGAGCGGCCGCGGCAGATTGTAGGTGATCCGCCTGAGTGGAAAGAGGAGATGATGTCACTTTACGTACCGTAGAATTACTATAAATCTACTGTACAGTCAAGTCTCAATATAACGAATCTCAATATAACGATAAGTCTCAATATAACAATAGTTTTGATGCTTACCAATTTTTATGTAGTAAAAAGTCTCAATATAACAATAGTTAAAAATGGCAAAGTCTCAATATAACAATATTTTTTTTAATAGCAAGAGGTGGCAACCTGGCCCAACCACAAAAGATGCTATGCAAAATGGAAGCTCCCCCAACCAATATTGGTAGCACTATCCACCAATATCGCTAGTGTGATGGGTTGCTCTAAGTTTTTTTCACTATTCTAACTAGGGATATTGGTTGAGCACCGGACCAATAACGTCCGGGCTCATTCTTGGCTTGGTCAGGGTTGTGATCAATATTTTTTAATAGCAAGAGGTGGCAATTAGAGTCAGCCAAGCCAAGAATGAGCCCAGATGTTATTGGTTGGGCAGTTTGGTCGGTATCCTCAAGTCTCAATATAGCAATAAGTCTCAATATAACAATAGGTTTGCTGCTGACGGATATTATCGTTATATTGAGATTTGACTATACTTTCTTTAGAAAAAAAATGTATTTTTTTTTTATTGTTGTCTTTTTTCAACTAAAATTTTTTCAATTAATCGGCATCTATCGTGCTGTCCTGTACCTTGCGGCGGACGATGCCCTGTACTCCGACCTGGGAAACCTCCGCCTGAAGTCCTTGTGCTTGGCAGAGATCTTCTCCCTCATCCGGGCGGACACTTGCGAAGAGAAGAAGGCATCCTCATCCACTTCTGCCTTGGCGGCCTCTTCTTCATGATCAGCCTCCGCCTGGAGAATAGCTGCTCCAGTCGGGGTCATGTTGGCGATCGGGGAGGCGGTGGAATAATTCCCTTCCCCTTGAAACTGGAGGGGAGAACAGTCTCTTCTGGCGCCCGGCGGCGGCGGCGGCGGCGGCGGCGGCGGCGGCGGCGGCCGCGGCGGCTGTGGCGAGAGGAGAAGCAGCGTGGTCGCTGCGGCCAGCGCCAGCGCGGTCGACACGGCCACCACCAGCGACGCAGACAGCGCCTTCTCCAGACGGGTAAAGCCGCGGCGGTGGCGGCGGAGGCCGCGGAGGCCGCGGATACCGTCCTCCTCCTCCGACGTCAGGGATTCCGCCTCCAGCTTGCAGGACGAGCACTCAGATTCACCCATTGTGTTCTCTTTTTCTTCCTCACTTTATTAAGGTTGATGGACGCACTGATGTTCCATGTTTTCAAGTCAATGAACCTCTTTCTTCTTCCCCCTCTACTTGAATATTCACTCCCTCCCCCCGCCCTCTTGTTCTGGGCACGTGGACTTGCGTACTACTACTACTAGTACATTCACGCGCACACTTCCTCCTCCTCCCCCTTTTTCCAAAAACTTAGGCGCGTTTGGAGGAGGCTGGAGAGAAGAGGGCGCAAAATCACTGAGCACACTGCCACGACTACATACTACGTACAGTAAAACTTTGATAATAGTGAGCTGGTCGGTCGCCAACAAGAATTTATGTCAATGCAAATCGCCTGCATCAGTTTCTCAATTAGGTAAAGTTGAGTTTAAGAATTGGTTATTAGGGGAAGTGAAACTTCCACATAGTCAATTTCTTTGATACGGTTAACTCCGAATTACTGAAGGGGTATGCACAAATTGACTGCACGAAAGAAATTTACATGTATCGAAGGTCTACTATACTACTATGTACTACGGTATACCTACTTGTACATGTACAGTATATGTATCCTCCTCCCTTCTTCTTCCTTTCAGCCTAATGAACCTGCACTTTAAACAAGATTGTGTGTGGCAGAAGAATTGTATGGGCATTTCGCACACACACACACTCTCCCCATAATTGCAGCCACTCTGCAGGGGAGGAGGAGGAGGAGGAGGAGGAGAAGGAGGCGATGATGGCGGATTTAGGAGTAAACAAGCCCCCTCTTGGGAAAACGAATGGAGGCATTATGCACAGCCCTCATCTTCATCTGCTTCCAGAGGCACCTGCAAGAGAGGAAAAAAAATTGGAAAAAAACGTGAGCTCAAAGCTCCAGAGCGGATCAATGTGGAACGATTCTTCCAATTCTTTTTTAAGTATAGTACAGTCAACTTTCTGCATGTCAGAAAAACTCTCACAACGTCTAAAATTTTCATCACTATTTATGTAAAGTTGACTGTAGTACGAAAAAAAATCGGGAAAAAGCTTTTTTCCTTCTTCCTCCTGTTAAGCGCGCTATCATTATATTGCTCAAAATGCTTTTAGTGGTGATGGTGGTGGCGTCTGGGGGGGGGCCACACACGTATGCTGAGCTGGGCTTGCAATGCTACCCAAACACGCCCCCTCCTCCTCCTCCCCTACCCTCCTCACCTCCTCCTCCTCCTCCTCCTCCTCCTCCTCCTCCACCACCACCACCAACTCCACAATTCTCCTACCACTTCTTCCTCAAACAAAGTTCCCGTCTGCGTGCCAGGCTGCGTTGCAGACAAGGATGCCACGTTAGCATTCTCAAAACCAAAGTCACTGACAATTGGCCAGTATAAATGCAATATTTTTTTTATCCTTTTTTGGTCATTGTCTTATTTGCTTCTTGGCTTGCATTAAAACGTTGCCTGTCTGGCCTTTTCTTGACATTGCGGACCTGGCAACCCTGCCTCGAAGTTTGTCTTTCTCGGTCCCCTTGTTTTCTTAGGACAGACAAAGGAGAAAGAGAGAGAGAAAGAGAGAGACCCTCCTCCTCCTTGTTTTCTTCGCCTCTGTACAGTACAAAATGCGAACGGCTCAGATTTTAAGTTTAACTTTTTTTTAGCGCACGGTAAAAGTCTATTCTTTTTAGCCAGTTAGGTTGATTTTGAACTCTTTCAAACTTGACACTTCATCATGGCGGTGAGAAACACCAATCCCATTTAGGCAATTTTAGGGAATCTTGTCTAAGTCGAACGTCGACTGCCCAACGTACTACGCAGTGTACAAGTACAGTATTTTGCACACAGTGTGCCACACTAGTTAAGACGGATCTCACCCAAGAAAGAGAAAGAGGAGGAAGCAAGGAGTGGGGAGGAGGATGTTTTGCTGTACTATATTACGTAGTGCTATAGCAGCAAAATTATGGCGATAATTTGCTATCGGCGGCTCAGGAAAGAGGAAGGAAGAGGCTCAAATTTCGTTTTCTCTTCCTTTTTGTAGGTTAGTTTCCTGTGACGGCACGGGCACACACACAAGGCGATCGGACCTCTCCTCCTCCTCCTCCTTCTCCATATCTCCACTCCAATGTCCACACACTCCAAAAACTCTTCTCTTGCAGTAGTAGTAGTAGCAGCAGTGCTAGTAGTACCGGGGTGCCCAAAAAGTAAGAACTTGTATTGGGTAATTGCCCCGTCCAATAAATTGCATTTCCGAACATGGCAAGTCGACGTGAGCTTAACTTTAAATAATTTCTGTACGCCCAGTCGTAGTAGTATTTTACGCAGAGCGTCGTAGTAGTAGGACGGGCATAGTACGTACACGCCTTCCACTAAGGTGATGATGTGTGTGGGTGTTCCCCCCTTCCTCCTTCCCTCTCTCTTAGTATAATGGTTAATTGATGTAACTTGATCGGAGGAGGAGGGAAGGGAAGAAGGAAAAAGGGGGGCGGGGATTGAAATCATAAAGTTATCCCCTCCCTCTCTCCCTCAACCCCTTTGCTGGACATCTCACTTTTTTTTCTCTCTGAAGTTCACCACGTTTGAAAATACGGTAAACTTCACACTGTAGTACGTTGCACACTGCACAAACTTGTATTTTCTTTTTTACCTGTCTAGCAAGCAACTCTGCTAATAACCAGCAAGCTTTTACATAGCTGCTAACCACTCTAACTTTACATGTCTTTTTGCTTCCTACTCATAATATACAATGTTTTCTTTGACAAATTCCCAACCCTTCATTCTCTCGTTCTTGCAAGGCTTTTTTTTAATGAAATTTTTTTTTGGCACCCACCCTCCGAAGTGCATTTCTGCGTGTTCGCCGGAAGGAGAGAAAGATATTGCCTCGTGAATGTAAAAGGGAGAGGGGGGCGATTTCGCCAGAGAAGAAGATGAAAAAAAGATGGACATTGAAACTGGCCAGGGGAGCGTTAGCTGCGATGCTGACACCTAAAAGAGATTCGTTCTGCCGGTGCATTTCGTACTGCCTCATGGAGAACTTTCTCAGGTCCACCTCCACCCGCCACTCTCTCATAAAGATGAATGAATGAACACCCCATTTTTCATCTCACTCTAACCTCCTTCTCCTCTCCCTGCTCCTCCCCGCCCTCCCCCCCCCAAAAAAAAAACCACCACCTTTTAACGATCACGGTAGTAGGGGTGGCAGCAGGTATATAAAGCCACCCACCCTAACCCACCTTGGCACACCACCGAGTTGACGGAAGAAATGGGCGCTGGCAGGAGGATCGGGTTGGTTGCGGTGGCCGCCGCCGCCGTGGCCGTCGTCTCCTCGGTCCAGCCCACGTGGGCGCTCAAGGCCCAAGAGGAAGGTGGAGGAGGAGGACCGGAACAGCCTCACTCCAGGGCGAAGCGATGTCAGTTTCTTTCTAGCAACAAGTTGTCAGAATTTGCAAATCGAGCACCCCCCAAAAAAAAACAGAAAAGTCGATGTTCTGTTACGGCAAGTGCAGTTCAAGTTCAGTTGCAGCTATTGGAAAGTTTTGATTTTGTGCACTCAAGTAAAATTTCTTGCAATTACAGTGGAATATCGCTGTACCTACATACATACACTTGCCACAATAATTGTATTTAGTCACAAACTTGCTCAAAACCGAATATCTGGCCACAACAGAACTTGCTGTAACCGAATATCAAATTCCAGTATCAAATATCAACTTTTTCTAAAAACACTTTTAATGCAACAACTGAATGTCGACCGCATTTCTTATCTTGTCAGTCCTGGGCTTGTTCAGCGTGGTGCACTTTGCCAACTCCGTCTGCAACACCAGCGACTCATCCTCCTCCGACCAGGAAAAAATTCCATAAAGCTTCCGCCGTCGTTAGGACGACGAGTCGATAAAATATGTGGGAAATTAACCACTTTGGAAAACTGATAATTACACACACTCACTAAACTGTTAAACTTGATTGATTCCTCTCATTGCAACCTATGAGGAAATTGAGGATGTAATACCGTACGTAGTTGTGGCGTCTTGCTGTGTAACAGCTGCCAACAGGGTCCGCCATAAGACGTTTTAAGACAAGTCTTATCAGTGTGTAACTACTGGCACTCTAAAATTGTTAACTCACCTTTATTTCCCACATATTCATCCGACGTCAATGGAGTCCTTATGGAACTTGTTGCAGGGCGTCTGTTTCACCTCCTCCGAGTGCGACCAGAAGGGCGGGCGCGGCGCCGGAGGATGCGCCGCCGGGTTTGGAGTATGCTGCGTCTGTATGTATGGGTTTGAGTATTACAGTATAACAAACCAAAGTACCAGATGGTGTACCTACCCTACATTTCATAACCAGTTGATCTTTGATTTAAAGTTGGAAACAGTTTACTAAATTTATCTTTAGTGAAGCTATGTATGGTACGACTTCTCTAGTGCCTATATTGAATATGTTGATCAATGGCAACAGTACTGACGTAATTCACTAATATTATGTACCAATTTCTAAGTATCCGAGATAAATATTGTTGATGAAAGTCATTAGATCAAAGTTCACTTTAGCGAAGTTAATTAACGTACCGATACAATCCCATTCATTGTTTTTGACCGACATGTAAGTCGAGCACAGCTGCGTCGACGGCCCCCTCGCCCCTGCCCAGCAG
>JAAUYM010140260.1_pt1 | contig 13746 bp, 3 predicted proteins | sample 7278001 | NCBI WGS metagenome assembly JAAUYM01 (sample SAMN14350224, study PRJNA611818) | marine sediment metagenome | isolation source: surface marine sediment (1.8m) | place: French Polynesia: Moorea | collected 2018-08
ACTGTTGCAAACGTACAGTAGTTTTCCTTACGATGGTTCCCTGGAATGTTCCTGCCCTCCCCCCCGAAACCGATTGTATTGCGACAGTTGAGGGGATGCTGCATTGAATATGATGTCCTGATCTTCCGAGGCTTCCCGGCCGGATTGCCGGGGTGATTTCTCAAGAAAGATGAAAACATGATGATTGCCAATCGACTAATTTTTCGTACGTACTCATACTATGTACTTTCTTTTTCCTACGTTCCTCTTACTATGAATTAGTCAAACCCGGATAAGTGAGAATTGGAAAAGCTTAAAGAAGACGATCTCAGCAAGACAGTTGGATAATTTGCTCTCTTTTTGCGAATAAGTGGGGATCATTGCTGAATAAGTTCTTTTGACTGTTACTGTACGTACGTACTTGTAGTAGCAATAGCCTGCTTCCTGTTTATAAACGGTACAAATTTGGTCACCGTCGCCATTCGCGGCGGCATGACCGGAACCATTATCCGCCCATTTTTTGTGCCTCGAGGTCTAAAAAACGGTTTTCTTTCGCTTGTTGGTCGAGTGAAGTCTTATTCAGTGACGACTTAAATGGAGGGGGAAAAAACTAGTGAGGAGAATGCAATGCTACAAGGTGAGGTGCTCCTCACGTACTCGTGCGAACGATTTGGAATGCTTTCTGTTTGCACAGTACTTGTTTCAGCTGGCAATTGACTCTCCCTCTCTTTCTCTGCGGTGTGGATATATCGAGTACCTTAGTAAAGTACTGTATTTTAATACTTAGTTGCTGTAATGAGCCAAAATAGCAGAAAGAAAAAGAATACTTCCACACAAATATATTTTAAATAGAACACTAAAAAAACGTCTGGACACATTTCGGAGGGACGGAAAAACCTGGTAACCAATGAAAAAAAAAGAAATTCTTGAAAAAAACGGTTGTTGTTAGTAGTTGGTTGTCGATTTGGTAACACAGATGCCGCGAAATCTCTTCTCCTAGGAGTTTCGTCGGGGGGGGGGGGAGTCTGAATTAGTAGTCTGTTCTTGCATCACATCTTGCGGCAGTTAAAAAATACAACAAAAAAACTCATCTTTTCTTCAGCATTTTTTGAAGCACCTTTCTTGATATAGTAAGAGTTTGTTAAAGCACTTTGAGCAGCAGCGGCAGCAGCACCAAGGGCGTCAGCAAGGCCGACTTCATCAGCGACGTCGCCCCGGATGCTTCCACCTCCAGCCTGTCTCTGAGGAACGCGACGGTGACCTCTGACGGCTCACTAAGGCTGAAGGGGGCTGACCTGGTCAGGCGGGCACTGATGCCATTGATGTCACGGTACGCACGGTACAAGCGGTAGTCGGCTAAATTGGAAAAGAAAAGGAAAGAAACAAGAATCAAAATGGGTTCTTTTCGTGACTAGATAGCACTGGGGCGTCTGCTTTTTGGTGAAAATCGGGCACCCGCCATGCGTATACTTTAGGGACAAAAGGAGAGAGTGTGCAGTAGTGGCTACCCAAGCAATATCGCTAGCAAAGTAGCAAATGGCAAAGTATTGGCATATTAGCAAAGAAGGACTTTTTTTCCTTAAATCTACTCAAATCCTACTTTAACTTTTTACCCCTGCTTAAACTTTTACCCATTGTTAAATTCACTCTAGCGATATTGTATTGGTTGGGTAGTAGTGGGGAGTGGGCGGGGCAGCTCCTTGCCAATTGCCAGCTTGGCAATTTTTTCTGAAAAGCAGTGCTGAATGTCCACCCCAGATGGGGTAAACATTGAGCACCTACCATGCATAGAAAAAAATTCTATGTATGGCAGGCAGGTGCTCAAAATTTGCCAAAAAGCAGCTCCACCATAGCACCATTATCATTGTGCAAGAAGGCCTTGATATTTTTTGTTGTTGTAGCTAAATTTCAGTGGTTGGCACTTCCAATAGTATAACAATCCTTATCTCAGCTCCTGCACTTACGTCACTCCTTACGCTTTTGCTTGACTCATAGTGCAAGTGTTTTTGAACTCAAAGTCATGTCCTTTTTGCTTCTTGTTTCATAACGCATTACCTATATTACATAATCCCCTCACCTCTGCTGCACCGCGGCAGCGCCTGCAGGAAGTTGCATATCCTGAGCTGCAGGTCAAACCCAGTGGAGTGCGGGCAGCTCATCAGGTGTGCCACCCATCCCCGGTGGCCCCCGAGCCTCTGGCAGGAGTAGAACTTGGTGCAGTCCTCCGGGTGAGGGAGCAGGTAGTTCTGCGGGTTCTGCACCGTCTCTGCACAGATCTCATTGTCAGCTGCGAGGGAGCAGGGAGAGAGGAGGGAGGAAGAACTTAAGCACACACGTCAACTTAGCGCTGGTACCCGAGCATGTACTGTAGTACCTACAGAGAACCTCGATGTAATGACGTTGTTGGCCAGCCCAGTGAAAAATATGGCTCAAGGTAAATTTAATTGCTATGTATCAAGGCACTAGTACACACTAGTACATGTACTTGTAGGTGCACTTGTAGGTACACTAGTACTTGTACTAGTGTACAAGGTTACTGTACCTGTTCATTGTTTACAATGTAACTTTACCGTATACCGTATGTGTCTACGTATAGGTAGGTTTCATTATATTCTATGCGGTACATACGATTTCTTCCTCCGGAGCACTCCCTGAACCTCCTCCTGCATTCGGCCTGGCTGTTGGACCTCCCACAGGCGAAATAGGACCAGCGACACTCAGCTGCAAGGAGAGAATTTATACGCTTGAGTTGGAGCTCTTGTGGTGATTTTAAAAACTTGATTGCCACAGTGTTAGCACATCTACACTGTATAGTACAGTATTTTCATTTAAATTAATATTTGTCAAAGGTTGCCTTTTCGTTGTGCTTTTGTTGGTTGCTGCATTTTTTTAAATTTACGTTTGCTGCCTCCTCCTCCTCCCCCGGAGACCGCTGTCCCCTCCAGCTCTGCGTCCACTGCTGCTGTCTCCCTGGTGGGTTCCGGTGGGTCCGGAGGCCTGGGGCGGCACCGGTCCACCCGGGGGCAGTCAGAGGCTGGCAGACCCAGATCCTGGCACTTGAACAGGCGAAGCAGACAGGAGAGAAACTCTGAAAGAAAAAAAATGCACATTTCACTAATTGTGTGAAATTTGGAACATCCTTGTGAAATTTAATGGCCTCATTTTTTTGGCAATTATTGAATGTTTTTGTCAAATTATAGAAGAAAAATCCTCGTTGCAATTTTTAGGAGCTTCTTTGCAAAGTTGGAAGCTGACCCTGCCTGTGGCAACACTGACCATTTGACTCCTCCCCCTCCGGGTGGTCCAGTGCCAGGTCGGGCCCCTGTCCTTGCAGGTGCTCCTGCTCCTGAGGCAGGTCAATGTCCTGGATGGGCCTGGCCGGTCTTGGGGTGGCCGCCATCGGCCGAAGGAAGTCGGGAAGGTCATCAGGGAGGTCAATGTCATTGATGGGCCTAAAGAGCAAAATGGATATTTAATTCCATTTAAAAAAGAAACTTCATCCTACCCTACTGTTCTGTGAATGTCAAAAATCATTTATTTTGGTTCATCTAAAATGTCGAGAGGGCTTTTTTTTATCCGGTTCCGTCAAAATCCTGTTGCTTTGTGCAGAAATTTTTCTGGAGTCAGCATTCAAGAAGATCTAGTTGATGTTTCTTCTGCAGTGTCAAAATTGGAGTCAATATTTCCATCAGGAGAATCTTGATGCCATTGGGACATTAAATGCCGTTTGTTTTGGGCCTGCTTCTCAACTCCTAACAGAAACTCCAACAACATGCAAGGGGAGACAAAATTTCTTTAATAAATACTTCCCAAAAAAGAACTGGGCAGTTTTTCATTTCTCTGAAGACATCCTTCAAGGCAAAGAAAAGTGGGTATGGTCTGACTCAGAAGTTCTCAGCCTGTGGGTTGCAACCCAAAAGTGGGTCACCAGGATGCTCTGATAGTCTAAAAGTGGGTACTGGATGCTATGGAATGGTCTAGTACAGTGCGTTGTTGGATGCTCTGTGGGCAACCACCAGATGCTGAGGAAGTTTGAATAAAAGTGGGTTGCGAGTTGCTGTGGGTCTACTAGAAGTGGGTTGTTGTCTGAAAAAAGGTTGAACAATCTTTGTATCCAACTCCTCCTGAACCTACCTCCTGGTGGTGGTGATGGGCGGCCCCATCCCCATGGCAATCATGCTGCATGTGTTGAATTCCTCCTTGCATTCCCGGTCGCTCTTCTGATGACGCTCAGTGCAGCCCATGTAGCCCCAGATGCAGTCGACTGTGTGGAGAGAAGGAAGAAAGAATCATCATAAGTGAACACAGGTAAAGTGCCTACATAATTAAGATCGCTAAATTAATTTAGTAAGCACCACAGAGGTTGGCTTACAAAAGCTTATAATCTGCTTCTTTGTTGCTTTGTTGAGCTGTAGGAATAGTTAACATAGACAGACACAAGTGAAGATTCAGGTAGGTACACATTTCGGAAAATGGACGACATGGAGATCAGTTTAAAATGTTCTCAAAATCTGTGTTTGTTTTTGACCTGAGGAGACGAGACTGCTGTTGCCTTTTTTTCAGTCAGTGCCACGTTCGTGGGGAGAGGAAGAAAGACAAGTGATTAATGTATGGGAATGCTTTTACCTGCAGCAATACTGACAGGTCATCGAACTCGATGAGTTGTTATTGCTATACGTCTTGAGATTTGTCACTTGTGGGTACCAGTTTCTGACAACAGAGTTGTCATAAACTGCAGTTTTGGGCATGTACACACATCTCAAAATTATACTTGAGTAACTCTCCTCCCTCTCTATCACATCTTTGACTCTTCACAGGTCTTTGAACATAGTCTGTTCTTGTTCGTATTTGTTGATGGTTAATGGATCAGAAACCACAAGGAAAAGGAAGGGGAGGAGGAGGAATCTGTAAGGAGAAAATATGCCAAAAGTACCGTTCCCTTTGCTAGGTTGCGAACTATGGATAATGGAGGAAATATGTACAAAAGTACTGTACAGCAGAACAACAACAATAGCAACAACAGCAAAAAAAAGCAACAACAATAGCTACTACTGTACAACAGCAGCAACAACATCAATTAACTCACTGAGTTCGACCCTGTTTCCATTCTCATCGATGGGTGGCCTCCTGGAGGTGAACGACGCCGGCCTGGTTGTTGTGGTGGTGGTGGTCGTCATCACCTTCTTTCCTCCCATGACGTGCATGCAGCAAGCATCAAAGCGTGCCTGGCAGCAGACCTTGTTGGCAGGCCAGGTGCCGAAGTTGCGCGTGCACGAAAAGAAGTCCCACGAGCAGTCCGCTGCATGTACAATGAACGAGCTTGTACTATGTACACTGTAGTAGAATACTATGTAGTACAGTCAATCTTCAGTTTAAGGTGGGACAAGTATTTTTTATTTTGCTTATGTTTCTTGTGCTAGTTTAATTACTAGAATCATTCAGTTATTGCAAGTGTTTGAATTATGCGCAAATTTTTTCCCTTGACAGATGATGCATTCCCATAATTAACTTAAGATTAACTGTACAGTAGGTAGTTATCAGCTACAATCTTAATGTGATGTCCTTTTAAATTGTTGCCAATTCTCATGCTGAGTGGTTTATTTTCATGACAAAAGTACGTGAAAGCCTAGTTGGGTACTATGTACACATACATAGTTCAGTAAACCCTTTATTTAGACCAGTAGGCAGCAAAAAAAAAGGTTGAAATCAAATTTGGCCTACTAAATCGAATAGATTTTCTATGCAGGGTAGCAAGTTGGTTAAACAAAATAAATTGCCAAAGTCTGTAAGTTGATCTACTATCGGTAGATGCTATGCAGCACCAAAAACGTTTCTACTTCTGAGACATTTCTTCTCACCAGTGTTTTTGGCCGGTCTTCCATTGAATGAACCGAAGGTGATGGGAGCCCCGATTGCCTCACATTCTGGCTGAACAGAAGGATCAACCACTGAAAGAAGCATTAAAAAAGAGCAGAAAAATGTTCAAGTAGCTTTTGGCAAGCTTGTCCAAAGAAAAAATGCTCAACTTATGTGTGAAATCAAATAAATATCCATGTTTTTTCCTACTACCTTCACTTCTTTAGGCACAATAAAATCTAAATTTTAGTTTGAGTTCAAGTTGGATTTTTTTGGCTTTATTTCTCGCCGGCAACCTCACCTCCTCTATCTACCTCCCTGGACTCTACCACAAATATGCCTGGGTTGACCCCAACACCACCCAGATGGGAGGCACCGTCCCTGGGGTCTCCCTGGCCGCTGTCGTTCACCCGGTCATACGGACCGTGGGCTATGATGCCAGGAAGCGGGGTCATGCCTGGACGGATTTTCTGGTTTGCCGGAGACAAATAGATGTCCGGAGGGTTGCCTCTGGGGTTCTCCCTCCCCTCCACCACTTCGCTCTCAGAGATATAGATCCTATCATCGGGCAACTGGGGCTGCCTGACTGCCTTGTCGATGTCTTCTTCTCTTTTGTTGGGAAAGACAGGTGGCTTCACTGGGGGTGGAAGTTCTCCATGTGGTGGACGAACTGTGACAGGTGGCCAGGTGTCAACCCCGTTTTTCTTCTGCTCCTCATTCAGCTTCTTTCTCCTCCTGGCCCTGTCCATGGCTGCCAGACTGCAGGCCTGGTAGTCTCCCATGCACAGAGTTCTGTCGGCCCCCATCAAGCACATCATGTGATCCCTGATGCACTCGTACAGCTCCGTGGCCAGCCTGCGTTCCCCCGTGTTGCTGTCCAGGGTCTCCAGAGCCTCCTCTTCCAGTTTAGAATCCTCTGGATTGGTGCCATTCAGGTTGGAATCAAAGAGGAGGGACAGACTGCACTGGTCAAAGCCCTCTGCGCATTCCCTGGTGCCACTCTCCACAGACCTGTAAAAGTCCACACAGTCGGTGTACAAGGCCACACACTGGGTGAAGTTCCTGGACAGGACCTCGGCAAACCCAGGGTTGTGCCCATTGTCAATCAACTCATTGCCGATCTCAGGCCCCTTCACGTTCTCTCTTCTGCCGGCATTGAACAGCCTTCTCCGCCTGGAGTCCTCCAGGGCCCTTAGCGAGCACAACTGGAAGTCGGCCATGCAGTTGGGCTTGTTTGGCACAATGCAGTCCTGATAGTCCAGAATGCACTCCAGCAATGTCTTGGGCAGCATCTCGTCCTCCATCATTATCCCACCCCTGCTGCCACCACTGCCACCCTCGCGGGACTCGGCCACCAGTGGATCTGTCAGCTCTGGTGGGATGATGCCCTCCGTAATGGACTTGTCTGCCAGCCTGTGGAGGGAGCACTTGCCGAACTCCCTGAAGCAGTCGGAGGTCGAGGAGGAGGGTGGGCAGGAGAGGTAGTCAGATGAGCAGGGCTCCAGGATCTCCTGGACATTCTTGGGCTTGGTGCCGCCACCGCTGCTGTAGCTTGGAGGTTGTGATGGCAGATTAGTTTCAGAGGTGGGCAGAGTTGGCGTCATGTCAGGTGTTGTTGCTGTGTTGCTGCTGGTAGTTGCATCTATTGGTCTGGGTGTTGTCCATTTTGGCGTTGATTTTCTTGGAGTTGATTGCAACAAAGCAATGGTAGTTGCTGGAGTTCTGCTAGGAACTGTTGTTGAGAAGGAACTGTCTGTTGTTTGCTCAGTTGGTGTTCTGCTAACAGTTTCTAAAATGACAGTGAAAATTTTAACTGTTGTTGGAGGAGTTGTGGTAGGAGTTGTTGTGGTGGTTGTTGTGGTGGTAGTTGTGGTGGCAGTAGTGGCAATTATTGTGGTGGTGGTGGCAGTTGTGGTGGGCACAGTTGTGGTGGTTGTAGTTGTGGTAGTTGTGGCAGTTGTGGTAGCTGTAGTAGTAGTAGTTGTGGTGGTTGTAGTGGGAATGGTGGCAGGAGTAGTTGTGGTTGTGGTAGTTGTACTTGTAGTAGATATAGTAGTGGCAATTGTTGGTGTCATAGTACTTGCTGCTGTATTAGTTTTGAAAATAGCTGTGAGAGGAAACATTATAGTTGGTGCTGATGTACCAGTTGTTGATGGCGTGAAAATGGCAGTTGTTAGAGTAGAAGTGGCAGAATCAACAGCACTTGAAGAAGGCGTAGTAGAATAGGTTGGAGGTGTACTACTTGTCATCAATGGGGGAGTGTATTCTTTGCTTTCGTCATCTTTGCTTCCATCTCTAATTGCAGGGAAGTCGATTTTGCTCGGAGATTTCCCCTTCAAGGGGTCTTTGTCTGCAACGTCAGTTTCCCCAGCTTCTCCTTGATCACCATCCTGAATTTCAGGAAAAACAATTTTGCTCTCACCACCACCTTCTTTAGAGGGTGACTCATCAACATTCTCTCCAGTTTCCCCTGTTGTGTCAACTGGAAAGACAATCTTGTCATCTTTGCCCAATGCTTGCCCACCTTGTTCTTCCTCTTGTCTCCTTGTTGACTCTGGGTCTAATTCATCTGTGCTTGCATTATCTTGGTCTCTTGCAACCCCTGTCTCCTCTTCAGCATTCTTCTCATGATGTTCTTTAACAGTTTCTTCAGAGACCTTCTGACTCTCTTTACCATCATTTCCTACTCCAGCCTGTTCTTCCCTTTCAGTTTCTAAATCACTGCCTTCCTCTTTTGCTTCCATTTGCCTTTTCTCACTGTCAGAACTTTGGCCATCCTTGCCATCCTTACTGATGTCAAAGTCTCCATGAGACAACTCATTACGAACCTCAGCCCCCTTAGAGAAGTCTGTGTCGCCCTCATCTATGGTCTCCAAATCTTCTTTTTCATGGACACCGTAAGGGATTTTTCTTTTATCCTCTACTACGTTTCCACTGACATTCGCCACCTCTTCAACAACACTGCCCTCTCCAAAATTATCCTGGACTTTATTGGCTTCTTTGTTTGCCTCGGAATCAGGAACACTTGGACTGTCAGCTCCTGTACTGTCCTGATGAAACTGAGCATCCACTGAGGAGTCAAAATCGCTTAGTCTTCCAGCACTGCTGTTTTCATTTCTTTCTCCCGTTTCATTATGACCCACGTGTTCTTTTTCAGCATCCAATGTGACTGGTTCTTTACCAATAACTTCCTGAATTTCTTTCTCCTCTTCATGATCATTGTTGGAAACACGCAGAGGGGTCTGGATAATCCAGACAATCTTGTTCTCGTCACCAGCTGTCTCATCTGGGATTACGATCTTCGCATCTTCTTCGTCTCCTTCCTGAACCTCTATGTTGATTGTTCCACTTGTGATTTTTGAGGAAGGTGTTGTAGTGGCTGTCGGTAAATCCGTGACTCCAGCCTCTTTTGGTGGAGGAGTGGTGCCTAATGATGTTATTGTTGGCACTACTGAAGGCAACCTGATTCCTCCGTCAGAATCAGTTGTCTCACCAAAAAACTCTTTGGCCTGATCATCAAGATAAGTCGATGGCTCTCCTACTTCCTTCTGTTCACCTAGGTCTTCACCAGAATCATCAAATCCAAAGATGAGGTCAAGCAAGCTGATGGTCTCTTCACTGTCGGAAGCCTCAGGCTGCTCCCTGGATGACAGGCCAGGAACTCCACCACTCAAGATGGGATCTGGCCATTCTTTTCCCAGTCCAGTTGAAGCTCCTCTTCTGTCGCCATTGTCATCGACTTCGTTGGAGCCATCTAAACCACCCTCCACTTCATCCAGCAAATCCTTGATCTTGTCAACAAGTCCTTCCATTTTGTCACTGTCCTTATCACCATCATCTTGACCTACAGAGAAATCATCTTGACCAGTGGAAAAAAACTGGTCAGACAAACCGTCATCAGGTTCTTCCTCGGCAACCTCACCACTGTTTTTTTCGCTGGACACTCTTCCCTCCTCTTCCTTTTCTGCATTCGTGTTGGAGACCTTTTGAACTTCACCTTGCGATTCTCTGAACTGCCCCTCTTCTCCTGCTTCTTCTGACTGATGACTAGCAGGAACTTTCTCCCCACCTGTACCACCATTATCCTCAGACTCTTTTTCTGCACTGTCACCATAGACGTCGATGACTGTGGCCCCATCCACGATGTCCTTGATGCTGGAGATGACCTTGTTGACATCATCCCTGTCGTGGGGGATCCCATTGATGGCAGTGGTGGCATTGTCCTCCTCCCTGAGACTGGCATGCACTCTGTCCCCATTGCCACTGACAAAGAAGTTGGCGTCATTCTTTCTCTTGCAGCTGAACCCGTCCCCCTCGAATCCAGCCCTGCAGGTGCAGAAGAAGCTGCCCAGGGTGTTGGTGCACCTGGCAAAGTCCGAGCAAGGCCTGAGTCGGCACTCGTTCCTGTCCCTCTCTGTGCAAGACTTCCCGCCATACCCATCGTGGCAGTGGCACTGAGAGGTCATCACGTGATGCTCCTCCTCCTCATCTTGGCCAGTCTCCGAGGCGTACTTCAGCGACCTGAGACACCGTCCATTCTCACAGCTGGGCATGCAGTCATCGGAGCACTTGAGCACCTCTGCGGCCTCGTCGGTGCCGGCGTAACAGTCCACCTGCCCGTCACACAGCCTGGACAGTTTGAACAGCTTGAGGAACTTGGACGATTTGTTCCGCTGGCAGGCGAAGTAGCCCTCCTCCAGGTTGAGCCAGAAGACCTCCCTGTTGGGCAGGGCATTGGTCAAGTCAATCTGGTGCCCATGCTGGGCAGAGCCAAACAGCAGGTGCTGAGACCTGACAATCACCTGCGGGAATGGTGCCGGCCGTGGCAGCGCCGATGCCGATGCCGATTCTGACTGCAGGAGTTCCAACAGGATCAGGAGAGACATCCTGGCAAGCAGGACTGTGGCTGTTGCTGATGACTTGTAGGGTTTCATGGTTTTGCTGTATGAATATCTTCTTGTGGTGATTTACAGTAAGTGGTGCTAGTGGTATCTGGTACTAAGTTGCAACTGTTGCTCTTCTACAGTAGTACTGTATCACATACTGAGTTGAATCAGTGCAGGTTTTCTTTGAAAGTGCTTTTTTTATCACTGATAATTGGGAGTGTTCTTGCTTGTTTTTTCTTCAGCATGGCCATCCCACCCAGGATGCCATGCGAGTCCCCGAACTGCCTCACATGCTGGTGGTGGTGATAAGAAGATGCTTCCTCCTCTTCTTACAAAACCTCTGATGTTTGGGGAACATTTTTAAAGTCTTTCTCTGTCCTCCTTCCTCAAAAAGTAGGAAGAGGAAGTAATTTGTACTGTACAGTAGATATATTGGGTAACGGTTTTTCTTCTTCACTCTTGTGGAGAAATATAATTGCCGGCAACACTTAATTTTTCTTATCCCTTCCTTCCTTCTTTTCTTTTCCCACTGCCGTCGTCAACACTCTCCACCCACAACACTCACCACCCACGATGGCTCTGCAGGAATTCCGACCGATCCTCGCAGGCCCACTTCTCAGACACCACTGACTGTTTGCAACACAGGAGAGAGGCCTTCTCCTTCTTCTTCTTCTCCTTTTTCTTTCTTGGGATCCCTTAGACCGGCGTGTGTGTGTGTTGCCCCCCCCCTCCTCTCAGTCAGCGACCGGCATTGGCCGCGTTTAGCTCTCCTCCTCCTTCTCTCGACGCCCGCAGAGCGTGTGCTACAGTGAAATTAAGCTTCATGCACTTTGGACTGAGGGTCTTGCTAGCCTCCTGCCGGCATTGCTATCAAGTGTAACCTACAGGGAAAAAAAACCAGCGTGTGATCCATGGTATCCCATTCAGGCCTGGGGCCGGAGTTTCCCAGATAAAGAAGGGCGTATTTTGATTGCTGAGCCTAAAAAAGGAGAAGGGCCAAGTGGACACAGGCCAAGACATCCTCGGCCGCGATGACCTGGGACGAATAAAAAATATTTGCGCATTTGTACATTTTGACTTTTGCAAAAATCTTACTTGTAATTTTTGTCAAAGCCAGAAAAGAAACAATAAAATATAGTTACGAAGGGACTGAAGTGCATGCCAAAAACTGCATCAAAAATTCTATCAGTTTGTGGTTTAGAGTCCTATAATTTTTCTGTGCAAATCAACTGAGACGTAGACGTACAAAAATAAAAACAGTACATTTTTTAGTGCAAAGATTTCACAAAAAAAGATGTGTAGGCTACCCTCAATTTCCGTGTTTTGCAAGATGCCCTAGTGGGTAGACGATAAATTTTTCTTGGATCAAGTAGTAGTAGAAGAACTTGAAGGCTGAATTAAGTTATTAAGTTTTCATGACTTCACGTGGTAATTTTGGCCAAAAAAAGCCTTCTGATTTTTTTCTTCCTTTTTCGAACTGCTTTACTTGGCTTGGTGTTATTAAACTTACACCAGTGGAGATTTTATTCTTTCTGGGAAAACACCAGAAAACCAGAAGTGACGAGAGATGAAGGAGAGATAGGTTGTTGCCGTCCACACCTCCTCGTCAAGTGGTCAAGAAGACAGGCATAAAATGAGGCGTTGGAGGCAGGGGGGACAGGGAAGGGAAAAGGAAGCAAGGTTCAAAGACCTCCTACTGTTTCGTTTTAAGAAAGGGCTTTGAACCTACCCTTCCCTCACTCCACAAGAAAGAAAAAAAAAAACAACCACAAAGCACCCCCTCCCCCCTCCAATTAGACCCATTACGCTTTAATTTGAATGGCCCCCTCTACTGTACTGTACCTAGTACAACAACAAAGAGCGACCCGCTCCCCTCCTTCTGGAAGTACAGTAGAACTCCGATATGTAGCAGCTTTGACGGAGTGTCTAACTAGTACAGCGAAGATAAGGTGTAAAAAATTCTATTTTGGTAATCACGGTATCTTCATCATGGTGAATTTTTTATTACTCGACAGTAGAGTTTGCTATAGCGCCAAACCGTGCTACCTTTTTTGAATTCTGAGGTACTTTTATTCGCTCACTTCTGTTTCCCAGATCCGCTCTCATTCAATCTACGTACTATATTGCCTGCCCCCATTCTTCTTCATTTGGGGTTCCTTCCGGGGTTTGCTGTGTCGGAAGCAGGGCTTAAAAAAAGAAGTATTATTGATCGGAGACTGATTTTATGCGTCCTGACAGTCCCAAGATGTCTATTGCAAAAAAAAAAAAAAATAGATCCAGAATCCCAGGAGGCAAGGCAAAGAATCTGGTTGCTATGATGATGATGGTGACGCAAGTATGACGACGAATTCCCGGAAAAAAAGAATCCATCTTCATCCATTCATGATTCCCCAACCAACCAACTTAAAGTTGGGCACCACCCCCTAAACAAAAAAAATGAAGAACTCTGCCATGGTCTCTCCTTAACGAGAGGACTTAGGAGTGACTCTGGCAAACCATTATTTATTTCCATTACTTCTTCTTTTCTTCCCCAAGACTCCGCGTTACACTTTTTGGACCTTCTCCTTAGTCCTCCCCCTTCCCTTCTCTCTCTTTTGTCGTCGTATGATCCATCATCTCCTTCGCAACTTCTCAGATCTTATTGGGCATTACTACAGGGTGTTCAGAGAAGAAAAACTGGTTCTTTTAGACACGCAGTATACGGTATACAGCAAACTCCACTACCTATAGTACGTAGTTCAGACTAATACGGTTATTGATTACCTTAATTATCTAAGCCACCAACTGCTAGAATCTACACTAAAATTTTAAGTCGAAATATCTTAACTACTTTTGCAGCACCCTGTGTTCTCTCTCTCTAAATAGAGGCAACATCTGCGGTTGTTGCCCACCTTAAAAGTCCCTTTTCCCCCCTCTTCGCGTCTGCGCGGGCTGCCCGCCCTCCTTTCTTCATGAGCTGTGGTGGTGTGTGCTTGATGATGGACAGATTAAGGAGGAGAAGGAAGAGGAGGAGGAGGAGGAGGAG
>JAAUYM010165135.1_pt1 | contig 13742 bp, 14 predicted proteins | sample 7278001 | NCBI WGS metagenome assembly JAAUYM01 (sample SAMN14350224, study PRJNA611818) | marine sediment metagenome | isolation source: surface marine sediment (1.8m) | place: French Polynesia: Moorea | collected 2018-08
CCTCCTCCTCCTCCTCCTCCTCCTCCTCCTCCTCCTCCCCATCCTCCTTTTCGGCGTGTCATTTGTGTCCGCGCGTTTTTTGCCCCTTCTCCCTCCTCCCCAACGCCTTTTTCAGTAGTGGCGTTTCCTGCCCTGTGCAGAGTGGTTGATGTCGACCATAGTGCCACTGCCACCATCCTCCCTAGACTGAAAACAGGAAGAGACAAGAGCTAGAGAGAGAGATTCCATCAATTAATACCTGTCTGTTTCGACGAAATAAATGCGCAGCGCGTCAGTGCTACCTGGTGACCTGCCCGGTTGAGTGCGTGTGTTGGGAGGTGGAGAAGATCCTCAGGACCACCACCTGTCCTCAATCAAATAACACAGAAAGGAAACACCAAGGTAGGATTTACACAGTAATAAATTTAAATGCATAAAAAAATCTTATTTCTTGCATATTTCTCTAAAATACGAGGGAAAAATGTTTTCTTTCTTTCTTTTTCTCTTCCTTTTTATCGCAATTGGTAACTTTCCCTGAAGGTTTTATTTTTAGATGTCTCCCGATATGGCAGAAGAGAAGGGAAGGAAGAGAAGGGAAGGGGAGGTGCATTTAATTGCCACTATGTATCGCAATATTTCTCATTTTTTTTCGCCTACGTCACCACCGAGGGGTAGTGGAAGAGGAGAAAGAAAAAAAATCAAAATTTATTACGTGGAGCAGAATTCGGTGAAAACAATGGCGGCGTGAAGGTTTCATTTCGGTCACGCTAGAGCAAAAATCTAGAGCAGTGCTCTCGAGGCTCTCCCTCCCTCTCTCTCTTTCTTCTTTTCTGTCTCTGTGCTCGGGTGAACTTGGAATAATAGGGCCTGATGGTGCTACTACAGGTACAGTGGAACTCCACTTTCTAGTATAAATTGCTAGTCTTGTTGTGTCTTCCTATTATTCCTCCGCTACAGCAAATAAAAGCTCCTCTATAATACCTGGTAATGGCTGACCATTGACTTGACCATATCAGGAGTCTACTGTACTTACGTGCAAGAAGAAGGAAGGAGGGAGGGGAAGGAAAAGGCGGGAGAAATTGGTTGGGAAATCTCGACTCCTCTGTACCTACCATGTACCACAAAAACACACAAACGCAGGGAGAGGGAGGGAGGAGGGGGAGGAGGAGGAGGTGGGAATGCGGTTGACACTGAGCAGAATGCAGGAAGGTTGGGAAGCAGAATGAGACCAAGAAGCAATTAACCCTCACAACGACATAGTACAAGCTTTGTCTGTCAGCTGCAAAAAAAGGAGAAGCTTGAAATTGGTCCCCTTTTGGTTGTTTTAGAGAGAATATTTCTCTTACGATAGGTGCCAGGATATTTTTTTGCCACCAGCACCGTTCAGATTATAATCTGTCAGCCTCCTCCCCTCCCCTCCCCCCTGCCCTGTTGACCATGGGTGGCCAAAGTCATATCAAATGCGCAGCCACTGTGAAAAAGTGTCCAGTACTTTCTCCAAGGCGACTCCTCCCAAATTCCTCGAATTAGGATTGACAAAATATTCCACAGTAAGAGGTGTGGGGGTGAGAGGGGGATTCTGTCTCGAGCATGTCATGTGTTTATCCTAACTTCTTTTAAGTTTGACTTACGTAGGTAGTTTGACAAAAGTAGAAAAAGAAAAGCGGAAAGTAAGAAGAGAAACCGTTGCGGACTGTTGATTTCCCACAGGTACTGCATGATTTGGGAGGGAGAAAGAAAAAAATAATAATTTTGCATGCAGGAGTGAGCATGCAGTAAAAAAAAAATTCTGACTGGAGAAATTTCCCGAAAAAAACCACGTAACCTGCAGTTCGTAGAGAGGAGAGAGAGGCTGCAACTAACTGATGTCAAATTGTGTAGTATAACAGTTAGGCACATTATTCCCTTGACTGAGTTTTCGTACTTAAAAAAAACCCTCAGCAATTAAAATCTTCTTAGATCATGTAAGGTGGAATTAGGCCATCACTCCTCCTTTTAAGAAGAGCCGCTTCTGCAAAATAATTCCTCAAGTGAGAGAGAGAGAGACATGGCAATCAGCACGTTGGATCTCAAAGGGACCTCCTTAACGCCTTTCAGATTGTGCTGCCGCCGCTGCTGTTGCTGCTGCTGCCGCCCTCTTGAATACATGTACATGTATTTGTATTAAGAGACCTTCTTATTCTCTCCTCCCACACTCTCAATATTTCGCAATGTTTCACCGCGCGCACAATGCGGGAATCTAGCGGTTGTGTTAGTTTACGGTGGCTGCATGTGAAGGGGGGCATAAACGGCTAAAAAAAAAGAGAAGGAGGAGAGGACGAAGAAGCCGTTTGACAAAAGTAGGGAAAGGAGGAGGAGGAGGAGGAGGGAAAAAAAGGAAAAAAAGTGGTAGTAAAGCTTTTCTTGGAGGGCAGGAGGAGGGGAGAGGAAAATTGAAAAATTCGGGAATGTTGCATAAAGAGAAAACGAGAGAGAGAGATCTCCTAAATTTTTATAGTAGCTATTTCCCTAAAAAGCGATGCAAAAATGTCTTGGAAATCAGCGAGGATTGCAAAAAATGTCGTGTTTATTGTTACTGTTATTATTCTCCTGTGACGAGAGCCCCTCCAAGTTTGTTGTGTCGTCACCCACCCACCCACCCTCATCCAAAGCCATTTTTTGCTTTTTGCATCCCCCTTCCCTGAGAATCTCTCGGACTCTTGCGGTGGGGGTCCTTCTTCCTCTCAAAGAACCGAAAATGACAAACAACAAAGGTAATAAACTTCCTCCTTCCCTCCAAGAAAACCGCAATGAAATGAAGAGCCCCGATTGGAAGCAAACTTTGGCAGCCGTCCTCTCCATTCGTTCCGCCTCGATCTCCTTGCATGGTTCATAATTTGGTGCTTGGGATTCCGTGATGAAGAAGAACAACAACTCTGCTTCCACGAAGGAGGAAGGGGGGGGGGCGTTGGAAATGAGCCAGACCAGAAGGGAAAGAAGCTGCAGACTTGTAGTACCTTTGTACAGACCATGTACAAGCACCTACTGGAATGACACGCGCCGGCAGTATTTCATCCGCACAGTCGGAGGAGGAGGAAAAAATGTCTCACTTCTGCTCCTTCCAGATGCTTTTTCCTCCTCCTCCGTTCCTCTCCTCCTTGGAGGAAGAGTCAAGGTTGGAAGGTGGGATCCACACACACACCCTCCTCGGAATGTGAAGCCGTAATTACTTGCAGCCCCTTCCCCCCCCCTCCCCCCTTTTTCTTCCATGATTTGCCTTTTTTGCTACAGAAGAAGTTCAGACGAAACACTTTTTTTTTCATTTTACACACACACATGGTTTTTGACTTTTACTGTATGTACGTACGTAGTACAGCATTTTGAGGCTAATCTGCTAATGGCGTTTTTCTACATACCTCCTCTAGTAATTCAAATTTTCGCCAAAGCAGATGGTTCATTTCGGACGGAAACACCACCACCACCACCGCACCTTTACTCCCTTTATTCCCGCCACAGCGGAAGCTCACTTCCTTCCTCCTTCCGATCAGATATGCGTCTGTCTGATCTCCTCCTCTGCATCATGCGGTGTTTTCACCGGGATTTTTTCCCCCCTCCTTCCACCATCGGTCGACCGCCATCAAAATTGAAAGGGGAGGGGGAGGGGGAGGAGGGTGTGTTTCCTGCCACAAGTCTGAGTCACTTTGTTTTCGTCGCATGCATGGCACAGTTTGGCACCTGGGGAAAAAAATGCGGAAACCGCGCACTTTTTCTTCTCTTCCCCCCCTCCCCCCCCCCCTCAAGAAGTATACTACCTACCGGGTCTGGTCTGGCATCACGTGAGCCTGTTATGAAACATTGTTTCTTAATTCCTTCTCCAAGAAAAAAAAAGTAAATTCCCGACCTGTAAGGTATTGCTTAGGTATTTCGAGGCAAAACTGTCACTCTAGTCTCAATTGTGTCTGATCCCTGAAAGGAATCCTCATGGGGTGCCTCGGTAACAATAATTGGTCGGGTTGCCATGATTTCGAGATCAGGAGGCATAAAGCATCGCGCATTTGAGATCTTAACTTGAGTGCTGTTTTGCAGTAGCACACTTCGTCCTTGCCTGTTTCTCACTCAGGGCGATAAAAGAGGGTGGAGAAGCACTTTTCTTCCGCTCCTCCTCATGGCCGGCCGCAAGATTTTTCCAGCCTTTTTTTTTTTTTTAGACGACTGTGCCACACATTTCTCACACTTCTTTTTTTCGTATTTTGTTCCGTGAGTTATTGGGAATTCGCATGCGGGCAACGACGACGACGGCGTCGGCGGCGGCGGCGGCCGCGGCGGCGGCAACACCTCCTTTAGAAAGGTTACGTGGGAGTTTTGAATCGTGCGAATTTTCCATCTGGGAATTTCGGAAATGGAGGAAAAGAAGGAGTGGAGGGGGCAGGCGAAGGTCCTTTCAGTCAAGTTCAAGTAGTAGCACGAAATGTCATCCCACACAAGGAAAGAAATAGTAAAAGATGCTACTTTATGAAGATAATAGCATCATTGCTTGGGACCAGAGCAAACTGTTCTCTTACATGTATATTCTTTTCAGAATATGGCGCGTCGATTCAACGTCTGAATTTAGCGATGTCCGCGACGCTGCTCCATCATCATCACCACCACCACCGCCGCCACCCGTCAGTCCCGGCGGCGGGGACTTCCTCGCTCCGGCACCACCCGCACCCTCCTCCTGCTCCCCCGCAGGCGCCCCCGGACCCTCCGGGTCTCCTCCGCCGGGTGGCCTCGAGCCCGGCCACGGCCACGCCCAACAACGTGCACGACGACGGAGACGGAGGGGGCACCACGCAAATCGTCACCTTGCACAGGCAAGACAAGACGATGATCTTTTTTTTTTCTTTTCGATGTTGTTTTGGGGAAAATACATACAAATTGATCGACTTCACTCTTCAGGAACAGCGATGCCGCCTCCGGCGTCCCCGGGCTGGGCGTCACCGTGCGCGGCGGGGTCGAGCATGGGCTCGGCCACTTCGTCTCCGCCGTCGAGCCGGGGTCGGAGGCGCACCTGCAGGTGGGATGGAGACGGGAAGGGGGAGGGCCAAATAGAACTGCTTTGACCGCAATATCCGTTTCCATCCCCCCCCCCCCAAGGGTTTGAGGCCGGGGGACCAGATCGTCCGGGTGGACGGGATGTCGCTCCTGGGCGCCACCCACAAGGAGGCGGTGGCGCTCATCTCGTCCAGGCCCTCCAAGGTGGTCCTGGAGGTGCGAAGCGTGGGGGCCATCCCCGTCCGGGAGCGCAGGGGAGATCCGGTCACCTGGCGCAGCGTGGAAGGGGGTCATGGGGAGGGGAGCGTCATACAGGTCAGTGTTACAAAGTTGCACACATGTAACAAGCCAACGAACTAACGAGGGGAATTTGACTTTAGGTTCCTCATTCTCGCCCCCACGAGCACCTGGAGACCCGCGTGGTGATCAACATCGTGGGCCAGCAGGGCCTGGGCTGCTCCGTCTGCCGCGGACCGGCGGACAAGCCGGGCGTCTTCGTGCAGTCCACCAAGCCCGGCGGGCTGGCCCGCGGGGCCGGGCTCAGGCCCGGGGACCAGGTGCTGGACTGCAACGGGGTCAGCTTCCAGCACCTGGAGTTCCAGGAGGCGGTGTCGCACCTCAAGTCCAGCAGGCACCTGGACCTGCTGCTCAGGAAGGGGGCGGGCGCGGACCTGTTCCCGTCCGAGTCCTCCGGGCAAGTTGGTCTGGTTAACGTTGCCAGTAGCCACCGTGACTAACTAGTTACTAACTGCCGCTATTAGGTACGACAGCTCTTCAAGCTCCAGCAATGGCGACAAGAAGCACTCGAGTCGACAACTGCGCCACCACGACCCTCGCCAACAACAGCTGCAGCAACAGCAGCAGCAGCAGCTCCGCCAGGTCGGAGGTTGCTCTCGGCACCGTGACCACCACCACCATCACGGCGGTTCGCATCGAGACGTCTCGTACCAGTCAGGCGGGAAGAAGGACGGTCAAGCGGTCCTGTTCGCCAAGCTGTCAAAGTCTGCGTCCAATCTGACGCTCAGCAACAGGCCAGCCGACGTCTCAGAAAGCAGGTAAGCGTAGCAGCAACAGCAGCAACAGCAGCAACAGCAGCAGCAACAACCATCATATTATGCGTTTCTTTGCAGATTGAGGTTGGAGGAAAGGTTGATAGGCGAGGAGAGACGTCGCCTGGAGGAGGAGCAAGAGAGACTTCGGCGAGAGGGTCAGAGGCTGGAGGCAGAGAGGAGGAGGCTGGAAGAGGAGAAGAAGAACCTCCACTCCGGCAGGAGGAAGTCTGCAACCGGGACGGAAGAAGGACGGCTGCTGGTCGCCAGCGACGGCGGGGGCGGCGTCGGCGCTGACACCAACACCCTGACCCTGAAGGGAGCCATCCAGAATGAGCTTCAGAGGCGAGCTGCCAAGCAGAAGGCCCCTCCGGCTCCAGGAGAAGGAGGCATGGACGGCGGCGGAAAGAAAAAACCGAACAAGGCGCTGGCAAACCTGAAGAACGACAAGCACGACGCCCTCATGGCCGAGTTCAAGAAGGCGCACAAGAAGATGTTCAACTCCTCCACCGACGAGGAGGAGGGCGCGGAGGATGACGAGGAGGAAGAGAGCACGGACGACTCCGGCAGAGAGCGGGACAGGGACAACGTCACTGCGTCGACCAGCGAGGACGTCAGCCTGAACGTGAGCAACAGCAGCAGCAGCACCGACGACAGCGGCACGGCCGACAACAACACAGTCAACACTGCGACCACCTCAGACGTCGGCAACAACACCTGCTCCTCCTCCTCCTCCTCGTCTTCTCCTCGGGCGCAGGTCTCCAAGCCCAAGGTTCCTCCTCCCCCGCCTCCCGAGAGGACCTCTTCCATAACTCCTCCGGGCACCCTCCAGAAGCGGCCGCTGTCCGTCTTCAAGCCGGCGGGAGAAAGCTTGACCAAGCACGCCCTCTTGGGCAAGGCGGCCGCCTCCTCTATCTCGTCCACTCCTGGCATTCCCACTCCAGACTATGACTCCACCCCGGAAAGGTCGCCCAGGACGTACAGGTACGTACCCATTAGTGCCCAACCGTCACACCTTGCTTCAGTACTACTGTACTGTATAATATCATTCCGCTCCAGGAAAAAAAACTCTGGGACCCACTCAACCGGGAGCAGGTACCACTCCAAGTCGCGCGGCAAACACCACCATCCGCAACATCCGCAGCACCAGAGCGGCGACGGTGGCAAGCAGAAGCATCGCCACGGGATGCTCAGGCTGAGCAACTCCATGAGCTCGCTGGTGGCGATGGACTTCTCGGACTTCGGCCCGGCCGAGGTGGCGGAGGACGGGGAGAGGCCGCCAGGAGGAGGAGGAAAACGACACCAACTCCCGTCGTCGCGTTCAACCTCGGACCTGACCAAGTCAAACCCGTCCCCTGCTTTATCTTCCTCCTCCTCGTCGCCAGCCGGAGAGGCGAACAGGTGAGAAACCTCGACTGCGCGCATGCCCGAAAAGTGCCCAATCAAGTCCTTTTTTTTTAAACTCCTTGGTAGTCGCAAGCACTCGGTGGCCGAGCGAAGCAGCGGCAGCAGCAACAACGTGGTGTCCTTGGACTCCTTCAGTCTGGCGGACACCCTCCCCATCCGCGGCCAGCCTCCCAAGCCCCCGCCCTTCTACTTCGAGACGCAGCACCCGCATCTCCGCCGGGAAGTTGACCATCAGCAACAGCAGGAGCAGCAGCAGCAACCACGTCGCCAGGGTGGTCCGCCTCCGACGAAGGCCCTCGTCTCCATCAGGGCCTACGAGGACATGGTGCGGCGGTCCGTCGAGCAGGAGGACGAGAAGAAGGGCACCTTCGACTTCCAGCCCTCCCCTGGATCCGTGGCGGCCGCCGCCGCAGCCGCCAACAAGTCCGTCCGGTTCAAGTTCGGCGAAGAGGGGCGACTGGCCTCCCAGGTGTGTTCCATCGGGCACATGGCCGATGTATTTGCCGCCTAGCACAGGTCTTATCTCCCGTCTCCCCGCTTTCAGGATTACCGCGCCCGCATCGCCAGCCCGTCTCCCCTGTCGGCGGCCAACGTGCGCACCCTCGACCGGGCCTCCAGGGCGGCCTCGCTCTCCTCCCTGGCGGCGAGGTCGCCCCCGCCAGCCCCGACCCTCCTCCCGGTAGGAGGTGAGGAGGGGGAGGAGGAGGAGGAGTTCCGGTGCCGCCGCCGGCCGCCCTCGCCGAAGAAGTGTCCCGCGCCGCCCCCGCCGCCTCCGCCGCCTCCCTCGGACTCCTTCAGCCTGGTCATGCAGGAAAGGGAGGTGGAGATCGTGGAACACAGGGTCTGAGGCCAAGGGAGGCGTCACTTTTTTTTTTCTTGCTGTGTGAGCCTTTGATCGAAACCGACGGTCTGGTACCCGATTTCTTCTGAGAGATCCATCACTAAACATCACTTTCTCACACAAATATACGTCTAAGTCAACTTTCCAAGTTGTACCAGTAATAAAGTACGACGACATACAAAGCGTAGCTATTGGCAAGAAGTTTCAGGAAGTCCCGCATTAAAAGCAGACTGTAACTTGAGATGTAGAACTCACAAAGATCCATTTATTTTTTTTTCCTTTTGCCTACTTCCATTCCCACTTCCATATGGAGTTGCGCTCCCTCCCCTCTTCTCTCATTCCTCCTTGTTCTCTTTGTCCTCGTCCTTGCCTTCTGAAATATAAGAACAAAAACGGCCATGTCTGAGATTACTTTTGCGCTACCCGACAGGACTTTTAAACTTACGAGCGTAACAAATTCAGCTTTAAACATGTAATGAAACACGTCATTAGAATACCACACAAATGTCATTATTTTTTTCGTAAAATTTGTTACGTTTATATGTTTAAAAGTCGCGTCGGGTAGTTAGTTGACCGCAGTGCTAAAAGCCTAAAAAAAAAGCAACAATGCCTCAAGTACCAAACCAGAAAAAAAACTCTGCCCCACCTTGAACAATGCCCTCGTCTTTGCTGGCCTCCTCAAAGTTCTCCACCAGATCTGGGACGTCGTCGTCGTCATCGTCGTCCTCATCCTCTTCCTTGTCCTCCTCCTTCTTCTTGTCCTCGTCCTCGTCGTCCTTGGGCCCGGCAGAGTCGCCAGCGCTCACGTTGGAGGCCAGCTTCTTCAGGTGCGTCAGTGACTCGGCGCCCAGCTGGTTCAGGATGCCCGGGAGAAGCTCAGTGATCTGAACGACAAGTAGTTGTCCATGTTATATTCCAAGAATCAAGCATTTTTTTTTTCTAAAGGCATCTCTCTCTCTCCCTGACCTGCTTGTTCTCCGCCTGTCCGGTCACGGCGAAGGTGTTGGCAGCCAGCGACGCCTGCACCTTGGGGTTGTTGAAGTGCACCACGGACCCGTCGTCCTTGATCATGTTGACCTCCTCGATGCCCGGGATGGTGTTGACGGAGAGCTTCTTGAGCGATGACTGGAGCTTCTTGTCGTCGGTGGTTGCCGTCCTGTGGACCACCTTCTTCTTGCGTCGCGCGGTGCCCTTGCCGCCGATGCGCACCTGCGCCTGCAGCTGCTTCAGCTTCTCCTGGTTCATGCTGCTATGGGGGGGGGCTTCTTCAGAGACTGGAAAAGCTACACCTGGAAGAAGTGCAAGCCCCCTAACTTAGCTAAAAAAAAAACTCAACGTATTTTGTAGTTTTGTGCGCCTGAAAAATGGCATGCTTGACTCATGATCACAAAACAAACAAAAATGTGCTAATTTCATCGACTTTGAGAACGAAACCCGCTCTTTTAAGGCCTGACCGCAACCAGAAATCTGCTTGCTTCAGACACTCACCCTCTGCTTGGCGCGGGAGGACGCGTTCTTCGTGGGAGCGGCGGAGGTGACGAGGAACACGATGTGCCCAAAAAAAATGAGTGCTAAGCTTCGTCCCCCCGTCCCCGTGTGTCCCGCACAGGTTGCCAGGTCTGCAAAGTAAAAAAAAAGCCAGACAGTGTCCTAAAGAAAAGCCAAAGACTAAATAAGGTAATGCAAAAAAAACTGGTTAAATTTGTGGCTTTTTAAAGCTTTACTTAGTAACATTTTTAAAGCTTTTTTTTATAAAGCCAAATTTCTCTAACCTGCCTTAAAAACTGGCATCCCTGGTTTTCGGTTTTGGTGCGCGTGTGCGAGCAGGAGGAAGAGGCACGGCTGAACGAGTGGAGAACAACCAAGGGCGGAGTGGCCAGCGAAACTGGACAAATAGTTCCCCAAAGCACCCCGACGGTGTCGACAGAAAAACACTGAAATAACAAACATCTGGTCACAGAAAGATAAAGTTGCTGGAAGTAAGGAAACAGATCCGGCCGGCCAATCCAGCCGGACCAAGACTTAGTTGCCAGGTGGCGACTAATAAACTTTAAAAATTAGTCTATCAGTGTGTTATGCTATGATGGTTCATAAAACGTTTTGCATCGCTGAGTGATAACTGATCTTGGATCCAACAAATTCAACAAACGTTTGCTTCATTCCTTTTTGTTGTTTTTTTCCGCCATTCTTCCTGGTCACCTGGCAGGTCTTTCTGTTCCCGCCACACAAAAAAAAGAGCCGAGCGGCTCAGCCAGCAGAACAGTTAGAGGTGGCACGAGCAGAAAGTTTTTGAGCTTGAGTCTAAATCGAGCCGGCTCGCCAGTCTTGTACTTACACTAAGCAAAATTTAGTTATTACCAAATATTTAGATTTTTTTATACTTGTAGTCTTTTATATAAAAAAGCACTCTTACACAAGGCTCGTGTTCCTGTACCTCGTGCCTCGAGTCTAACCGAGCCTCTCAAAACTTCTTCGAGCCACAAAGCCCGCGAGCTTCAATCCAAGCTCGAAGCCATCCCTAAAGATCAAATCGGCGCACAGACACACACTCGACAAAAACAGCAGCGGAGAGAAAGAAAGAAACAACAAAGCCGGACGGAGGTTGGAGGATCGGACTTGTGGAGGCACTTTTTTAAACTATTTTTTTTTAAGTATCTCTGCCAGTCACCGAGGCCGGAAGGAGGTCACGAGGCCCACTTCCAGCAGGCGCCCCTCCCGCCGCCCTCCTGTTACGTGTCGGCCAGGCCAAGAGGGACCCAACTGAGACTTCCTCCCTGCAGACCCGTCGGTCCGCACCGTCGTCACCCGTCTCTCCCTCTCTCTTCTGGGATGTCTTCTTCCGAGGCCGCCAAGGGCGACTCCAACGGGGCCGTGGCCACCACCTCCGCTTCCGCCTCCGCCGCCGCCGCCGCGGAGAAGTCCCCGACCAAGAAGGAGACGTACGTGAGACCTGGAGTGAACACAGTCCACTTCAATATTCTTCAATATTATAACAATATTATTGTAGCCACTAATCCTAATTCTTAACGAGACATGTGCTAGTTCTATTTTTTAAATTCATTATTATTATTATTATTATCTTTTTTTTGCAGCGACAAGATGACTACGGCCATGCAGCACCTGGCGTCCGGGAAGAGGCACCTGCTGGTCAAGGAGGTCTCCGCCGCCTGCGAGGCCTTCTCGCAGGCCGTGCAGCTGATGAACGAGCTGTATGGGGAGACCGCCCCGGAGTGCGCGGAGGCCTACTTCAGCTACGGGAGGGCGCTCCTCGAGATGGCCAGGATGGAGAGGGGCGTCATAGAGAACGTGGATGAGGCCGGTGGGGGGAAAAAACTGTCATGTGTATGAAAACTTTTTTTGGGGGGTGAAAGGGAAGGTCTCAATGTCGAATTTCTCTCGATTTTTTTGCACATAGACGAGTCTGCAGAAAACAGCACGGAGGAGGAGGAGGAGGAAGAGGAAGGCCAAGGTGGCGGGGAGGAGAAGGAGGAGGAAGAGGAGGGCAAAGAGGATTCCGACAAAAAGGAGGAAGAGGAGCAGAAGCCCGACGGAGAGGGGGGCGAGGAAGAAGAGAACAAGGGAGAGAAGGAGAAAGAAAAGGCGGAGGAGGAGGGGGAGGGAGAGGGGGAGGCAGGGGACGGCAACGAGTCCATCGGGTCCAACGAGGCCGGCAACAGCGACGCCAAGGAGGCCCGTGACCAGACCGAGATGGAACAGGAGGAGGAGGAGGATCCCAGCAACCTCCAGCTGGCGTGGGAGATCCTGGAGCTGGCCAAGCTCTGCTTCCAGAAGAAGTCGGACCAGACAGGCGACGACGACGGCAAGGAGAGGTGCGCGGACAGGAACTTGGCTGTCTGAATCATGTGTATTGTTTCCTTCCAACCTTACTTTTGCTTTCCAGATTGGGACTTGAACTGAGGCTGGCAGAAATCTACCAGACTCTCGGAGAGCTCTCCATCGAAAACGAGACCTACACGCAGGTATACAACTGCTGAATATCTTTCCAACCACCACCACCACAACCCTCCTTTCGTACCACCCGACAAGACACTCACCTCGTCTCGCCGGTACATGCCTGACATACTATTTCAAGCATAAAACTGCTTGATGCTCCATCACTCTCTCGCATATGAGACATTAAGTGAGGGGGAAGAATAAAAGTTGGCACATATGGTAGACTAATCAGACCTAAGAGCGTGATATCAAAATAATGCAAAAAAAAAAGATTTTTATGCATTTCATCACTGATGATGTTTCGTCTTCGCCCACTCAGGCCATCGAAGATCTGACGTCCTGCCTGCGGCGCCGCCAGGAGCTCCTCCCGGAGGACAGTCGCGCCATCGCGGAGACACACTACCAGGTAAGGAGGAGGAGAGGGAGAGAGAGAGAAACCTCTTGGATCATGCAATTTTTACTGTACCGTAAATTTTGTTATGAAGATTGATGAGACATGGTATTACTGTAAAGTTGACTTAATGTGCGGTATACTGCTACAGAACGTGGGAATAATCATGTATTTGTTGTGGAAAGCGACCAAAAAGTCCCGTCGGGAAGAGAGATGGCACAACTCTGTTACATTTTTAACCTGCAGCTTGGCGTGGCGTACGGCTTCAACCTGGAGTTTGACATGGCGGTGACTTCTCTGGAGGACGCCATCATCGTCCTCAAGAAGAGGGTGGACAACCTCAGGGCCGGAAAGGTCAAGACGGGTAAGGCAGGGACAGAGAGCGTGCTCACTTTCACCAGGCACTAAAGAAGCGCTCATTCTACGGCACTGTCTGGTCAGAATCAAAGGACGCCTTCTACACCCCCGAGACGGAGGCGGAGGAGATCGAGGGCCTGATCCCGGAGATCGAGGAGAAGATCGCCGACACCAGGGACATGCAGAAGGAGACGATGAAGAAGCTCGGCGACCGGGCGCTGCTGGAGGAGAGCAGAGAGCTGGAGATGGCGTCTGGCGGCGCACGAGACGGCGACGGCGACAGCGACGCCAACCAGGAGGAGGTGGAGGACGGGGGCGGAAGCAAGGGCAAGGGAACCTCCACGAAGGGCGGTAAGTGGGGAACAAAAAAAGAACACATCATTTTTTTAAATTCGTACTTTGAAGGATATGGGAGCGAGAAAGCCTAGCATTCTCCTCTGGAAACTCCTCTTTTCATCAAAAAGGTTTTTTTTGCGGATGGAAAAAGTAAGGGCGGAGTAAACATAAGGATTTTGCAACCTTTCCCGAGAGATGTCTGGATTTTCCATCCACTCTAGTAGAAAAGTTTGGGTCGCCCTACTTCTTCTTCCTGATTGATGTTTCACCTGCGATGATGCATTCCACAACACTATACCATGGTTGTACAGTATCCCCTCGCTAATTCGACCCTCGATATCTCGACAACCCTCGCTAATTCGACATTTTGGCTGGAAACCATTTTTTTACTACAGTGAAAGCTACCAAAATGAGC
>JAAUYM010128128.1_pt1 | contig 13727 bp, 14 predicted proteins | sample 7278001 | NCBI WGS metagenome assembly JAAUYM01 (sample SAMN14350224, study PRJNA611818) | marine sediment metagenome | isolation source: surface marine sediment (1.8m) | place: French Polynesia: Moorea | collected 2018-08
GTCATGTAGTATAAGTAGGTGTCTCTCTTTTGCTCTCCCTCCTTTCCCCAATCTCCTCGCAGAAGACTTACAAGACGAACGTGTTCAGTGTTTCCCAAAGATAAATGAGAAAAAAAAGATAATTTTCTGGCTGTCTCTTTCTTACCTCTTAGGAATGCTTCAGAGCTCCCCCCCCCCACCTCCTCCGCACTTTTAGGTTGAAAGTTCTTTAATGAAAATTGGCATGGCTTCTGTGCTTGGCTTCATAGTAGTAGTAGACGTGTGTACATATAGTAGGAAGGAACGTGTTCTCGGAATGAATGTAAATAACGAGTGGACAAGCAAAAAAAGTGTGATGATGCTTTAATAAAGTGTTTTTTTTCCTTCTTCCAATCGTTGTTGAACAAAGCTTGAGAAAGAATAAAAAAAGGGGTCTTTTAGAACTGGATTTGAAAGCGTGTCTGTCTTCAGAGATCATTTCTTTCACGAGACTTCTTCCACGGTAGAACGCTAATTGTGCTGTTTGCCACACCATACTTTTTGAAGAGGTGCCGCTCCTCATATTTCATTTCCCCTCCCCCCCCCCCCAACAACAAAAAAATGACTTCAAAAGTTATCCAGTTTCCCCACTTCCAAATTAAGCATTATTGCGGTGGGAATGTTACACTTTTTTTTTGACGACATATAGTCCAATAAGGTCTTTCTTCCTTCTCTTCTTCCTCCTTCCGCGATCCCCCATGAGAAGAAAAGATAAGCGCGGCTATAGAAAAAGAGGAGGAATTATCTCTCTTCTCCTCCTTCTTTTCAGTGTCCTCCCTCATTCCTGCCTATTCATCTTTTTTGCACGCGCTCCCTTTTCCCATCTTTTCTTACGTGTGGTGCTGGTAAAGAAGAGGGGAGGGTGGAGAAGGGAGGGGGGAGCACACACCCACACTAGGAGGAATAATATCGAAAGGAAGGAGAGGAAAAAAACACATCATCCTTGTCTCTTTCTGTGCTGTCATCCCCACTGGGTTGATTGAGTAGGTGGCAACGACGGGCGACGACGGCGGCTGGAGAAAATGAGTTCTTTACCGCATCCCCACAGTTTTGGGTGAGCTCGTGCATTCTCAGTTTTGTGGAAGGCGTTTGGAGTTGAAGCAAAAATCCAGACAATTTAATATTGACACAAGTACACCTAATAGTAGGTTTCTGCTGATGTAGTAAACTACTATACAGAAAAAAACTCCACTGTAGTGCCTCGGCTAAGCTGCCTCAGCTACATGAACAGTACACACTCTTAACATTGTCGGTCTACTGTTCAGTAAAATCTACCATTTTTTTACACTTTCAATGAATTTTCTCTCTTTTCTTGGAGATGCATGAACACAGAGGAAGAAGAAAAAAAAAAGCTTCTCTGTCCCTCCTTTTGCGCCCATTTTTCCACCCCAAAAAATCTCTTCCTCCTCTCAAAAAAGAAAAGGCAAAACAGCAGGTGTAAGCAATAATAAAATATATGCGCGGCCGCCATTTTCACGCCACATTTGACTGCTGCCGGGCTTCTCTCTCTCTCTCTCTCTCTCGGAAAGCTGTTTCCTTTTTTCCCTCCCCCTTCCCATTTCAAGAAACGTCTCATAAAAAAAAGCTTTGGGGAGAAGAAACAAGGTAAGGGTAGACTCGTGAGACGAGGAAGAGTTGACACTCATATTTCGTGGGGACGCCACAAGTCAAAATATATCCCAGCAGGGCGGCAGATATGGTTTAAGAAGCGACACAGGAGCACGCCACGTGCTTTTTCAAGCTCTATTTTTCACGTTACCTGACATGGGCAAAAGCCCTTAATTTCTCAATGCCACTTTACATACTATCTGCGCAAGTTTGACGCCAGATCCGTTGTTGCCCAGTTTCAGAGAAATACTAGATCATATTGCACAACATTTTTAGGTTTTATGCCAGTGAGAAAAAAAAAGCACAATATTTCTCTCTTTATGTGGAGATACCTGTTGTCGCAAAAATGCGCAACATATGAAGCACAATGCATTTCATTTTTGATTGAGGAAGAGACACAAGGCGAAGAGAGGGTGAGCGCCGACGAACTTTTCAAACTCCGGAAGCTTCAAGAAACAACAATAAAACGAAATTAACAGCTGGAAAAGTATTTTTCTCCCTCAGAAATTTTAGGACAAACGGCTTCCTTCTTCTTCAAAACTTTGGGTGAAAAAATCCATGCAATATTTCCACAACGAAGCTTGCTATAGTTTTTTTAAATTAGTTTATACTGTACAACGTACAATAGAGTACATGTTCAGGCTTCTTCTAACAACTTCTTTCAGTCAGCCACAAGACTAAATGGAAAAGCCCGCAATTATTCCAAACCGCTCGCATGTACTTTTTTTCCAAGCATTGAGACAATCAAGCTAGTCCAAGTTCGCACCTTTTAAATCACAACACCACAGCAGAAGTAAATCCATTATTCGACCTCGGTGCTCGCGGTTAAAGATCGCAACAAGGTCAAGCGCGCATGATGAGAACGACTGTTTCAGGACCTTGTTGCCAAAAAGAAACAACGCACACCACGCCTTCCCAAAAAATTGCACACATGACAAAGACTTTTTGGGGAGCCTGTAAAAGATTCTTTTCCCTTCTTTTCTGCATCTCTTGCCCAAAAAGAGGTACACAGAAATGCATCTGAGCAAAGCTTCTTTTTGCATCCCTCAAAGTCTAATTGCAAAATTGCCTCCCTCGTCCTCTTTCCTTCTCCATTCCGTCCACCTCCTCCTTCTTCTTCCTCCTTTGCCAAGCCAGCCACACCCACCATCACAGCAGGTTGCTGTTTTTGGCAGCAAACCCCTCTCGTACGCTCACAATTCCTCTTCTGGGCCAAGGGCCAAACATATACTACAGTACGTTCCTACTGTGGCACGTCATAAGTTTCTCTTAGTACCCCACTCATTTAGTGGGATTTCACTAATGGCGGGGCCAAAGAGACGGAGGCATCGGGCCGAATTGGGCCCCTGTTCTGAAGTTGGCTGCTCCACAGGTGGAAGGCGGAGGGAAAGGGGGGAAGGAGGGGAGGGGGGGGGGATGAGTACAAGCTTGTGCGTACGCCCTGACATCTGCGCACTCGCCGCGTCAGATTGTGCGTCAGTCTGTGCGTCAGCGCGCTTGCGTAGGCAGTCGCTCACCGCAGCAGCAGGAGCAGCAGCAGCAGCAGGGGTGTGACAACAACAGCGGGACAGGATATACCGTTTTATTCTTCAGTCGCCTGTGGCACTGCGGCCTGCGTGGTACTTGCCACGCTTCTCAAGAACCACCAGATATAGTACAAGAAGGACAAATCGCGAGTCTAGAGGGTTTTTTTTATAGTGCCAGAAGAAAACAGAAAAAAAACCAGCAGAACGTAGTTGGTGCCCATCTTACGTGGTCCCACACCCCCATCAGGAACAAATCATGGTAAGATTAGAAAAAAAAAATCTGGTTTCGTTCCCTCATTCCCTGTCCTCCCCCCGCCTACTTTTTGGCCAGCGAATGTTGCTTCAAATTTAGGAACTGAAGTCGTGTAAGAAGGAGAAGGTGGAAGGAGGGGGAGGGGGAGGGGGAGAAGGAGGAGGAGGTGAAGGTTGAATTCTTGTTGTGCCGATTGTTGTCTGCCGAAGTCAGTCTCCTTGACTTTTTCTTTTCTTTTTCTTCCTCCTCCTCCTCCTCCTTTGTCGTCTCCAGAATATTCTTCCGGTTTCTTCTCTCTTTAGAGGTTTTATTTGGGAAACTCTTTGTGGCTAGTGCCGACTTTGGCTGGAAAAGAAAATGTCCGGTTTCGATAAGCTCACGTTTCAAGTGAAAATTTTCCCATCGCTGGGTAGAGGAGAGAAAAAAGATCTTCGAAAAGTGATAATTTTTTTCCTTCCCCCTCCTTCCAAACAAACTTCTTTTTCTCACGTCCGTCAATTTTTTGGGAGGGTGGGTGGGGAAAGTGTGTGCGGTCAAGCGTTTATGAGAATTGACGGGCGGATGAGTTCACACATCCTCTTCTCCTCCTTAACTAATATCTCGGAAGAATGCGCTAATGGTTCACTTATGTACATAGATGCCTCCGTTTAAATGTGCAATGGGGAAACACAGACAGTATTGCATTTTTAAAAAAAAGTGAATAGAAAAAGTACATTTGGGTTGTTGTATTACGACCGGCTCTTCAATTATCCAGAGATAAATGAAAAGAAAACAGTGGCGTCCACACGCAGCGTCGCGGTTACAACAAGCATCAGAAATATCAGATTTCAACATCCCACAGAGTCCGCAAACAGGCTTCCTCATTACACCCCCACCCCCATCTCCGTTTGCCCTCCCACCATCACCAAGACTAACTGCGTTTGGAAAAGTCACGTCGACACCTGATGTGTGTGCCACTATGCAAATTAATTGTTCTGCCTAATGAGTTGCTTCTGGCGATCTTTATGGAGGTATGGGCCTTGGTATGCCACAGCAGGTCTTGAGACACCTGTTCAGGAGTAGTCGGAGGAGCCAGACGAGTGTTGAGCAATCAGCTAAATTCTGATGCCTCTAACTCAAGTAAAAATTAATACCTGAGTAATTGCTCCTTGACATCATCACAGCAGTCACGGCAGTCACAGTAAATTCGTTACTGTTTTGATCTAGTAGTTAAGTCATTATAATCTAAGCTTAAAAGATACGTATACAGATATAGTTAGGTTACATTACTGCATAACAGATATACATTACTGCATAACAGATATACATACATTGCTATATGACAGATATACGCGTACATTACTATATGACAGATATACGCGTACATTACTATATGACAGATGTACGTACATTACAGGTGTATGTTCAGTATTATACTTGTTACGATGCACGGGTACATTAGTACTGTATGCAAGAAATTTGCACAGAGTTTACGGTTCACACTTTACGGCTGACATTAATTACACGCTAAGATTCAACATTGAAATTTAGTGAGGAGCTCTCTGTCACCTGTGTGCGATCGCATTTGAAAAATGTAAAACACTTGTTCATCAACAACTACCAAAAGTACTGTCTGTTGTATGCTTAAGTACAGTATATTAAATTATGAGCGAAAAGAAGCTTCTGAGATGTGCAGTAGTGCACATTGCTAAGGTTTCTGCTGCTCTTCTTGGGCTACCTTTTTCTGCCTCTTGCGAGTGGCGGGAAGGATCCGCTCCTTCAATGCTCGGGCGAACCACATGAAGAGCTCGAAGACGCTGAGAAGGCTCATCCCAGTGAAGAGTCCCATGACCCCGCCAAGGCTGGCTAGCTGGCCAACCAAGGTGACCCTGAGGCTAGTCTTAATCCTGGTGACATACTTGCTGGTCATGTATATGTTGACGATGGCCACTCCTCTAAGCTCACTCCTGCAGATGTCAAAGTGGGAGGAGAACGAGTCCTCATCAGCTCTCGCCTTTCTCATAAACTAATTAGAAAGAAGAATATAAGTCCATTAATAAATGTGTTTCTGTAACTATTGTACCTGCACCTCTTACAAACTGTAATGCCCCCAGACTGGATGTCTACAGTTCAAGCCAGTACAGTACTACCTGATTTTTTATGCTTCCTGGAATTCCCAGCTCAGTGAGATTTCCTGAGCACAGTGAATAATAATCCTTGGTCTCTTTTTCCTTTGTGGTGTAAGGGTAGGAGGTGCTGTCACAGCTACTTGGACAATCACACTGGCTCGGCATTCCGCCACTGTTCATAAAATTTCCAAAGCATCCATCTCCAGTAGATGGGCTGTACGGATCCCCATGACATACATTCTGAGAAACAGATGGAATCTAAAGTCTCGGCTACCTGTGATTTTTTTTTCGCTCACCAGTCCTTCTTCAAAGTGTGGGTACTCCCAGCTCACACAACCACAAGCATCATATGCCCTCTTGATCTGACACTCAAACAAGCAGGCATGTTGAGTATACCTATAACAGATGACAAAAATACTGTGTGATTAGTGCATCATTTGTATGAAGAATCCTGTTTAGATATCTTCTTCTCAGTTTAGTCTAGGTGTAGGTGCAACACAAACCTATTGTAGATGGAGAGTCTGTCTGCCTCCTCTGGCACAAGGCATTGCCTCTCATCTGCATCCAGCTCCAGCACCTTTGCATCTGCACCTAACTGGGATGGGGTGACCCTCAGTGTGTAGGTGTGTCCAGGTAGCAGGTGCACAGCTTCGTCATCATTCCTCAGGTCTGGTGGAGTTGCTGGGTCATGGAGCACCAGTGCAGGAGCAATGAATGCATTTGGGACTCTTACATAGAAAGTTAGAGCAAAGCCTTGGTGGAAGTGCATCAATAAAATTAACTAATGAAATTATAATCAGGCCAACAAGAAAAAAAATTTGCGTGTGTAGAATCTCACTTACCCGGGCCACTGAATTTTGCCTTATGTGGTTCTGTGGTCTTATTCTCCTTATCTGGGTCAGTACTACTTTGTCTCTCCTGCAGCTCATGATAGAAGAGAGCATTGGATTCCGTTTTTCTGTACAAGTCCCAGAAGTCCATCGAATTGAAAGTCACTCCTATCTTCTTAGTGGTGTAGAAGGGGATGAAGAGAGAGCAGTTCTTCCTCATGGGCACAGAGAGGGCACCAAACTTGCATGCAAAAACAAGCGGATCCCTGTTGTCCGCCCAGGATTCTGTTCTTGGAAACTTGTCGTCAAGCCTGCTGAGGACTCTGTCCAGATCCTCCTGCTTGCTCTTCTCAACAACTTCCTGTCCTTCAATTCTCTCCCCATACTTCATCAACTTGTTCACAGCCCCTTTGCTCTCCTTGATGCTCTTTTCCAGCTTGCAACAGTCGCCTCCCTTTCTATCACCTTCACACAGCGATCCTGTGGCAGACTCGTCTAGGAACACAGAAGCTTCCACCCTGGAGCAATTATAAGTTTGGGTCATTGTCCTCCCCGTTCCTAGATTAGAGACTGTGAAAGACTGGACATAGTTTGATATGTCTGCTATGGTAAGTCCATCTTCTTGGTCCATGAGTGTGTTGGTGGCATCATCCAAGATGCTCAAGAATTGCAGCATGGACTCAGTGATCGGCACAGTGCCATATTCCAGCATGAAGGAGTACTCTCCCAGGAGGTCTCCAAAGAGCAGTGGGCTCCCCCTGTTGCCCAGGGCCTTTACCAGAGCTGCAACATGCGCCCTGGTCACCTTTGACATGTTCTTGCTCGGGGAGAGGGCACAAAAGCACATGTCCCACGCACCCTGGCAGTCTGGATCCGACGTCGCATTGTTCTGCTCCAAGAAGTCGTCAAAACCCTTTGCGACATCGTTCAGTGGGTGCCTGAACAGTCTCGAAGCCAGCCCCGCAAGTTCCGTCTCTGCCCTTCCCTCCTCTCCTTGTCCCTCTGACAGCATCAGATTGTCCACCACCGACACCAGTCGGTCCCACCTAAAGTCCTCTGGCAGCATGTCAGTAGAGCAGGCCAGGTTGTGGTGTACCCCCTTCAGCCCGGCCTCCTCCTCCACCTCGTTGCCCACCAGCGTCAGCACCTGCCTGTAGACGTACCTGACGGCCTTCTCCAGCAGGGGGGCGAATGTCGACCTCAAGTTGGCAGTCTGCCGCAAGCACTCATTGCCCCCAGCCACGCAGTCAAACTCCAGGCGATTCAGCACCTGCACCTGCAGGTTCTTGACCAGCTTCTCCCTCGAGTGTGACTGCAGGGTTACTGCGGGAAAGGGAACTTCCTGGGGGGAAGGAAATACTTAATTCCGTTACAGGAGCAGAGAATCTTTGTTGGTCATTGTCACCTGTATCGGGACGGTCTCTATGGATGTGGTCAACATGTTTTCCTTTGCCTCCTCGATGCTCTTCTGCACCATGAGCCCAAACACCCCGAAGCTGAACAGGACGGCGCAGGTCCACAATAGCCTCTCCCACATCGATCTTGAAATCGATTTTTTTTTTGAAAGGGGGAGGCGGGACTGGAAAGATATCCACTCTACGTGTATGCGGCTGTCACGTACCTCTCGTCAACCAGATATCGGAAGCCGTGTGCAGAGGTTTCCTTGAAGTAGACCTTTAGCCCGGACGCAGAGGAGGACGGCATTTTTTACTAATATGTGTGTACACTCTATCTATTCTCAGAAGCAAATGGTGCGTGAGTTTGGTTATTTTTTTTGGGGGGGGGGGGGTGGTAAGCGGGCAGAGAGGAGGTCTTTTCCCAACCAATATTTATCATCGAGGTGTCTGCAGAAACCTGACAATCAATGTCTGATAATTTTTTTCTTCTTTTCCTAGGCACATTCGTCAACACTTTTCTTCTCCCTCACACAATAATGGCGCACATTCCCCAATATGCGTTTTAGATCACAGGCATACTAGTACAAATTGGCTTTCCCCCTTTCAACACGAAAAAAATACAAGCCTCATCTGTCTCCATTCATGAAAGGCCCTTAAGCGAGGGGAGGGAAAGGGAAAAAATGGAAATTCGATGCTTAACGACCTCCCAGAGAAGAAGGCTGCAATAAACTCCTCACCCAAGTGACATTTCCCCCTCTCCCTCTTCCCCCTTTTAAGTGTGCACAGCCAGCAGATAGTAAGCGTCGCGAGTATGACTAATGTCCACGTAATGACTTTGCGCTTGGTCGCCAGAAACTCGTCGGGAAAAATCCATTAACTCCAACCTCCAGATAAGACTTTTTTTGGAAGGGAAAGGGGGAAAGAAAGGTGTTACAAACTTTCATTGTGAGCTGACTCACACATGAGCAAACTTGGTGGAGGGGATCTTCAATGCCGGAAATTTTTCAAGGTTGGACGCGAGTATGCAGCTAAGCACTTAGTTCTTGCATCAACTGATTTTTCTCCCCATCAGTTAATGTTGAAATGTAGTAGTGGATATGGCTCAGGTGGACGGTTACCCATGTGTGAGCGGAAATCTTCTTTTGAGACGTCGCCTGTCTTCCCGACTTCTCAGATCCATTATTCAAAGCATGATCTTCTTCTCTCCTTCTCTCCTCCCTTTCAGAGCGAACATATCTCGGTCTAAGAGTAGGTTCGATATTGTTATTGATTGCTTTTTACATCCTAAAATAAGTAAAGAAACATAGTGCACTAATATAATCCCTCAGTTACATCAGGTACTGACAGACACCAGGTTTGGACCCGGCTTAGCAAGCCTGTAATACAACAGTTCAGTACGGACACACGTTGAAAAAGTTCTTGTTTTTCTTGCAGCAATCAACAACGAAGTTCAGGTTTTCCTCCCCCCTCCTCGCCCTCTCCCTCTTTCTCTTCCTGTCGTTGTCGGTGTCGCCGTCGACGTCACTGCCGACCCCGCAGCAGCACCACCACTCGCTGAGGTTAAGGACGCGGGAGAGGGTGCCGTACCGGAAGGCGGAGGAGGAAGAAGTGACACAGGTAGGAAGGAAGAGCAGGTTTTGTATTTTTGTGCGCTTTTACAGCAATATTTACAATTAGGATACTGTACGGGATGTGGCAGAAAAAAATCTGACGTTCATTTGGTCCTTACAGCATAGGTATTAAGTTATAAAAGGAAAGTTCCAAAGTACCTACCTACTAAAAAGTAAAGTCAGTTTTTATTGGGACATACTGTACTACTATTAGACATGGTTTTTTTCAAGCATCCCAACAAAAGAAAGTTGCCAGCATGTATGCTACGTCTGCCCTCACGTCCCTGACCATGTCGGCCGCCACCTTCCTCAACTTGCCCAGGTTGCGCAGGGCCGTGACCAGCGGCCACCAGAAGGCCCACAGGATGCCGTACACGGCGAAGCAGCCGTTCTTGACGGACCCGCTCGGCAAGATGATGTAGCAGGGCACCACGAAGACGTCCACCAGGCAGGAGGCGGCGTGGTGCAGCAGCGCCACAGAGATGCTCTCCTCAAGGGCCTGATGCTGCTGTTGCTGTTGCTGTTGCTGTAGCTGTTGTTGCTGCTGGAGTCGGATGGACGAACTTCGCGAAGTAGCACTGGACACCGACGGTCGTTTGCTGGAAGCTGTGACGACCTTGAGCTGCAACTCTTCAAAAAAGAACAAAAAATTGATTTAATTTGCTGAGTAAGAGTATCCAAGTTTTTGAGGGTGTTTTGATTGTGATAGACGTGAGGGTGAGGTCGATGATCAATCCACTAGCAACGTACCTTGTATTAAATAAAGACAGTACTTTCTGCAATAAGTTGGATTACTAGGTTTTGTAGGGTGCAATTGTCAACAGCTTTATTTTGCAACGAGTACTCGGTGTTTACCTTGATGATTGTCCCTGAGACCTTCTCTGACGTCCCGAACCAGTCCTGGCAGACCAGCCGGAGGAGGAGGAGGAGGAGGGTTGTTGCACTGGTGGTTCTCAGTCCTTATTTCGTGGGGAGTCCCTCCGTAGATGCCCTGGAAGTAAGGCATGCCCTCCTTTTTTATCAACGAAACTGAAATATCCGGGTTTTTTTCTAAGCCAAAACTTGCCTAAATTATCCGAAAAACAGGGTTGAATAAAAGACAAAAGATTTTCATTTATATACCGTACGTAGTGTACCGTACCGTAGATAGTTGTCAAAAACCGCAGAAGTAAATGTAAAAAATAGTAAAAATTTTGCTGCTATGCCCTACCTGGAAGTAGGAGCCGTTTCGCCCCTCCTCCTCGTCCGCCGGTGGGTCGACGACGCCGACGGAGGAGCTCTTCTTCCTCGTGTGCCACCTCAGCCGCAGGTAGACAGCCACGCTGACAAAGTCCGGGAGGTTGAGGATGCTGGCCCCGATGAACGCCCCCGGGACCCAGACGTCGGTGGGCACCGCGAAGTCCGTGTTGCCCTTGGCGACCACCTGCATGGCGCGGAAGGAGGCGGAGATGAGCAGGAAGAGCGTCCAGACCGAGGCCAGGCTGCGCCGCAGAGTCCGCCTCATGTCCACGTCGTTTCCTCTCGTCACGAGGTAATATCTTCAAACAACAGGTAATCGATATTGGATCAGAGGCTCTCAACTCTCAAACTATGGGTCCAGACCCAAATGGGTCGAGAAGGATCTCTGAATGGGTCGCGAGTGGGTCATAATAAAATGTAGTACATAAGAAACAGCGTCTTGGAAAGTTGCAAAATTACCAAATTGAAGCCACAATGTTATTCGCTTGATGATTCAGAAATTGGTTTTTGCCTGAGTCCGATAATGACCAGCCAGGAGATCTGGTGGAATTGGATGACCGACGGCAAGATGTTCATGGTGACCATGGCGGCGCGCGCCCTCTGCGGCTCGCAGGGCAGGACCAGCGAGAGCAGCATCGACGTCGCGGTGGCCCAGGCGGCGCAGGTGAGGAACGCCATGTCCTGCAGAAGGACGGCGTACAACGGGTGCGCCGGCTCCGTCCGACGGTACAGGAGGACCACCGACGCCGCCAGCGCTAGCGCCGCCGACGCCAGCATCGCCAGCAGCAGCACCTGCAGCCAGGACGGCAGGCTGAGACCGCTGTCGCTCTCCCCTCCGGCGACGCCGGTGTTGTTGCTGTCGTTGCTGTCGTTGCTGTCGGTGCTGTTGTCGTCACCGGCGACTGTGATTTTGTTAACCTCGCTCGCTCTGTCGTTAGGCAAGAGTATTCCCAAGCAGTCAGCAGCACCGGCCTTCTCCTCAGCGTCCATGATGTGAAAGGATAATCTTTCACTTCCACTGGTCTTGTCGTCGATTCCGGGTGGGTGGGTGGGGGGAGAAGATCATTGGAGAGGATTTATTTTGTTAACGGTGAGCACTGCTGTCTAATGAAACAAGAATGCTTCCTGTTCTCTAAGATTTTTTGCCGTTTGACATTACTGTCCTGGTTCGGGTCAAGGAGGTTCTAAACGCATTTTAATGATATCTGAGCCACTACGATCTCATAGTTCGTGGGAGCAGTCGAGAAAGTTTTCTCGTGTACTGTAGGATATGGCCCATTCTCCATGGCGACCTACGAGTGGACGCTAATCTGGAGGCACCCTTCTTTACCCCTATGAAACGTCTACTACAGTAGTAGTACGTACATTCCAGGATAAAGCAGATTGTTTGCTACGGCTTCGAGCTCAAATTGAATAACATTGGCGTGATACTCATAAAGAAATATTTGATAAAAGTCATGGAGAATCATACGTTGCTTCAACAGCAAAGTAATACATAGGTATACTGTGCTGAGCACTGAAGACTGCTTAATACAGTAGAACTTGGAAGTGTAGTGAATGGTCAGCAGGAAGTTGTTCTCTGTGTCAATGCTATTCACTGTCTCGACGAATCCGTTTCTGTGCAACTATAGGACATAAAAGCTTGTTAAGTGTACTATGTAGTATTCACTGTTTTTAAAGGAAGTTCCAAGTTCACTAATCAAAGTTTAACTGTACTTTTTTCCTTCTTCTCCTTCCTGTTTTACGCAGCCCCCTCCTAAGCCGTTCAAGTACTCGTACGCCGCCGGGCGCTCCCCGAACGGAAAGCCCGACCGGTACGTGGAGCAGGAGGGCGACGGCACCGGGCGCATCACCGGCAGCTACGCCTACCTTGATCCAAGCTGGAGATGGAGGAAGGTGAGAGGGAAAAAAAGTCCATGCCGACATAGATCAGGGGTTCTCAACCTCCCAGAGTGGATCGTAAAGCTTATTTCCTCGAGTGGGTCGGGAGAAGTTCATGATCAAAACGTAATTTAGCTTGAAACATTGTCCCAGTTCTCTCTTCCCATCCACACTTTTTTAGATTTAAATTTCCACCACAATTTTACTGCTACTCGTACATGTCTGTACAAATTTTTGTAGAATTGCATGAAGACAGGATTCTTGATTTTTTTTATTAGGCAAAAAATCTACATATAAGTTGATAATACAGACTGCAAATATCGGAAACCATGCAGGAGAGAAGGTCGCGGTTGCAAATTGTACCTATACGTATTCATCCTCCCTCTCGCCTTCGTAAAGGTGGAGTACGTCGCGGACCCGGAGACGGGGTTCCACGTGGTCAACGAGGAGCCGGAGCGCAACAGCCCGGAGGACCAGGAGCCCGAGGTGCGCCTGCCACCGGCCCCGCAGGCGCTGCCCCCGCTCGACACCAAGGAGGTGGCCAAAGCCAAGGAGCGGCACCGGCGGCTCTTCGCCGCCATCGCCGCCAGGCACCGGAAGGGCGCCACCGCGGGCCCCGCCGCCGCCGCCGCCGCCGTGGACGCCGCCGGCAACAGCAGCGGGGAGACCGCGGCCGTGCAAGAGAAGAGGAGGGAGCACGCGGAGGTAATTCAAATCGGTTGCGATTAGGGCATGCCCGGCCTACCGTTATTTTTAAGACAGAACTCGGATAGCCGGCTTGTTGGTCCAAAACTTGGCTAAATTATCCGAGAAAGGCTTAAAAGAACGGAAACTATCAGTTATTTTTGCCCCGGTGAGTTTACAAAAAAAATGCAATTAAAAAAAATTATATTGGGCCATGCTGACATGCAGACTTGCTACTATTAGTTGACAAAAAAAAGTATGTAGTAAAAAAATTTAAAATTGCTTGTTTTGTTTGTCTCAGGCGTTCCGTCGGATCGCCGAGGAGCACGCACGGATCGCGGCTGAGCACTCCAGGCTGACCTCGCTGGCAAGGCAGTTCGGAGAGATCTACGACTGATGGAAGGAAGAACAAGAACCAGCTTGACGCATTCCCAGGCGCTCGCATTTAACAAATAATCATCGTCTCTTTCTAGGATTGGGGGAGAAGGGGGAGGAAATGTTGTTTATTGCTTCTCTTTTTTTTTCTTGTTTTCGTTTCATCGAGGGTGCGTTTGGAGCCGCGCGTTCGTCCAA
>JAAUYM010001331.1_pt1 | contig 13722 bp, 14 predicted proteins | sample 7278001 | NCBI WGS metagenome assembly JAAUYM01 (sample SAMN14350224, study PRJNA611818) | marine sediment metagenome | isolation source: surface marine sediment (1.8m) | place: French Polynesia: Moorea | collected 2018-08
ACACACACGATTCCAAACCGCTCGCCAAAAGATTCTTTACTTGGAGTCTTTACTTGGAGACAAAGCGATCGTTAAAGAAAAAGCACAGAATAAGAGCAAGCTTTCAAACAATATCGACGTGGAAGAACAAGAGCGGAGGACAATGTTGGACCGCCGCGCTCGCAAGGAAACCATCTTCTTTCTCTCCCACGCAAACGAAATTCCATCGCGCGTCCGGCCGCGTCGGGTTTTCTCTTTCCCACCGGAAATAGGCGACATTTTTCCCGATGCGGTACGAAAGAGAGAAAGGGCAATTATTTTGAGATCTTTCTTCTTTTTTTTTTCTTCCCCCGTTTGGTGGTGGTGAGGAAAGATGAATTATGCTGTCGAGAAGGCCTTTTTTTTTTTAGATCTGAATCCCTCCTCTCCCGAAAGCGGATACAAATAAAGATGCCGCGGTCCAGATTGCGGGACGATGCCTGCTCCTCCATCATCTTTCTCTAAGAAAATTCCTGAAAAACCATCTTTGTTCTTGAATTCAACACTCACACACACTTTCTAGACTGTCTGGAAGTTGTCAATGAGATTGTGGACCCTTTCTTTTCCTCCCTTCCTTAATTGGGATCTCCCAAGAAGTTGAGGCCGATCAAATTCCTTTTCAACCACCACCACAACCCCAAACATTGTCACGCGAGAAGAGCAAACAGGGAGGATGGAGGAGGAGAAGAGAGAGTTAATTCATGTTTATTTGCCTGGAATTCCATTGTGTGTCATTCTTGCCGCCGGCCGCCGCCGGGAGACAGTGTCAATTTGTGGAGGAATGCGGTAAATGACGGGGGCGGCGAAAAACAACAACAATAAATGAGGAGGAAGTGCATGGTGAAGGTGACACAAAGTAGTCCCGACATTTTTCTGAGGTCGGGAAAGTCATCACCCAATTATTGCACGAATGGCGGGTGGGCTTGAGGTGGAATTTTCTACAACATAGTTGAGATGTAGGTGTTTTCTTTTAGGGCAACTTGTTCTTTAAGATGCTCTTGGAAAAACGTGGGGGGAGGGGTTACAAATTGACAGGTTGACCAGACAAGTAGACCTCCCTACGAAGCGGAGATAATTCGGGCTTTTACCATATTTCGAAGCTCCTCCTCCTCCGTCGTAAAGATAAGCGGAGATCTGAACGCGCGCTGCCTGTGATGCCCACTTTCCAGACCTCACAGGAGGAAAGGGGGGCAGAAAAATATGACATCACCAGGTAATCCCACTTTATGGCTCTTCTTTCTCTCCCTCCATCCTTTCGATTCATTTGAGGGTGGAGGGAGGAGGAGGAGGGAGAAGGGAAAATCTCTTCATCTTTCAACGGCCGTTCTCATACATTCTTGCTTCCTTCACCCTCTTTTTGTCTACTCGCCAAGTCCACCTTGATCTGTAGCTGTTAGAGCAGGTAATAAAAGCTCCCATAAATTACCCATAACCCAAAATAACAAAGTTATTTTTTGAACTACAAATCTGCAGCAATTTTCAGACAGCAGTGCATTTCATTAGTCGAATTAATGGGTCCATTCTTGTTTTCTGCGAAACAGAGTGGCTTTTTGTGACCAAGACAAAGACCCAATTCTCACTCAATTTCGTGGGAGGTGCCATCAGAGGAGGAGGGAAGATGAGGTATGTGATAGAAGCAGCTTCTCCTCTTTCTCCTCTCTCTTTCTTCTGAATGGCTCCCCTCTCCTTCCAAAAAGTCTAGACTCGAAAAGGATAGAACTTTACGACTCTCACAAGAAAAGAGCCAAACATGAAAGAAGAAAAAATGACCAAGTGCAGAGTGCCTACACAATCTGGTACCATAGGTACATTCGGATTTCTAAGTAGGATGGAAAGAAAAATTAGACAAGTCAATCTTGTGCATAGGTATGCCACTCTTCAGCAGGGGGTGAGAACGAGAAAGGAAGGGGAGGAGGAGTCGGCATCTTGTCTTTCCCTTCTCCTATCTCTTTCCCCCCGTCCCATCGATAAGCCGTTCTTATGACAAACCCGTAAAACTGAGGGGGGGGCGGGGGAAGAAGAGGAGGAGGAGAAGGAAGGGACAGCAGGGGAGAAGCCACTCTCACGCAATCGGTGTGACCACACACGTACCACATTCCACACGCACTCTGTGTGTGCTTTCTTGGAAGAAGAAAAAGGAGGAGGGGGAGATGGAGAAGGAGAAGGAGCCAACATTGGCGGCGGTGGCTGAGGCTGTCAACCTTGGCGGGGGCTCTGCAGATTGGACGTCCAGATGCCCAAATGGATGATGGCTCCTCTGCCTCTTCTCTTCTCTTCCTCCTCCTCCCTCCGTTTCTTCCAATCCTCATTCATGATCTACCGTCGTCATCGTCGTCATTTTTGCCGGTTGTCTGGGAATGCCTCTCTGTCTCCTCCCGTCTGCTCAGACACTAAATGCGACTCATAAACTAATTTAACGACAGAAGAAATTCTATAGGCATATCACACCTGGGACCCCACCACCACCATCAAGCTCCCTCCCTCTCAATAGGACCAGAATCTTTTTCTCACGATTTTTGCCCTCCTCCCCCTCCATCTCCTCCCACCACTTTTGACGCATTCCTGCATCTCGAGCAGTATAAATCTGGAAGACCCAGACCAGATATGGGAAACCGGCCGATGCTGTTGGAATTTTTGATCGTGGGAGGCCCCCCCCCCCTGACAAGTTCCTACTGCGAGCCGAAAATGGAATTGTCCGACAACATATCTCAGCTTGCCGCCGACGTCAATACTTGTAGATATGAAACTCTAAAAAGCACAACATGATATTACTGCTTCCTAGAGAATTTCCATGTTGGCCTGCTTGATAACATAATCTTCATTGGACTGCAATAACATGCCTTAGATCGTTCAAAGACCGCGAGGACTGAGCATCACAAAGTCTTTTTAGCATAGGCACAATGTGAGATCTGATCTCGTTTATTCGCGCGGGCAATCGTGAATAACGCGATGAGAAAAGATTAGAGATGGAGGATGAAGGCCCTTTTCATCTGAACGGTGACGAGGTGCAATTGCTCAAGTCTCCCCCCTACCAATCTTCTTCTTCCTGGGAAGAAGTTTCTTTTCCTCATCCCAACGCGCACACACTCTCTTTTGGCAAATAATTTGCCAAAGGACGTTTTATTCTGATGGGGGGTGGGGAGCCACTTCAGAAGAAGTGATTAATGATTCACCCCCGTCTGGATTCAAACAGCGGTCTTTTGAAGTGGAATGATCGTTGGCAAGAAAAAAAGAGAAGAGGTTTTTTTTCCCCAACCTGCGCAAAAATTCTGAAAAGGTGAAAAAACTCTGCTATTACGTCTGGCCAAGGTATTCCAGGTATGCCTCTCTCTACTCTTCTCTACTTCTGTTGAGACTACCTAAGTAGGCCCTGTTCTTTATCGACGCATCACATCGGAACGAACGACGAAATTGGGCAACATTTCCAAACAACAAAGGGAAAAAAAACCCTCCTCCACCTCCCTTCTCTTTTTTTGTCTGGGAGGGTAGATTAATTTCTGCCTCCTTCCAGTTTGAAAAAGAAATTCCTGGCATTCCAGCGACGGCGCATCGACTGGGGGTGGGTGGAGCAACAATAAAAAGACCTACTACATAGGTACGTATGTGGATGCTCATCGTACTTTATTTGGAATAATTCTCAAGAAGTTTGCCACTGTCAGCAGGCTCAAAAGTATAACATACAGATGAAAATCATTGTAGGCGTTTCAATGTTGTGGAGCTTTACTTTAAACACATTTTTGAATCAGTGGATCGATGGCTGCAGGTGGGTCATGTTCAGCCTAGGGTCGGTGCAGGGACAGGTCGGGCACTTCCTGGGACCAGAGATGGCGCCAAGATCCTGGACCCTTTGACATTGAACGGGACGAGTTTAGGACATGACCTAATACTGTAATATATTTTACTGCAAGCCACTCTGTCTTACAGCCGTGATGCTTTATTGTTATTTAGCTATGACTTTCAGCCACCACTACGACAGAATACCTAAGAGAGATGGGTCAAATATCATGCAATAATCAGGGTTGCCAGCCTTTTGTGCAATGCTCAGCATTGCCAGAAACTCAACCTGTTCCAATTTAACCATTAAAACTAGCAACTCTAATTCATTACTTCATTAATGGCCAATAATTATACAGAAAAAGATGTTGCCAAGCTTTCCAATCACCAACAGTGGCATGCAAAATGGAAATTCAGTTGGAATACATACACATTGCATACACGTTTTTGCACGTTTGGCGCCAATTTTGCAAGTTTGGCGCCAACAAGCACTGTGTGTATGCCCACACAGTGCTCACTATATTAACAAAATTTCTGCATCGGAGCTCAGTGTCGGAAGCTTATTAAGAGTGCGTTGTTGGTTGGGTTACACACAAACATTCGTATTTCTCTTAGGGAATTGCAGGCACCGAAAAAAGCAGTAGTTTGGAATATCAAGCAAATTACCTTTCCATGTACTTGTTATCTTCGAAGAGCACGCACTTCAGGGTGGCCGGGTAGTGGTTAAAGAGGGCGCAGCCTGCTGTTTTGAAGCAGTTCCACTGGCAAAAGATGGAAGAGTCGGCCTTTCGCTCTCCCAAGGTTTTGTTCTCGGGGTGGACGTAGGCCACCCCTCCTTCGAAGCAGCCTTTATGGCAGGATTGCATTTTTTAAGCATATGTGCACTTTTCCTTAAAGACCCACATTTTTTCCCTCATTTGGCTTAGAAAAAGTGACATTTGTGCTGTTGAGTTGAGCTAAAAACTGTGCCTAGTGATAGAGTGCCTAGTGTTAGAGTGCCTAGTGTTAGAGTGCCTAGTGATAGAGTGCCTAGTGTTAGAGTGCCTAGTGTTAGAGCACCCTTGTGTTAGAGTGCTTAGTGTCAGAGTGCCTAGTGTCAGAGTGTCACCTTTACCTTGGCAAGATCTTGGTGCTACGAGGCGGTAGGTGTATATGTTATGGCGGACCCTGAACTCTTCGTCGCTGTGGAGGTGACAGCGTCCATCGTGGGAGTAGTCCACGTAGTGGCACGACGGTGTCCTCCCGCACATGTTCTGGCACTCTTGCACCGTTCGAGTGCGCGTGTGACGTATCGGCGGCACTAGCGAGTTGTACAACGCGAAGGTGACGAACTGGTAGCATCCTGCCGAGTGATCTTACTATTTTGAAAAAGTCTTAACCCTTGGACCTGTGAATTAGCTAAAAAGTCTACGAGCACTGCAGCAGTGTCCTACTGTACCTACCGGTACAGTAGGTCACGGATAAGTGGTCCCGGCAAACTTGATTCACTTATCCAGCAATCCACTTATCCGTGTCCTACTGTAGTGCATGCATTTGCAGTGTGGTGCCCATGTGACGTGCATGCTGTACGTACCGCAGGTAACAGCACCAGAGACAGCCCTGGTGTCGTTTTCAGCCTTGCTCACACTCGACAACGCGACGAAGGGATAGAGGTTGCAAGTGTTGCTCTTCCCGGAAAAGCTGAACATGAAGCAGTCCGAGGTGTTCTTGCAGACGATCCGACAGTCGTCGGCTCCAGGAGCCGTCACACTTTTAAGTGGATCGCCCTTGAAGAGAACGTTTGGCCAGAGACAGGACCAGGTAATATCACCAGCAAGGATGCCTGCGTAAACAGGAGCAATAATGTTATTTATTCGCCGCATATAGTGAATTACTTTTGCTGTCATTAAAAATGACACGTTTAAAGTACTGTACTGTTTACAGTACACTTTAAAGAGTATCTAGACTGCAGATTAAAGAGACTCCAGAAGAGACTTTAAGGGACTTGTGGACTACCAAACAGGGCAGCAGCCACAAGAAATACGTATCAAGGTTTTAATCAGACTTCTTATCGATGTTATTCAATGCAACGCTGAGTGTTTTGATCCTTAATCTTGCTTGTTACTTGATGTCATGGCAAGCAAGATGGCGAGCCTGAGGACTCCTTTCGCCGTAGGATCGCTCATCTTGCGGGTTGGCAAAGAACTGACGAATTAAGGACCCAGAAGGAAATAACTTGTCAGTTGTCACGCCACTATAATGCGAACAAAAATGCTATAAAAAAAAAGCTGTCAACTAGCATGGTGTAAGTAAACCTGGATCGCAGATGCGTAAAAGGGAAGTTACAAGTTTAGCGCGCAATATGTTTTTTTTCGGTCGCTGAAAGAAACTGTCACCTTTAGAAAAATAGGTGTGCACTTGTCAGATTCCAGGATGTACGTAGTACGTAGTTTCCTGTGGTAGTAAATTTGTGACCGGGACAAGCATGCTGTTACACAGGAAACGAAAAAAAATCACAGGAAAATAACACATGTGTGTATGTACGAATAGTTACTGCGCAAAAGCAATCTTTAAAAAAAAATAACAGAATACATGTAGATGTGCTAAAAACTTACTTACGCACACAGCAACAGTTAGACACGGGAGCAAAAAGAAAAAAAGTCTAAGAAGCATCAGACGAAAACCACCACGAACTTGGCATAAGAAATGCCTCTCCTTAATTGCCTGACCGACAGCGACGACGACCACAGCCATCATCATAATCTTCTTCTTTCTTCTTCCAGCTCCACCCATCACATTCCAAGAGGCCAAAAGATCACCTGGGCCCGGGGGCGGCGGAGGCTACCTCAGGTGCCGACGAGAGATGGAAATTGGCCCTCTTCATCATCATGGAAGGGAGGGGGACGGGGGGAGGAGAGGAGAAACGATTCCACATTCCTTTCTTTCCCTCGGTAGCGCCCCCCTTGCTCCTCCTCCTCCTCCTCCTCCTCCTCCTTCCTCCCTTTCTTTTTCGCTGCCAGTTTTGAACATTCCCCCTTTCCCAAACATCCAGGTATAGGCATGTGAGATAGGGACTAATGACGGGGTTGAGGAGAAACTGGAGTGACCACTAGTTTTACTTAAAAAAGATGTTTGCTACACACACATACAATTGATCTGCAAGAACTGGAAATACGTAATGTTCCAAGGACTCCATATGAGCTTGTTCTCATGTATGACATTCCTCGCATACCTGAATCGGATGGGATGAGTAGGGGGGGGGGCGGGGGGTAAGCAGAGAGAAGAGAGGAAGAGAAGAGCATCCGCCTGTCGATGATCCGAAATGCCATGTCAGTCCGAAGTTTTTTTTTTAGGAAAAGAGAAAGAACAAATGAAAGTGAAACCATACCACAGACCAAAAGTGAAACCATGCCACAGATTATGGTAAGGTTCATCAAGGCGAGACGAATTTCGGTTTTTCTATGTTTGTGTGCGACATGTGGAATGCGGGTGATGTCCATGAGAACTCTTCTCACCCGCACCGATGTCGCCTCCTGTTGAGTTCGAACACCGATTCCCTTGGCACTGAGAACAACACTTTTGGTAGGAGGTGGTGGTGTTGGTGGTGAGGCAGGAGGAGGTGGAGGTGGTGGCGCCAGGATTGTAATGATCCCCCGCGGGCGGGCCCCGCAACACTCTCGTCTCGTCATCCGTCTCTCACATCTTGAATCCTGATGACTTTGAAAACTTTTTTTTTTAAAACCATGTCTACCTAAGTCAAGTTAGTTTATAAAGAAGCACTACTTCTGTATGTTGTACTGGACATATTGCAATACTTCTTGCCAGCATGGAACACCTGACAGAGAGAGGGGGATTGCAATTGTACCTGGAAGGAATGTGTCTGGGCCTGATTCCGCTGAGGGGTCACGAGGTTAGGCAAAGTATTTCGCGAATTACAGGGTTCCACTCTCTTCCAAAAAAAAAAAAGGCATTTCTGCTGCCACCATCCAGCTCCCTCTTCTTGCTACCAAGAAGAGCCCCACAAGCCTCGGCACGAGAGGTATGAAGAGAGAGAGAGAGGTGATGCATTTATGATGATGATGATGATGGGTGTCGGGGAACGATGGCATGCGCTGTATCACGGAGGTCAGCGTTGGATTTCGAACTGATTGGATAAATAATGAGCACTTGGTTTGCAAAATTCTTTTATATTAACTTAGTCTGAACACGTTGAACATCTAGTACAGTAGAGCTTTGATATGCTCTATATAGAGAGGTTGGTGGTCAGCAACAGTAGTTTATTAGTTAATAAAGTACTGTACTAGCAACAGAAAAAGTTTACTCTGGCAGAGTTATAATATAAGAGAGATTAATTAGGTAGAGTTTTGGCCCAGAGTTTGTTTGTTTGAGTCGGATTTCTACTTTCATCATGCCGCAGAATTTCCGCACCCCCTCCCAATGAGGTTTAGCGCCCCCGGCGAGGTCGACGACCGCGCCAGCCTCCCGGAGACGGACGAGGTCGACTTTCTCCTGATCCCGTTTCGCCCGGAGGTGACGAGGGCCGCGGTGGCGGCCGCCTTGTCCACGGCCTTCCTGACCAGGGAGTAGCCGCCCCAGGCCGACAGGCCCAGGGTCAGGCCGGAGAGGCCGCCGAGGTCGCTCAGGAAGGTCACGAGAGTGTAGATGTACTTTTCAGTCAGGACCCTGCGACGGAGCAAGCAAGAACAGACAATGTTTGTTTAAACATTACACGGCGAGACAATAATAGAATGCATTTCCTTAAAAAAGTGCAATAGTTTTAGGGTGAAAGCTGCATAGCATATCCCAAAATTGCATTTGCGTTTTTAGGTAGTGGTGGGTACCCAAAAATTACAGCATAAACTATATTTCTCAACAACCAATACAACTCGTGGCGCAAAATGACAGGGCTACTTTACTCTATTTCAGGACTGTAGTAGAGCAGCAGCTCGATGGTGGTCCTCCGCTCGCGCAACAGCTTCTCCATGTCGTGCAGGGTGAAGTCGTGCCACACCTTGTAGACCACCCTGCGGCAGGGGATCCTGCAGCTCAGCTTGTGCGTCAGGGCCGAGTAGCCGGCCAGCCTGTACTCGGTCAGCAGGGCCATCCTGCCCCTGATGACCTCGATGGGGCAGTCCTGGTCGCCGCCGGAGATCAGGCCCGGGCACTGAGGGAACTTGCGGTCGATGGAGGAGCGGACGCAGGTGGTCAGCGGGCTCAGCGACTCGTCCGTCTCGCACTCCCTGATCCTCTGCTCGATCTGGGTGGAGGGAAAAGTGAACAGGATCTGGGTATTGACACATCCTGTGAAAATGAGCAGGATTGGGGCATTTGAAACTGCCTTTCTATCGACGTGGAAGAGGGAGACGGTGCCGATGGCGATGACGAAGGTGCGGGCGTCGATGTCGTCCAGGAAGTTGATCCCGGACATCAGGTCGTCGTCCTTCTCGTACACTGTCAGCAGGTACCCGGTCTCGCTAGAGTTCTCAATCTTCTCCCTGAGGTTGATCCTGGAATATGGAATTGCTGTTTCAACTGGTGCAGGTACATACCATATGTCCCAGAAAAAAAAACAGATGTATGGACTTTTGAGTCTTGGTCCTTTTATCTTTTAGCACAATACTTTGCAAAATACTCTCAGTGCAGATTCAAACAGGGGTACCAACCTGAAACAGGGGATATCAGAAATTGACGGCATTAGGCTATTAGCTGAAACAACCTGTAGTTACACACGGGTGCGACTCTCACTTGAGGCTGTTCTCCGTTCCTTTGTGGGCCATCTCGTCCAGGTCCAGGGTGTAGCAGAGGCTGCTCATCTCCAGGTCCTGCGGGCGGAGCACCCATGCTGAAGGGGGTATGGACATGTATTCCTTCCCACCCTGTGAGAGAAATACCACGATACCAGGTACTGTATTATAGCTACAGTAACACGGAGACAAAAGGTGCAATTAAGTTTCTTTTTTTATGTCTCGCACGACCGACCGTCTGCGTGTATCCCTCCGAGAGGGTGGCGCTCTCGTAGAAGTCTTCCAGCAGGTATGAGTTGGCCCTGATGTCCTGCAGGGTGGTCCAGGACGACTGGTTGCAGTTGCTCGCGCGCTTGGCGCACTTGAAGCCGTGGAACTTGCACAGGGAGACAGTCGGGTACTTGGCCTCGCTCTCTTCAGTCTTGGGAAGAGAAAAAAAAAGTAGTACAGTAGACAAGATCGAACAACGCGAAACATCAACCGACCTTGGAGGAGACAAACTTGGTCTCGACGCTGTTCAGATACTTCAGCGGCCCCTTGCAGATCTCCGTGACCAGCAGCACCAGCAGCCCCAGGTAGACCAGGTTGTCCACCAGCACGGCCTTCTTCAGGACCGCAGGAGGGGCAGCCAACATCTTCCTACCGCTGTTTTTTTTTTTTGGAAGGGAACGAGAGCAGCATGTGTTCAAAGACAATGGCCAAAGAGAGTTATTGAAGTGAGGTAAAAGCTATTGTACCTAGAAGTACTTAATCAGTGCAGTAGATTGTTTGTTTGTTTTATATGTACACACCGTACCTCCTTGGTTGCCACTTTGTTCTTTTTCATAGCTGAAAACATTTCGACTCCCTTGAGACGTTGGACAAACCCAACAGAAACTCTAGACTTCTCACCAAAGGGCTTGCACACGTGCTGTGCTTGTTCATATGTAAATGTACTTATACTCATTCGTACTGCATAGCAATTTGGTTCCTTAATTGCGCCCATTCTCCTACTATGTAGTATGTACTATATCCGCTAAGCCTTACCAGTGTTGACGAACAGGGCTGATCCCTCCTCCTCCCACTTCAAGGATTGTGGCAGTTCTCACGGTAATGACTTCCCCCCCACCCTCAAAAAGGGCTCTATCGACACTAGTGTTGTTTGCACTGGTGGTTCGGGGGGGGGCCCTTGTTTAGAGAGCTCTCTTTTTCCACTCTTTGAGGGCGACTAAAAAAAAGTGACAACTTCCTACCTTTTTAACGAGGCCAAAACCAACAAGCCAGAGAACAGACCATTTTGTTCTTAGAAAATGAGACAATTATGCTCGCATACTAGCCTGTTGGGTAGGCATGTCCGACTCCTCCCTCCCTTCTCATCTCTCTCTCGTGAATTCAACACCGGGGGTGGCCTTCCTCTGGTTCTGGGTGGCAAAATTAGGGGTGGGATGGCGGGGGAAAGAGAAAACAAGCAACAAGGCGATCAACTCTACTACAGTGTTCCATTATCTCGTCACCTTGTTCACGGGAAAAAGAGTGGAGGAAAAAGAGGGAGGGTGTGGTGGCAGACAAAAGATTTTTTTTTTTGTAGCAGTAGAGGACGTAGAAAAGCTTGGTCGAAGTTCAACCTGATTTTTGATGTTGGAATTATGGGTGAGATTAAAAGTATATCGACTTATCTTTATCTGGACTATAAATGTTTGTTGGGTTTTTTTAGAAATAAGTTCGTTGATCTGACCACAAAGATCTCCCTTTTTTATGGCCTCGGGGTGCCACACACACATGGGAGAAGAAAGATGCCGACACTTCCATTCAAATTTTCCCTTCACCGCCGCAGCAGACAGTCCACTCACACGAGATTGAGGAGGAGGAGGAGGAAGAGGAGAAGGAGGAGGAGGAGATTGTTAGGAAATTGAGTTATGGGCTGGCGGCAACATCTCTTTTTTTTTACGAACAATGAGAGAGAGAGTTTGGACCACCGACGAAGATCGAAAAATAAACCCAATTTGAGTCCCTGCCTCCCTCCCTCCCCACCAACAACCACGTCGGAATTTTTATGGTGGTTTTCCTCAGAAGTGTCACCCGTAACTTCTAATCAGCTAGGCGCACTGGAAATCCGTTTTGGCGCATGATGGAAAGCCCCGGGTGGGTCAGAGTTCACTGAGAAAGCACCTTGATAGAGCCTTCTCAACCCTGTGAAAAAAAAATGTTCTGCGCATGCCAACAATTTCAAAAGTTGTACTGCAAATATTATTGTCCACGTGGGTGGTCCCAATGACGGACGTATTTTATTGTCGAAAAATTGTCTCCTTTCCTTCGGGGGTTTTTGACTGCTAATCGCCGCACTAGGTAGTCGCCACCACCACCTGTTTTCCCACATCCGGTGCCACGAGCCGTTTTAGTGACGGGGAGAGGGGGGGAGGCAGCAGTCGGTCTTTTTGGTTGGGTTGTGACAGAGTAAGACGTTCGATCTTGGCAAGTTTGTGACAACTTATTAAATTAATTCAATAATTAAGATAAGCTTTCCCTTCATCTTGCCGTAAATTTGCCTATCAACTCTAAAAAGAGACAGTGTACATATTTTTTTAGCAAGACCTCATAAACCATCTCGACACGTCGACAATGAAATGCACTTTTTAATATCATTAATTATGTGCGTCAAAGCCCCATTTTAAAAAAAAATGTTTAAGCTCTATTATTTCCTCCACGGCTGTGCGCTACCAAAGTGGAATTCCTTCTCGCCATCATCAACTCCTCCTCCTCCTCCTCGTCCCTTTGCGCGATATATAAATGTGGGAAAAATTCCGTTGCCTCTTCTGCTTTTTTCCCCCGGCCTGCTCCTGCTGCTGCTGACCGGATGGGATCGCTACTCGTTACATTTTTTTCCTCTGTCTTTTTACCCGACAAACCCTGAGGGGGTTTCGAAGAAAAAATTCCGGGCTGCTGAACAGAGCAATCGACTTTTCTCTCTCTCTCTCTCTCTCTTTTGAGGGGGAAGCAGTCTCGGACATGGTCGCCCCTAATTACCTGGAAGGGTACCACGGTTGTACTAGGCAGTCGTCACACGCTCGTGCCCAAGGAATGTGGCACTGTTTGAAAAAAATGGGTCAAAGATTCGATTTTAAAAAACTATGATAAGCTTTTCATGATGCGCTTTCCTCAATAACATGGTAGTACAGTAGTGGTGTCAATTACATGTACACTTGAAAGTTTCTGATGACTTTCTGAATTCTAGGACGTTTTGACAGTGCCTTTCCCCTTGTGTTCTTGCCCCGCCCCCTTCCTCCCCCTCCTCCTCCTCCTCCTTCTCTTTCCGAAAGAATGTAAATTGGCGGAAATGAGAAGTGAATTCTCTCGCCGCCTCCCTCAGAAGATCTTTTGTCGTCGGTAGGGGGGGAGGGAGGGGAAATAAACAGACCAACTTTTACCAAACAATCAAATGTCGATTTTCTAAACCCTCCTCTGCCTTCACGTGCATTCTTTGGAAAAACAAAAAAGAATACCTTTCCCCACCTGAGCTTTAAAATAAACGTAAAGGTCGGTTAGTTTCTAAACTGTCGGCAGTCAAGCTTTTGCACTGACCCAACCACCAACGGCGGTATGCAAAATGAAAGCTCAGTTGGAATACGTACACATAGTATTGCATACACGTTTTTGCACGTTTTGTATGCTCAGTCGGAAGCTTATTAAGAGTGCATTGTTGGTTGGGTAGGTACTTCTTAACTGTTGGACACACGTCAACGTTTTTTATATCAAAACAAGAAAACAGCATCTGATAAAAAAAAAACCTTTTCTCACGGTCTCAAAACTTTGTACGCATGCCTGCACCCAATTTGGAGTCGACTGCTCTGCCCTGCTCTTTGCAATTGGGGGCACTTACTACATTTGGCATTTCCTTTAGACTTTTGGTCTCCGCTTAATGAGTGCGCAACCCCCTCCTGGAGAAGAGTCCATTAGACACGGCAACACAGGAAGACGAAAGAGAAGAAGAAGAAAGAAAAAAATCTAAACCACGATAAAGTGCGTGCCATCAAGAGAGGAGGAGAAGGAGGAAAGGTGGTTAGAAAAAGTAATTTCACCTGATGGAGGAAGAGGGGGAGGAGGGCATAGGTAGCATACAGATTTTTGAAACAGACACTACAGTCAAAATTCAGTAGTGACCTGAGAAAGAAGCCCGACGGAATTTTTGGGCCAGCTCAGTTATCCCATGTGTGATTTTATGTATGTATTC
>JAAUYM010157688.1_pt1 | contig 13718 bp, 21 predicted proteins | sample 7278001 | NCBI WGS metagenome assembly JAAUYM01 (sample SAMN14350224, study PRJNA611818) | marine sediment metagenome | isolation source: surface marine sediment (1.8m) | place: French Polynesia: Moorea | collected 2018-08
CCCCCCCCCACTTTACGTATACGTGTAAGAAGCGTCAATGCAAAAAATACACGTCTATGAGAACTTGGAAGGTCACGTAGACTAATTCCAGCGAAAAATTTATCCGCAGAAAGCTCTACTAAGCTTTCCCGAAGAAAAGAAATAGCAAGCAACAGGGCCGAAACAAAAACTTTCAAGTTGTTTACGTCGTCACATCTTCTCACATCTGCACGACAGGTCGCTCAAGCGAGGAAGGACTCTGCCAGATTTTATTATGCATACGTGCTGTAGCAGATTTTAATCTCTACTTCTTTTTTCTCGTGTACAAGGTGCGTGGTAAACGGCAGAGAGGCAGTTGACTGAGATACACGCAAGGAGAATTTTGACGAGGGGAAACAAACACCCTCTCTCTGCCTTTTATCATACCGTTCGGGTTAAAAGTGCAACAACAACAAAGTTTTGTTAACCTATTTTCCTAGCACAGCATTGTCGGTCGCTGGCCAAGAAGCGAAACTTTCTTCTTCCTGAGAGCAACAAGGAGATCCAGAAGTGCATCGTTGATGCTTGTTTGCTGTTGACTCTTGTCGCACAGAAAAAGGAATTGCAAAGACAAGCCTTTCTCTCTCTCTCTTTCCCTTTCCCCTCCCCTTATGATAAGCAATTCAATATGGAAATTTCGCATTCAGCTCATGCCCCTCCCATTTTATCCCCTTCCTCCCTCCCCCAAAAGTTTTCCTCCCCTCTCTTTCTTTTCCCCTTCTCTTTCTCGCGCGCGCAAAAGTTCCATGCTGCCATGAAGCTCTCTGCCTTTCTTGGTCTGAAGCCGTACCTCTCGCACTTTCATCTCTGAGTTGTTGAAACAATATTTTTTTGATCTCCCAGCCAAACTAGTAGCCTCCCCTCTTCCTTTCTCACTACTCCTCCTCGCGTTTGAAACTTTGTCGTAATTGCAAAATTGGATAGCTGCTGCAGGAGTGGCAAACTCTCTTTGTTCCAACAGTAGCCTTCGAACTCACACTCCTCCTCCCTTCTGAAGGAGAGAGAGAGAAAGAGAGACAGACAGAAAAAAAAGAATTCATAGCAGTTAGTTAGAGCCCTCCTCCCTCCCTACTTCTCTCTCTACCCCCTTCTCTTCCCCAACTTTGTCTTGGTGAAAAGTTTTCAGGGCGGCTCAGTCAAGCTCCTCCCCCCCCGCTTCCCCCACGTCCCAAGTCAGAGTCTCTCCTCCCTTCGGACCTTCGTGTGTTCTCACATCCTTCAGAAGTAAATCTCAGCAGGGAGGAGGGGCAGGGGAAGAAGGGTGGGGTTGGGGTGGGCGGTAAGCTATTGTGCGAGCTGTATACGTTAACACTGCGAAATAAGAGAGAGAGAAGGAGAGAGAGAGAGAAGAACCGAAAAGGGACACAGGGAAGAAAAGGGTCGGGGTGGATAAGAGAAACCTTGGTGGCCCGCGGGCCACATTTACTGTTACGCACTGACAAACTGGAGGGAGTCATGGCTCATAATCCTTCACGCGAAGATTATATTGATGGCGAAAGTTTGGACACGAGGTTTCCCTGCGAGAAAATGTTATTTTTGGAGGGGGCCGTGCAGTTAGGTATACGCGGCGCTCTGGCACCGTCCGCGGGGGCTTGTGGTTCGGAGGTACTACTAGAAAGAAAGGAAAGACTCAATCCCCCTTTTCTCCCTTTTTCTTCCTCCTCCGCGCTCACCACCACCCCCCCCTCCCGCCCCCCAGTCCCAGCCCAAAGAAGCTGGAGCTTAATACCTCCGGCGGCGGCGGCGGCGGCAAAGTCAGTCGTCAGTATTGAGGTGAGGCAACTTTTTTTGGGTAGGGGAGAAAGAGACACACACACGCGCTCACGCACGCAACTGTGATGCCTATTTTTTTCTCCCTCTGTAAGGAAGAAGAAGACGAAACAGGTCTGCATGCCACCTTCCTTCTTTCTTTCCTTCTTCTATTTCCCTCTTCTCTCCCTTGACAGCCAAATTCCAGCCAAATAAAAGGCAGGAGGGAGCTGTCGAACGGTAAAGGAGTGCCTGTGCTGTACTACTAGTAGTGGCATGTGCGTATAGCCTTTCGCCGCAACCCGCCACCAAGGAAGAAGAAGAAGAGAGTTTTTTCTCTCTCTCTTCCTCCCTCTGCGACAAAGATAAAGTTATGTATTCAAAATGTCAATTTTGGATTTTTTTTTTCTCCTCTCCTCCCCCCGGAAAATACAGCATGCGGCGTGGGATTCTCGTCTTCAGCAGCAGCAACAAAACATCTTATTCGGTTTTTTTTCTGTTTCTCGAATTCAGTTTACGAAGAAAAGAAGAGGGGAGGGGGAAAAACAAGAAACAAAATCCACCTTTTGCATGGAAGTGCTGTAAATAGTACCAAAAGAGGCAGAGAAAAAGAAGGGAAGGCAGCAGACGTGTATGAATCGCACTTGGGACAGAGAATTGCGGCAAAGAAAGGAGTAAGTGAGAAGAGGAGAGAAAGGAGTGAAATTGAGGAGGAACCTTGAGACCTGGTGTTAAAGAAAGAGAGAAAGGAGGAGGAGGAGGAGGAGAAGGAGGAGGAGGAGAGGGATCACGCCAAAATGAACATCCGTTTTCATCAGGGTGGAAAGGGAAGGGGGAAAGAGTGACGCAGTCTGGTACGGCATTTCACAGTGAAATTTAACAACAACAAGAAAAATTTTGGTTGCTGTTGTCTCACCTTCTCCTTTTGTTATTGAAGGAAATCATTTGTTCGTGATAGAAAGAAACACAGTCTTAATTAGTATGTCAGTCATGTCAAGTTCATGTGGACTGTGCACCTTGTACTATGTAATTTGAAAGCGAAACAGGTGATTAAAAGCCTGTGTGTCGCACACAGGAGAGCTAATGCACCTGGGTGGCAAAAGGCAATCTCTGCTTGGCCAAAGTCATTTGCCACCGAAGAGGGGTGGGAGAAAGGGATTTTTTTTTCAATACTGTCTTCGCTGTGTAGTACGTATACGGTACAAGGAGAGAAGCTTCCTCAAAGGGGTGGCTTTTTCCAGACCAACATGGAGCTTGTTAGGAAATTGACTGGATAATTGTCAAATAATTGGTCCCCAGTGGGGAGGAGGAGGAGAAAGGACACCCTTTAATGTGGGCAGGTAAGAAGAAGATGTGTTGTATCTTCCTCCCTCACATGCGACCACACATATGGACGACAATTACTGAATTATGCATGTGAAAGGAAAGGAGGAGGAAGAAGAGGTGGGAGCTGGAGGGGAGAAGAGTTGGTGGCTTCTCCTCAGTCTTGTCGTGTGACAAGACTTCCTCACTCAATCAAGTAGCAACGTCGACCGACCTGTGCATACTACGTATTACGGTGAGGGAAAAGAGTTCGTCAAGTCCATCATTTATCCTTAGCACTGTTTGACTTGCTGCACTTCAATCTCCAATCAGAAAATAAGTACCATAATAAAATGCTGCATGCGTTCAAGTTGCACTTCATGTTGCTTGTGGCATTACTAAAAACTTTTGTTTCTGCCGTTTAATAAGCGTGAGCACAAGTTGCACAAAAACAACTCCACTCACCACAAACTACTCCCAAGGGTGCTCTTTTGAGTTGAATTATAGCTTATATGCAACTTGAAAAGGCAGAATTTAAGCCAATTTGGAGTTTTATGCTCAAGACAACAACGACAAAAAGTGAAAATTATAAATGTAATCGAACATGCGTTGCCCCGGCAGTGGCAAATACATTCCAGATTGAGCCACTTGTGGCTCGCGCTGGCTCCAGCTCTCACTCCTTCTGCCGTAGAAGGTCTGAGTGCCTCCCAGCCTCCTCCTCCAACCCATGTTGCAGCCAACCAACCACTACCACCCCCAATTTGATTAATAGTCACTGGTGGCAGAGGGGGAGAGAAAGAAAGCAGCCGTACGATGACGGCGATGGCGGCCGCGGCGACGGCGGCGGCGGCTGCAGTTTGACTGGAGAGATGCTGATATATACCCAAAGTGGAAAAGGAGAGGAGACGTGAGGAGGGAAGCAAGGAAGGAAGGAGGCAGTGATCAATGATCCACAGCCTCCAGAAGCAGGAGGGGAAGGAGGAAGCAGACTGAGTGGGTATTGTCCCTTGCATTAACTCAACTCCGCAGTGAGGGGAAGAGGGGAGATGAGAAGAGGAGGAAGAAGAAGCAACTCTCCTGAAAGTTTCCGTCGCCCAAAATTGCTCTGCTACTAGCTTCTTCTCCACTGAATTTTGAAAACGGAATCTCGGAGGGTGGAGATATCATGTTCGCCAAGCATTTTTTCCCCTAGCAACGAACGACATAATACACATACAGTGTGAAGCCTTGATTTTTGGGGGGAAAGAAAATCCAACTACTGTACGTATATACTATAAAAAAAAATGAGACGAAAAGAAAGAGGCAGCCATGGAATGGTCAGCCAGGCCTGAAGAAAAAGTCCCAAAAATTTTTGAAGGCAAATGTCCTTGAGGAGAGAGAGAGAGAGAGAGACTGAAGAAGTGGAGAGAAGGAAGAGGATGGCTTCCCTCTCCACAAAAAGAGAGGAGAGATAGATAGACAGCTCTTCTTTTCTCCACTCCATCACTTCCTTTCCTCAAACTGGAAGAGAAACAGAGAGAGAAAGAGACGAGTTCTGTGGATGTGGAAGTGGGTCATAACTCAACTGTCCCATTGGCAAATATCTCGGTCTTACTAATGCCCCTTCTCTCTCCTCTTCTCTTCGTATTCATGGGGTGGCAATTTCTTCTCTTCATCCCCGGAACAGAAATCCTTCTCGTTAAGAAGCCCACCTCATCATTAACGATGGCAACAGTGAGTCTCCTTTGTTCTCGACTAGCTGTGAAAACAGCCACAGGCTACTACAGAACTAAAAACTATTCCTCCCCCCTTCAAAAAACTGTGTTTGCTTTTTTTTTTTGGGATGTCGGCACGCCCTTTTCATTTGGGTCACTCACTCCCTTTGCGAAAAATACTGCATCGTCTCTCTCTCTCTCTGCGGATGACGAAGCTTAAAGAGAGCGTCGTGGAGCCACTTGTCAAAGCAGAAAAGAGAAAGGGGGAAATGGGACGAGAAGGGGGAAGAGGAGGAGTGGGCATTGGGCATTGAATTGCTTGTCTGCTATTCATCTCTGCGAGCCCAAAGAGCGGAGAGAGAGAGAGAGAGATACTAGTGTGTAGGGGTACCACACCATTCTACGTACTATACGCAGCACGAATGTGGACTGTGCTGCACAATGTGTGTGATGTGCTGTTGCTCTCTCTCTCTTTCCCTCTGCCTCCCTCAGTCTCTCTGCTTTTCTTCACCGAGGAGTCATGTTTGTTGGATCGGTGGCCTCTCCTCTTCTTCCTCCCCCATAATCAAGCGGAGCAGCTTTGTACTATTTCCTCCTCTTCCTTTTAGCGAAAGTCCCTAATGACACGGAAAGAGGCAAAGTGCCCCAAGACTTGAGGAAGGAGCCTTCACCGCCGCCCAGAAAAGGCCACTTCCTCCGTGAAGAAACGTGCCACTATTGTTCTAGAATGTAGGTAGTGCTTGGTACAGACAACCAATTTAGTAAGACGATTTAGTAAAGTGGGCGTTTTGGGACAAGTCTGCTAAAAAAATGTTGTGAAAGCAGGGAAGTCATTGTCAAGTCGACATTTAGGTATATAAATCGGAGGTTGACTGTACCCGCGCGGAGCAACTCACACAAGAATTTACGGCTTCACAGTGGCTGCGTCCTCCCCCCCTCTCCACTCTCCTTTTCTTCTCACTCACACCCACACTCATGGCATGCTACCACCACAACCACTACCCACCATGCCTGAGAGCATGGGTTTATACTAGTTGTACAGTACGAGTACGTAGTACTAAATCTTGTGATTTTTTCCTTCCTACGACATCAACCGATTTCCTGATGTGACTCCTCCTCCTCCGAACCAAGAAGTGCATTTGACTCACCACCGTTCCCTGTCCACTATCTCCTTTTACCCAACCACAGAACAGGATCAAAATCCCCCTCCATCCAGTTCCATCTTTTTTTCTTTTCTCCCATATCTCCCTCCCCTCTCGCTGTCCCATTTGCAAGCATGGCACGGATATGACTGTATGGGGTCCCTTTCTCTGTCTTTCTTTCTCTTTCTTCTTCTTAATCCCTCGTGTAAGTTGAAATAAAGCCCCCTGTCCCCTCTCCTTTTCTCTTTTTCTCCTTCCCTCGGTACAGAGAGCAGCAGTCTCACTCCAACTTTTTTTGAGCCAGTCCACCCCACCATTTCGCATGACCACCGTGGCCATCCATATTTGGTCATGTTCAAACAGACTCCCCCCGTCACTTTGAGGCCCCTTGGGCCGAACTCGGCCTCCCCGACCTGATACCCGTCGGATGTGTTTGGCCGGATTTGATCCATGGGTTGCCAGCACCTCCTTTTCTTTGTTTCCGTTGCACACACTTCGGAATGGAGCGTACAGCAGAAAAAAGGGAGGGGGGTGCGGAGGGAAAAATATGAGCCTTCGTCGCGCTACCCCCTTCCTTGCGCAATAGAGATGCTATCTTTCTCTCTCTTTGTTGTTGTTGTTGCTGTTGTTTGGCCATTTTCTCGCTGGCCTGGAATTTCGCCTCCCCCCCCCCTCTCCTTCCTTCTTGAAAAGTCCCTCCGGCACATGATATCATGCAAATAATTTGACCTTGCCTCTCCTTTCTTTACTCCCGCGAGTGAGGGGGAGAAGGAAGGAAGGAAGGAGGGAAATTACCGTTGGGGAGGAGGAGGGGAGAAGGAGGTAAGAAAATTCTCTTGACGGGAGAACAAGAAGGCGGGGAGAGCCCTTAATGCGCACCTTTTGATAAATAATTCGTTTCCAAAGTCGGGAAAAAGAGAGGTCTTTTTCCTTCCCAGAACTTTCTACCTTCCCCTCCACCCCCACCCCCGTTTCCTTTGAAGGTCTTTCGTCCTGCGAGAGTTCTTCTTCCTCAGCTCTTCTTTCTTTGGTTTCGTCTTCGTTTTTTTTGACTGCTTTAAGTACAGTACTTGAGGGAAGAGAGTCGTCTCTTCTGGACGACAGTTCAAGGCCGGCAGCCATGCAGACAGTCGGTCAGACCTAGCAGTTAGGGTGCCCCCTCCGTTTTAAATATGGAAGCGGATATCCGGTTTATGATTGTGCTTACAGTTGTGCGAATTGTCTTAAGAACGAGCAAAGAACGATAATATCCAGTTTTTGCTTAAATGTAGTTGTGATAAAAACGTATAATATGAAAGCTTTTTTACATAGAAATATGCCATTCTATGCCTGCCCTAATACTAGCAGTAGTCCTTTCTGCGCGGGCTGTTTTGTCATTGCGGTTGGGAAAGAGAGAGAAAATAACAAGGGCGCGATCAAAAAAGGAAACAGAAGTTCACGAACAAGAAGGAAAGAAAAGGGAAGAATGCGGAAGGTGGAAAACTTCTTCGTCGACTTTCCCTTTCTTGTGGGATTCATAAAGATTAATGTCCAGACTTTTGCCTTTTCCCCTCTCTAATGTCAGAAGGGAAAATGACAGCGTCTCTCTCTTTCCTTGCCCCCCTCCCCCCCCCCCCCCCGTGGAGAAGAAATAGCCGAGATTGCCCCACGCCGGCGGTATAAAAAGTTGCCGCAGTCATTTAGCACGTGCGACGGAGGGTGGGGAAAGGAGGAGGAGGAGGAGGAGGTGATTAATGCGTCGATCGGGAGACCCCTCTAACACAACATGAGGGAAGTGGGGGTGGGTGGGTTGTGATTTCCCTCTCCTCCTCCCACGCATCCAGGACCAAAAAAAAACCATAATGAAAGCAGATGAAATATACTACTACTACTGTGCAGTACGTTTCCCATGCTTTTTTTTTGTCGTGGTGAGAACCGAAAAGTAAGCGTAAAAGGTAGGGAAACCACCGAAAAGGTACCTAAAAAAATGATGTCAGAAAATTTTCATCACCGAACCGCGTTGACGTCCTTCTGACAGCGCCTGCCTGCGCCATTATCGTCGAGAGAGAGATGGAAAAAAGTGCACCCAGAGTGTGCAAGAAACGTCTTGGCTTGTGGGGGTACAGTCAACCTTCGATAAACGTCGATTTAGTAGAGATTGCCAACTTTTTAGGATAGGCGTAGGCCTTCAATTCAATGAGGAATCTGCTAGGTTCAGTAGACTTTTCCGCCAATTTTCTTAAATCGAAGGTTGACTGTACTATTTTTGTTCATTCTCCTTTTCCCTGGTGGTTCCTCGATGCCAAAAGAAAAAGAAGAGAAGCCTCAAAATTCTCACAAATGGCAATAAACCTTAAAGTGGGGGCCACAAACGGACCGGGAGGGGGAGAGGGGGGAATTGCGCTGAGACTACCACTTCTAACATTCTCTTCTCTCTCGCTCTCCAAATGCAGTCTGAGATTGCCTGCTGCAACTAATATAACACTGGGCAATATAGTTATGTTCTTTTTTTTTTTTGTTTCTTGGACGGCCATTTTTGGGGTATATTACGTAGACGGGGTGTGTGGGGGCGAGGGGAGGGACTGGCGCTGACCTAAGTACCACCAACGTGATTGAGGATGCATAGGACGTATGAGAGATATGCATGACTTCCCCGTGTACCTACCCTAGGCATATGAGTCAAAGAGTCAGAGGGGAAAGTGAATAAAACATGTGCTATGCGATCATTCATCTCCCGACCTTGAGAACCATCGCCCCCCCGACCCACCCCACCCCGTCATTCAGCTAGTCAGTCTGGTGGCGCAGTAATTTTGTACTTCTCTTTCTCCCCCTCCCCCACCTTCTGATAAGCCCAATAAAACCAGAATGAACCTGGGTGAATGGGCCAGGAGAAAGTAACACCAGGGCGAGATAAGCGGGATGAGGACGAGAAGAAAAAGAAGAGGGAGACTGTGGAGAACGATTTCGAGCATCAAACTTTCTCCTCCTTAAAGAAGAGGGGGGGGGGGGGCTCTGAAAAGAGGAGAGAGCTTAATAGTGGGGAAAGTGGCCTTCTTCTCCTTTTTTCCACGGCCATGAAAACTCGCTTTTCCCTTCTGTCGTTGTTGTTCTGCTCCCTCCAATTAACAACCTCCTCTTTTGCTCCCTCTCTCATGGTTTGGGATGCCAAGTGGATCCCACATAGGTAGGTTTTCCTTGGTGGCAGTGGGGGGAGCGAGATGCTAGGAGTTTTGCTAAACTGGCACTGGAGTCGGCGGGAGGAAAGAAACTACTTAAAATAATTGTTTGTCCATATTCCAACTAGGCATGAAAACTAACCTAACTTAATGCAAGGCGAACGATACGTACCGGTTCTGTATAAAAAGAAGTCCACGCTTCACCAGAAATCGATTCTTTATTGCAAAGAAAAAACGTATTTGGGCTAAATTAGTGCTTTGGTAGGTGGCTATTTCTCGCTAATTAACGTCGGCGCAGAAAAGAAAAAAAAAGACTTTTTTACTACTTGTACTCATCGTACTCTTTCAGTTTCCATGGTCTCTAATGTTCAGATCCTCCGTTGCTTCCACCACAGCGCTCTCTTCCTTCCCTTCTTCGTCATCGCGGGAGACGACGCAACCGTCGCCGCCGCCGCCGTCGCCGCGGCTGTGACCGTCACCGCCGCCGCCGACATCCGCAGAGACGTAGTCAAAGTCGTCAAACATCTTGGAGCAGTCGGAGCATCCGCATGGCTCCGCAAGGGCTCCGCCGTCCTTGACCTCCTCACAGGCGGACTCCCTGGGTGACGCCGAGGTGAAGCACGGGTCGAACTGGGAGACGTCGGCAGGGTCCGCCGGATCGCGGAGTTCGGGGACGCGCGGGGGGGAGCATTCCCTCCGCTTCACCTGGGACCAGTCGACGTCAGTGAAGAACGGGTGGGACTTGACCTGCTCTGCACCTCCGGGTCCGCTGCCCAGTCGCCTCTCCACCCTCTTGCGGAGCAGCCTCCGGATGAAGTCACCCGCCTCGCGGGTGATGAATGGTGGCACCTTGAACCTTCCGCTGAGGATGCGCTCCTTGGTCTCCTTCTTCCCCCTGACGGAGTGGAATGGGGGCCTGCCAGTGAGGAGGTCGAAGGCCAATATCCCAAAGGACCACCAGTCTGCCGGGAAGCTGTGTCCGGGGGATTTCAGCACCACCTCTGGCGCCATGTAGTCCACTGTGCCGCAGAAGGTCTTTGTCACGTCTCCCTCTGATCCCAGCATCTTGCTCAGGCCAAAATCAATCAGCTTGATGTGGCCAGTGCTGTCCAGCATCACGTTCTCCGTCTTGAGATCCCTGTAGATGATGTTAAGAGAGTGGAGGTACTCCAGGGCGAGCAGGATCTCGCATAGGTAGAATTTGGCCTCCGGCTCCAACAGCATCCCCTCGGTCTCCATCAGCCTGTAGAGCTCGCCTCCGCGCATAAACTCCTGAGCAAAGTAGAGCCTGTGGGTCGTCTCGAAAGTATAGTGGACCCTGATGAGGAACGGGTGGTTGACCCGGACCAGGACATCCCTCTCCGTCCGGGTGTGCCTCAGGTCGGCGCAAGACTTGCTGACCCTCCTCTTGCTGACGGACTTGAGAGCGTAGATGTCGCCGTCATCCCGCCCGCCCTGCTTCCGCACCTGGAACACCTTTCCGTAGGCCCCTCTGCCCAGCAACTGCAGCAGCTCGAAGTCCTCCAAGGACACGCTGGACGCGGACCGTTTGCAGGAGGACGGGGACGGGGACGGGGACGGGGACGGCGACGAGGACGGCGACGGCGACGGTGACGGCGACGGCGCGTCCGACTGTTGGCGGCGCTCCATCCTCCTCCTCTCTCGTAGGTTCCTCTGTACGATCTGCAGCTGGGCCAGCTTCTTCGCCGTCTTCCTCTCTTCCAAGTCCAGGTTGTTCCCGCTCACAATTTCCCGCAAACACTCTCTGGAAGGCATGGCTGTCTACAGAGCTGGAGCAACCAAACAGCAGGACACGCCTGTAGTTAGTACTCGTAGGTAGGTAGTCTACTAGTCACCTCCACCTCTGCGTGTCGATTAATCACGTGAGTCTTCGACGAGTTCAACGTTTGGCGGCCGGAGAAGGAGAATCTTTCTCCTCAAGCTTCAACACCTGTTGGAAATTCGGACCAAAATAGTTTTTTTCTTTCTTTCTTTCTTTTTCCTTTGCTGCTCCTCCTCGTGGATTGGAGCAAGCACCACCAGATTTTCACTTCGCGACTGACGTTTGCAGTGTCAACGAACTGCCCGCGCGCGCATTTTTGCTCCCCTCCCTGTCTGGTGGCGGGTGCTTCCAGGAATCTCCCTTTTCTGCTCCCCTCGTGGTGCCGGTGGCGGTGGAAGCGGTGGTGCCAGAGCCAGAGGGGCAGCTTTGGCGGGACACGCGCACAGGAGGGGGAAGAAGGAGGAGGAAGACTAGCACCAAAAAAACTAAGGGGTGAAGGAGGAGGGAAGGGAGGGAGAGAAAGAGGGAAAACAGAAGATGACGAAACAACGGGGGAGGATCTTGCAGTGCAAAGCGTGGCTGGGCCGGTGGGGAGAAAAAGTGTACTATACAAACACTAAAATGTTTCCTCCGTTCCATAAGTTTGCCAACGAGTTTTACTCCGTCGTTATCTAATAGCAAGCACGCGCATCAGAAAATGCAAACACAAGTCTCAGCACCTCTTTTGTTTTTTTTTTACTAGTTTTTGCTCTTCCGGTAAATGTGGTAGAGACCATCTTTCCCCATGGAATGATTTATCTCAACTCTTCTGTCCAGGAGAGTCCAGAGTCTCCCTTCCGCCATGAGGAGCATGGTCGGCTCCAGGTCTTTCAGCTCCTCAAACGATAGGTGCTTCAGCAACATCCCGTTGACGAAGAGTCCACCTAAAGCATAAAAGAATACACCATTCAACAGCAACACACACAAGTTACTCAACTTGGAATTGCCAGACTTTACCTGGTTTCAGCATCCTGAGCACGTCGTGCAGGCAGGACACCGGGAGGTGTTGCTTGGAGAAGCCCCCACAGATGACGACAGCGTCATATTCGCCGTCCCCGCCAGCGTTGAAGTCGGGGCCAAAGAAGTCGCAGAAGGCCCGGCAGTAGAGGCGCTTGCTCTCCAGGATGTCCAGCATTGGCCTGCTGGGGTCTACGAAAGCACTTCAAGATGACTAACACGTAGTAGTCTAAGGTTCGCCAATTGGTCCTGACCAACGGCGTCAACAGAGCGGAACCCCAGCGGGTGCAGGGCGTCCCCGACGAGGCCGGTGCCGGACGCAACGTCAAGAACTTTGAAGCCAGGGCGGGCATATTCAGGAACCAGACTGACAAAAGATACGTCATGTTGAACAGTGAACCCCGGTTCATCGAGAAACTCTGCTGATCGAAAGATTTTTGTCCTGATCATCCGAGTCTGACATGTGTTATCATCTTCTGTTCCGTCCCAACCAATAATGGTACCACTAGAGCCACACCAACGGCAATGTCACTAGTGGTGATTACGATTAGTGATGGGGGTAAAAAAATTGGGTTGCTGTAAGTTGCTCTAAGGGTTCTTTTTTTTCCTCTCTCTCTCTGTTTTAACACCTGTTCTGGTGTTAGCCCAACCCACCACTACGTAAATGCACGTTGGCTGGGATGTCATTTCCTACCTGGCCAGTGCCCTTGCCACCCGACCGGGGCCACTCGAGTTCCGTACCCGCGCGTGACTGTCGAACTGTGTGGGTCGGTAACAGTTGTACGTATGTAGTACGTAGAACAGTATGTCTCAAAAAAAAAACCAACTAAATGCTCTTCTTGTCTAATCAAGCACAGATTTCTTGATTTTTTTTTGCCAATGCAATATATTTTTTGTGGCGCCAAGAGCGACGCCGACTCAGGTGCAGTACAACCGGGTTCAATCCCAGGTTAGTACTGTACTACAGAAATGAGTTGGTTCAAAAGGAAAAAATCCTGCTCCTCCTCCTGAGAACCCAACGTCGCTGGAGCTAGGGACTTCACTAGCTCGTGGACTTATTAAAGTGCTTCTGCGCACTGACCTCAACAGCGCAGTCCTTGTAGAACTCCAGCACGCGCTCCGAGCTAAGGTCCCGATCTCCCATCAAGGCTTCCCAGCCCTGCCAGACCTTCCTTGATCCTTCATCTCCGTCTGCCATCTTCGACAGGGTCAGGGTATGTGGCAAATGTAAGTTACAGTACATACGAGTACTTTGCTGTTCTTCCTGCTAATTTTTCTGTTGATGGCTTTTTGGAAAAAAAAACCGGATTTTGCCTCTTTTTCCAGACATTCTGCACGTGCAACCCGCATGAAGTCTTCCTCTAAGCAAAGATATAAATCAACACCGCTGTATTAGTTTCTAAGCCTTAAATTTATAACGCACTGTGCGACCGCACAGAGTTCCTCCAGCTGGCATCAAAGAGGAGCTGGTTTTTACTTAATTTCCCGATTTTTTTTTACATAACAAGTAAAAAGGATGAGTGTCGACAACTCTTAGTCCGTTGCAATCTCAAAAACGTACACAAATTTTAAAATACACGACTAGTTCACACCTTACCAGAAGCCGACAGGTCCATATTTTAATCCACCCTTTAAACGTTATTTAGCAGGCTTGTGAACGGAGTTAAAAAATGACCGCAGTTCAAGGAGTTAGGCTTTATTTTGCCTCCTTAAATATAAACGCTGTTAATTTTTTACCGCTAAACGCTAAATGCCAAAATTGGATTTTTTAACGGAGTTTAAATTGGTTGGGTTTTTCCTCCCAACCCCCCCCCCCTGTGGCAGCTCGATCGTCGAGCTCCTCCCCCCCCCCCGTGTCAGCTCGATGAGCGAGCTGACA
>JAAUYM010156994.1_pt1 | contig 13712 bp, 21 predicted proteins | sample 7278001 | NCBI WGS metagenome assembly JAAUYM01 (sample SAMN14350224, study PRJNA611818) | marine sediment metagenome | isolation source: surface marine sediment (1.8m) | place: French Polynesia: Moorea | collected 2018-08
AAGGAAGGAAGGAAGGAAGGAAGGAAGGAAGGAAGGAAGGAAGGAAGGAAGGAAGGAAGGAAGGAAGGAAGGAAGGAAGGAAGGAAGGAAGGAAGGAAGGAAGGAAAAGGGGTTGCTTCTGACTGAACCTTGTTTCTCGTTCTACTGCCGTAGTTGTCCCTCTTGGTGGAGCCTTACCCTAACTTGAACGCGTCCAACTTTCGCCATCACCTGGAGTACGTCTTCGACCGGTACTCGGGCCACCAGGCGTTCTACAAGCGGAGGTTGGGCAGGCGGGAACTGCCGGTGTTTTACACGTACGACTCCTACCGGGTGACCCCGGAGGAGTGGCAGAGACTCTTCAGCAGGTGAGCGAAAAAAAAAAAGGAAGAAAGTAAGGAACGAGAGCAGAGATGCGACCAAGGCAGCATTAGCAACATCAACATTAGTCCGTTCTGTGACATTGTTGGTAGTAGGCATTTTGCTTTCGGAACCTTTCTAGTTTTCTCTTCTTGGTTTTTCCTTGACGCCCCCGTTTGCTAGGAAGGGCGACCTTTCCGTCCGCGACGGTCCCCTGGACGCCCTCTTCTTCGGGCTGGTGGCGGAGATGCAGCACCGGTCCGCCGTCAAGCGGGCCAAGTTTGACGGTGTCTTCACCTACTTTGCCGCCAACGGGTTCACCCACGGATCGTCCTGGAAGAACTGGCAGAACCTGGCCAACTTCTGCAGGCGAAACTCCCTGCTTTTCTCCCCGTCCGTCGGCCCGGGCTACGTGGACACCCGCGTCAGGCCCTGGAACGGCGCCAACACCCGCGACCGGCGCGGGGGCGCCTACTACGACATGTCCTGGCGCACGGCCGTGGCGGCCGCGCCGGACGTCGTCTCCGTCACCTCCTTCAACGAGTGGCACGAGGGGACGCAGGTGGAGGAGGCCGTGCCGCACGTCGCGGCCGACGGGAGGTTCACCTACCTGGACTACTCGCCCATGGAGAAGGACTTCTACCTGAGGAAGACGGCTGAGTGGGTGGAGAAGTTTGCGACGGAGAAGAGCCAACGGTGATTGATGACAGTCGCTGAGGGCAACAGTTGCATTCAATGCTCAACTTTTAACCTGTGATATACCCTACATTCTCCAATGTACCCGTGCCGTAGTAGACCATGATTGAATGCTCTTTTATTCAAAACCATTTTGCATGTGTGTGGAATACGTCTTTTTGATGAGTTGCCAATACCACGTTGTTTTTATTATAGCGACAATTAAAATAACAAAAAAGTGAAAAGATCGCACATTAATATGGTACAGTCAAATCTCGATATAAGAAATCTCAACTTAAGAATAATTTGCGATATAAGAAATTTTTTGCCGCTTACCAATTTTTTAATACATAGCAAGTCTCAATATAAGAATTTTTTAAAAAAAGTCAAGTACCGATATAAGAAATTTTTTGGCAAAATTTTCCAATCTTCCTGGTCACAAAGCAAAAAAAAAAGCAATAGTTTATAGCAACAAAACAAGCAGTGGATAATTTTTCTAACCAAATTTCACCATTCATGGACTGAAAGAGCTTGAAAACGTGTGACTGAGCTAGATAAGGAAAAAGTGCAAAAGTGCATTATAGACTACTTACAGAAAGAGTTCATGGGTATGAGCACAGAAAATCTGGTGTATTAACGCATTTCCATACATTTAGTTTCTCTGCTGTGAGAAAAAGCAATATACAATGCATTGAAAAGCAACATAAAACTCTGATTTTTTACTGTTTCCCATGGTTTTAGGAAGGATTTTTTCTGAGTATCAATATAAGAAAAATCTCGATATAAGAAACTTTTTGCCGCTGCCGAACAAATTTCTTATATTGAGATTCGACTGTAGTTCGTTCTGATTTGGAGGTTGCGATTATCCGCCGTTGCTTTTTTCCGCTGTAACTGAGATACACTTCATGTTATGCATTGTAAACAAACACATCACGAGAGAGAGGGAGACGTGTAAATTTAAGGTACGTAAGATTGAATTAATGGCATGTACTATTAGTACTTAATAACTTATACTAGGTACACGTGTCGGGGAGGGGGGATAAGAACTGTTTTAAGGCAAGGAGCTACAGCAAAAAAAAATGCTCCTGCAGAACGTGCCACTTGACACAACCCCAGGTGATTTTTTTTTGACATATGGGATTTTGAGCAGATATGTTTTGGCAAGGTCTGTCAGTGCTAGATTTTATCCCAGTAGAGTGATAGGGCTCAAATTATGTAGTTCTTAGGCCCCTCTCTCTTTTCACTCTGATCTTCAGTTGCCAGAATGACGTCCTGAGTGATGCAGCAGCACCTGTCCACCTCCTTCTCCTCACCGAACTCGTTAAGTGCCGAGTGCACCAGGGCCTTGGTCTCCTTCCGCAAGGCCATGGAGGGCGCCACCAACGCGGCCATCAAGTCCACTCAGATGGTGAGAGAGAGAGGGGGGAGAAACAAATTGTGTTTTTAGGCATATTCCTCTTTTTTTTCTCTCTAGTCTCTCCCTCCGTTCCTGTTGCTGATGGACGTGGGCAGCGTTCGGAAGAGGGCCATCGTCTTCTCTCTGGCGGGAGGAGGGTGAGAAAGGACAAAAAAAATGTGTCTGTCTGAGGTTTTGTACTGCTATTGGACATAGCTTAGTGGCAATGGTGTTCTTCCTTCCGCATCCCAGTGAGTCAGCGACCAACCAGAAAGGACAGTAGGGACACTCACTGAAAAGTCAAAACACATGATCAGAGTGTGGAAATTGGGTACAGCAGCAGAGACAGAGAGAGAGAAGGGCAGGGCAGGGCAGGGCAGGTTGCATCGCATGCACTTTAATGGCGTTGAGCGGTCCAAAGTGAGGGGTCCACGCACAGAGATCCCCCGGGAGATGTCGTTCTCCACCGACGTGGAATCCTCGTCCGCCAGCGACCTGGCCCTCCTCTGCCAGTCGCCTTCCTCCTCCTCCTCCACGTGGAACGACAACCTGAACATTTGCTACCTGAGTCCCTCCATTGCCCCGCTGAGCAGCGAGGCGGACAGGAGAGCAGCCTCCGCAGGGGAGGAGGAAGGGGAGGACGGGGGACACGCGTTGGAGGAAAACAGGGTTTCCTAGTACAAGGTTACTGGCTGTTGTGTAGTATCCTCCTCTTGTGTCTTTTGGAGAAATACTCCATTGAAAGAAAGTGACACAGTTTTTGTCGCAACACATCTTGGTCTTAACTTTTTTGACTTCTTGACTCTCCAAGTTGACTCAATTTGCCAGTAACCTTGATTGACGTGACCACGATCTTGCTCCCGAGGTCTCTCTGTCAGTGGAGGATCCGTCAAAGATCTTCTCTCCGGGATCCATTGACATCACCCAGTCCTTGTATGAGAGCCAGGAGAGTACGATACCCTTGAAAGTCAGGAGGAAACCGAAAAAGATATCGAGAAGGAGAAGGTGATATTTTTAAGTTGCTTTGTTAATTGATACCTGCCCACTTTAGAAAAGTAGTATTTGATCAAGTTTTCACAGCTAAAAAAAATGTCATAGTGTCCCAAAGTCGTACCAGCATCTGCTTCCCTCCTGGGTGAAGAATTACTCCTTCCACTTGCACTTCTTGGTGGTTCTTCCTTTGGCACTGGTCTACAACATTGTCTTCGTCTACCTTTGGAGCTGTTTCGACAGGTGGTAGATTGAATCAGTCTAGCGATTAATCCACTTGTTATTTTTCAATTTTTTTTTCAACAGACAGAAAGACTTTGCCAATTTTCTTTCCTTTTTCTTCAGTCTTGTCTTGTACCTGGTATCTCGCTGGTGCCGCCGGGAGCGGCCATCTGAAGCCGACGAGCATGCGTCCTTCGGGCGCAGTCTTCGCGGCGTGCGTCGGGCCCGACGGCGGGTGGCCGCAGCTAGGGCGGCAACACCCGGAGGACCGGGACAGAACGAGCGCGCAGCTGGTGGAGACGATGGTAATAAGAAAGATCGCATTTTGCGCTCAGCTGACTTTGGCATAATTCGATACTGTAATTTCGCGGCGGTTCCTCTCTGGCCAGGTCTTCACTCCGGTTCCTCCACCCTCCAGCGCAGCTTCAACTGGGCCGAGCTTCAGCGCCGCTCGATGGAGGAGGCGGCCAACAACGACGGGGCCTCGGTGGCCTCCACCGCGGCCACGCTGGTGGACGGCACTCAGCTCACTCCTCAGCAGCTGGGTAAGCTCTCACACCCTGGTGATCTGCGCCTCGTAGACGGTAAAGGTTCCTGTTTCTCCTTCTCCTTCAGGTCTGATGGGGATGGAGGCCTTGGAGACGGCCGTGGCTTACTGGGAAGACGCATTGGAAGCATACCTGCCCAGAGGGAGCGACAGGAAGAACAGGCTGGCGGTCACCACCAGGGAAGAGAGCAGGTCAGACTGGTCGCTTTTTATGAATTGATGACACGTTTTATCTGGTGGCACAAGTGTTACGCTCTCCGAGCCTTTTCTTATAAATAGGCGCATCTCTACCTTTCTAATATGAATGGGCACATCTCTATCTTTTCATTAATAAATGGGCGCATCTCTACCTTTTTATTAATAAATGGGCGCATATCTACCTCTGGCGCAAAGCTACCTAGGCTCATTAAGGTGAATCCTTTTTATCTTACATACATGTCATGTACTAGGTTCAACCATCTGCTGGAATCTCTCCTTGAAGAGTCCTACCGCCTCCAGGAGCAGTCGGAGTCGCTGTTCATCTATCAGAACAACGTGCTGAACAAGGCACTCCAGGTATCGCCATCGGTTGGTATATCTTCTTGGTTGTAGTGTCAAGGCCAATAATGTTTCCGAGCGAATCAGAACCAGCGTCGTCGTCGAGAGCAGTCGGGCGACGACGTCGGCGACACCGTCAGCCTGGCGAGCGAGAGGAAGGAGAGGGAGAGGGCGCTCAGCGTCTCCTCGGTCGACAACGAGTCGTTTGTCAGCGCACAGGTCGGGTGGAGGGGGGGGGGGGGGAGGAAGGCGACAAACAGATCTGAAGGTTGTCCTTGAATTGAATAATATATGTTGTGCTTGCCCTCGCAGGACACCATTGCGGACCTGGCAGATTTTGATGATCTCAACGACGTTATCAGTGAGTGAAATTACCTCCAATGTCCATGGAGTTTCTTTTTTTTTTGTTATAACTACTTGGCTGTATTTTTCTCCCATCCTTGGAAGGTGAGGCTGACCCGAAGCAAGAGCTGTACGTCCAGTCTCTTGAACTGCTGGAGAAGGAAGGCATCCCCTACAGGTATGGAAGGAGATCCTTCCCTTATTATGGATTAAAGGACGACCACCACAATTTTTTTTCACAGGGCCCTCCGCACAGAGCTTGTCGGTTGCGCATCAGATTCCGAGTACCTGGCAAAGCTCCACTGTCTCAGGCTGGCCTTTGCCAGTCTCATGAAAGACGAGGAGGTCATAGATTGGTGAGAAATTACGAGGAAACGGGTGTTGGATGTAGCGGCACGGTTCTAATCTTGTGCCCATTTCCTTACTTCCTTGGAAGGTGGGTTGAGATGGGCCGTCGAATGTTGACCGAGCTGATGCTCCGCTGCGACCGCGATCCCAAGGACTTCCACTCCGCCTTTGACTCCCTCGTCGACTTCCTGCTGTCGTCCGACGACGCCGACCACTCCGGGGGCAGCCGGCCCGACCTCGGGGTGGAGCTGGAGCCGAAGGGCGTCTGCTGCCCGGACAACTTCTACGACGTCGCCCTGGACTACATCGTCATCGACAGCTTCGAGGACCTGGAGTCCCCTCCGTCGTCGGTGCTGGCCGTGCTGCGCAACCGGTGGCTGTCGGACGGCTTTAAGGAGTCCGCGCTCAACACCGCCTGCTGGGGAGTGCTGCAGGCAAAGCGCAGGATGATGGTTGTCCCTGATGGCTTCAAGGTGAGCTACTTAATGGTGGGAAATGACGAAGACAAAAAAAAGTAATGTTGCTCCACTGTGTATGTGCGACCAGGCCCGCTTCTACAACCTGTCCGAAATCCTGACTCCTACCCTGGCCTGGGGGTTCTTCGGACCTGACGAGAACCTCAACGCACTCATGGGATACTTCAAGGACCAAGTCAGTGAATCCAACAAGGGGAGGGGGAAGAACGGCGTCGTGGTTACTCTTTTTTTTCCCCTCGTTGTTGCTAGGTTTTGGGCTACATCCGCGACCTGTACGACTTCCGTCGCGTCCGCTACAGCGACCCCCGCGGCCTCGGCGAGGACGCCATGAGGCTGGCCAGATGGAGGCTGGAGGAGACGCTGGCGCACCTGCAGAAGCAACAGCATCATGAGTGAAAAGTTACACTTTATGTGATGTCGGCAGGGAAAAGACCTGACTGCAAGGACGGCCTATGATCTCTCCCTCCTCTGGCTAACGCAGTAGTCAAAGACGTAGTGACGCAAATATACAAAAGCGCATATTTACCACACACCTCATGCGAGCTGACATTTTTACGTAATCTTTTATAAGTAAGTAAGGATGACGGGAAAAGAAAGGTGATGAAGGCGAAATTGAATACGTAGTAATCCTTCCCTCCGTAGTAAACGGGAGGGAAGTGCTTAAGCCTACCTACTGCAGTACAATAAGTGTACTATTGCTCTTGTTTCATTCTGCCTTCTGTAGGTATGTTGCACTACTGTATAGTACTGTACTATACTGTACTGTAGATTGACACCATCTGTTTCGAAAAGTGAGAAACGACATTTTTTTTAATGATCTTTTCGAAAATCTCTTTTTTTTTTCTTCTACTACTACTGGGTACTGGCTACAGGCTCATCTTTCACAACAGCATCGAACGGGCTTCTTTTTACCCGACTTGCTCTCCCCCTCCCCCCCCCCTTTTTTTTCTATTCCACCGTTCGGGCAGAGTAAATGAGTCTATTTTTTTTTCTGTCCCCCGTCCCGAGCAGGTTGGCTATGACCGATCTGTTGTGTCGCCGCACCACCCGCGCGACTGCGGCCTGCTGCGCCTGCGCCACCGTCGTCCTCGGCGCCGTCGTCTTGGCCGGATTCGCACCACTCTTCGGACTCGTTCTAGAAAAGGCATCTCGACCGTTCTTTAAGACGATGACCTCCCGCTTTTAGTAACTATCTTCTCGTCTCCCAAACTTAGCAAATGCTCCTGGTCAACGGAACCGTTGCCTTCTCCGAGTGGGAGGAGCCGTCCTCCGCCGTGATGGCCAGATTCTTCCTCTTCTCGGTGGCCAACCCAAGAGGCATCCTGAACGGGGAGGAGAAGCCCGAGCTCATCGAGATGGGACCTTATGCCTTCAGGTGTAAGATACTCTTGCAGTTTAATATTATTAATATGCACTTTTTAAAATTGTTGCAGAGAATATCAGCAAAAGGAAGTCCTTCACTGGCACACAAGCAATTCCACTGTGACTTACAGGATAAGAAGAAGGTGGTACTTTCAGTCTGACGCGTCCGGAGGAGGTCTTGACGACGTCGTCACCACCATCAACATGCCAATGCTGGTGAGTGTCTCTTCATTTCAACTTGCTCGATCTTCCACTATAGTACATACTGTAGTACATGCGCTCGCAGGCAAGCTCGTACATCTGTCGCAACGACTACTGGACGAAGCTGATGCTCTCCGTCGCCCTCTCCTCCGTCGGCAGCAAAGTCTTTGTCCGCAAGACCGTCAGGGAACTGCTCTTTGAAGGGTTGGACGGAAATTTTGTCCAGTTGAAGCCGCTTTTTCTACATAGTCTGGCTGGTTTTTTTTTTCTTTTCACGTTACAAGGTATGAGGACGAGCTGGGTTCTCTGGGCGAGATGTTCGGTCAGGAAAGTGACGAGGGGCCTCCCCTGGATCGATTTGGATGGTTCTACAAGGTAGTAACGAACCACCCCTCTAGCTGCCCCCCCCCCCCCCAAATCACAGCTCTCATCCGCTCCAATCGTTTCACCTTGCAGAGAAACGGCACCACCTGGGCAGACGGAGTGTACAACATGTACACGGGAGAAGAAGACGGGAGCTTGCTGGGACGAATAGCCAGCTGGAACCATCGGACCAGGACAAACTTCAGGTTTGATAGGCGCGGGGTGTACACACTCAAAAGACAGTTAAAGATTTTTTGAGAAAAAAAGGTAGAGATGAATGTGGAGAAATTAGAGGCTCTGCAAACGGATTCTACCCTCCTTGGAAAGTGGCCTCTGCAGAGGCGCTGGAACTGTTTTCTCACGAAGCGTGCAGGCAAGACATCCGACATGTGTTAATGGGAATAAGAAGCATCACTTCTCGTATCACAAATCTCCATGCGTGCTTAAAGGACGCTGCTGTTTCGGTACAAGAGTGAGGGATCCGTCTCTGGCGTGAGAGTGAGGGTATTCAAGCTTGACGAGACGACCTTCGCCAATGCTTCGGTTCATCCGCCGAACGCCTGCTTCGAGAACAACCTTCCCACCGGGGTGCAAAACTCGACGACGTGCAAGGTAGTGTGAATCGAAAGCTATGGTCATGGTCAACTGGTGTTGCTGCTGCTGCTGCACTTTTCCCCTTAATTTTTGCAGATGTCCTCGCCCATCTTCCTCTCCTTCCCGCACTTTTACCTGGCCGATCCCTTCTACTCGGCCCAGTTTCGGGACGGGTCCGTTGCGGCGAGGAAGGAACTGCACGAATCGAGAATTTCTCTGGAACCGGTATTGCAAAACAACAACAACAAAAAGTTTGAGACATCATCACCTCAAAACGTTAATTCTCTGACTTTGAAGACCCTCAGCATCCCGCTGGAGGTGGTCATTCGGATGCAGATCAACGTCAGACTTGATCCCGATCAAGACATTCCGTGAGTAAAGCACAGGTATCGACAGACAACGACAAAAAATATTATCTTGTGTTAATATTATCAGAGAACTCGGCTCCCTCCCTCCCGAACTGTACTTACCCGTCTTCTGGTTCGAGGCCAAAGCGTTGGCCAAGCCGGACGCCATCTCCAAGGTGGCCGGCGTTATCTCCGCACCGGACGCCGCCCGGATGGCTGGGGTGGTGCTGGTGGCCATGGGGATCCTGGGACTGGCTTGCACGTGGATCGTGGACAAGTGGTGTCGTGGCAACAACGGCAGACAACGGGGATCCAGCCAGATGGAATCGTCGTCGTTCTTCTACAAGCCGTAATTGGATCTTTGCAATTTAGATCCGTTCTTTATATGGTACAAGATAGCATTGCGGTGGCAGTCGATCAAACTTTAATGTGGAGAGCAAGATTGAAAGGAATTTGTCTCAAAATTGTTATTTTGATTTTGTCGAAATGTCTCCGCTCCTGGAAGGCCCGCTGCTTCTGACGTCTATGGTGGAAGCTCCAGTGCCCCCTCCTGCTCCTCCTCCTCCAGACCCACCACCAATTCCGCTTCCTCCTCCTCCGCCTTCCGTAACGCTCTTGCTGCCGCCGCCGTCCTGTTCCGCCGCGCTGCTGGCGCTGTGTGCGCCGGCGCCGTCCTCGACCGCGTCGGCCTCCTGCGCATGCGCGTCGGCCAGGTCCCTCACGCTCCGGCCGTTGGCGTCCCTCAGTTGGGTCTCGCCGCGGCCCTTCGTCAGCGCGTCCACCACCTCAGACTGCAGCGACAAGAAGGGGAGAAGCACTGGAGACAATTATAAACGGCAGCAACAACGACAATGGCGCACACGTTCCCTCCTTCCTCACAGCGGATCCCAGAAATGCTGCTAGGTGTTGTGGCGTCCTCCCCGCGCGATTGGCGGACTCGTGAAGTGGAGATGGGATCGTCTTCAGGATGTGCTCGACCATAGAGGCGTGACCGCCTGAATATCAACAGCTTTAGGTGAGGTAAAAAAGAAAGACGCACTCGTCCACGAGCCTACCCAGAACTGCGTCGTGGAGAATCGTGCTTCCAAAGTTGTCCGTCAACACGGCTGGGAAAAAAAAGAAGAAAGAGGCTTACAACTTAAGCCATTAAAGAAAACTCTTTTTGCCTCCAATTTACGCGACGCCTTGTGGTTGATGAGCGTCTCGAAGATGTAGACGTCTCCGGCGAAGGCGGCCAGCGACAGCGGGGACTTCCCCGAGCAGCCGCCTCGCGCGTCCACGTTGCAACCCGCTCTTAGGAGGAGAAAAGAAAATGGTCTCGTAATCTTAATTAATTAGTATGTAATCTATTGTTGCTGGTCACTCCTACCCAACATGACATTCGCAGTCTCTAAGTAGTCTACAACCTTCTACCTTGGTAGGACAACCAAGATGGTTTGTTGTAGACTACTTGAGAGATTGCAAATGTTTCGTTGGGCATGTAGATATACTTGATTAGCATCTCCACGGCCTTGTGGTTCTTTCTAAAGCATGCCACCTGCAGCGGAGTCAGCCCGAAGCTGTTCTGGGTCTCCACCGACACGCGCGCCTCCAGCAGCTCGGACAGCTTCTCGTGGTCGCTGCATGGGTGGCGGTGGCAGATATTACGTATAGTACGGCACAAGTGTCATTTTGCGTGCAAAAAGTTCCTATATCGCTTCTCCTGACCCGGACGTGACTGCCCGGAAGACCTCCGAGACGTCCGGCTTCTCCGCCTGCTCCCTCAGGTACTCGCGGTCGCAGAACACGTCCTCCTGGTCGTCGTCGTACATTCTACTGGCTCCCAGTAAAAGCAAGCTCTCTGGTTACCGCGGAGCTAGTGTACTACTACAGAGCATGCATTGTACGTAGTGTTACACGGGAAAAAAACCAGCTTGATCAATACTTCGCTTTCCGCCGAGCTTTCTTTTTGACAAGCACCTTTTCACACTGCTTGAAAGGACGAACATTGGCACATCAATGAAGAAACAAAACAAAACGACAGTGGGTCCACACATCATAAATTTGAGGGGGGGAGGGGATTGCAATTGCACATGGACGGTTCAAAAATGTTGTAGTGTATCACATTTAGACATTCTGAAGTACGTATGTACTTCCTTTTTTGCGTGGATGGACTATCGATTCTCTTTCGCACTGGCAATTTTCTAACTCTCCTCTTCTTCCTCTGCCGAGAATACCTTGTCAAACAGAGTCTTTTGCCCTCCCTCTTCTGACCCACCCGCATCATCCACAGTCTCGTCGTCAACTTTAGTCTCTCCACCCCTCACGGACACCACAGAAAGTAATTCTGCGCTTCTTTCTTCGTCTCTCGTCTCTGCCTCCTTTCCCTGCACCTCTTTAGGAACGATTTCTTCTTCCGCATCACATACGATCTTTTCATTACTGTTCCCTTTCTCTTCATTTTCTTCCAGTCCTAAAGACCTTTTTGCATCTGCAGAAGCTAGCTCTGGTTTCTCAGCGCTTCCCCCATCCGTCTTCTCCCCCGACTTAGCATCCGTCCAACTTAGAGGAAGGAGCAGGGGATCCAGACCGGGGGGCCTGCAATCATCGTCGTCCTCACCGTCCGCCCCCTCTTCGTCTTCGTCGCTGGCCGCGCTGCCGTGGACAAATTCCCTACCGGTGGTGGGGGGAAGGCCAACCCCGGGGAAGAAGCACGAGTCATCCCAATCTTCCTCTTCTTCCTCCTTCTCCCCGTCTGCATCCTGGTGCACGTTGTGAATCTTGACCCCACCGTTGGGTAGGCCGACGGTTGAAGCGGCGCCCTCGGGCCCTTCTCCACCGCCACCACAAGCAGCACCGGCCTGGGGAGGGACGAAAGGGATGGGCGGCGGCGGAAGGCGAGGATCGAAGAAGAATGGAAGGGGCAGTTGTCCAGTGCTGTGGGTACTGGAAGGGGCAGGAGCGTCGTGGCCACAGTCTTCGTCCTCCTCTTCGTCATCGTCGTCATCCTCCTCCTCTTCGTCGTCGTCGTCGTCGCTGCTTTCATTGGAATTATCTCCTTCTCCCTCTTGAGACTGGCTAACAGGGTGTTGGAAATGAGTCGGAATAAAGCCCGGAGGTGCCGGTGCCCCAGGAAACCTATGTACATATGATGGAGCAATGCCTATTCTTTAAATGCAACTTTAACGAAACTACAAGTATAAAAATGTAAAGGAGGGTCATACTACCAAATGACAAAAAAAGCTCAAGAGTGCAACACATCTTTAAAAAAGGAAGCTCACAAGTTTTTGTCTTTATAATGTTAAAATACCTGAAAGGAGGAGGCATCATCGAGGGCGGAAAAGGGGAACATTGCTGTTGCTGCTGCTGTTTTTGCACATCTTTAGGTGGGCCTTCGCCCGGCATTGCTGTTTCACCCGGCGGAGCTTCCTCCTGCCCCGGGTGCGGCATGTGCGGCGCCGGCGCCGCCCCCGGCCCCGCGAAGGGGATCGGCCCGTAGCCCGGGTGCGGCCCGGAGAAGCGGAACCTCGGCCCCGGCGGGAAGAACGCGGGCGGCGGCATCCTCATCGCAAAGTGGGGCGGCATGGGCAGCGGCGGACCCATCCCCATCCCGACGACGGGCCCCCTGAACGGGGGGATGGGCATCCTGCCGTAAGGGAAGCGTGGGCGGAAGAATCTGTTGCCTCCTCCTCCTCCTCCTCCTCCCCGTTCCCCCCTGCCAAATCCGGGCCCGCGCCCGTATCTTGGCCCGTAGTGGCCACTGGCGAAGCGAGGCTGCCTCTGCTCCTTGGAGGAACCGTCTTCGCTCTTCCGGGCGATGTATCTGCGAAATTGACAGAGTCAAGATTTGAGGAAAGAGGTTTTTTTCTCTTTCTTTTCTTTCTCAACTTTTCACTACCTTGGGGCTGAGTAGCTGGACGCATTTCTCTCATCGCCCTCGGCGTCTCCTTCAACGCGATGCTGTCCCTCGTCGTCGGCAGAGGAGGAGGACTTGAGGAACGGGTTCTCCTTGCTGACCCCGCGAACTTCGTCCCGGTCGACCCGGCCGGTCCGGCGTGCGTTGATGATGGCCCGCGCATCGCCTCTCCTGAGCAGCAACGGAGGAGGCGGAGGACGAGGAAATCGATATAAAAAACATACCCACTTTTTATTGGTACTCGTACAACTACCTAAAGTGCGTCTCACCTGACATGGTGGTCGTTTCTCCTCTGAGGTGCCTCCGGCGGCCGCCGGGGAGGAGGCCTCTGGTCCCTCCTCTCAGGGAGCGGACTTCGATTTCTCCTCGCCGGAGGAGGACTCCTGTCTCTCCTGTCCCTCCTCTCCCTCCTCGCGGGACTTCGCCGAAGCGAAGACGACGTCGTCGACGACGACGACGACCTTCTGCTCTTTCCTGTCCCTCTGCCATGGCCGTGGCCGTGGCTGTGGCCGTGGCCGTGGCCATCGCCGTGGCGTTGGCCGCGGCCGTCGCTGTCGTCGCGCCACGAAACCCGACGTGACTCGCCCGCCTCCGCAGAGTGACCGTGAGAACCACCATCTTTAATAAATAAATATATTAATTAAAAAAATCATTGCCCGGTCACATTCCAGTTAATTAAAATGCTATATACGTAAATGGGGGTTTGAGGACCTTGTATAATATGCAACTTCAACTCATGTTTTTTTAACCATGATATGGTTAAAACATCATATTTGAAAACTTCTAAATATCAGCTTATTACGTGTTTTTATGGACCTCATTAAGTGGTATTTTTACATGGGGAAAGTTTTATGCCAAAGTCTCTGATATCAGCTATCAGAGACTCTGTTATCAGCAATATTTAATTTTAAAAAAAATCAGGAAAACGCATGAGGTTAAAATTTCTCGTCAAAATCTTAGCTAAATGGAAAACTTCAAAAACTTCATCAAGCTCACCATGGTGGTCGACATCACGTCTAGTTTGTCGCTAGACGAAATCATGAAAAGAATGTCCGTGGAAATCGGCCAAAAGCCGTCT
>JAAUYM010139776.1_pt1 | contig 13709 bp, 16 predicted proteins | sample 7278001 | NCBI WGS metagenome assembly JAAUYM01 (sample SAMN14350224, study PRJNA611818) | marine sediment metagenome | isolation source: surface marine sediment (1.8m) | place: French Polynesia: Moorea | collected 2018-08
ATTTTTGCAGTTGTCAAAATCCTACCAGCAATCATACCAGTTATTCACCAGCAATATTATAAGTTATTAGTGGGGGCCACAAAATGATCAATCATGCCACTACCTCTATAAGGAATGGGGAGGTAGGATAAGGCTGGCGTGTTTTTTCCCAAAAAAAGTTCCGTCGGGATACTATGTATGAATTCTATTTTCTTTTGAAAAATTTCCAAGTTAACTCCTATTTCCTACTTATAAACCAAGCTTGACCATACTACTATCAGAATCTACAAATAACAAATCTCATCTCATGGTTGTGGCTTATCAAGAGTCGTACCGGTACCGTGTAGTGTACTATGTTCTACCGGGTACGTACGATTCAAAAAGTGGTGGTGGAGACAAGTGAAAAAAAAATCGGAAGTGACCGAAACAAGACCAGTTCTTCAGACCAGTTCTGGATTCCTTCCTTCCTTCCTTCCCTCCTCTAGATCTCCATAATGAGGAAGGACGACTTCGACTTCGTCAACGACAAGTCCGGCGAGTTCGTGGACGTGTTGCAGTGCAACAACGCGGCCTCCAGCAGGACCATGAGGGGACACCAGTTCCCGGGGGCGTTCCTCACCAGAGTGAGTGCCAAGGATGTATGAAGAGTACCTAAGGATACAGGAAAAAGGCTGTGCCCTTCTTTCTACCAAAAAAGGTTTCTGGCATCGACAAGCACATGCTGACGTCTCCGCACCCACTGAGGTACTCTCACCTGGACATCGGGGGGTCCAACGGGGAGCTGCCCGAGCCCACCAACGCCGGCACCGTCGTCGCCGTCGTCATGAACGCAATGGGAAAATGAGTGTGGCGGATCGAAACCAATAAATGTTTGGCCGGACATCATGATTTTTACCATCTTGTGTAAAAGAAAGGAAATAAAGAGCAAACAGATTCCAATTTAGTTTGTGAGGTGGTAGTACGAAACGTGTTGGAGAACTTGCCCAACGGGAACATCCAAGCAAACTCAGTCTTATGAACAAAAAATGCATGGTAAGCAGATTCTGATATGGGTCAAGCTACGTCTCGTGTACTCGTACCGTGTCCGTAATGTCTACCGTTGTGTCCCAGGCACGTTTCGGAAGTCCTCGGCGCCAAGCTGCCCTTTGCCTGAGTAATGGTGCCATCTTTGCTGCTAATTACTACAGGTGTCGGTCCTGAGGAAAGACGACTTTGACCTGGTGAAGGACAAGTCCGGGGAGTTCGTGGAGGCGCTGCAGTGCATCAAGAAGTCTACCCTCCTGCCAAGGGGACACCACTTCCCGGCAGCCTTCATGCACACGGTGAATTCGGCGTTTTATTTCGATTTGGAATATGACCTTTTAAAAAAAATAAAGATTGCATTGTGTTTTTTTTTAGGCCTCGGGACTGGACAAGCACATGTGCAAGTCGCAGCATTCCTTGAGGTACTCCCACCTGGACGTGGCCGGCGCCTCCGGGATGGACGACCCTTCGTACCCTTCCACGGCAGCCTCCGTCGTCGCCGTCGTCTTGAACGCATTGGACGACTAATCAGTCTTTTTTCTTGATTGATCGTGGAAATAAATCTTCAAACTGGCAGCTGCTTTCTTGATCGATCGAAAGAAAAAAACCTTTCAGGCCCTGGTTGTTTAAAGCTTGCTTTAATGCACTCTGTGTCTTTTAGGTGTCTACCGTAAGGAAGGACGACTGCCAGTCGGTGAGGGACAAATCGGGGGAGTTCGTGGACGCCCTGCAGTGCATCAAGATATCCTACCTCATGCCGAGGGGACACCAATTCCCGGCAGCCTTCATGCACATGGTATGCTACGTTAAGTTTTTTTTAAACTGAGTGAAGTTTCTTGTATATAGCATGCAATTTTGTTTTCTGGTTTTTTTTTATTATTATTATTTGAGATTTTCAATCAACCGATTTAACCATTTTTAAATGAGTGGTTTTTTTTTCAGGCCTCCGGACTTGACTCTCACATGTGCTCCTCCCCACGTCCGCTGAGGTACTCCCATCTGGACGTGGCCGGCGCAGCAGGGAGGACCAATCTCGCGCTGCCCTCCACAGCCGCCTCCGTCGTCGCCGTCGTCATGAACGCGATCAACAGCAACTGATTTGTTGACAGAGAAAAAAGAAAATAAATGCGATCTCAGGGGATGTACCAAATAACGGGCTTTTTTTGGGGGGCCTTTCATTTTCCACCTGATGTCTGTTCTCTCTGTTGCCGTCATTATATTGTAGACTTTGTCGGGTTACTTTTACTCGAGATTGAACGAGTTTGTCCCCTTCTTGCAGAGAAGTTCGGGGTGTCCGCCAAGCGCCTGAGAATCGACCCCTCTGAGGGTCAGAGCGGCCGCGTCGGGCCGTGGGACGCCGACGAGGTGGCCTTGCTGGTCAACGTGGGGTCGGCGGAGAACGACGCGGAGTGGCGCGGCCGACTCACTCCGACGAACTTGGACGAGGTCACCCGGACCTGCCTGGAGATGGAGCAGGCCCTGGCGTGGGCGGCCCGCGTCGCGGGGCGCGCCCTCAGGACCCAGAATCCCACCGCCGTCGTCAACGTCTCTCCTCCGGCGCTCTTCCCCTCGCACCAGGCGGCGTTCCTGTCCCTCCGGTTCACCCAGAGGGCCTTCCTCAACGCCCTGTCGCTCTGCCTCCGCCAGGAGCTGAACCGGATCGGCTCCGGCTGCGACACTATGGTTCTCAATGTGAACCCGGGACTCCAAGGACACGAGCACGGACACGGATTCTTACGACATAGGTAAATTAAAAGTATGCTTTTAATTATATATACCTACATACGTAATTACAGTTATGACAAAAATTTCACTACAGCATCATAAGCTTTTAGTACATAGTGGTAGTATAAAAATTGATTGCCACAGAAATCTTCACTATGATATTGAAAGTTTTTTACTAAATTGAACGCCATTCTATCGAACGTTCAACATTTTCCCCTTTCCTATGTACTACTATAGTTCAATCTCCGAGGTCTTCCCTGCCCCGTCTCGCTTCGCCCGCGCCTCCCTGAACAAGCTCGGCCGTCGAGGCGTGCACTCCACCACCGGCTTCTGGCCCCACGCCTTGCTCGAGTGGACCGTCCACTCCGCCTTCGCCGTCCACGTCGGCATCGTTCTCGTCGCCTACCTCGTTTGCACTAGAAGATAAGGGCAAAAATGCACCAGTTTGATCCTAATCTGGGAGGGAGTAAAAATCATTCGACGACGACGTGAAGTGGGTGCGAAACCCTGAAATTTCCTATCAAACGACTTGAGCAAAGTGCAACAAGCCCGCAACCATGGTGTACATAGTGTACATACTGTAGTACAAATTCCTCAACAGCCCGTGCAACGTTAGGATACTACTAGAAGTTTTGTCTCTCCCGCCCTCTCCCTCGCCCTCGCCCTCGCCCTCTGCCCCTCCTCCTTCTCCTCCTCCCTAGTCCCAGCAGGGAGAGAGAGGGAGGTAGGGAAAGGAGCGCTGGCTAGGAGTAGCCAGGATCGTTCTGTGCGGCACCGTAGCAGTAGCGTGTGGTGCGAGAGGAGGGAGGATGATTCAACAACTTTGCCTGTCACGAATCCTTGCCCGCTGCTTCTCCTCCTCCTCTTTGGCCGCCGGCCGCCGCTGCTGCTGGGAGAGGGACCGCAGCCGCAGCCACAGCGGCGTGGGCGTCGGCGGAGTCGGCGTCAGCCGCGGTGGAGCTGTCATCATCAGAGAAAAAGTGAGAGCTGGGAGGGATTTTACTTGGTGGACTGCGCCAGCGGCGACGGCGACGACGGCGACGGCGACGACGAAGCTGGGACGCGGGGGGGAGGACAGATCAGTTTACAACAGTGCGGACACGTTTGCAGCAACTGCCACTACTAGCAGATCCGTTCACGGAGACAGCAAAGGCTACAACTCTGTTACCATGGGGGACCAACGCCATGTAGTGCCTGGAGGTAAGTCCAATTTGTCCATAAGGCATCCTTGTTGCATCCTCTGGTGACAATCACGCGGTCTGGTCTGTGATCTTGAGTAAAATTTAAATTGTCAACGTTCGCCGCAGCTCTGACCGCCGAGAGGATGACCCACCTGAGGGAGTCCTTCCTCTCGGACCCGAAGAACCGCCTGGCCTTGAACCTGGTGTCCAAGTCTGACCCGCTGGAGGCGACAGTGAGCCGCCCGGCGGTGGAGTCCGGCGCCGCCCACGTCTTCTCCCACCGGGTGGAGGAGGCCAAGCCCATGACCAACCAGAAGTCGTCCGGGCGGTGCTGGCTGTTCGCCTGCCTCAACGCGATGAGGATCCCCTTCATGAAGAGCAAGAACCTGGACGACTTCGAGTTTAGCCAGGGTCACCTCTTCTTCTGCGACAAGGTAATATCGTCTTATCAAATATCCACTGCGTACAGTACGTTCTCCAGTATCTTAATGGATGTCCACGGTCTCCAGGTTGAGAGGTGCAACTACTTCCTCCACTCTGTGGTGGAGGCTGCTCGCAAGGAGCCGAAAGAGAAACCGGACGGGCGCCTCTTCTCCTTCCTCCTGTCCAACCCGACCTCTGACGGCGGACAGTGGGACATGGTCGTCAACCTCATCAAAAAATACGGTGGGTTGAAGGAGGGGGGAAGCTGCAACGGCAACTGCAGCAGCAAGATTAAGAGGAAACACAACAGCAGTAGTAACAACTGCACAGTAGTAAGAACAAGAGCAGCAGCAGCAACACCCAACAGAAAAATTAAAACACCAAAAACTAATAGCAGCAACAGCAACAGCACAGTAACAGAAAGGGCTGGAGGAGTAGCAGCAACAGCAATAGTGCAGTAGCAGGAAGCAATGGAGCAGTAGCAGCAACAGCAACAAAAACAACTTGACAACAGTAGCAACACGGAGCAACAAACAACTACAGCAGCACGTATTTCAAAGTCCGTGGGTTATTTTTTCTTCCCGACTATAGGCGTGATGCCGAAGAAGTGCTTCCCCGAGGCCTACTCGTGCGAGAACTCCAGGAGGCTGAACCAGCTCCTTCGGACCAAGGTATTTATCATTACCATTATTTGCCCATGGCAAATGAAAAAAATCCAGCAGCAACCAAACCAAAGATGCACTTGTGACCCTTCTACTATACTGTAGCTTCGCGAGTACTGCTGCGAGCTGCTGACGCTGTCCGACGGCGGCGCCACGGACGCCGAGCTGCTGGCCCGCATCTCCGTCCAGATGGAGACCATCTACCGGGTGACGGCCGTCTGCCTCGGGGTGCCGCCGTCGGAGTTCGTATGGGAGTTCTACGACAAGTCTAAGAAGTGGCAGAGGGTGGGGCCCATCTCACCCGTCGCCTTCTACCAGGAGCAGGTCCGACCCCACTTCGACGTGGAGGAAAAGGTTGGTAATGGCAAAAGTATGATTATTTTTTTTTTTTGCTTGGGTTTGGGTTGTCAGAATCATTGGCTACTTGGGCAGTGACTTGGTCATTAGTGTCATGAGCGTTACAGTATTTTTGTTGTACTACTTTCAATAGATCTGCCTGGTGTCGGACCCTCGCCCGGAGAACCCCGTTGGTCGTCTGTACACCGTCGACTTCCTGGGCAACGTGGTGGGCGGGCGGCGCACCGTCTACAACAACCAGACTGTCGAGGTACTCATGGATGCCACGCGCAAGTCCATCCTGGAAGGAGAGGCCGTCTGGTTCGGCTGCGACGTGAGTACCAGCAAATACACTGTAAAATTAGTCCTCTTTACCATATTCACATTTAAAATGTGGGAAATCGGCAGGTGTCGAAGCACATGGCCTCCAAGCAGGGCCTGCTGGACCTGGAGGTGCACGACCACGACCTGGTCTTCGGCACTCACATCAACCGCGCACTGACCAAGGCGCAGAGGCTGGTCTACGGGGACTCGGAGATGAACCACGCCATGGTCATCACCGGGGTGCACCTGGTGAGCTTTCTAGTAGTTGGTGGAGTGTCATTGTTTCCCAACATCACTTTCCCACTTTTTTCCCACTAATGTCCAGGAAGGGGACAGCGACGAAGGAGAAGAGGGTGGAGACGCCGCCGCCAAGGAGTCAAAGAAGGTTGCTACGCGGTACAGGGTGGAGAACTCCTGGGGAGAGGACAGGAATGAGAAGGGCTACCTGCGCATGACCTCAGACTGGTTCAAGGAGTTCGTCTTCGAGGTGGTGGTGGATAAGAAGTTTGTCCCCGAGGAGGTGCTGGAGGTGGAGGAGGAACCTAAGATTCTTCCGGCCTGGGATCCCATGGGGGCCCTTGCCAGGTGCTAGCAGCAGAGGCAGGGGGAGGCAGCTTACGACCCATTTTTCAACATGCAGGTCCAGTTCTTTTTTCCCCTCTTTTCCACATAGCGCATTTTTTTGAAAAATCTAAATGATTGCGAATAAAAGACTGCAGATCGATGATCCAACATCATAAGGTGCATTTCAACCGTCTGCATCCAAGGTTTCTTTTTACTTTTCGCAGTCAGGTCTTGACGTAATGCCACTTGTCGACCACGCTGTCTAGGGAGGAGTCCGAGGCGCACTCTGCGGCCGAGTTGACGATCTCCTCCGCGGCGTTGGGGTCCGGCAACCTGGACGAGCAGTCGTACACCGTGCACACGCGGGAGAGACCTTCGGGCGCCTGCGATATACGGAGAAAGAAAAAATGTGGAAGTGGGAAAGTTCGTGTTGTCCAAAAAAAAAAAAAGGAAACTAAAAAGATTTTTTTTAAAAAAAGGGATAGTTATGATGATGACATGACCGTAGAGGAGGAAGGAGGGGTACAACAGAACGGGAGGTGGAACTGCACGCCAAAGACAGATCGAGATCGCTTTTCCTTAAACCGATAGGAGAGAAAAGAGAAGAAAGGACAGAGGGGGGGAGACGACTTTCTCGTCATGAGATCATCGGAAAAGGGGAAAAGGGGGATATTTTTCGCTAGTACCTCGCTCTTGGCCATCATCGCCTTCCACTGGTTGTGCAGCTCTGCGATGGTCTTGTGGGCGAACTCGCGGTCCTTCGCCTGCCCGTCGAAGGCGAAATCGTTCGGAGGCTTGCCTAAAGGAACGAACGAGTGAATAAATGAATAAGCGAAAAAGAACCTTTGAAGAAAACAGCACATCCTCCAAACTTGCCATCTGGCATCTTGTAGATCTTGAACCACTCCACGGTTGCCTTGAGGAAGCCCGGCATCTCCCTCTCGACGTCCTGCACGTCGTTCAGCTTCTCCGCCAGAGGGTCGTTGACGTCGATGGCCAGAATCTTCCAGTCCGTCTCGCCCTCGTCGATCATGGCCAGTGTGCCAAGCACCTTCAATAAAACACAAGATCTTCTTTTTCCAGCAAAAATGTGGGAAAACGCACGCACTCAAAAATTAGATGCTGCTTACTTTGACTGGGACGATGGCGCCACGCTCGTGGATCTTGTGGCCGATCTCACAGACATCGATCGGGTCTCCGTCGCCCTTGCAGTTGGTGGCGCTGTCCACGTGACTCGGATCCTCCCTGCAGATGTTGTAGCAGTAGATGTAGCAATAGGAGGCAAATCAAACCCTCTTCGCACAACAACTCCCCACCCCAGCTACCCACCCACCAGGTCTGAGGGAAGGCTCCGTAGTTCCAGATGTACCCGTGGTGCGGGAAGCAGTTGGCCACAAACCTCAGCTTGCCCTTCTTCACGTCCTGCTTGATCGGGTTGAGCTTCTCCTTCAGGTTGATCTCCATCTTGGCGTTGGTCCAGCGAGGGACCTCCACCACCATGTTGAAGACCTTGCTGCCCTCATCCTTGCTGCAACAAGTAGTGAAGTCGCCATGTCATCAGAGGTCCAGGGTGACATTCAGAAACATCTGTTGTGCCCCACTGAAGGTCTCCCGTCATTTAAATCCCCCCTCCCTCCGTTCCCTCTTTGCAATTGAGAAAGGATCAAGTGCCACGCCTTCAGTGTACTGTACAGATGCATGATAACGGGGAGAAGGAGAGGGATCAAGTAATTTGTCAATATTTGCATTGAAACATTGTGAGTAGCGCGGACGACCTTAACGAAATTATTTGGGTAGATATGCCTACCCAACCAATATGGGTATCGCTAGGGGCACACTCACTCTCGGTGGCGACACTAGTAGTAGTTAACGATGGGGGTCGACATTTGGGTTGCTCTAAGGTTTCTATATCACAAATATATCACTTGTATAGCGTTAGTACGCAAAAAAACCATCACTAAATTCACGCTAGCGATATTGGTTGGGTAACTATAGTAGTAGATGCATCTTTGGAGTGACACCTCCAGACCAGGAAGAAGAAAAAGGCTCTCGACAAGTCAAAATGCAGAACAGAGAGAGAGAGAAATCAGTTCCCAATTTTCCTCAATTACCCATAATGGGTTGGGGATAGGAGAAAAAGGGAAAGAAAAACCTGTTTTCTCTTGTCATTCGCCACGTTTCTCCATGTTCATGGGTGCCATGACGGTTTGCTGACTCACAAGAGCGGGATGTCGTGGAAGGGCGAGACGATTCTGCCCTGCTCGTCCCTCACGAAGAGGCGGTAGTCCGGGCTGTGGAGGGCGCCCCTCTGCACGGCGGAGTAGGTCATGGCGCTGGTGGACAGGGGGCTACGGGCGGGGGCGGAGGCGGGGTGATGGCAGGCGTTCCGGAGGGACTCTGAGGGGACTCTGCTGCAGGCCGCGGAGGCCCTGGCGAGGAGCGACTGAGGCTGGCAGAGGCGGAAGAGAAATGTCGTGGAAAACATGCGGATTGGAAGGAGAGCCGCGCCGGCGCGCGCCGGAAAAGAGGGAGAAGGAGGAGGAGAAAGGAGGGAGGGTGAAGAGCCCCAAGCCCAGGTGGAGGCGGCAATGGCCAAAAAAGGCAGCAGGAGGAGGAGCAAGGGGCGCATGGCGGGAGGGGGCGGCGGAGGGAAGAGGCAGGCGAGGGGAGAAGAGATATACACTGCTGAAGAGCATGGATGGAGCAGTGCTGACAGATTTTGATTAAGGAATATTAACCAAGAAAAGGGTACGAAGTAACCATAAGGGGGCAGAGCAAAGAAGCTCTTTTTTTTAATAGCCGAAACTATGTTTTGCTTAATATAGGAGAACTACATGTAGTAGAAGCAAAACAAACCCCTACTACAACCATTAAAAAAGCCATTTTGGATTTTAAACAGAACTATCTGGCAGCACTGCAAAAGAAAGAGTGGTGTCGCCGCCGCCGCCGCTGACGACGACGACGACGTCAGCAACATTTTCTCCTTGGCTCGCCCTTCACCGGCTTGAATAGGGATAGGGGGGCAGGCAAAACTCGGACTCGCCTCTTGCAAGAAACATTATTTCTGTTTAAAACAAAACAAAAGCCATGTAGGTACACCGACATTTTTTTGTGGTTTCATTACATTATCAATTATGTAAAAAAAAAGTTCAAGCTCGTCGCCGCATTTATCTGTCTTGCAGTGCCCACTACCCCTTCCTTCCTTCCTTCCTTCTTTCGTCCGTGGCCGTCCAGCACTCCCCCTCCTCCCGCGGAATATGAAAAAACAGAGACGGACGGAGAGGAGAACTATAGTAAAGAGGATGTCGGAGGAGAACTCCACCCCGCTTCTCTTCACGCAGGGCTTGGTCCCCGCCTCTGCCAGCCAAGACCCGGGCATGGGAGGATCCCTCACGGGGGTATCATCTCAGTCTCAGAGCATCCTGGAGCCACAGGGTGGGAGCCACGCCCCCTACTACAACTTCTCGTCGCAGCCGGCCCCCGGCCCTCTGTGGAACACGGAGTGGGGGCCGCAGGGCGACCCCGGGTTCCACACCTCTTCGCTCTTGCCCGCCCCCGCCCCCACCGCCACCCTGACGTCCCGCCATGGCGCGCCCCCGCCCGGGGCGCCAAGGACTTCCAGGGCCGTCGGGAGCTCGAGAGAAGCAGGGGGGCAGCTCCCGCGGAGCCACATGAGGGAGCTGCTCGCCGAGACCCGCAGCCTCGCAGCTAGGGTTGACGGCAACAACGGCAACGCCAACCTGCCCTTGGAATTCAAGAGTTTGAGTAATCAGGTAGACGAGTGATGAATACTTTAATTTTTTAAATGTAAATTATTATTTAAATTTAAGTTATTTTTTTAGACTATTTGTGCCATGACACGCCTCAATAGCACACACATTTTTTTTCTGTGCAGATGTGTGAGCTTCGTGCCTTCATTGACGTCCGGGAGGGAGAGAGGAGGAAAGCAGAGGAAAAGTGGCAGGAGGACCTGCCCAAGAGGATGGCCGATGATGCCAAGGAGAGCACGGATGCATTGCAGGTGCTGGGCGTGCAGCTCGAGCAGCTTCACGACATTGTCCAGTCCACCAGCAAGAGGAGCGAGGACCAGTCTAAGGACTACACGGAGAAGATCGACGCGGTCAGCACTGCGGCCGCCGCCTGCCTGCCCAAGCTGGAAGGCCTGGGTGACTCCCTGGGGCTGACGCTGGCCACGCTGGCAGACAGGTGCCAGGTGCTGGGGAGGAGGGCTGAGCGCCAGGAGGAGGTGCTCCGCTCTGTCCCCATGGCGGTGGATAAGCTGAGGCGGGACCGCCTGAGGGAGGACGACAACCTCAGCAGGACCCTCATTGAGGTCCTCCGAGGTGTCGAGGCCCTCCACCAGAAGATGGAAGAGGAGCCCCGGGTGAGGGATGGGGTGGTCTCGGTCGGTGTCCAGACCGAGGAAGGAGGAGGAGAGCCGCGAGACCACGGAAGAGCTGCAGAGGAGCTCCTCCCGTGGGACTGCTCAGCCTTGACGCCCATCCCGGTGGAGAAGGCCAACAGTTCTCACAAAAAGAGGAAGAGGTCTCTCGATGAAGGATCCTCCGCCGCTCCCTCTCGCATCCTGCCTGGCCAGCAGCGCCTGCTTGGACACTTGAGAGGCAACGAGGACATCGAGGAGGACGGAGAGGTCACCAGGCTGCCAGAGGACTTCTATGTCTCGCGCCCGCGTGTGCTGAGGCACAGGAGGATGCTGCTGGGCCACCATGAAAGCTCGTCAGACAACGACGACTTTCAGTTCTAGTACTGTACTAGTTAAAAAAAAAGTTACTGTGATGACTGTTTAAGCACTAACATGTTAATGTAAGAAACCAAATTTCTTGTCCCTACGTTTTGTCTTGTACTCGTATTCCTTCAAAAGCAGATCACTTTGTACTAAAAGCCTTCAACACCGTGAGCATCGTGGTCTGCACAAGAGTCTTTATTCCTGTTGGGGCCATTACTCAAAGAAAGCCACTTGCCACAATTGAGCGACATGTGCCATTTGGCGAGCAGTTCTTTACTATAATCTTTCCCGAAAAGTACTTGCTTTTCTTGTACACTTGCCCCCTTCCCCCAGGGGACTTGAACTGTGAGAACACAGCAATACCTCAAGGGGGGAGGGGGACGCTTCACAAATCTCAAACTTAATTGGGGACTGATGCAGCCCAGGGTCGTCGACTTGTGGTTCCTGAAAGGCGATTTTGGGATTCTTTAACTCGACTTGGGAGAAAATATAGACAAATAGTAGTTCCCCAAGAAGAACAACAACTTTTGCTCTCCTTAACCTGACGGTTTTGTGGCACAGGTTAAAAAAGGATTCATGTGTGAATTTAAGAATTTTCCTTCTCTTGCCATTTAAATGCAAGCACAAAGAGCATAGGGAGAAAAAGAGAGTGTTGTTGTATTGTCCCCAATTTGGGATTTTTGTATCTAGCCTGCAAAGAAATAACGGCATTTGAAAGCCAATTGAGACAACCTGCTGTACACTACAAAAAATATGCACGTGTTTTATAATTTCATAAAAACCCTGGGACGTCGGAGGAGCATTTGAAAAAGTCGGAGAAGAAACTGGACTTACTCCAGGGCCAACTTAACCTACGCATTCCTGTGCAGACTAAAGTGAGCTGGTTTTATATACTGTAATATGTATGTACCTCTTAATGCTGTGTAGTACGTCTAAACGAACCCGCAGCTAGTGACATGACATTTCTGCGCATGCGCAGCCCAGGTTTTCCCCTCTCCCTCAAAACTTTTGCGCGATGAGTCACCACTCAGGAAGTTTCTTGGAGATTGATTGATCTGAGCCACTCTCTCTCTCTCTTTTCAGGAGAGAAAGAGAGGTAGGCACATGCTTTTAGTGTTATTGATTTGTTGGGTCAGAAGAGTCTTGTAAACTAGGAGAAAAGAAGACGGCCATGGCTTCGGAGGAGGAGGAGGGGAAGGATGCCAGGGTGTGCCCAATCCCCAGGGACGTCTTGCTGGAGATGGTGAGGGAGGAGGCGAGGGTGAGAAAGTCGGATGAGTTCCAGGTGAAGGTGGCGGCAGAGGAGGCCAAGGGGAAGGCGGATGGGACGGGCACCATCACACAAGCGCAGGTACCAGCGCAACAAGTTTTTGTTGTTGTTGCTGTTCAAGGCGGGAGAAACACAACCCAACCAATATTGGTGTCACTAGGGGCACACCATCAGTGGCGACACTAGCGGTAGTTAGCAATGGGGCCGTAATTTTGGTTCCTCTAAGATTTTTATATTAGAAATGCCAGAGCAGAATACTGAAAAAACACCTTAGAGCAACCCATCGTTAAATTCACGCTAGCGATGTTGGTTGAGAAGTCACTGTTCCAGATTTTTTTTTTCTTCTGTTGCAGGAAGAGATCATGGAAAAATTTGGATACAAGAGAGAGCAAGTGAACATTCTGAGGACGGCCCACTTGTGGTATCCAGAGGAGCCTCTGTTCAGGGAGATCCCCATCCAGGTCAAGTACAACAGGGCCAGAGTTGGGGACCTTAAAGTAGGAGACAAGATACAGAACTTGCGCCTCGTTGACTTGTCCACAAACAAGATGGCCAACTTGGTCAACGTAAAGGAGGAGAGGAGACTATTCGGCCTCCTCTCCCCGAAGAGGAGCAAGCAGGCAGGGAAGGGGACGACTGTCATCCTGGCTGGGTCGTACTCCTGACCTCCCATGAGGGCGTTTGCGCCGGTCTGGAAGAGACTGGTGCAGCGCTACTCTCCCATGGGGTTCGACTTTGTTATCGTCTACATCCTGGAGGCGCACGCACAGGACGAGTGGAACATCAGCAGCTCCAGACACCACCCAGACGGCAGGGTGGTGAGGGTGGACCAGCCCAAGACCATGGAGGAGAGGAAGGAGGCGGCGGGAGAGTTTGCCCACGTCTTCGACCTCTTCGGGGGCAGAGGGAGGATCTTGGTGGACGACATGGACGACACGTTCAACAGCATCTTTGCGGCCTGGCCCTTCAGGTACTACGTGCTGGACGGGCTGGAGGTCCAGCTGGTCGGCATGCCGGACGACAGGAGCGACGGCGACACCTTCAGCAGCGAGCCGCTGGAGAGCTTTCTCTCCCTGAACTACGACCTCGGCGGGTACAGCGAACACCCCGACGCCAGGGTGAGGGGGCAAGCGAGGATGATGCACTTCAGCTCTGGCAGGCGGGGATACGCAGACCTTCGAAAGTAAAGGCGCCCGCCTCTCTTCCCGAATTCTCTCATTGTAAATCCTGCCTTGATGCTCTCCACTACAGCTCGGGGGAGGAAAGGGCTACCAGGACTTGGAGGTCTGGGAAAGGAACCAAGAGGACAAGTGACTTCCAAGAATTAGCGAGATGAGTTAGCAGAGACAGGAAAAAAAAGAAGCATCGTGCGCGGACCTCATCTATAGACCTCATCTCATGTATAGGCGAATGTCTGTCTCTCTCTCTCTCTGTCTGTCTGTCTGTCTGTAACGGGGTTGCGGGCCAGACGGTTG
>JAAUYM010031608.1_pt1 | contig 13704 bp, 16 predicted proteins | sample 7278001 | NCBI WGS metagenome assembly JAAUYM01 (sample SAMN14350224, study PRJNA611818) | marine sediment metagenome | isolation source: surface marine sediment (1.8m) | place: French Polynesia: Moorea | collected 2018-08
CCCCCCCCCCCCCCCCCCCCCCCCCCCCCCCCCCCCCCCCCCCCCCCCCCCCCCCCCCCCCCCCCCCCCCCCCGCCCCACCAGTGAAAAAACCTACCTCTCGCTTCCCTTCTAACAGTTCGATGTACTCTTTATAGTTCTTGAGATTGTTGGGGATGTCGACGTTAGAGCCCTTCCCCGCCTTGGAAAGCTGCTCCTTCACCTAACGGAAGACACAACCAACACACATGATCAATCAAGTGTTTCTTTCTTGCTCCGGCACCTGCAGTAACGACGCCCACCTTCTGCATGAAGATTGGGTTCGTCTGCAGGTTGTTGAAAAGCGACGGCGGCAGCCCCAGTTTGGCCGTCCCCGCCCCCTTCCCCCCGGCCCCGCCCTCCCCGGGTCCCTCCATGCACATGTGACGGAGGTCGTTGGTGGGAGGAAAGGAGGAGCAGTTGAGGGCGTCGGGCCACGGGTAGCCGAAGTTCCTCATGACGGGGGAGCACTTGGAGTAGACCCTCTCGCAGAGGGGCCTGAAGCAAGAGAGGCACAAAAGTAAGACGTTGGGAGCCACTCCCTCCCAGACTTACATTATCTCTCCCCCCTCACCTGCACGGTCCGATGGCGTCCTGAGCCCGGCTCCCGCTCTGCAGGACCGGTTGAGGAACGCACATGGGGGCGAACACGGAACAGAGGAAGAACTGCAGCTCGGAGGAGCAGCCCACCTGGATGAGCGGGGTGAAGGTCACCAGCTGCAAGACAGAGAGGAATGCTTGGATGAGCATGAGACCACCAATGTGGTCTGTGAATAGGGTACAGTGGAATCTCGCTAATTGTTCAAGTATATCGATATTCTACTGCAGTAGCAGCAATCAACCATGGCGTTATACCGAGATTTATTATTATGTCGATGGTTTTCCCCTGTAGTACCTCGTTATTCGCGTAGGCTTGCAGTCGGTGTCCGGCCAGGTTGGGCATCCTCGTCATGTTGTAACCGACCGACTGGCACAGGGGCATCTTGATGGGCTCGCAGGAGTCCCCCGTGACGGAGGAGGAGGAGGACGCCAGCGACCAGGGCAGGAAGAGGAGCAGACACAGGAAGCCCACCATCAAGGCCATCGTGGAAAGGTCCAATAGGTTTCTGTCACGATGATGTGGTCAAGACATTCCGGGGTTGATATTAAAAAAAAACCTGTAATCTACGTCCCAAGGAATGTTCCTGTTTTATCTTCAACAACAACCGCTCTACAGCAGCAGCAGCAGCAGCAACGGAGGGATGGAGCGGGAGGAAGGGAGTGGGGTGAGGACTGAGGAGGGAAGGGAGAGCGAGCCAGGCGAGGCGGGGCAGCAAACCCAAACAATCTCACCCACCTCACCTCTGCTACCCTACATACACCCTTTCCTTTCAACCTCATTTTCCCCACAAATACGCCGTGGTGAGAAAGGGAGCCGCTGGGGATTGAGATAAAAAGCTGCTGTAGGATGTAAAGGTGGGATGGACAAAAGAGGCGGGTTCTTCAACAGTTCCCGCAATAATAGACGACGACAGCGTTTGAGAAGTTCCTACATGATTGAGTTGGCAGCCACTTTTTTTTTATTCTCGTAGGTCGGTTAAGCCGTAATTTGGGTTAAGTCAGCAAGGGGATATCGAGCATCACTTGCCAACAGCAAGCTGCTAAAGCCGCTCACAGAATTTAATTACGATTCGCTTTCTTCATTGGCAATTTTCGTGATCGGATAGGATTGGCAATCCTCTTGGAGTTCCTTCCACACCATCATGGTCCCGATCCTTATTATATCACAACGCGAGCGCCTTCAGATACGACGTCTTGTTCCTGATCACGTTCTGGAGCTCCCAGAGTGAGTACTGGTGGCTGCTGTCGATCCACTTGGCCACGTCTTCCTGCAGCGCGTCCAGGGTCTCCTGGCGAGAGGAGGAGGCAGGGCCAGACTCTTCTTCCTCCTCCTCCTCCGTCTTCTCCCCATCGTGGTGGTTCTCCTCCGCATTCAGCTTGATCCGAGAGAATATTCGGCAGACGGAGTCGGCGGCGGTGATCTTGTCCACCTCGGTCTGTGTCGTCATGGAGCTCGCCAACGTCTGGACCTTGTCCAAGGACTCCTCGAGCGACGTCAGCATCGCATTAAAGGCCGTCGTAAATTCCTTCTGCAAAGAACAGGGAAAAAAAAAACCAGACTCTTTCATTTACAAAGCGCTGAAATGGAGATTAGTAAGTCTCTCACCATCTGAGGACGAGCTTCTTTCTTTTTCTTTCCCTTCTTTTGTCCACCGCCCAGCTTGGTTTTGAGCAAAGTATGGCACACTCCGCACATTATGCATATGAAATTGGATGCCTGAAAGGAGATGGTGAAACGGTAAGTCTTGCTCGTTTTTTTCACGCTGGCGAGGGATAACAACGCGCAGCACAACTTACCTCCGCCACATTAACCATCTCTTCGAAGACAACATCCATTTTTATGAGCGAGCGAGGTGCCTCAGCTGCTTTCAGGCGATCAGTCATCCCGGCAAAGGTATCGGCAATCTCTGCCGCGGACTGTGAGGCCGCTTCCTCCTGGGCCTTGCGACCGACCGTGCCATCCTTTCCGTCTCCGGAAGTGGCTGGACAGGAGGAAGAGGAGCAGGAGGATGGGTACTGGAGGCGGTAGACCCGTAGGACGAGGCGGAGGAGAGAGGGCAGGAGGCGGTGGTAGCCCCCAGTGACGTACTGCACGAGGCGGGGACGATCCGGACCCTGTGGGAGGACAACCAGCGTTGCCACCAAAATACTTTGTACCGCCAAAATTCTATTAAAAGTCCCTACCTGCACAGGATTCATGAACTGTTCCGTTCGGTATCCCTCGTGCTCTTTTTCGCACAGCTCCGCACCCTCCCCGAGCGCTTCGGATATGTTCTGTATGACGGCCGCAAGGTCCTCTTTCCTTTTGGCCTCGTCCTCTGCCGTGGAAGTCATGCTGACAACTGCATTGGCGTCCTCGGAGGATCCACTTGAGGGGGCAGGGGGCGGGGAAGAGATCTGGACGGCGGCGACGACAGCGCGGACGGACAGGGAGCGAAGACGTAGAAAAAGCTGCTCCAGGAGGAAACTCTCGGCTATAAGATCGTCGGTCACACTCCTGTCCGGAGGCTCAAAGGAAATCATGGCCTTGAAGTCTCTGGAGTCCGAGAGCTCCTTCCAGTTGATGTCGTCCTTGGCGGGATCGATGTCGAGATAGGAGACGGCCTTGGTGGTCTGCGCGTGCGCCGAAGTCTCCACCAGCAGGTCGACCAGGATTCGCTCGGTGGACAACCACCGGTATTGCTGCGAAGAGGCAACGCGATCCCGCAAGCCAATAAACTCCTGGATCTTGGGGAAGGTCCCGAAGCGGTAGCAGTTGACAATGTAGTCAACGCACTCCTTGAAGTTGCTGGTGTAGAACTTGAGGGAGTTCGCACACATGATGGAAGCCTTCTTGAAGTGCGCATGCGTGAAGACGTGCTTGGTGAGCAGGTGGCCCAGCGAGTCGAGTTGTATGCGCTTCAGCTCCAGCATCTGAAGCACGGTGTCCGCCTGGCCAACAGCACCTGAAATGCAGCAATTTTGAGAAGCATTAGCATCCTGGGACAGGCTCAATGTCGTCCTACCTGCGTGGTTGTAGAACTTTATCAGCATGAATCTGATGTGATAATTAGGTTTGCTGAGCCTGAGGGCAAACTCCATGGGCACGACGGCCCTCCAGAAGTAGACGTCGCTGCCGCTCTCCGTCCACAGCTGCCAGAGGACGTGAGCCGCGATGACCAAGTACATGTCGCTAGCACGCAGCTCGTTCGACGTACAAGAGTCAGCCATCTCCTGGCACGAAAAAAACAGGCCCTGAAGGCTCTCCACTAGATCCTCCCTTTCCGCCATCGACATCCTGTGGTGGATGCCCATGAACCGCTCCAGTAGGTACAGGGCCACATGTCGATTAACCTGATCCAGCTGGAGCAGAACAACAATTGAGGAGGGTAGGGGAGGAGGAACAAGACGACAAATAAAATTACTTACAGATGTGGGGACTCCTTTGGCATCAAAGTCAACGGTTTCCTTGCCCCTCCTGAGAAACTCCCGCTGGTCCGGCTCCTCCAGCGAGGACAGGTACAGCTTCAAGTCCGACGCGCAAACCGGCTTGGCACCGAAGCGGGCAAAGTAGTCACAAAGTAGGTCCAACAGGCGCACTGAAAAGGAAGTGGGAGCAACTCACTTGTTAATGACCAATCTGGCAAATGGATTTTTTTTTAAATCTAACCTTCAGCCCAGGGATCCTCCTCCTCCTTTTCCCTGCGGGCCAGAAACCTGCACTTGAGCTCGATCTCTGCCAAGGAAGGCCCTCGGACAGAGGACGATTTAGCCGCCTCCTCCTTTCGCCGCAGGATAAACTGTCGGGCGGCCGCAAGGGTATCGTCCGGAGAGTCCTGTTCCTCGCCTCCGTCGCCGTCGTCCGTCTCGTTCACGTGGTTCGCGTCGTTGGAGTTGCTCCTCCTGGCATCCACCAGGTGGAAGACTGAAGTGACGTAGTCGAGGTACACGGACCATTGGTCAGGGCTGAAATTTAGTCAAGGCTAGATTGACATATCCCCAGGTCCAAAGGTCCATACTCGAAAATTTAACGCTTACCTTGCTTTGAGCATTTTCTTTGAGAGCACGTTCATCTCCGACCACATTTCCAGCCTCTTCGTGTACTCCAGCCTCTTGTTGGAGGTAAAGTTCAAGTAGCAGGACTTGTCCAACTTTCTCCCCAGGGGTCCATCAAGCACATCCAGGGCCTCTTTGAACTTGTGCTGCGGCATAAAAAAAGACATGTGCCTAGTACAAAGTGCAAGTGCAATGGTGCAAGTGCACAAAGACTACATGAGAAAAGAGATTGTCTTATTTTGATCCAATTTAGCCTCCGCTCTAGTGTACACTCACTTCCATCTCTAGCACCATGAGGTAGATGTGCATCTCCTGCTCCTGCTCCACCTTGTCCTCCTTCTCCAGCTTGGTCACCATCCTCTCCGCCAGCGGAAGAATGACCGTCCTGGCGATCCTCTCGTCCGGGCAGGACTGCGCCTGCAGCAGCAGGGACATCACCCCCCAGAAGTAGTAGGGGTTCTTGGGAGCGGCCCGGTAGAGCTGCATGGCGCAGGTCTGCTGCTGCTTGTAGCGGTCGAGGCGGACGTACGACATGAACAGCTGGGTCAGCAGCTCCTCGTTCTTCGGCTCCACGCTCACGGCATTCTCGTACATCGTGCACACCTTCTCAGCTAAAGGGGAAAAAAAGAGAAGTAAAAGATAGAAATATTAAGTCTCCTCTCACTTTTTTGGGGGGGGGTTGATACAGGTAGTGATTTCGAGTCTCTCTTACGAACCTTGGTTCATTTCCTTGAATGCCACGCCCATGGAGTGAAGAACATCGTCCCTGGTGGGCTTCTCCGCCATGACCTTGTCCAACATCTCCTCCGCCTCCGCCGTCCTGCCCATCCTCAGCAGCGCCAGAGACATGAGCGCCTTGGCGCACTGCTGGTCGGGCTGCTTCTTCAGGACCCGCTCGCACTCCTGGAGAGCCTTCTTGTTGTTGCCGTTGTCCAGCCATTCTAGAACAAATGATGCGCGATGAGCAAGAAAAAAAAAAGAAAAAAAGGGAAAAGAACCCTGCTCTCTAATTCGTGTTCCTCCTCACCATAGATCGGCCTGAGCCTCCTCTCCTCCACCTGCTTCTGCGCCCCGGAGTCCTTCCCCCTCGTCATAATGGATCTACCCCTCTCTCTCCTCCTCCCACTCAGACAACGTGACACTCACTACACTTGTTGGGTCAGAGGAATCCGGGTGGATGCTCGCCCACCCCCAACCCCAACCCCCGGCGCCGCGCGGACCCCGTGGGCGGACAGCCGACGAGACGAAAGACCGTCCAGCAAGCAGCAACAGCGAGTCCACAGCTCTTTGCTATTTTTCATGACAGCGTTGCCACATCAAGCTTTTTCTCTCTCGCCAAAAAAAAGTAATAAAAGACATGAATGCACATTCTTTTAAACTCCTTGTGCAAAGTTCATGCTGCAGTGTTTGGGGTGACAAATGTCTTTTTTGGCAACCAGGAATTCTATTTTTTTTTAAGGTCCGGCCTCACACACTGGTAAGTGGTAACATTTGGCTAGGAAGGGAAGGAAACAGCGACAGCGACAGCGCCCCAGTTGCCGCCAGTTGCCCATAGGCCGTAGATGATAGCTCACTTTATAACCAGTGCGAACAAATTATGATAAAACTGCATGTCTAGCGATTTTTGGATTTCAATTGGAACCAAAATTCAGCATTTATGGCTTGCGGCTTCTGTTTTTTTTCTTTTCAATTTGTGTAGTAGGCCAAATATGTAGTAAAACTAATGAAAAGTAGGTGAAAAATAATAAAAAATGAATACTCTTTTTTTCAAGGGAAATTTTTTTCGTCACACTTTTATACCTAAAGATCTTTTTTCTAAAACATTTTAAAATGCAAAAAATAGCTTTTTTACCTTGCGACTTTTTGCGATTTTCTGGCAGGGATTTGCGATTTGGCTTGAAAGTTTTGGTCACTATGTTTACAAATTCTTCCACCGCAAAAAAGCTAGAGGTGGGGGCAACGCGAGATTTTTGGGCTCAAGTCCAGTCCAATCAGAGGACTCCAAAACTCGAGTCGAGTGATTCAGCAAAAAATGAGCAAAAAGTGTGTGTAATTATGTCAGTAAAAAAGTTACATCTAAACAGTTTTCAAACTCGAATCGGGGCAATCTTGGCAAGTCGAGTCCGACTCCTCCCCATCCCTAAATATAACAAACTAGTCCAGAGAGGTCGTTGCTGGAGGAGAGAAGAGGGCAGATATTCTTGGGGATGGATCGCCTGAGCTTTGTTCCACTGCCTCCCAACTTCCTCTTCGGAGAGTTCCAGCTGCTCAGTCAGGAAGGTGTCCGGGTCTACGAAGGTCACCACAGGGTAAACACAAGACCAGACACTTTCAAGAGCAGGAGGTACCTACCCTCAGGTGCTTTCTGGTCGGGTCACGAGAGGCCATTTTCGATCCTAGTATGTCTTTGGGGCAGAAGAAGCCAGATGACCAGATTCTGATGCACATGTACTGTACAGTTGTACGATCTCCACAAATGGAGATATACCTCACCTGTTTCCAGGAGTGGACCTCAGATGGACAAAATTCTTCTGCAGAACCCAAAAGGTTTCAGGACTGGCTGAGCTGCAGTATGTGTGTACATTATTGTAGAGGGCACGGGGGCAGGGCCAGAGCCCAGAGGTACATGTGCATGAGAATCTGGTTGTTCTACACAAATGAAAGGATGGCAAAAGGTTTTAGGGCTAAGAAGAAGAAAAAACTAGGATTTAAAAAAACGATTTTTGCCCTTTATCCTTGCAGACCAACTACGAGCATGGAGAACTGCTACTGACCTCCCATCGCATAATATGGACTGGCGGAACGTCAACGGTGACCAAATGTGGTTGATTTAGTTTTTTCGTGTGTGTTTGTAATTTTTTTGTTCTTCTTCTACATGGCGCAGGGCCTGGCACTCCCACTGCAGGTTGTGGTCTTGGTAGAAGAAGAGGCCGGCAGCTTCATGAAAAGTGCCAAGATTTCACTGCAGTTGGCGCCACCTCTTCAGGGTAGGTCGGAATTGGAGGGGTGGAATATCAATCACTTGTTATTTTTATATTGACCATTTTATTCATCTCCATTACAGGCCAACTGCCTGGCCCCAAGCCGAAGACCCAGACCAACATGCTGAAGTTCTCATTCCGCCAAGGAGGGGAGCACTCCTTCCTTAGCCGCCTACACGACGCCCTGAGGCAGAGACAGTGGGAAATTGCAGTGAGGTTTTCCCTAGAAATCAAGGTTATCCAGTAGCTCTCTTTCCAAAACTGCGCCGTTTCCACCAAGGCACAAGCAACACCTCCTCGTCGTGCGCAGCAGCAGCAACAGAAGAGCAAGGTCCTGCGCTCTGGCATCGGCGGCATCGAAAAATCTCTGGAGCAGAGGGCGAGGAAGACCGACTCCGAGATCTCCAAGGCCTTCCAGGACCTTGACAGGCTTATGGAGACGGCAAAGCCGATGGTTGCGCTGGCTAAGAACATTTCTGGCAAGATAAGGGTAATGAGCGAACAAGCAGCGTGGTTTGCATTATATGGCTTCAAAAGCCACAATTTAACTCTACAGGATCGCCAAGGTGAAGTGAGTGATGATGAGACCGTCCAGTTCAAGTCGTACCTCCTAAGTCTCGGCATCTCCGATCCAGTGACAAGGTGGAGCTTTAGAGACAGTGACAGGCTTCGAAATGACGAAAGTTAAGTCATCCGTGCCATTTTCTTTACAGGGACACTCATGGAAGTGGACAGTCTTTTTACAGAGAGCTGGCAAAGGAAGTGTTTAAGATCCTGGAACGACCACTGGAGGTGAGTTGTACACTGTAACCCCCCCCCCCCAAATAAGTTGTATCACACCAGCCACTTATTTCTGTTTGTCTGTATTTCATAAAGGAGTCCGGTGGGATGATGACTCTCACTGATGCCTTCTGTCGAGTGAATCGCGCTCGTGGGCTGGAGCTGCTGTCCCCAGAGGACCTCCTCAATGCATGCAAAACACTCAAAGACGTTGCGCTGCCCATGGAGCTGCACACTTTTGAAAGCGGGGTCACGGCCATACAGGTCTCAATGGAGGGGGAGAGATTGAAATAACTTTTTTGTCTTAAGTTCTCCTCCTCTTTTTTTTCAGCTGTCCTCGCACTCTGCAGAGGGAGCCCTTCGCAAAACCAGGGATGCTCTGACGACGGGTCCGGGTCTGGAGGCCGGGCTGACCGCCGAGGAGCTGTCCAGGCGCGTTGGCATCTCGGTCGTCCTGGCCAGGGAGCGCCTCCTGGCAGCAGAGAGAGCCGGACACGCTTGTCGGGACGACTCGGTCGAGGGACTCAGATTTTATCGGAACAGGTTTCTCCAAGAGGGGGGAGGATGATTTGACCACGATTTGCATGTCTTTTCAATAAGGTTGATATTTATGCCTGCAGTCTGATTGTGATTGGACTGTACCTCTTCTCCCTAATAAAGAATAAAAGACCTAAAAATAGTGGTTCTCAACCTTTTTGCACTGCAAGCTTCATTACAACACCCTGCAGAGTATCCTGTAACCCACTTTGTGATCCCCAAAGCATCAGGCGACCTACTCTGCACATTAGTTACTACGTGGTATACCCTTTTGCCCTGTCCTATTTGGAAAAGCTTTGCAACTCATTGGTTATTTACATTTTTTTTTTTCAATTTATCGCTTTTTTCCCTTGAAAATCTCGAGCAATTTCTTCTTCTCCAACGTGAAAAAAAAATACATTGGATTTCCCCCCCAAGAGCCAAATTGTTGCACAGTCCGCACAGGTAAGAGGGACAGAAGAAGGAAAGGAAGGAAACCTACCAATGAAATGGCAACAGGTAGAAAGGAAATTGACCTGCCCTTGACCATTGGAGCAGGGGGAGGGGAGGGTCATTGGTCTCCTCGTCAGGACAACAGGACAGGGCAACAGGACAGAGAAATCCCCCCCTCCACCCTCCATCCGCTTCAGTTGCGGCAGACACTTCTTCTCAGATCAGATCAATTTGTCTTCACTTCGTGCATCATCTTGCTATCTCGACATGGGTCGCATGTGCCTCCTCACTCTGTTCCTTACGCTGCTGATGGCCCCCTCCCTCGCCCAGGCTGGTCCAGCCAGGAAGGAGGCAAAGAAGGACCACCCTGGCTGCCTCGTCTTGTGGTTCCTCAAGGACTGTCCGCTGGCCAAGGTCCTTGGAGTGGACCCATTTGGGCTGTACAACTGGAAGTCCCTGTGCCAGAAATACTCCGCCTTCCGGGAGATGAAGAGGTGTGAGAAGTACTTGACGACGGAGGAGGTCGAAGCGCAGGAGCAAGAGACTGGAGATGACGAAGAAGTTCACGAGACAAAAGAACCTGAGTCTGACAAAGTCGACATGGCTGGAGATCTGAGTGAAGAAGGGGACGAGAAAGATAACGACTACTACGTGATCGACGGAATTGGCCCCAGGACTCCAGCGGTTTGGAGAGAGCGCAGTCGTCGCTGACGGCATCGGGGGGGCATGAGGGGGGGCAGTCTCCCACATCCCATCCCAACACCAGCAGCACCATCCCCACTACGTCCTTCGTGTCTACGATCACCCAGGCTGCGTCCGTTACTGGCTCCTCCCCGGTTGCCCCAATGGCAACATCGTTGGCGTTGACCCCTTCCCCTACTCTTATGGATGGAGGGAACTGATGTAAAAAAGAAATTATCTCTTTCTCTTAAAACAGCTTTCTGTAGAAGTTTTTGCACCTTAGATTACAGGACTAATTTAATAAAGTCTACAACTAAATACTAATGTAGCACAAGTAGTAAGGTATTACTGTTGCACTGGAATCGATCTGCTAAATCTTTTTTTTGTACTTCTCAGCATTTAAACGTTATTAAAGCAAAAAAAAATACAACATATACATTTACTACACAGTACTTCTACACTAAAAAAATGTCATTGCGCGATTATTCAGATCAACGTCAACACTTTGTAATTCTTGCAGTCTTCTGAACTGTACTTGAACAAGGCAACCATGACAGCTTAAAGCCAAAGTGAATAGCGAAGACACCTGGGGTGAGGTTCTGGTTCATAGCCCCTCTGAAGCCAGATGTACGGATCATCCTCGCAAAGTCCTCCTGAGTGGGGAACTGCCAGGTGCTCTGCCAGGTCGCCAGCAAGCACCTTGCCCAATGGGCATAAATGATGAGAAGCGAAAGAAGCACACACTCCCGATAGTACTGTACCTAGTTTGGTTTCAATGTCCTTGCAAAAGGTACTGGAGCTTGTTTCTCTGTCTGCCTTTTTAGAAGCCTTCTGATCCTCCGTGACGGTCTCGAAGCCAAAGTGGTGTGTTTGCATGGTGCGACTGTCCGAGTTTCTCTTTCGGCCGTGGGAGAAGGTCTACTGCACTTACCTACATATGCTAATTGTGTACATCATTAAATTTTCCGCTCTTTATTTTGACAATTCTTTTAATGAAAGTTTCATAGTAGCACAAGTTTACTAGTACACAGGTTGCTACACAGGTAATACATACTACGTTACAGTCTACAAGCATCCCTTTTTTTTTACAAGTGCGGTTCCTTTTGTACAAAATAACAAGGTTACAAAAATATCACATAGTAAGCTCATAGAATGCCGCTCCCCTTCCCAGGGCCTGCTTGGCACTCCGTGCCGCCCAGAGGATCCGATCGAATGCGTCCCTCCTGACGACGGCCCTGGCGGCGTTGGACCTCTCGAAGGGCTCCTCCACGCAGACGTAGGCCGTCCACTGTCGCGGGGACATGTCGTGGCGACGGGCAAAGCTCTCGCACTCGTGGTTGGTCAGGAGGCGGCCCAGGCGGACGGAGGGGACGTCGTTGGAGAAGTCCAGGCGGGTCGCAAGGTGATCGAAGAAGCCCAAGAACAGGGAGCCTGCGTCCAAGAATTTTTTTTCTCTCTTCCAACAGTTACCCAACCAATATTGGTATCGCTAGGGGCACACTCTCGGTGGCGGTACTAGTGGTAGTTAGTGATGGGGTCGACATTTGGGTTGCTCTAAGGTTTTCATATCACTAAAACATGTACATGTATGTATATCACTTATATAGCATTAGTATGCCAGGGCAGGTGTTAGAATAGTGAAAAAAAATAACAGAGAAACCCATCACTAAATTTACACTAGTGATATTGTTGGGTAGGGAGAAAAAAACCCTTGATGCTTTTTTCTCACCTAATGAATCGTGATTATGGCTCTTGAACTGCGGCAGCTTTGCCAGGTAGGGCAGAGTGAAGATGTCGGCGTCGGCAGCTTGGAAGACGTTGGGGTACATCTGCTGCAGGCTTGGCACGACCGGCGGGGTCACCCCGCATTGCAGGTAGTTGATTGCAAGGAGCGAGAGCACATACGAGGAGAGGGTGCATTCGCTCGCGTCGTTGATGCGCGCCTGCTTCGCCCAGTGCTTCAGGACCAGGATGAGAGGGCGCACGCGGGAGTCCATCTGAAAAGATGAGGAGAAAAGTTTTTCACATATGTATTGTATTGTCTGTCCTTTCCACAAAAAAGCCTACCTGGCTGTAACAATAAAGCATGTGCGTGTTGAAGGCACCGGCGGGAGAGTTGGAGCTGAGGTCGACGTCCAGCCCTCTCCGGAAGTTGGAAAACTTCAGGATGGACACGTTGGCGGGAATCAGCTTGATGTCGCCCGAAGCTAACGAGAACCTCCTGTACGTAGTACCGGTCCGTAGTAGAAGCAAGTTCAGGTGTCAGGTGCTGAATTCATTCAGATTTTTTCCCCCCGACTCTGCTTACCGGAGGGTCTTCCTGACTTGGAACAAGAACTCCACGTCGCCCCTCTTCCTCTTCTTGTTCGCGTCGTTGCCGCCGCCTCTCCCATCGAGGTCGTGGTCGCAGAAGACGCAGAGGTCCATGTCGCTGGCGTTAGTCCCGAACCCGCTCAGGGTGGAGCCGAAGGCGAGGGTGCGGCAGCGCCAGCGGCTCCGCAAGGCGCGGTCGATCTCCGACCACAAGTCAATCTTCTTCCTCAGCACCAGCGGGGTCTGGCGGTTCGCCCGGAAGAAGCCCCACAGCTCCATGGTCAGCCTGGAGGCCCTGTCCGCCGCCCCCACGCGCAGGTCCTGCGGGGCTACGTCCGAATCCTGGCACAGCTGAAGAAAGGCGAGGACACGGGATCCGGAAGGGAGGAAGGGGTCACGGAGACGCAGGGCAGAGTTCACTTGATGACCTGGGCGGGGGGGGAGAGGGGAGAGGGGGAGGTAAGGAAAGAGACTTAAAGAACAAGTATACGTCGAACTAGCTTCCCTTCGCTCTGACCTGACTGCACCTCTGCCACGACCTGTACACCGTCAGGGGAGGAGGAGGGTCCTACTTCTTCTGCAAAGGGCGTCCTTAACTGGGCGGCCCTGATGGGGTCCTCCTTGTACTCCCCTTCCCGCCTCTCGACAGTCGACGTGGAAGGTCCCTGTCCCGCCCGGAGGGACCCCTGCCGAGGGGGTCTGACGGACGTCCAAGGAGGGGAGAAGTTGGACACCGGGTGGTCGTCGGAGAAGGAGAAGTCGGTGTGGCTGGACCGCGAGGTCGGGAGGCAGGCGTCGTGTCTGTCGACCGTCACCCCTCCGTTCTCCCAGGTGCCCCCCTGCCCCTGCCCCTGCCGCGGGGAGCGAGGGGGATGCTGCTGCCGTCGGGATCTCTTGGAGCCCTGTCCTCGTCCTTCTCCCTGGTCCTGGCGGAAGTCCTTCCACTGGCGCTTCATGATGACCCGGTGCCAGTGCCACGTGCCACGTGCGGACGTGCGGACGGAACTTTCAAGTTGGAACTATCAATTTCATGTGTCTCTTCAGATTTCCGCGTTGTGGTTGTTGTTCACTCACTCCTCGCTCTCTAGTCAGCTGGTCAACAGCTGACGGTCTTTCAGACAGGTGACCAATCAGGAATAACAAGAACTTGCGAAAGGGCAACCCTAAGATTTATAGGGTGGACAGAGCTAATATTTTTTTATAATGTATATTTAGATCACAGAGATATATAGAGCGCTCAAGCTCTGCCTGGATAGCCTGAGCAGCAGCGTCATAGGCGACATCAGCAACACCCTTCCAGCCACCCAGGCAGGAGACAAAAGGGGAGA
>JAAUYM010046448.1_pt1 | contig 13689 bp, 17 predicted proteins | sample 7278001 | NCBI WGS metagenome assembly JAAUYM01 (sample SAMN14350224, study PRJNA611818) | marine sediment metagenome | isolation source: surface marine sediment (1.8m) | place: French Polynesia: Moorea | collected 2018-08
CCCCCCCCCCCCCCCCCCCCCCCCCCCCCCCCCCCCCCCCCCCCCCCCCCCCCCCCCCCCCCCCCCCCCCCCCCCCCCACCCCCCCCCCCCCCCCCCCCCCCCCCCCCCCCGCCCCCCCCCCACTGATGGTCCACGCATTGAGCAAGAGAGGCCAAAATTATGGGAGACTGACAGGGGAAAAATGGGACGTCTTCTATTCACCTTTCGAGGAAGAGGTAAAGATTAATATTGATTCCAGTGATTGGCACCGCGAAGGCAAGGAGGAGTTGCGGATGCGATCTGGCTACCCACGGGCACGATGACAACAACAGACCTCCTCCCATATTATTTTTTTTTTCGGTTCCCAATTGGCCTTGCTGCTGCTTCTCCTTCCTCCACCTTCCGATTCAAACAGGAGCACCACAGATTGCCGCCGCGTCCTCCCCCAGGTATACCATGCAGCATCATACTATACCTCTGCAAGGGAAGGCAGAATGGGACTCATTTATTTGGCATACAAGGGAGCAAGCAGCCAGAGCGGAGCAGACTCGTGTGCCAACAACAATGACGGGGGGAGAAGGGAGGTCCCTACCTCCCCTTGTGTAGCTAGATATCTATCCGTCAGTTGCCTTTTCTTTTTCACCGCTCGCTCGCGTCTTCATAATAACGTGCATTCATTCACTGTAGTGTAGGTACAGCATTCGAGAAGGAAGGCGAAACAGTCGCGTGGAATCGAAAAAGTGGAGCAGGGCAAAAGAGGAAGTGGCTTGCTTCCCTTTTCTCCTCCTTCTCCTCCTCCTGTTCCTCCTCCTCAAATATCCTGTTGTCACCTGTCGGACCTGTCCGAATCAATACATTACCTGCACGCAGATCGATGTCTGTTTGGAAGGGCGGGAGGTGAATGGCTTGTCACTCGCAATGAAACAAGTAATTTGTCTAATCTCCGGTTTTCTTGCCATCCATTATGAAGAATCTATAAAGAAGAGCCTTTATGTACATCACTTGAATTGATTGAAGTCACAGGAACCTTTAAAGCACTGGCACAAGCTGGCAAGGTCTGCTGGGAATGTCTATGGCATGAGAAGAAGCGTCGTTACCTGCCATGACAAAGAGGGGAGGAGGGGGAGAAAAAGATGATGGACTCTAAGCAGCTGATCAATCCACCTCATCATCAGATCCCGCCGGGAGGGGCGGCACGCTGGTGACAGTGATTGACCGAAATTGAAAGGAGGCCGCTATGTGCGTGTGTGTGCATATCGACCTCACACACACATACACATACACAACAAAGGCAAACTGTGTGACAGGTCAGGCCATATGTGCTTGCACAGAGAGGAAAGCTATCACGGATGAGTGATACTAGTTTTTTCCTTCATGCATTTCTACTTCTGTCCCAAGGGGATGTCAGTGGAAATATGGATGCTGGGATGCTGTTCGAAGACAGAAAAATTATCTTCGGCACATAAACTTTCAAGGTTTTTTCTTTTCCTCCCTTTCCCCATCTGCCACTATGCACTCACATCCATATGTGCACCAAAAAGTGCACCAGGCAGCAGTAGTTAATCCCATCTCGGAGCATCGATTTGAGATGCAGCGAGAGATCTTGGCTCGGACTCACTTTTGTCTGCAGGTATCTGATGCAGATTTCTGTCATGAAGTTTTTGGGGCAGGAAAAATTATGTTTTTATACCTCCTCTTTTCTGAGAGACTTCCAGAAGATAATGCGTCGTAAATCTGGAGCCTCTGTCAACACGACAAACTTGTTTCTCCGTGAAATGGGGGGGGGAGGAAGAAAGGATAAATTAACCCGGTGCATTTTTGGCAGCAGGCAAGCAGGGAGGGATAGTACAGTAGATGCAGAAGCCCTTAAATGAAGTTTTTGGAAGGTGTTGCCGGAGCTATCATTTATGACCAGCTCAGCTCAGTTGAGGGGGAGGGGGGCTGGACCAGAAAGATGGAAGATCGCACAACTCCATCACTACGGCGGTTTTTCTTTTACACATGTTATGTACAGTATGTTAGTTATTGCTACAGTCGATCGTAGAAAACCGGGAAAGGTCGGGTCTTGGCCCAAGCATCACCGTTAAAAAACCTAATGATTTCTGGTCTTTACACAGCCTGCTTTCTAGTGCATTCTTTTGTCATTAATTCAGATTAAGCTAAGTCTCGATTAACCGAATTTGACTGTAGTGCAACGTGCGCGGCGGAGGCAATTTTCAGTCACACTCCTTTTTGTGTGCGAAGTCTTTCATTCGGTTAACCACCCTCCGCTCACACACGGGGGGGGGGGAAACCGCATCAAATAGCGGCAGCGATGAACGAGTAAAGTCGACCTTCGGCTACGACAGTTTTGACAAGACGTTCGACTTTTGTGCCTCGACATCATTTTTTTCTTCCAATTTTAACTTAAATGATTCAATTAGGAACAATTGAATGTGAATGTGTAGTAGTACAAACGCACAACGTTTCTCTGAAAATGAAAAAAAAAGTGCACTGTGCAGCATCCGTTGCATCGAGGGAATGGTTATCTGATCTCAGCGGCGATATCTCACCACGACCCCTTCACTTGCATTCCGACCCCACCACCCTCCACCCTCCTCCCTTCTTTTAGGCCTGACTTGACCTTCGGTGCAACGACGCCTTGATCCAAGCCAACGTTGGCATGATTAAACCGCGCCTCCTCCTCCTCCCCCTCCCCCTCTCTCCTCCTCTCACCCCGTTATTTTTACGACATCGTCGGAGGCCTCATCACATCACACAAAGTTTTGCTTTTCTTTCTTCTTGAAGGCGACCAAACAGAACCTTTGTTTGGCTAATCAGCCCTTCTTGGCAACATGCAAAGAAAGATCTCCCGTGAGGTCGACGATCTGACTATCTTGGGCTATCCGCCCCCGATAAATAAGGATGTCGAGACATGTCCGTATAGCAAGTTCTAGTAACTTTGCTACAAACTTCTTATCTGCTACTCGCAATACAAGAAAGCTAACAGCGCAAGCCAACAGCATCAGTGGTAGCTTTGAAGTCGGTTTCCAGCAAAGTTCACATTTCTTCCAATATTTAAGCGCCTATTTTCATTTTTTAGATTTTTTATTTTTTCTATTCTTTTTATTCTTGCATCCGTCCAACCTCCCTGCAGTTTGAAATCGATGCTCTGCTCCACACGGGTGCTGGGGATGCATCTATCCATCTCCTTTGTGTACCGTTTTGTGCCGACCGCAAATTACATTGCCTTCTTCTCTCTTCTGCAATGCTGCTACGTACTTAAAATGTACAAAGAAAGAAGAAGAAGCAACTCAGGGAAGTTTCGGTGAGATTGATTACTCTGGGATTAAAAAAATCCGTGATCAGGTGGCCAATGATTCCATCACTATTTCGAAAAAAAAATCATTGCGCAGAGTAAGGAAAACAATAAAAAGCTTTAGAAAAACTTTTCCTAAAAATAAAATACTGTAAGTTTCTGTTACTTCTCGTACTTTCTTTGTAAGTCAGTCAAATCACAAGAGCAGAAAGTCTGTCTCTCTCTTTTTTAAGCAAGTTGCCCCTCGTTTAATTCTGGAGCTGCAGCCAGATAGGAACTCCATTTATCTCCGCTCTTCCTCCTCCTCCTCCTCCTCCTCCTCCTCCTCCTCCTCCAAGCCTTCTTCTTTCTTCCCACTCTTGGCTCCAGACGCGAATTGTAGCAGCAGAGAGTGAGGAGAATCCAGAGCGCCAAGATGACGGATGTGGTGATTCCGCCTCCATCCAACCCTCCCAGCCAAAGCAAGCGACTTCCCCTCCCCTCCCCGTAAGACGGCGACAAACGCAGCTTAAAAAGAGAATCGCCGCAGCCGCCGCAGCCGCAGCCGCAGCTTCTCTGATGACTGACGTTGCCGCCGCTTCCCTTCCAAGGAAGAGAGAAAGAGAAAGATTGGGGGGTTGACGTCGACTCCTCCAAAAGACGCAAGAACAGACCCTGTTCTGAGATCTGCGGCGAGACAATGATAGAGATCAGAGAGTGTTACCAGAATTGCGAGATCTCATTTTAAATAAAATTGTTTTCCAAAAAGAATAAGGAGAACAACAGCCCTTACCATTCCATGACCTGTCGGCTTTGGCGCAGGCAACACGCACAGAGAGGAGATGCTGTCGCTGGAACCTTCTGCGTTGGTTCTGCCTCATTGGCGATTGCTCTCACGACGCAATCCTTCCTTCCTCTCTCTCCCCCTCCTGTAGCTAATTGCCCACGTACTTAGGTGATTGCGCCTCTGGAAAGATCCTTCAACAGCAACGAGGAGAGGGAGGAGGAGGCTAAAAGTCCAACCTTGTCCGTGCGAAAAGTAGTAGAAAAGCCGCAATGTCATTTTCGCCAATGAACTCCGGACAGAGAAGTGACTTTTCAGGAGTGTCATCGCTCGATCACAGGATAGAGAGGGGGGGAGAGATTCATGGTCATGATCAAGTTCATCGATGCAATCTATACCTATACCACCCAACCTACAGGTATACCATAGTACACAGAAAGGCAGGTGATGATTCCTTTATCTCGTTAGGCAAACATTCGCTGTTTTTTCCGTGTGTGGCGCATGCATTGCACACATTCTCACACATGCAACGCGGACACTTGTTACACCCCCCCCCTCTCACACACAAAAAGTCTGCTTCTTGACCCCTGGTTGCCCTCCTCCCCCTCCTCCCTTCCTCTGGGGGATTCCTTGCTCGTGGGCACCTTGCATGGGCATAATTTACACAGGAGGGGGGGACGGAAAAGAAGCAGGCAGGGGGTCGGCTAACAATCTTCCCTTTTCCCCTCCTCTCTGCTGGTCTTTTGCATATGTACATTGCCTCCTCTCAAGTGAGGAAGGAGGAGGAGGAGGAAGACTAGGAGGAGGAGAGGCACCCCTCGACGTTTCAATAAATTCGCAATCTGGGGAGGGAGTCAGGAGGGGGGTTGTAAAAAATCCCTCTCGGTGGCCGCCACAGAAATGTTTTTTCATTGTGATGGAAACAAAGCCCTCGGGAGGAATCTTTGTTTGCTTGTTGTGTGTGCGTGTGTGTGTGTGCAGAGTTGGTTTTTGCCTCAATCAGGAAGAGTGGGTTAGATATGCCCCGGTAGTTGCGGCCGGCGTTGTGCTGTAAGGCCCGTTAGAGAAAATAAGATTTAAGGCATAGATTAAGAGATATACTAAATGGATCCTGTCTTAGTACAGGAGAACTTCGTTTTAGCAAACTCTGCTGTGATAGTTATATGAACTCCGCTTTATTCTATATAGCAAAGAGAATAAGAGATCGTCTGACGCAACAACTTTGAAGTTTTTCCTAGTCTACTTCTACTACGGCAACATCCTACCAATACAAGTAAACTTTTCTCCTGACAACCAACTTTTTACTACATCGGATCTCTACTGTCCATCGCATCCCTTTTCAACTGCCAGGAGTCTCTCTTCTCGTTATCATTCTTCCATTTGACCGGTGCGATGCACCACTCACTTCCTGCCCCCCCCCCCTTTTCCTCCTTTTTATGACCTCTCTGCTACATTTCCTCATCTCTTCCATGACAAGAGGTGGACCGGGCTGCACTGCCGTGTCTCCCTGGCACCGCAACGGGTGTTGCGCATTTCTGACAGCCTCCTCCGCATTGCATTATGTGCTAACACTCTCGTTTGCTATAAAGACATAAAAAAAAATCCTCCCTCCGTTAAAAGAAGGAGAGGGGAGCAGGAAGTCGCACGTATTTTTTTTACTTTTATTTCGGTGGGCCGCCGCAGGAGGAACTTTCAACAACAGTTTCCGGAAAAAACTGTATTACAAGAATGTCCGTTGAGGGAAAGGAAGAATTTTTTGTGTGTGTACTACGTACACACCTTCCTCCAGGGATTCCTATTTCACGGATCCGCTCTCTGCGCCCCATTATCGTCATCATCGGCGGCGAACCAACCTCGGCTGGGGCAACGGCGTCGGCGGCGGCTCCAGACTATCAGACATTGCTCAGGACACGGGCGCAAACTAGAGCCTTCCGGCTCGAAAAGGCTCCTAGGAGGAGTTAATGATCTTTTCGCTGTTATGTTATGGATTGTGTACGTTGCTCCAGATATGACGGAGAGGAGGAAGAGGAGGAGGAGGAGGAGCGATGATTCCGTTGTCTCATCTGCCGCCTGCAGCCCTTGTCTTGGAATTCCTTGAATGGGTGGGGAAGAAGAGGGAGAGGGAGGAGCAGGTTCTTGTTGTCCCGGTTTTTATTAACGACCCGTCTGTTTCAAGTCCGGACGGGATTTTCAAGAGGAGGAAAGAAGGATTGCCTTCTGTCACACCCTCAACCAGCGCCAAAGTTCGTTTGTTCTCCCACCTCTTCCTCCCCCTCCTCCCCCTTCTTACGAGGGGTGATGGTGTAGCGAGAGCGTCTAAAAATGATGCAGTTCGAACATGGAGAGGAGAAAAAGGAGTCATACCACGTAGAAGAGGAAGGAAGAGGAAAGATGATTAATGATCTCTATGCAATGAGAGCGTGTGCCCAGAAAATTCGTCCCTTGCGTTTTCGAATTCTTTCCCAACAACATCTCAAATATCGAAGGCATTTTTTCTGTCTTTTTTATAAGAAAAAAAAGACCAAAAATTATCTTTTTTTCGCTTGCAGGCGTGATGGATCTTAGTGCAAAGTCGTGCGGGTAATTGGCCATGCCCGAATTAGATTCGTGTGAGGGAAGGAGGAGGAGGAGGAGGAGGAGGGGGTGAAATTGGCTACCAGTAGTGCTGCCGCCGACGAGGAGAAGGATGCTATCGCGGTGGTGGTGTGTGTTGAGGATAACATGGTCCAGGAGGAGGAGGAGGAGGAGAAGGGCCAATCTTGACTTCCTAGGTGGTCCTGCCAGGTTTCTTCTTCTCCTTCCTCTGAGGTGGGAAAGAGGAGAAGGAGGGAAACCCGTGAAAGGAGCATCTCTTTTCGGCTTAGGGTCAACCCCTGGCGGACATAAATCTCCTGGGAAGGGATAAGGAAGGAGGAGGGAAGCGCGAATCAACGGATTAGCAGCCATCGTTCTTGGAGTCTGAGTCTTGGTCTGGTCTGGCTTCTTCTTCTACTACTTTTTACAAGTGTCCTTCGATCTACATCGAATGGCAGCTTGAAAAGTCGGTGATTAAAGAGAAGATAAAGACGATTTGTCTTTCTGCGATCTTTAAGGTGCGGTGCAACACGAACTGTGTTGCACGACAGAGATAATGAACTCAATCAGGGAGAATTATTGCAACACTACAACGTCACTCGTCATCTCAAAAAAAAAGTTTAAAACTGCACCGGGCAAAAAAAAAATTCTGTGGAGACAAGAAGCGCGCAAAAAAGTAATAAAAAAAGTTAAAAAAAAGTAAGCTCGTCCTCCGCCCGCTCTGGTTCTCTTTCGGTCGTTAAAGTGAAGCAGGAAACGAAACTAATGGATTTTAATTTGTGTGTGCAGCTAGCAGCATTGTTGCGTGCGGTGACGAAGAAGAGAATTAGCAATTGGCCAAATTCTCCCTCATTCCACTTTGGAAAAAAAAAATAGAAAAAAAGAGGAGGAGAGGAGGGCGTTGTCCCTGCCTTGTTCTTTCTTTCATCTGCGCTCGCCGCAGCCGCAGCCGCAGCCGCCGTGGCAGTCGCCGCCGCGGCTGCCGTCCCGACTTGTTGAGGGGCCAAGCACAATTTGCAACTGCAAGAAGGAGAGGGAGGGAAAAGATTCACAACCAGTTGCAGGCGCGGTAGCCAACAGAACCCCACGACTAACCTGTGCTATCCCATACCCCAGCATCAAGACCTTAATAACTCAACTCTCATTTCTGGAATTCCAGCCTCCTGAGAGGAGGAAGAGGAGGAGGAGGAGGCGTCTGATGCACTTATGCATTGTTTCTTCGACGACTTTGATGTTCTTCTTTCTTCATCTTCTTTGGTTGCATCCTTTGAAATCCGGAATGAGACAAAAGAAGGGACGTCCATTTTATTGGCCACCATGGCTTAAAGTCATTATGGGGCACGAAATCGCTATCGGAGGAGGAGGTGAATCTCTATCCTCTGAGCATCGCGTAGCATACCTTGATAGCGCCCTAGGGGGGAGGGGAGATGCATAAAAAGGCGACGTTTTCTTATCCTCCTCCTCCGTTCCAAAAGTCAGGCACCGTCGTCATCGCCGCCGGCGCCGGCGCCGCACCCACGGCCTTCTCCTCCCTCCTCTCCTCCCTCCAAAGGCTTGTGCTCCAGTTCCTCCTCTTCCTTCAGCAGCAGCTTTAAAAAAAAAACCGCACATAGTAGGAAGGCGTGTTCCCGAGGAGAAAGAGGAGGAGGAGGAATTGTAGTGGTAGTAGACATAGTAGTACTGTTCTGACCTTGAAAGGCGGGGGGGTCCTTACACGATCCTTCTTTTTTTCCTCCTCCTCCTCCTCTCCCCCGGCGTTTCTCGTGATTCCCCCTCCTCCCCCTCTTTCCAGCACTGCTGGGCGCCCCTTCTTTAGCTGCCAGCTATGAGGAGGAGGAGAAGGAGGAGAAGGAGAAGGGAGGGGGAACATCCACACCCTCTTTCTCCACTGACAGCAAGTGCAAGAACGCCACACACACGCACACATATGCAGTCGAAAAGGGAGAAGGAGGAGGAGGCGGCGTCGCCGACGCCGACGCCGAGGCCTAGGTTGCCTTGCACTGCAGGCCTGCACCTGGAAAGACAAGGGCTCATCGAACAATTGAGAATATTCTAAGTGATTCCCAAAAGTAATATCTTGGGTATCTTCTAATAATCTTTATTCGATACCATTCCGTACGTGCATCTGTCAAGAAAGTACATGTACCTGGTAAAGACAACTTTCAAATTTTAGACATGCATGAAAACTTCTGTCATGGAGCGAAGGAAGGACCCATAAGCACACCCAGGATAGAAGTGGCCAGAGTCAGTCAGATTGCAACGGAGGTCCCTGCAAACTCTTTTTTTCCAATACGTGTACGTAAATGGACACGCCAGAAAATGACCACTAAAAGAGTTTGAGGGGCGCACCATTGTTCTAGGAGGAGTACCTACATATAAAAATCGCCGCTTACAAGATTTGCACCATGGGCATTTATTTCTCTCTCCGTGTGTCACATGAAACAAGATAGCGTCAAATAGAAATCATCTGGGCATCGCAGCTCCTTACATATATACCTACTTCAATATTCGCTAAAGGAAAGGATTATCAAGTCATCCTGCACTGTGGTGTGACCAAACTGCGCTAAAAAATCGCAATTCTTCCGACTTTCAGGTTCGGATGGCAAGCAAAATTTTGCAATTGCAACTTGTAGTTTTACTGCGCATTTAGGAATCTTCCAACTGATTATGGTAGTATTGGTTGAACGGTCTAAAATGAGCAAAATTAAAAAGACATATGAGATGAAAAAACCAAAATACCGGTAATACGACTTTTTGCGATTTTTCTGTCCCAAGCCTGCGACTTTGCTTATAGGCTTTTGGTCTCACTGATCTTCAGATGGAGGCGGAGGAGACCTCTGGTTGGCTGATACTATCTTTGCTTTGGCACAACTCTTTCTCCTCACTTGCGAATATCTCCCAATCTTGAGAGACAGAGAGTGGAATACAATGGGGTGTAGGGAGGAAAAGGGAATTTGATCATGGGAACAGACACCTTTCCCTACCAAAAAAAAAAATAAATAAATAAACACCCTTCCTCGTGTCAAACCAATCAAACTTTTTTTTGGAGGGGGTGCGGCTTGCTTCGACTTCTTTTCCTCCGAAATATCTCCAATCTTTTGCGCTTTGGATGGCGGTGGTGGTGCTTTATTAAGCCACTCTCCTCTGCTCCCCCCCCCCACACCCATTTTCTCAGAAGTCAAGAGGTAGAATGAGTGAATGAGGTTTTTTTCGGCGACTTCAAAGAAAGCTGCTGCTGAGAAGGATATCCTTGATTGCTTCTTCTGCTCCTGCAGCAGCAGCAAGCAAGGCAACAACAACAACAACGAGGCAGCCAAAGAGCATGACTCGAGTTCCCCCTTCCTTTTTGAGTGAATCGGCACGAGCGTTTCTTTCTTCCTTTCTTTCTCCCCGCCAAGATCATCATAAAAGGAGGTAATAACTCCGGAGCCAATGCAAAAAAAAATTCCGCTTCCGCAGTTGCTCTTGAAAAAAAAATTGGAATAGATTTTTTTGTGTGTGTTCGGAAAAGGGAAGGGAAGGGGGTGGGCATACGTAGTTACATAGGACACCACGCATTGCATGATGCCCCAGACAATGCGAAACAGAGAGGGAGAGGGGAAGAGAAAAAGGAGATTGAGACGTCCACACAGGAAGATAAGCGCTGGAGGGAGCAACCACGGAGGGAGGGATTCCTCCTTCCTTCCCCTTCTTTTGAGGCAATTTTGGTTGAATTAAGCTGGCTGGAAGAGAAAAAGAGATGGACAAACCACCAGACGGCCTGATTCTTGCCTCTGGTCAGTCAAAGTATAGGTAGGAAAGGGAAGTATCCCACTTCCCTCACTCCCACTCCCACCAGCGTTGAATTCACCCTGCGGTGGGTTAGCGCACTCCTTGCGAGTCCTTTTTTTTTTGTAAAGCAGCATCCGAACCCAACCAATAGCGATCGGAGGAGTTCCGCTCTCCTTACCATCTCGCAAAATGGCCAAATTAGCCTAGCTCTAACTCTGCAAACATCGCCAACTGAGTGATGTGTACACTTTTGTGTGTGCAAAGCTCCGCTATAGTACAGACTGGGCTCCAAGTATTTAACTGTTATTCTATGTATCGATGTTGGGTTAATTAATTGTTTAAGTTTTTATTCTACTATGTGTATGTTGTGTCTGGAGGCATTGTTATTGGCTGGGAAGAAAGAGGAGGAAGAGGAGGCCGCAGTAGCAGCAGGGCAGCCGATTATTTTCAGATTATGATCTCTTGGCCTCTCTTGGCGTATAAGAGAGAGAGAGCGCCACGTATTTTGATTCATTTGCTACCTCCTCCTTCTCTTTTCTCTCGTATCATACGATGAAATCTCAGACACTTCTCTGCCTTCACTTTTTGTGTGTTCATCTGGCGTTATATAGGCCTCTTCCTCCTCCTTCCATAGCTGCCATTTCTCAGGCGTGGCTGCTGCCAAGCTTCATTTCTTCCCCAAAACTCGCCGCTACCCTCCTCGTCCCTTCCTCACTGCCAATGCAAACACCATCAGAAATGAAATCCACAGATGCCTCCTCCCTCTGCACCAGCGCAGCTGCCTCTACGTAATAAACTTGCAGGAAGGCCTCTTTTCTTCCTTAGATCTCTAATTATCTGCGGGGCTCCCTTTCTTGATAAGAGGGGCTTTGCTCGAAGGTTTGTGGGGCGGTTGGATTGGGCCTCTTTCTTTCTCGAAAATTGGGTCATTCCTCCTCTCTTTTAGTGGCAATTTGCTGTCCTGGGATATTGAGGATCGAGGATAGCATAAAGAAGAAGAATAAAAGGGTTTTTTTGTTGCGTATCACTGGAATACGATTTTATCCAATGTGTATTTCAGACCACAGCAGGTCATTAACGTCAGCTATCTGTGCCACCACAGGTCTGTTTTGCACCAGGGTGGGGGCAGGAAAAGGACGTTAACCGATTCTACAAAACAAGCATCACTTTTCGTTCCTAATTGGTCGCATGTTAGCGAAATCAGTGCACTACTAAACGCTACCTCGATGTACATATTAGTAATGTTGAATGCTAGATGCTGATGTAAATCAATGGTAAAAGCAGTTAATGTGCATCGTAAATACAGTTGACACGCACCTTGTCAGTCACTGAAATGTGCATTTTTTTCTTTTCATCTGTCAACTTGTGGTCCGTTCCTAACAGCTGTGCATTTTGGAGAAAAAAAATCAGGAACCCCTACAAAATTATTTACTACCACAGAGAGAAAGAGATCGAAAGACAACCAACCAACCCGCCGTGAGGTGGTTTTGGCAGCCAAGAAGAGGATTAAATCCTCTGCCGTCCTTCTTACACGCTGGTATATTCGCAGGAAGAGGAGAAAGAGAAGAAGTTTAGATGGATTTTTGCGGGTAACCGAGGGAGGGAGAAGGAAGAGGAGGATCACTCAGGGAGGAAAGAAGGAAATGCAAAAAAAAAGAGAGAGAGAGCGACCCCTCAGGAATGCTGCTGGGCAGTTTGATTCACGCACACAAGTTTGCATAATTCATATTCCTCCATATAAAGAGGATTTTGGACGAGCACCGGGTTCATCTGCTTTGAAAGTCAGGCCTAGGAGGGGCTTTAAAAGAGAGGGGAGAAGGTGACAGGCCTAGCACTTAGTACATGGCACCCCCTCCCCCATCATTGCGGGGCAGAAGAGAGCATTTCTCAGGATTATCCCTTTCCGCCCCTTCCCCTGTCAACGGGGTCTTCTCCCTCAAATCGCTGGCACAGGTATCACACACGTACGTACCACACACAGGTCTTTGAAAAAATGCAAGAGAAGACGGCAAATTGTTGCCTTGCATGCTCATTCTTTCACCAAAAAGTTCTTCTGGGGTTGGATCCACTGGTGCAAACTGAAGTAAGTGCCCATTGTTCGCCTGTTAAGCCGGTGCATCATTATCATCCGAGGAAGAGGAGAAGAGCCCAGAAACTGCAAGAAGAGGAAGAAGAAGACGAAAGAAGATTCGTGAGGTAATGTCGTCACGACGTCACATGAGCTAGGCAGGGAAAAGAGGGGGTCGTGTCGGAATTATATAAACACGGCACTATGAGAGAGAGAGAGAGAGAGAGACAGAGAAAAAGAAGGAGAGGGTGCTGGTGCTGCACAGTTCTATCTCGCACAAAAAGAGAGAGAGAGAGAGATGAGTGTACGTAATCCTTTCTTTCTTTCCTCGCCTTGACTCGACTTGGCCCTGACCCTCAAAAAAATGGAGAGGAGGGAGACGAAGAAAGAATGAAAGAGGAGCAGAAAGAAACACAGGGGGAGAGAAAAGAAAGGGAGATGCGCAATATTGGCCTTCAACCTTGGCGGTAGGATGTTTGTGCGGTCTGATTTTTTTTTTTCGTTCCCGGCAGCGTGCTAAAGAGCCAAAAGTAGATTTGGGTTAGGAGACGTCGCCTTCGTCGTCGCCGTCGTAGTCGGCTGCGGCACACAGCGGTCGGTCTCCGTCACGCCGCCGAGACGACCCCGGAGACGCCGCCACCCGCCACCTACTCGTGTGTTGCTTTGTTTCCTCCTCCTCCTCTTCCCAAGAGGCTTCTTCTCATTTGAGTTTGGAGGAGGGAAAATGTCTCTTCTTCCTTCTTTTCTCTTCTTGTTCAGCCGCGCCCCTTGTGTGTACATACCAGGACAAGCACGCATTCATACAGCAACGAACCACATGTGGCCCAATTTTTTCCGTTGCACCACTTCGTTGCTGCTCTTGTTTGGCCCGGGGCCCCGAAAAGCACGTCCGCCCAGGATTCAAAACTTTGGCGTCAACCTGATTGGATTCGGTGCACGACGGGAGAAGGAAGGCGGGGGGGGGGGGGGAAAGGAAGAAGAAGATGCCAGAGCAGCGATTCGAATCTTCTTCTTCTTACCTTTGCTTTGCTTTTTTTGGGGGTCGTGTTCAATTCGCGGCTCACGAGAAGGATCAAGAACCGACATTGGTGGCACGGAAGAAGGAAGGAAGGAAAGAAGGAAGAAAGGAAGGAAGGAAGGGGTTTACAGGAGGGAGGCAAGGATGCACCGCACACAAACGCGAGATGATGAGAAAAAAACCGCTCTCCGAAGATCACATTTCGCGATAGTCCAAA
>JAAUYM010026223.1_pt1 | contig 13688 bp, 12 predicted proteins | sample 7278001 | NCBI WGS metagenome assembly JAAUYM01 (sample SAMN14350224, study PRJNA611818) | marine sediment metagenome | isolation source: surface marine sediment (1.8m) | place: French Polynesia: Moorea | collected 2018-08
ATGGTTACGAAGATGCCTGGAGAACAACAACAAGAACAATTCGACCCATCCTATGACCTGTCGGCTGTCGCCGCAGGTAAAAATTGCCCAACCCAGGAACAAAAGAATGATTTTAGTATGATTTATATTAACAAATTTTGTTAGCTAACAGCTGTGTGACTTGCCGTTTTTATAGTAAAGCTTGTGGTAGTTTCAAAATTTTAAAAGTTTTTTTTAATAATCTCTCAAAACTTGTTATTGGTTGCACGTTAATGTCCAAATGTTCATAATAATAATACGAGTAATAACATCAGCACAAATATGTCTCTTCTAGATCAGAGTTTGTAAACTTGCAAAACTATAAATCCTGCACACAAAATATTTCGGGAGGAACAAAAATGCACCTGGCACATAGATCAAGAAGCATTGATTGCTAGCATCCAATGACCGAAGCTCTTAAGTGGGCTCAACCTCTGAAGCCCCCTCCCTGACTTTGAACCTTGAACTCCTTGGCCGCTCGCAGCTTTCAGCTTCAACTTTAGCTCCCGTTCAGTGATTTTTTAAACTCTCTTTCTCCCTCCCTCCCTCCCTCCCCTTTTATCAAAATTTGGGGGCTGTTGTTCCTTCTTCCCTTCCTAGGTACTTCCACTGGCCAAATGTCGCTCTCTTGCTACCCGCCCGTCCCCACCCCCCAAAAAATCTGAACGTTGGAAGTCCTATTAGGTAAGTGTCGTTGGCGGCGTTGGCGGACGAGCAGACTACTCTTCTTCCTCCTTCTCTCGATTTCGTCCGCCTTTTGCTCTTCTCTCTCTTGTGTCTTTTCATCCAGGTGAAACAAGGGAGCGAGGCAGCGGAATCCTTCTGTTCTGGCGTCAGATGGCCAGCGAGCGGAGGGAGGGAGGAAGGAAGGAGAGGGCGATTACTGACTTTGCAGCTTGCGTCCCGGTGGCGGTGGCTCGTGCCAACCCCTCCCCCCCTTAATCTCTCTCTCTCCCTTCCTCTTGGCCCTGGCCCTGGCGCTGGTGGTGCGGTATGGACGAAACACTCGCAGCGCACGTGCCCCCCACTCTGGAGGAAGCCTCCAATGGAGGGACCAAGAACAAAAAAGGGGCACTTTTATGAAACAACGCACAGTGGAAATTCAATAAATTGAATTTACTAAAGTAAACATCGATTTAATTTAAGAGTTATTAGCGTCATTCTATAGTGGCCTGCCATTTAATAAAGAGCCTCCATTTAGTAATAGATTTTTCCCTAAAAACCGCCGATTTTACTAGAAACAAAATCCTACTGTACCACTCCATTTACCTTGCTCCTCCATACTTTGTGCAGGCGGAGGAGCTCTTGTAACAACGTCCCCTCCTCCTCCTCCTCCTCCTCCTCAAATATCCAAGTGTGGCAATAACTCTGTGAAGCTTGGCTACTCACCTGGAAATGCTCTTCTCTTCTCTTTTGCTTTCTCGACTCATCATGATGAGTGAGAGCGAGTGAGATAAACTTTGGCAGCGGGATCAAGGATAAAATTACATGGCAGGAGTGAGGGATGGGAACTTGGAAGCCCTGACATGATAGGAGTTGGCGAAGGGTGCTTGCTATGTACCTTTACCTTTCTTCCTTTGCTGAGCAAGATATTAACATTGTTGGAGTAATAATTATTAATACCACTTCAAAGTAGTGGTATTCGGAGTAGAGGGATTTTTAGATTAGTGAGAATATTCTATAGGATCCATGTTTTTATGTAGTACCTAGATTACTTTTGATTAGAGATTTTTCTTAAAATGGTGATTTGAATTAGCAGGGGAAAAAATCACTGTCAACACCACATTTTTTTATGACGAAAAAGCTCTCGTGAATAATTCCATCCAAAGTGTCAAAGTACTGTAATATTTAGTGTGTGTTGCAGTGTACTGTTAGTGTGAAAAGGCTATAACCTCATTCGAAGCATTAAAAACCTCATTGATATGAATATAGTAGGTATGTAAAAAATTAGAATTCTAACTTACTAGAAAGTCAGATTTGGAGGGATTTTGATATTAGAGGGATTTTTTTCTTGGTTGGCAAGATTAGCGTTTTCCCGCTAATCCGAAGTGAACTGTTACGTACAGTACATTAATCACAGCTTGAAGCATGTTAAAGAGAGATAGAGAGAGCCCTTACAATATGACTTTTTAACTTTTTAAAGCCCATGTTAGACCTGTGCTGAGCTTATGTAGAAAGATTACTGGGATAAAGCTCACTTCCTTCAAGTTTCTCAAACTATCACGCATAATAAGAATCATGATCATGCTAAGGGTCATTCTAGCTTACCATAGGTATATATTTTTCTCTATAAGTGTTTTTCAAGTCGACTTGAAAACACTGGTGCATGGACAGGCCTACCAAGGAGTCCAGAGTTATTATGAGAATGAGAAAAACTTTCCTGTCTGGTAGAAAATTATGCACGGAAGCCATTAAATTAGAAAGAAAAGATCTGGACCATGTTGATCTTGCAGTGACAAGAGTGCAGAGGGCTGTTATTGACCTCGATAGTTGGACGTGGAGGTGGGCAGGACCGCGTGTAACAAGTTGTAAAAGTGCCTCTCAGTGGGGCTGTAAATTTATCTAAAATCTGTGTGAATTTTGCACCGAACAGAAACTCACACAAAAAAAGAAGAAATTCCTACTCTTCAGTATCCGCTCAGTTCTAGTACTACCTATGTTCTACAGTAGTGTCAAATCTTTCCTAGCTTTGCACTTGTGGCCACACACGGGATCTGCTGCCGCATCTCAGGTTGCCTCTACTACGTATCTTGTACCCACTGTAGTATTGTGGGGTGAATCTTTGAAAGAAGCCCTGTTCTTGTGGCTAATCGCCTCCCCAAGGCTTCCTTCCCCCCGTTGGCAAATGTGTCGTCGACGGCTCCCCCGTCCCTCGTCCGGACGACGGACACGCTCCGTTGGCGCCGTCGGCGACGCCCACGAGAACAGATTTCTACCAATCAGAGCCCTTCCTTCCTTCTTTTCTCTCCCTCTCTCCCTCTCCCTCTCCCTCTCCCTCTCCCTCTCCTCGCTGCGGACAGAGAACGAACGGAAGAAGTTGGAGGCAGAAAGAGGAGCGAGCATTGCACACACAAGTTTTTTCACTTCCTCGCGGACCTTCTGGCCTCCCTCCTCCTCATTGCAATATCGTTCCAAAATTTGAAAGAGGAGGAGACGAGAGAGGGGAGCCCTTGCCAGCGAGAAAGGGAGAGAGAGGAACCTCATCCACTTGATCCATCCGCGACCTTTAGGACAAAATTCCCGATGGAGGAAGGTAAGCTGACTTGATTGACCGATGGAGTTGGTAACAGTTTCGTGGAGGAACATTTCAGCTCTGCGGGATTATCTTTTTTTAATGCCTGGAAAGATTGTGTTCTTCTGAATAAAGGAATATGTGTTGGTGGGCCAAAAAAAAAAGTCCAACTTGTCACGGCCTTTGCGTGATGAGAGTCACTTTTATCTCTATAAACTATATACGTACTGTACCATCATAGAAGAAAATTTTGAGGGTTAAATAGCAGCAACACAAGCAACGTTTCTTTTTCTCATCACAGTCAAAACTGTGTGTGTGACATCGTGTTGCTCAAGGCTGACGTGTTACAACTTTCTCAAGAGTCTCTACTGGTACATGAACTCCTCCTCCTCCTTCCCCCCTTCTTTGCTCCAACGGCCGTTGGCACCGCAATTTCCCGTTGAGACCAAGAGAAGGGAGAGCTAAAGAGATGAAGAAAGAAAGGGAGGAAGGAAGGAAGGGGACAAGGAGGTGTCAATTAAGTCGTGTGGCATAATTCCCCTACCTTTTTCTCCGGTCTCGACCAGACACACGCCATGTCTCATCAGTACGTACATATCGACATATTTCGAGCATAAAACTTGTTTGACATTTTGTAATAACTTTATTATACTTTCTCTCGTACTTAAGAAATGTTAATTACACGCACAACTGTCGTTCATGTTTGGGGAGAAGATATCAAAGTTGACACGTATTGCAGTTAAAATAGTCAGACATATGTACCGCTCAGGTTATATAATGGCTTAACTACCCAACCAACAACGCACTCTGAATGAACTTCCAACTGGGCTTCGATGCAGAAATTTTGTTAATAAGCACCAACTGAGCAAAGAAATAGGCGCCAAATGTGTACATAAAAAAATCGTATATGCAATGTGTATGTATTCCAACTGAGCTTCCATTTTGCATACCACCGTTGGTGGTTGGGTAGGTAAAAATGTTAACGAATTTAGCGTGACTGACTGTCTGGTCGGAGCAACACAGAAGTCGTTTTCAACAACTTGCAAAGACTACATACTAGAATTTTCAAGGATTAAGAGATCAGAGGTAATAAAAAAAATCTAAATATATGCCTAATACCACTGTACCAGTAGATACTTGAGATGCTTGAGAAAGATGACAGTGGTCTGGCAAGCAGCAACCTACTACACAGATGTCACTACATGAAATTTGCCAGACCAGAAAAATGTTTTGAAAAAAAAAACCCAGGTTCTTTTCTTTTCTTCAAAAGAAACGGGGCCGGACTGTCATTTAACCTAGGGTGTAACCTCGGTTTCATTTGATCATTCGCCTTCCTTCCTTCCTTGCTCCACCTTTGGCAGTCTGGCAGATAGGAAGAACACCCACCTCTTTCGTCCCACAAACACGAGCCTCCTCTTTGATTCCAAGTGGGAACTGAGAGGGCAACCACACCTGCCTCTTGCCCCTTGCCTTTGCTTCTGCCCCTCAGCTCATCCTCCTCTTCTTTCCAAAAGACCAACTGCCTCAATTAGCGTGGAGAGGAGAGGAGAGGAGAGGAGCGAGAGAGCTTTTTGCCGTCCGTTCCAACGTTGCCCGTTTCCGCCCGTTTCGTCTCGTCCGCTTGGCTTCGTTCGGATCGGATCCGGAGTCTGTCTCTCTCTCTCTCTCTCTCTGTGTCTGTCTCTCCTATCTGCCATCTGGACAGAAAGGGAGGATCGAGAGAAAAGGAGCAGCGAGCGTTCACTTCACTCCAAGTGAGACGAAAACCGTCTTGGGGTTGGGGCTGGAGCGGCCGGAAAATTGTTGGTCGGTGGCGAGAGACAGAACCGGTAAAAAAGAGAGGGTGGCCCTTGCGGTCGCGGGGAGGGTGCTGAAGAAGCAGCCTTGAGAGAAACTGCTTCGGGAGAATTTTAAAACCGGAGAAGAAAGCGGGTAAGAGAAGGCCATAAGGAGATCTGAAATCGATTTCTGCAGGAGAGGAGGCGTGGGGTTGTTGTGGCAGTTCTGATATGGGAGGTTCTGGTGGTACGTGGACAGGGAGGAAGGACTCGTGCACCTTGTTAGCCATCGCTGCTGTGTCAACAGCACACGTTCCTTCCTTCCTTCCTCTCTTTACTCATTCCATGAGTGCGCACCCAGGAAAAAAGAAACTTTATGGCCCAAAAGGGAGAGAAATTTGCCGAGGGTGTGGCTGGAGGTGGGGGAAAAATCTGTGGGTTCCTCCTCACGGGATGTTTCCTGATGCTGTCCTCCTCCATGTGTGAGACCATTTGTCGCAACTTCTTTCAATCCACATGGGTTTGTTCTTCGTCGCCCTTCCCCGCGCGCGCGTGCAGTGACAGCTCTCTCCCTCTTCTCTTTCTTTTTTTTTCTTCCTCCCTCTCGCCAGCACTGTTGCCGTGAATTGGGTGTAACGTCGTTTATGGGACTTACCACCTTCTTTCTTCGTCCTCCTTTTGCGTTGATTCATCCTATAAAATATTCATGCGCCGCCGCCGCCGCCGCCGCCGCCGCCACCGGCGCCGACTCAGTCAAGTGACGGTGGTTTGTGCTGCCACTACCAAGACTAGTACTATACTACCAACCTACAAAGGAGGGGGAGAGAGAAAAAAAGCAATAAAGCAGAGCCCGTTCTTTCGTTCCTTTCTTCTTCTTCTTCTCTTCCTCTTTCCTGCTTCCGTGCAATAACACACAAAAGAGAGTAACGATTTCCATCCAACCAGACCTTCGCGTTCACTCGGGGGTGCCTCTGATTAAAAAAAAACAACAACAACTAAAGTGAGAAACTGAAACTAACAAGGTAGATAACATGACGAACGTTCTAATAGTTCTAGACAGGAGGGGCGACTGCGTATTGTCTAAATTCAATCCAAATTGCAAATTGGCCAAAACTAGAAAAAAGAATTGGTAATAAATAGAGTGCTTACCTAACCAATATGGGGCGACATAAAATATAAGAACATATAATATCCGAAATATAAGAAAAAAAATCTCAAGTTGGCACATCTCTGAAATCCAGAACAGTGCATGTCTCCGAAAAAACACATGGCATATCTCCGAAAAAAAAGACATTTTTCTGAAAAATAGCAGTTTTTGGCATACAGTACACATACTGTCAAAGCAAATCTTGCCATGCTTATCTAAGCAAAATTATAAACAGTATGTCCAAATTATCCCTCAATTCTCACAATTCATATTTAAGTGGGTATGTGGGTTTCATTGTGGAAGTGGAAAGATAGAAAAATACTTACTACAGTTTTCCATAGTTGAGAGGTTTTTAAAGCTTGCTGCACTATTTGTGAACTTTGAAAAAATTGGCTATACCATCTTCCTAATTACTGTCTTTTTTGTACAGTAATATCAGACCGTAAAAAGTTGGAGAGAGATATGCCATCTCCCAAAATATTGTCTTTTGGGAGATATGCATACAGTAGAAAAAAGTCGGGAGATATGACAAGTACGAAAATTAAGTCGGAGATGTGCAACTACCCCAACAATATCATCGTCACTATTTTTTTTGTACAAAATGAAATGCAAGCGTGCAAAAGGAGTTTGAGTTTCAAGATCACCTTTTCCCTACCCCTCAACTCACTGTGAATATGGAAGATACAAACAGCAAAATAAGCCCTGTAACATCTGAAGTATGTCTAGAGGGACAAATTCCTGCCTGAAATATTAAATTATAAATATTTTTACAAGCTCCAGCTTAAAAAAGGCAACCTGAAAAAGCTAACTGATTTGCTGTGTCACTATAGGATTATGCGTGGGTCTAGTACAGAAATGGCATTATACTATGCTTGACGAGTTAGCAGCCCTTAAACCTATTAAATTTGTCTTCCTCCAAGTAGTTACCTAATTCTTAGATGAAAAAAGTGATTGCATTGCTGGCAAATCTTTATTAGCTAAATGAGAGGTGAAAGGTTCTTAACGACACATTCAATAAAATATCTGTTTTAAGTATAAAAAAACTTTAAAAAAGTAAAACGTATTTCAAAAGTGCATTGCACTCATGGATGCATACACACTGGAAAAAATATTAACAAACTTTTGTGTTAAACGTTTTCCTTTGTGAACTATAGCATCATCATCTACTTTTAGACCATTGTCGTGGTCTTACTTTCTTTGTTAGCAGTTAAAGTCACTTTTCTAGCTGGATAACTAAATACATGCCGCATAAACATCTTGAAAGAAGCTTTTACTTTGCTTAAATGCGCATTAAGTCATCTGTTGCGGGTACTACGTAAAAATTATTTTTACGTCTTTAGCAGGTTCCTCTTCTTCGGTTCCCATGCTGGAGCTGTCCCCGTTTTGGTCCTGCGGATTCCACACTGGTTCCGCGGCCGCAACCGCCGCTGCCGCCGCCACCGCCGCCGCCGCCGCCGCCGCCGCCGCAGGTGCCGCGGGTGCCGCGACCGCCTCTACAGACGGCTTCCGCTCAGTCCCTTTTCCTCCTCCATGCTCCTCCTCCTCTTCTTCCTCTCTGACAAGCACCAGCGCGACGGCAACGCCCCCATCTTCGCCCTTGTCCGCCTCTCTCCCCAACAGCGCCTCTCCCTCCTTCCACCCACATCACCACATCTACATGCACTCGCTCTATCTCCAGAGCCTGCTGGGACTGCGACAAGTCGCCGCGATTGCTGCAGCCGCCGCGAACGAGAAGACGAAAGAGAGACAAAAGTTCTTTCAAGGTAAATTTAATCCAGAAATACATGTACGGTATGTAGTAGCACAATGCCATGAATGTGAATGAACTCGCTCCCCAGACGCATGTGTGGCTCCTCTGAACCTGTCAACCAAAGATGCTTCTCCTTCCCCGTCTCTGTCTTCGCATTCGCCACCTTCGTTCTCGTCCTCCGGCACGATCGCCAAACAGACAAACACGTCTCAACGAACGCTCATCTGGTCTCCGGTCTCACTCTGCAGTGAAGAGGGGAAGGCGGACGAGAAAGGCGGAGCCGGAGGAGGAGGACGAGGAGGAGGAGAGGAGAGGGAGAAGAGGAACGTAAACGCCAGCAAAAAGAAGAATGCCACCACCAGAGAGGAGAGGACGTTCAAAGTATGAAAGTATGGACCCCCGCCCTTTCAATACCTTCCAACAAACTGGTTTTTTTTTCCTTTCAGTGCGACCAGTGCGGGAAGAGCTTCAAGCGGAGTTCGACCCTGTCCACGCACCTGCTGATCCACAGCAACACGCGCCCCTACCCGTGCCACTTCTGCGGGAAGAAGTTCCACCAGAAGTCGGACATGAAGAAGCACACGTACATTCACACGGGGGAGAAGCCCCACGTGTGCGTCGTGTGCGGGAAGGCGTTCAGCCAGTCGTCCAACCTCATCACGCACATGAGGAAGCACTCCGGGTACAAGCCGTTCGCGTGCGGACTCTGCGAAAAGCGATTCCAGAGGAAGGTCGACCTCAAGAGACACCGGGACGCGCACCACGCAGAACAGGTGGAACAAGAGGAAGAGAGGGGGAGCCAACAGCAGTAGCAGAAGGGATCAAACATGATACTCGTGCTGCTGCTTTTGATAAAACAAAGCCAAAGAACATTATAGTATCCCGAGCATAATAACTAGACATCGTGCAACCTCCGTAATCCACGAAAGAATTTGGCTTTACATGCAGAATGATCTCTACCTCTAGATGCTTTATTAGTACTCGCAACATCGAATGAATACTTGATACATAGTAATAGTATTGGTAGAAGACGGCCTCTCTCGGTCGCACTGCGCCACTCTATGTACGGGCAGCAGGACAAAACCTCTTTTAGTGTAGTAGTAATCCTTTCTTCTCCTCAACTGTTGTCTGTAAGTAAGGGGGTCTCGTCTCGTCTGCATCCCATCTCCCATCATCACGCCCCTCAATTGGCGTTCGTGCCTCCCGTAGCGGCAGCTTCAGCAACCTTGTCAGCCGCCTTCATGGTCTCCTGCGCATCACCCACCGCCTCAGTCGAGACGGAAGACGAACCTGGAGTTAGGGAAGCGCGGATAGCGATGAATCTCAATTGTCTCGCCCCTCATACCTAATCTCTGCCTTCTTAACTCACCCTGCGGCCTCTGAATGGGTGTGGGATTGTAGGTTCCATCTACGACCGCTGCTCCAGCGCCAGGGGCAGGCACCGGCTTCTGCGTGACCTGCGTGGCAGTGTAGGTAGCGCCAGAGGAGCTGACAGTGAGGCCGCTGGCACCTGCTCCTCCTCCCGCTGCTGTGCCAACGGGAGTTGATGCGACGGTTGGCGCTTTCGCCGCCACAGTCTGCGTCTGCTGCGCGGTGGCCGCGGGGTTGACGGAGGCTGCGATTGCCGCGGCTGCGGCGGCCGCGGACACTGACGGAGACGGGAGGGTCTGCTGCCCGCGAAGGGATTGGTGCGTTCCCAGATGCTGCGGAAGACCAGCCTGCGTCGAAGTCACTGGAAGATACAGGAGAAAAACACATCATTGCTCCTGCTAGTCATGTGTCAACAATGGCTATTAGCAACAATAAGCATCTACTGTGACCCTCATATCTCTATATCTCTACATATATAAATAAGTCTCGTCTGTCGGATGTGCATCATATATTCTTGATCGGAAGACCACTGCGTGCAATGCAAGTTGGCTTTTCTTATTTCAAAAGTTAATTCAACTTTAAATTATAAGGGGTACGCGTGATAAGATTACCTCCAGTACAAGTACATGAAACTTTTATTCTCCAAAATGAAAACAAAAACAAAAACAGGGACAGGTATTGGGATCAAATTTGGGTGAACCCGGCAGGGCACTTCTAAATATAAAATCAAACGTCAATTTCCCCCTTTTTTATTACTTAATTTTTTAAAGCCCATAGGAGTCTTCCTGAAGTTCCAGAAATGTTTCAATATTAATTTCATTTACTGGAGGTGGCAAGCATAAAAAATGTCAGAAATGCCTCTAGGATGGTGCAGGGGTCATGCATGGGTTCACCTTGGAAAGGGCATAAAAAACTTGAAAGAAGTCACTTTCCCATAATTTTTTCACACTTACTAAAGTCACTCTTTTACTCGTATAGAATACTCTATCAAATGTAGCGGCCTGGGACTGCTACGTGATTACATAAACCAAGCTGCTTTCCTTTATCTTTTTGCAAGACAAATTTCCTCTGCAACAAAATTATGTCTTACCAGATGAGAAACCATGCAATCCGAAATGTCTTCCTCCTGCGTTTCCATGCGCTCCCGCCCCTCCCGCCGCAGCCGCAGCCGCAGCCGCGCCGCTGTTGGCCGACGCCGCCGCTAAGGTGTGATAGAATGCGGTCTGGCCAGACTGGCTCCCGACGTGTCCTCCGCGGCCGGCTGGGGGACCCTGCAGGGCGCTCGCCATGTAGCTCATGGGATTGGTGTCGTAGGGGATAAGCAGCTGCCCTGGGGAGGACCCGGCTGTGACGGCGGGAGGTGGGCCCGGAGGAAGGGTTCCTAGTCCGGAGGCGCCCTGGCCCAGCCCGGCGCCTCCCTTCGTGCCTATAGGACCAATCTGGGGACTCTGCACCTGTTTCATGGAAGAGTTCATCATGCTGCCGCCGCCGGGCTGCGATATTAGCACTGTGTTGCCACTGGAATGCTGCGGTCCAGGCGGCGGCTGGTTGGCTGCAGCCGCAAACTGCGCGGCCGCGGCAGCAGCCTGGAGACGAAATTGGTTGCTGGCTGCGGCAGACTGACCAAAGAGGTCGTGCGCACCAGCGGCGGCTGATGCAGCGGCCGATTGCAACAGCATCGACTGTCCACCGAGTCCCACTCCCGCGGCGGCATAGGCTGGGTATAACTGGTTGGTGACGCTGCGGCCGTCAATTTGGAAGGCTTGGTAGAGTGATGGCGGCTGGCTAGCCAGCATGGAAGGGGGGGAAGGCAAGGCTGCCGACAGACTCCCAGCTGCTGCAGCTGCGCTGGCGTTGGCGTTGGCTGTGTTGCTTGCGCCGCTGCCAACGCTTGCGGGATTGCGGTTGTTGTTGGCATAGTTGGCCGCGGCTGCGGCTATCGCGGCTGCGGCCACGCCCCTCTGTCTCTCGAAGTCGGCGGCAACAGCACGGGAGGCGGCCAACTGTTGCTGCTGCTGCTGCTGTTGCTGTGGCCGGACCTTTGCCACGTTGCTGCCGTCGTGCTTGTCGTACAGTGCTCCTCCTCCTCCCCCTCCTCCTCCTGCGCCTGTGCCGTGATCTCTAGCACTGACACTAGCTCCACTGTTTGTGCCTCCGCCTCCCGCGTCGTCGGCCTGGTACCTCTGCCCAAATCCCCCTGATCCTCCCCTAGCCGTGGAGTGGGCATTGTTGGCCACCGCAGACTCTGATATGGGTGGCATGCAAGAAGAGCCAGGCGGGCGCGTCTCCCAAACCTTCTTGACGCTAGCGATTTTGAGGTTGAGGTCCTCGGTGGAGGGATGTCCAGAGAGGGACTTAATTCCGCCAGCGCCGCCCTCCAACTTGTCCTCCACAACTCCGACCCCAGTCACGCCAATGTCCGGCTCACCAAAGCTAAAGTCCAGTTTCAAATCGGCGGAGTCCTCTGGCTTGGTGGAAGCGAAACCAATAGGCATTTGGAGGCCGCCAGTGCCACCGTCGACCTTGAATTCGTTCTTGAAGAGCTTGTCCGTCCTGGTCCCCATGGCTGCCGTGCCGACCCCTCCCACCAGTCCGGAGGAGACCGCGCTTCTGCCTCCACCGCTCGAGGCAGAAGCTGCTCCTTTTAAGTTTGTGTTCTCAAAAATAATGGTCTGCACCGGAAGATCTGGCTCTTGAGATTCGTCCGCTCTGCTTTGCGACTGTTGCAGCTCTTTATCCATCTTGTCCAGCATGTCTGTCAAGTTGTCCAGGTGGTGCTGCTGCGTCTGTGGTTGCATCCCTCCCCCACCTCTCCAACCGCTGTCTAGACAGGCCTCTGCACCAGTGGCACTTTCACCAACGCCTCCAGAGGACCATCCATCTCCCCTGCTCTTCTGTGCCAGCCTATTTTGCTCCCTCTGCTTCGCCAATCTCGGGGGCAGTTTGTTCTGCCTCCTCTCGTACGACTGCTTCTGTTGTCCCATTCCCCTCTCGATCATGCGCTGCTGCTGTTGAAGCTGTTTAGCCCTGCTCCTGTGTTCCTCATCCTCGTCAACGGGGCTGCTCCACCTGTTGTGGGACGCTTCCTCTTTCAGGTCCAAAGCCACTGGTTGCGCCAGACCAGGCTGGTCCTTGACCGAGTGTATATCTGAGGTGCCCATGCCCTCTCCTGCCAGGCTGGCACTAGATGGGTTGACACCACCTCCCACGCTATGTCCGCCTCTGCTACCTCTGTTAGAAGCTCCTCCTCTGCCACGACGAGACGGTTGACCCCTTGGAGTAAAGCCCCCATGCTGTTCGAAACCGCTGGCAACAACGTTCTCCAGACCAAAGGACGAGAAAGGCTGCTGCTGCTGCTTGTGCTCTGTTTCCTGCTGCTGCTGTTGTTGCTGCTGCTCTTGTTCCTTTTGCTGCAACACCGGTGTCGGCGTGGGGCTGGTGGACTTTCTTGGCTTAGGAGAACTGGCTGATCTGTAGCTAGAGCCATCACTTTCGTAACCCTTAGGGGCCGCCGGGGTGAGCTTAGGAGTCGCAGAAGTAGCTGCTGCGGGTTTGCCACCTGGTGCCTTAGAAGTTCTTTTTGATCCACGCGAGTCCTTGTTCTTTGAGTCGACATCACTCACGTGCTGTTGCTGCGCCTGCTGAGGTTCCTGTTGCAGCCGCTTTCCGCTCTTCTTGTCACCCTTGGCCTCCCTTCCCATGGCCGAGAAGCCCCCAACCGTGGTCTTCTTCCTATCCTCCCTCATCTCTTCCTCCGCAACATGCTTGTTCAAGGCAGTCGCCACCTTGTCGCCCACAGTCTTAAGATCACAGAATTCGTCGTTCTCTGATGCTCCCCTCTCTCTCTCCCTCTCCCCCCTGGAGTGAGCCATGAAACCGTTCTGATCCCGTTCCACCCGAGAGTCCTGGTGATGCTGCTGCTGCTGCTTGTGGATCTTTGCCGGCTTCGGAGAAGTCTTCCTCCCTTCGTGCTCGTGCAGCTTGGTGGTGGGAGGCATGCTTCCACCTCCGAAGCGTCGCCCGGCGCCGTAGCTATTCTTATCTATCACAGTGTGGTGGTTTCCCGCATGCGCCGTTGGAGCCGGCTTGGACGGGGACACGTCCTGCCGAGGCACCCCCTTGTAGCCTGATGACCCGCCCGGCTGCTGCGAGCCAGACCTGCCACCAACATCAAAGTTGCCAAACTGAGGGATCTTGGCACCCTCGCCCGAAGTCCTTTCCGACTTGGCAGAGTAGTGATTGGGATCCTCGCTTCCTGCCCTCTGCTGATGGTGCCTCTGCCTCTGCTCCTGGAACACTTCTGACCGATACTTGTTCTCCTCCTCCTCTCGCCTCTTACGAGCACGCTCAACATTCTTCAGGATCTCTTCCTTCTTCCGTGACCTCTCTCGC
>JAAUYM010030275.1_pt1 | contig 13680 bp, 18 predicted proteins | sample 7278001 | NCBI WGS metagenome assembly JAAUYM01 (sample SAMN14350224, study PRJNA611818) | marine sediment metagenome | isolation source: surface marine sediment (1.8m) | place: French Polynesia: Moorea | collected 2018-08
TAGATGAATGCGCTCAGATCTTCGGCCCCCTCCCTCCCCTCCTTTCGAGCTTCCTATTTCCCCGGATTGTATTTCTGGATCAATCTCCTATGTGTCGCTTCCTCTCCTCCCTCCCCCGGTCTACAAAAAAAATTGCCCTTGCGCCGCGACGGGGGGCGTGCTCGCTGCCACCCTCCGCCCCACTGCGCCCGTCTCCCCCTAGCCCCCTCGCCCCCCCCCGCCCCCCTCCGTCCTCCCTCAGCTCCTTCCTCCCCCCCTCCTCTCTGAGCAGGTACAAGTACCTACAAGGGCTCCTTCCACGAACGTCAGCAGCGGCAAGCAAGACAGCAGAAGAGAAGAGCCATGTGTGTGTGTGTGTGCGTGTGTGAGTGACTGAAGCGAAAAATCTCTAGCAGCGTCGTGTATTAGTAGGCACGACGACCCGCCTCTCTTTCTCTCTCCTCTCAGTCGTGCTTTGAGCAAGGACGGAATAAGAATTGGTAATCGCAAATATTTCTTAACGTAGTACCAGTACGTACACAGGCACTCAGTGGTACTTTGCAAAAGATAGGACATCAAAAGCATCTTCATTATTCACGACTTTCCAACTATTAGCTGCCATTTACACTTTCCTGCTCGCTGTACCCTATGTGTACTTTGCGCACTTTTAACCATTGCGGTACGCAACAAATGCAGCAGGGGAGCAATCCCAAAAAGGTTACGGAACTGAGAGAGAGAGAAAGCAAGAGCCGGCTATAGAAGACTCCTTGTCCTCCTCTCCTCCTGCTGCAGCAGCAGAGCCTTGGCGGACACACTCTTGAGGAGAATAAGGAGGCGTGTGTGCAGTGAGTGCGCAAGCTGCCAAGCGCTCATAGTACACAGGAGTACTAGGCGAGAGAGGAAGGAGGAGAAGGCCTGTCGCTACGTCAAGGCCGGCAAGCGCACGTCCAGTAGTTGTGCGCCAAGATGATGGAGATGAACGGCGACCCGTCTTCCTCCCCCGTCGACGCCGGCGTCGGCGTCGCCTCCCCGGCGTCCACGGACGCGTCCGCGCCCATCATCCGTGCCGGCGCCAACGTCCGCATCGTCGGCGCCGCCTCCGCCAAGAGGGAGTCCAAGACGGAGGCGGCGCTCAGGAAGGAGGAGGAGAAGAAGAGGAGGAGGCGGAGGAAGGGCAGGAAGGGGAGTGGGGAGGATGTCGCCACGCCAGACGGAGATGGAGGAGGCGGTGAAGGCGGGCTGCTGGGCGAGGCCGCTGTTGACGTCAACATTGTGCAGTGAGTGCAAAGTTAGTTCAAGTTTTCCTTAAAATTAAGTAGTTTAATTTTATCTTTTTGTCGTGGCAGGAAATCTGCCCCGGTGAGGAGCAGGCCGAGGAAGCCGCTGAGCAAGCGGTACAACACCGCCATGAAGGCCCTCATCCCCTACAGGCCAAAGCCAAAGTGGGTGTAGTGTGCTAGTACATGCGTTTACTAGAGTGTGTTTGCTAATTCCTTTCCATCAAAGTACGCTATACTACTAACAGCAATAGCACCCACGTAAACAAAAAAAAAATAATTGTAATTTCAGAGAGGGCCGGGAGCTTCCTCTGCAGGACATCGGGTGCTACCCCTACCTGACCACCTCCTGGATGAACGGGACCATGCTGAAGGCCTTCCGGGTGGGCCTCTCTAGGGCAGACATCATGCCTGTCTCGGAGGACGACGGAGCCAGGTCCAACGCAGAGAGGCTGCAGAGGATCTGGAAGGAGGAGCAGGAGAAGGAGGAGGGGGAGGAGGGCAAGAAGAAGAAGAAGAAGGGATCCTCTCTGGAGAGGGCCATCTGGAGGTTCTCTAGGACGCGGTTTGTGGTGGCCACCGTCTCCATGATGCTGTCAATCTTCCTTCAGTTCTTGGGTCCGGTGAGGATCTTTCTGGTCCTTCTAACATGATCACTCACTCACTGTAGACATTCTCCGTCTTTTTGCACTCAGACCCATTTCATGACCCACCAGAGCATCCTGCCACCTAGTACTATAGTAATATAGTGGCGACACTTGTTATCTTGGAACTAAGTATTCAAGGGTGTGGTAAATTGCTGACGTTTCGATGTGACCAGGTGTGACCAGGTGTGACCAGATGGCAAAATGGCTCAAAGACTTACATTTAACCACAGCACTGTAAAAATAAGTTGATGCAAATTTAATTTTATGTGTGACCAGGTGTGACCAGAAAGCAAAATGGCTTAAATACTTTTACTTTAGAATACTTAAATTAAATACTTATGTAATTATGTAATATGTAATGTAATTACGTACTTATGTAACTAAATAACCATGACAATGTACTATAAGTTGCTGCAAATTTAATTTTAGGTGTTGAAAATTCCATGCCCACCGCAGGTCAATGAACAAATGTCTGTTCTAGTTCTCTTGATTCTAGCCCCTCCCAAACCTGTCCGGAAAAATAAAATCTCGTTAGGCTGAGAAGCTGAGATAGATGTCTTGTTTTTCTCTTGACACAGAGCCTCTTGCTGAAGGCCCTGCTGGACTACCTGACCATGCCAGAGGCACCGGACTCTGACGGGTGGTGGCTCGTTGCCCTCCTCATCTTTGTCCAGTTCTTCAGAAACGTGTTCTTCGCCCTCAGTCTCAACATCGGCATTCAGACAGGTAAGGTAGTATGTACTATACTGTACGCGTAAGCTGTCTTTGTACTAGCACTACACTGTATTAATATATCCAGAGTTTTACTGTGCCTACCACTCCTTTTTTTCCCCAGTTCTTCGCCTGTTCGGTGCCACCCAGTACCTCAGCTTTTCCAAGATGCTCCGCCTGGCGTCAGCCAACGAGGAGGCGCTCGGCAAGCTCATCACCTTCTTCACCGGGGACGCGGAGAGGATGGGCGAGGCCGTGGTGCTCGGAGTAGTCATTTTCGGTCAGTTCTTGTTTGTTGCTAGGGTTAGCCTTGCTGAGAAAAGGTCACAGTCCAAAGGTGCACCACGAAACTCATTAAGGCTGCGTTGAGGAAAGGTTAGCTTTGCAAAAGTTGCAGAATCATTAGCAATTGCTATTGATTCTGCAATTCTAAGAATTTAATTCAGCAAAGCAAATTGGAAATGGTGTAACCTGCTGTACCACTATATCTGTTGTTCGATACCACGCATTGTACATAGTACGATGATATTTGGAAACACCCTTCAGGCACTCCGGTCCTCTTCATCCTGTCCCTGATCTACTCCTGGATCCTGGTCGGTCCCTGGTCACTTCTCGGCCTGGTCATCATCCTCCTTTTCTACCCGATCATGGTAAAGTGTGAAAATAATGAATAACCTCGACATAAAGATGCAGGAGAAGATGGCTGTACTTGTACATCAGTAGTACTTTGCTTACAAACATTGTTAAATCAAGATTTATGCTTATGTCGAAAATTTACTCTTATAATAATAAATGGCAATACTGATCTTACTTGCTCCTGCAGGGCGGCCTGGCAGCCCTGACGTCGGTCCTGCGGCGGCGCGCGCTGCCCTTCACCGACCGGCGCACCGCCATGATGAACGAGGTCCTGGGCGCCATCAGGCTGGTCAAGATGTACGCCTGGGAGGAGTCCTTCCAGCAGAGGATCAGGAAGATGCGCGTCAGGGAGATGGGCATGCTGAAGCAGGCGGCCTTCCTGCAGTCCGTCTCCCTGGCCGTCACCCCGTCCATCACCGTCATCGCCTCCGTCGTCACGCTCCTGGGGCTCACGTAAGCTTTCGGGAGATAACGTGATGCAGTGAGCAATCACGAACATATTTCTTTTTGCAGCTACACCGGCTTCCGTCTGACCGCTCCCGACGCCTTCACCCTCTTCTCCATCTTCACGGCCCTCCAGTTCACGGTGGGCGTCCTCCCGCACTCCCTGAGAGCCATGGCCGAGTCCAGGGTGTCCATCGCCAGGCTGCAGCAGTTCATGGACCTGCCGGAGTACAGGAGAACCGTCGGGGAGAAGGAGGAGGAAGGGGAGGCGGGGAGAAAGACGGTGATTAGGCTAGAGGGCGCCACCATGGGCTGGCCCGTCGCCAAGCACAAGCTGAAGGACACAGGTACGTACACGTACTATTAGTGTCGAACAATCAATACTCGGTTATGGAAAGTTCAGTTATGGCAAAAAAAATTATTTTGGAATGTAGTAACTTGTCACTACTTGTACTTTCGTACGTACGTAGGTACGCGTACTACCGTATATAAATTTTAAAAAAATATCAATTATGGCAAGTATTTCTTTTAGGGAACTTCTTTTTCATGAAATACTAACTACTTCTGGCCATGTAAATAAATCTCGACTTAAAATTTCTTTAACAACTGTTATGTGGCGATGTTATTTTATTATTCTTAACATGTTTTCCCAGAGAGTCCCTTAAAGAAGGAGAAGAGCGGAAAGGAGGCGGAGAATTCGTCGGCGCCGCTGCTGCCCGAAAACTGCGCCCCCGAGATCGCCCCCTGCCTGTTCGACCTGTCCCTGGAGGTGTCCGAGGGGGAGCTGCTCGGAGTGGCCGGGCCAGTCGGGGCCGGCAAGTCCTCCCTGGTCGCCGCCGTCATGGGCGAGATGGCGCGCCTGTCCGGTCAAATCCGCATCCGCGGCCAACTGGCGCTCGTCTCGCAGCAGGCCTGGATCTTTGGTGGGACCCTCAGGGAGAACATCCTCTTCGGGGCGCCTTTCAACAGGGAAAAGTGAGGGAGGGCAAAAACTAATACTACTAGTACGTAAGAACACCAGGTAATGCACCAAGCACTATAAATACCTACACTATAGGTATATACTATGAACAGTTTGATCTGGTCACAAGGGTGTTCTTATAATGGAAGTAGTAGTACATAAAAAAAAATCACCATAGCAAAATCCTACCTATTGGTAACTTCTGGATCTGGCCAGGTTCGACGGAGTGGTGGAGGCATGTGCACTGGAGCCGGACCTGAAGGCGTTGCCAGACGGGGATCTCACTGAAATTGGTAGGTAACTGACAAAACATTACAGAGAAAGACAAAAAAAAAAGCTGCTTCCAGGTGAGCGCGGCATGAACCTGAGCGGCGGCCAGAAGCAGCGGGTGAACCTGGCCCGTGCCGTCTACTCTGACTCCGACCTGTTCCTGCTGGATGACCCACTGTCGGCCGTGGACGCCAGGGTTGCCACGCATATCTTCAGGCGGTGCGTCAGGGGGGCTCTCAGGGGAAAGACGGTCGTTCTCGTCACGCACGGGATGCAGGTGAGGAGGAGGAGGTGGTTGGTTACAGGGATGCCAGAACTTGGAAAAATGAAATAGCCAATCTCGTGCCCAAGAGTTAGAAGTAAGCTTTTAAAAAATGCGGTAAGCCCTTATTATAACTTTGGAAAAATGTTGTATTAATGCATTTTTTCTAAACAAATTTTGTGGCCCACAAGGCCCGAAAATAGACATTTATAGTTAAAAATGGCTAAAAGAAATTTTACTGCCTTGTCAAAAAATAATGCAAAAGAAAGAACAATGCTCTAGTTCTATAGCAGAGTTCTACTGTACTATACCGTAGTACTGTACAGCAGAACTCTATTTACTATACGTATTTCTTTCTTTTTTTCTTAGTTCCTGGAGCAGTGCGACAAGGTGGTGTTTGTGAAGGACGGCCGCATCGTGGAGAAGGGCACCCATGCCGAGCTGGTGGCCAGAGGGGAAGGGGAGTACCTGCACATGCTGTCGTTTGACCAGACCAGGAAGGACAAGAAGGGAGGAGGACGAGGAGGAGACAGGGATAAGGAAGACAAAGAGCAGGACGAGGATGGGGCAGAGAAGGGCATCGAAGAGGAGGAGGTTAAAAGGAGACGGGAGGAAGACGCCAAGGAGAAGAAAGAGGAGGAAGAGGAGGAGGTGTTGCTTGGAGCTCAGTTGGAGGCAGACGTGGAGAACGCTGGATGGAGCGTCATGGTTCACTACATGAAAGTAAGGAGAGGGGGGAACTCGACGTCAGTGTGCTAGTACTACAGTTGAACTCGGTTACTCAGGACTTAGTTAATGAGAAAATTTTCTGGGATGCAGAATTTGTACCACTTGGTGAGACGGAAAATTATTAGGAAATTGAGCTATCTCCCGACCTGTCCCGATTGTTCGAGTTTGACTGTCCTGCTACTACAGTTACTACTTTGTTCTGTTCTTTTTAAAGGCCTGTGGAGGCTACCCGGTAGCGGCGTTCCTGCTGGCTGTGATGCTGCTCTTCCTGGTGGCCCGACTGTTCACCTCCATCTGGCTCCAGGTAAGACAATCCCTACATTGTACCTACGTACACTACAGGCACCTAGCAGCATCAGGAGCAACTGACTTTTTGACTCACTCGTTCAGATCTGGATGGATGCCGGGGATGGCCTTGAGGAGCAGCGGAAGGCCCTCCTGGCCAACACCAGCGCAGCCATCGCCACCTCCTCCTCCTCCATGACGTCAGAGGGCGCTGTCGACGACGACGACCATTTCTCCACCGACCCCACCTCCACCATTCTCCACGGCAACCTCTCCTCCGACGTAATGACCCTGACGGAGAGCGAGCTGAAGGGTTTCGTGACGGACAACCCAGATGTCTGGTTCTACCAGGCAGTGTACCTGGTCACCGTGGGAGTTATGCTGGCGCTCGGCTTTGTCAAGGGCTTCTCCATCGCGGTCGCCTTCCTCAGGGGATCCACCAAGATGCACGACCAGATGTTGCACAGGTGTGATATTGTGGTTAAAAAAAATATAATCACGTTGGTTTCACAAACACTTGTCATTTAGGGTGATGAGAAGCCCCATGTCCTTCTTTGACATGACCCCCGTGGGGAGGATTTTGAACCGATTTTCAAAGGACATGGACGAAAGTAAGAATTCGGTAGTAGTAGTAGTAACGTAGTATATATTTGCTATATGAACGCAACTATACTAGCACCGACAGCTAGTGATGTTTGAGCAAGCAATGTCGATATGTTCAAATCAAAATAAGGAGAGTCTGCAATTAAATCTCTACACAGAGAAACATGAGATAAAAAAGGAGACCTAGAATATCACTTGGAGTTTAGCTGTGATGCTGGGTGTCATTTAGAGGGGAGACTGCTCAGTTAAGGTCCTTGCAGCACTGATGGCTGATCTGAGCGCAGCCCACAGGTCGTTTGAGAGGTTCCAGACACGCACACAATTGGTAACCATACAGTCCATGTACCGTAGATAGTACATGTGGAGACGGAGTTTGCCAGCTAGCTGCTCTGTATTATGTAGTACTGCAGTGAAATTTCGACACGACGATGCTGTTGGTCATAATTGTTGATTTGATATTGATCAATAGAAATTTCCATTCCAGTGGACGTCCGCCTTCCCTTCTACGCCGAGTTCGCCTTCCAGGGGTCCCTGATCTGCGTCACGCAGATCTGCCTGGTATGTGCCCTCTACCCTCTCTTCGTCCCCCCGCTGCTGCTGGTGCTGGCAGCCTTCCTGGGCATGGACTACTTCATGAACCGCGGCGTGGTGTGGACCCGCAAGCTGGACAATATCACCAAGTCACCCGTTCTGCACCACCTGTCCAGCGCTGCCGCCGGGGTGGCCGTCATCCGCTGCTACGGGCGACAGGCCGTGGTGCAGAGGCGCTTTGGGGCCGACCTCGACGCGCACCTGTCGGCGCAGGCCCTGGGCAGGTTCTCCAACAGGTGGTTCACCTTCAGGATGGATCTGTTTGGGCTGGCCATTATCCTTCTCACCGCATCCTTCGTCGTCGCTGGGAAGGGGGGCGGAGCCGCCTCTACTGCTATCGCTGGTGAGGGAGGGAGAGAGGGAGGGAAATGTCTTGCTCTCATAAAATCTTACTCTTCTTTACCTTGCGCAGGTCTGGCCTTGTCCAACGTGTTCCAGACCTGCACATTCATCCCATTTGTGATGCGCATAAAGGCGGAACTCAAGGCCAGGTTCAACTCGGTAGAGAGGGTCTCCGAGTACGCACACGACCTGGCGCAGGAGGCCGCCCAGGAGACCGACCCGTCCTGCCGGCCGCCGCCCGGGTGGCCGCACTCCGGTGCGCTGAGCATGCGCGACGTCACCCTGCGGTACCGCCCGGCGCTGCCCCCGGCGCTAAGGGAGATCTCGCTGGAGGTCAGGCCGGGAGAGAAAGTGGGTGTGGTGGGCAGGACTGGGGCTGGGAAGACCTCCCTCGTCGCAGCCATACTAAGGCTCACCGAGGTACGTACTACATACAACATTGGCATAATCCTCCAGAGAAACGAGGTTTAGTACAACTTTAGCATAGGGAGTGGATCGCAAGATGCTTTGGGGGAAAGGGGGGTCCAAAATTAGGCCCTGATCCGAAAAAGGTTGAGAACCTCTGCCTTTAGTGCGACGGCAACAATCACTTGCGATTAATGTGATCATTGGTCGACGTTTAACAGGTCGAGTCCGGCACCATCAGCATCGACGGTGTGGACCTTCGCCAGCTCGGGCTGAATGACGTCCGGCGTGCCGTGGCTGTCATTCCGCAGGACCCAACACTCTTCCAGGGCACCCTCAGGTACGAGCGGAAGTCGGTAAAAGAGGAATTTTCGGTATTTTTATATTGAGTTTTACCATATTTACGGATATTCGGTTTCGTTTTAAATAAACCTGATGGCATGATGTTTTATACTAATTTTGATCATAAAAAGCGAATGTCCGGCTTATGTTTAAAAAAAAACGTGATGGCATGCTGCTTTTTTTTCTATAGGTACAATCTGGATCCGTTCGAGCGCCACACCGACGAGGCCATCTGGCGGGCCCTGGAAAAGGCCCACCTCAGGGAGAAGAAGGAGATCCAGCTGGAGGCCGCCGTGGACGCCGACGGGGAGAACTACTCCGTCGGGGAGAAGCAGCTGATCTGCCTGGCCAGGGCGATGCTCAGGGGCAACCGCCTCCTCCTGCTGGACGAGGCCACGGCGTCGGTGGACGTGCGGACGGACTCCCTCATCCAGTCCACCATCCGGGAGTCCTTCTCCGACTGCACCGTGGTCACGGTGGCGCACAGGCTGCACACTGTGCTGGCCTACGACCGGGTGGCCGTCATGGACTGCGGGAGGTTGGTGGAGTTTGGCACCCCGGAGGAGCTGCGGGTGAGGCCAGGAGGAGCGTTCGCCGCCATGATGGAGAGCGTCAGGGAAGGAGTGGGCGAGGACGACCGAATCGACTGAGATTCATTTGATAGAAGCTGGGATCTGAAACGTAAAATAATCATGAAAAAGAACTACCGGTATGTCATGAATCATGACACAGTTAGGAAAAACTCTTTATCATGAAGTGAAAAATCGTGAAATAATCATGAAAAGACTCTTTAAATCATGAAGTAAAAAGTAATGAAATAGACTCTACTGTGAATGTTATGTTATTGCTTACTGAATATTATTGCTTACTCCATCAGGGAACACAATTATAAAGCGGCCTGTGGTTCTCACCACGATTTGTCCCTTAAACTGGATTGGAAATATATACGTACATCCTATCCTATTTTTTTACTTTTGAATTATTGCCGACTGCGGTTGTACGTGTATAACCAGATAGCACTTCCTTGCTTCTCTCCTCAGTCCGCCCATTAAATAAATCCTCCACCCTTCTCTCCCTCCCCCTCCTCTCTAAATGTCCTTACAACCATTTTTCCTCCCTTCCCATACATTTTAAGGCAGAGGTTCTCAACCCAAGAGTGGCAACCCAATAGAGGCTTCCAAAGCTTTCCCGAGTGGGTCACGAGAGGGGCGTGATCAAGTAGCAGTACTCAGATACAAAAATGCATCTCTCACGTCCACAGGGGTGGGTTGCCGGATGCTCTGAGGGGGTCTTAAAACGGGTCTCGGTTCAAAGAGGTTGAGAAACTCTGTTTTAAAAAGAAAAAAAGGAAAAGGGCCTAGAGCAAGAAGAAGAAGAGGGAGAAAAGAAGACGAGTTAGAGAGGAGAGATCTCTTCCCATTCCTTCTCTCTCTCTCCCTCCCACCTCCAGCCTAGCCATGCCCTAGCTAGACAGCTCGCTCGCTCCCCCCCTTCTCCCCCAGAAACTCCCACAGGAAAAAAGAATGAGGCCTATCTAGGACCCAAGTGGCAAGAAGAGGAGGGAGGAAGAAAAGTGTGAAAACCTTTTTTTTTCTCAAGACTTTTTCTGTTGGCTGTTTGTAGCGTGCAAACAAGCCTGTACTTCTATGTATGCGTATGTGGTAGTAGTAGGAGAAAACAATCTGCACATAATCGTTCGTAGAAGTTGAGGATGAGGAGGGGGGGGGATAATAGTGTCCTTCCTTTGATCGCGACAGTCTCTTCTCCTCCTCGTCTCTCTCTCTCTCTCTCCTGGGAGGGAGGAGGAGAAGACGATGTCTGCGGGCTGAGAGTGCAGCCAGAGGCTGAGGGGACTCCGTTTCCCCTCTGTCTCTCTCTCTCTGGAGAGGAGATTGCGGAAACTCAATCATCAAAGAGGATTTTCTGCGTGGCCTCACGCTGCGAGGAACATTATTGGAGGGAAAAAAAAGAGTCAGCATCGCCATTACTGCGCAAGGGGCGGGGGAAGGGGTTAGCAAAAGGAGCTGTGGAAGAGAAGGAGGAGGATTACTACAACATGACTCACTTTGGAGGAGAACCCGAGATTGGATGTAAGGAGAGGAGGGATCGCTCAGGCCAGCATTGGCACCACCACCACCACCACGCGTGAAAGGAAGACGTTTTGTCCGGGCGGCGGCGGCAAAAGTCTTTATGTACCAACCCACTCTTCCTTTTTTTTTCTTCTTCCCCCCTTCTCTCTCCTCTCTGGCATGCTCAAAGGAAGCATGATATGGGCGGGTTCTGAAAGCGCGTGCCTTCTCTCAGCTCTGTTGCCGCCCCCACACAGCACAGCTAAGAAGAAGAAGAATTGAGAAAGAGAGAGAGAGAGAGAGAATATAGTGACCGTCCGTCCGTCCGCCCGCCTCCGCCGCCTCTTCCTCCTCTCCTCCTCTTTCGCTCCGTCGCTTTCGTGGAGGACGGGGGGTTGGTGGTGGCTAAGTCAGTTTGCAAGAGAGCATCTCAGCGCGAGGAGGGCTCACGAGGAGGAGGCGGGGAGGGGGAGGTTGCGCCAGGAGGGGAAGACCGCAGAGAGGAAGGACGTGATGCGAATTGCGAGACGAGACATGGCGTGAAATGGAAGTGTCGAGAGTCGGATCTCTTTGGTGAGTGAAGGGAGGAAGGGCAGGGAAGATGGCGGCGGCGGGGGCGGCGGCGGCCGCGGAGGAGAGGAGGATCCTGTTGCTGGTGGCGACCGTGGCGGCGCTCATGACAGGTAGGCTCTTTTTGACAGCAATATGGTGCGTGTAGTACTACTACGTACGGGGGGGCAGGGGTGGTGCTGTCAATCAAGACAGAGGGGTGTGTGCCTCGTTGGTCCAAGACTATGGCGTGGGTCTTCCTTCCTTCTTTTAGTACTTCCTCTTTCTCCCACCTCTCTTGGCACGGCATGCAAATGGGACCACCACAATGGCCTGGCCAGAGAAAGGGGGATAAAAAAGAGGAGGAAAACAGACCAGGAATGAAGAGAGAGGAAAAAGTGTCGATCCGAGAGAGAGAGAGAGAGAACGGACCAAGGTCACTTTTTCACTTCCTTATCCTCGGACTTCTTCTCTCTGGGGGAAACAAGCAAGGCCTTTTCCTTGGTCGGATCCCTCCTCCTCCTCCTCTTCCACTCGGCGGACGACAGCAGCCCTGCAGCAAAGGAGGCCATTTGCGTGCGTTATTGAATATTTTATGGGAATGAGGGAGGAGGAGGGCGCATTAGGGACACACACACACACATAGTACGTACGTACACACACAGGAAGAAGGGGAGGGAGAAGCCATTTCTGCTATGGGGAAAGGGGGAGGAAGAGGAAAAGGGGGATTTTGTCCTAATTCGACCTCGTTAAGCTGAATGATTGCGTTGCTTCTTCGTCTTCTTCTGGAAGAAAATAAGGGAAAAGTGGAGGTGGTGATTGGCAAGAAGGACTTCTGCATTGAGGTTGCCTCCTTCCCTCCGGGGAGAAAAAAAACTATCGGTAGTAGCGCGGAAAGTTTCTTTTCTCTCTCTCTTTCTCAGTGAGAAAAAATCAAAGCTCACCAAGGATTTTCATCCTATGCATTTCCTCTCACTCACTCCCCCTTTTCCCCTTTCTTGTTTGGCAAAAAAGAAGAAAAAAAACTTTTTTTTTTCGTATTTTCTCCATCCGAGATTGGGATTTCTCCCTTTTTCCCCTCTTCCTCCTTCGCCAACTTCGTCGGGGGATGGAGGGAAGGAAGAGGAAAGACGGCGAATTTCGAGCCAAAAAAATCGGAAGGAGGATGGAAAGGAAAGAGACACTTTCGAAAACATCCAGCCCTTCCTTCCCGTTTCCTGAAGACTGAAAAAGACAGAAAACAGGGGGAGGTAGAGACTGTGTTGCGTCTCTGCTTTCAAACACACACACACACCTACTGTACATATGAAGGCATAGGATACGAAGAAGATGTACTTAGTCTAATATTCTGGAAGAGCATGAACAAAAAAAACCCTTTTTCATCATGAAGATAAGGAAGAAGGTGAGAGGAGGAGGAGGAGGAATTTTATATTAGATCAGACGTCTCTTCCTTTGCCGAGAGATTATTATCCTCCCCTGGTCGCCTTCCATCATCGCCGAGGCACCCGACCACCTTTCATATCTCACGAAGGAGGAGGAGGAGGAGGAGGATGCTCCTATCTGCTCATCTCAAGAAGGAGAAAAGAGGCCCTTCCTCCTCGTCCTCCTTCTCCCCCGTTTTCCTATCTCCTCGATATCCTTGAAGGAGGGGGAAAGGGAGGAGGAGACTGATCCGAAAAGGGTCTTCTTCCCCCTCCCCTCTCTCAATCGCCGCCGCCGCTGCTGCTGCTGCTGCTTCCAAAGGCTTTTCTGTCCCCTTCCCCACCCCCACCCCCCTTCCTCGCCTATTTCGGATTCAGGCCACGAATGCCCCCTCCTTCTCCTCCTCCTCCCTCCTTCCTTGTCTCTCTCCCTCTCTCTTGCCTGAATAAGATCCCTCACCAAGTTCTGATCCCACCTCCTCCGCCTCCACCCCCCATGTCCTTCTCTTTTTCCTGCCGTCTTGTAGTGCGTAGTAGTACAACCTTCTACTACAACCTTCTTATTAGAAGAGGTCCTCCAGCCTTCTTCGCCCTCTCCATTTTTAATATCTTCCATTCCTCCTCCTCTTCTTCCCCGCAAATGAAAGAAGAAGCCTGGAGGGAAAGAAGAACAGCTTCCCTCCCCCCTTCCCCTCCTTTCTGAGGTTATTTCGCTTAGCCCAGAAGGCCCCCCCCCTTGGCTCTTCTACCAGTTTCTTGTTGCTTTCTTTCTGGAGAAGGAAAGAGGGGTAAAAAACGGGAAATGGAATGGTGCGTTGTCCAAATATAAGAAAGAAAGAAGAAAAATTATTAGTTCCCTGAGGGAATTGGAAGGGGGGAAAAATAGGACAGATATCGAGGGAGAGAAATGAAAAAGTGTAGTACAGCCTCTGAGACTTGGCTTCAGAAAAGTGCGTGCGCGTGCGCGCAAGTGCACTCTGCACGGGTGAGATGAGAGTTTATCGGAATCTCGTGATGCCCCCACCCATTCCTTTTCAGCGAGAGATCCTGGGGATGCGGCGCAAAAGTTTTGCCCCCCCCCCCCCCCCCCCCCCCCCAGCACACCAACACACCACAAATTTAGAGCGATTGGAAAAGTGAAACCCAAAAAGTAAAAA